>Ga0114999_10010362_pt1 | contig 10102 bp, 10 predicted proteins | sample ArcticOcean_MG_C_3_FD_89820 | JGI IMG/M metagenome (GOLD analysis project Ga0114999, IMG submission 89820) | Marine microbial communities from western Arctic Ocean - ArcticOcean_MG_CB8_126 | ecosystem: Environmental > Aquatic > Marine > Oceanic | place: Arctic Ocean: Canada Basin | collected... | reverse complement strand
CTAAAACTAAATCATTATTTTTGTTCTCTCCATTAAACTTACTTAAATTTTCATGTAGGTTTTTTGAAGAAAAAATCTTTTTGAAGGCTGAATCAAGTTCCATTATTGTTTTGTTTTCATACTTTTTTCTCTTTAATCCAATTAAATTTATACCTCTTAGGTAGTTTCTGTTTCCAAAAGATAATCCAAAAGGAATTACATCTTTTAACACTCCTGTCATTCCTCCTATCATTGCAAGTCTTCCTATTCTTGTAAATTGCTGCACTGCTGAATTTCCTCCTATAACCACAGAATCTTCAATGGTAACATGTCCTCCTAATGGTACGTTATTAGCTATAACTACGTAATTGCCTATCTTGCAATCGTGAGCTACATGAGATGAAATCATAAGCAAATTGTTATTACCTATAAGCGTTTTCCCTCCACCACCTTTTGTTCCTGGATTGATAGTTACGTATTCTCTAATTACGTTATTATCACCGATTTCTAGTTTATTTTCTTCACCTTCAAATTTTAAGTCTTGGGGTTCAGTGCCTAAGCTAGCAAAAGGAAAAATTTTATTTTTTTTTCCAATTTTTGTATTTCCTTCTATATGAACGTAAGAAAACAATTCACTCCCGTCTAAAATCTCAACATTTGGACCAATATAACAAAATGGTCCAATCTTAACATCTTTTCCAATTTTTGCATTTTTATCTATTACACTTGATTTATGAATCATTTTTTATTTTCTATCGACAATAGTAGCTGACCATTCGGCATCAGCCATTTTTTTTCCACTGACTAAAGCAATACCTTTGTATTTCCATACACGTCCATGGGTCCTTACAGCTTCGATTTGTAAATTCAATTCACAATCTGGTATAACTGGATTTCGGAAGCGTGCTTTTTCAACACTCATTAAATAAACTAATTTATTTTCATATTCTTTAGGATCAACGCAGTAAGCGGTTAGAGCTGCCGCTGCTTGTCCAAATGCCTCAACTATGAGAACGCCAGGCATAACTGGTTGACCTGGAAAATGACCTTGAACAAAAAACGAATCTTTTTTAACATTTACTATTGCTGTTGCTGATTTTAGATGAACTATATTAATTAATTTTTCAATTAATAACATGGGCTCTCTATGAGGTAATAAACTTTGAATTTTTTTTTTATCTATTGAGGTGCTTTTCATTTCTTTTTCCTTTTTTTAATAAAATCTTTTAGTGGTATAGCGGGATAACCCATTACTTGATTGTTGTCAGGTATATTATTAATTACTCCGCTCCCTCCACCAATTTTAACATTATTACCAATTTTAATATGCCCTGATATTCCAGCTTGACCACCTATTACTACGTTATCACCAATTACAGCACTTCCAGCAAAACCTACCTGGCCTGCTATCATGCAATTTTTTCCCATTTGAACGTTATGAGCTACATGAACTTGATTATCCAAAAATGTATTTGTTCCAATTATAGTGTCTCCAAGAGAACCTCTATCAATAGTACTGTTAGCCCCAATTTCTACACCTTTTTTTAAAATTACTTTTCCAATATGCGGAGTTCTTATATTTGCTTCTTTCATAGGAATAAAACCAAAACCTTTTATACCAACTTTAACTCCATCCTGGATATGTACATTATCAAAAATTATTGAATTTTTAATAATAACAAAAGATCCAAATATACAATTTTCTCCAATACTAACATTGCTTTCTATTATGGTATTGCTTCCTATAAGCGAATTCCTTCCAATTAAAACATTTTTTCCAATTAAAACATTCGTACCAAATTTTACTTCAGGATACAAATTCATAAGGGATTTCGAACTAATAAGATTATTATCTGGAAAATCAATATCTGCATTAGGATAAAACATTTTTGATGCTTTGGTAACAGCAAATAAAACATTTTTTACATCAAGTTTAATACATTTTTTTGGCAAGAATTTTGAAAGATTTTCTGTTGTGATGCAGGCTGCTGCTTTTGTCTTTAAAGATAAATCTTTATACTTGCTTGAATTTAAAAAAGTCATATCATTAATTCCAGCATTGTTGAGTGACTCAAAACTATTGATAGCAAAATTTTTATTATCAGAATAACTACCAGTAAAACCTATAACCTTGATTATTTCTTTTATAGGGAAAGGACCCCTTTTCTCATAAAAAATATTCTTGGGCATTTACTTTAATTTTAAAGAAGGAAGTTCCTTATCAAGTAATTCAATAATCGTATTAGTTATATCGTTTTCTGGATTACCACCAAGAGTACCTTTTTTATCAACTACTAAAGAAATTCCATTTTCTTTGATGTAATTTTGTAAAATTGGATCTATTTTTTTAAATAAAATTTCTCTAGATTCAGCTCTTTGTGTAGCTATCTTGTCTATCGCTGCTCTTCTTTGTGACTGGTAATCAATTACTTTTTTTCTTAATGTGTCACTGTTTTTTGTATACTCTTCTTTACTTAAAACAGTTTTTTTACTTAACAGGTCCCCCTCTTCCTTTTTTAAACTTTTTTCTAATTCGGTAAACTTTTTCGTGTTATTTTCAAAAGATTTCTTTAAAAAATCTTGCGCTCCTTTTCCCGCTTTGCTGTTATTTAGAACAAATTTTAAGTCTAATATAACTATTTTTTGTTCTGCAAAGGTATGTGTACTAATTAATAGAAAGAAAGTAACTACAATAAATTTTACAATATATTTCATTAGAATGATGTCCCCAATCTGAAGTTAAACGATTCTGTTGTGTCATTACTAGATTTACTCAAGGCTTGAGCAACTGTAAAGCTTAAAGGGCCAATTGTTGTAAAAACATTAGCACTAGCTCCAATTGATGATCTCATTTTATTTGAATCATCAACACTGTCGTTGTAATCAACTCCCCAAATGTTTCCTGTGTCAATAAACACACTAAAGTCTGTTTTATAAGCCTCTGGTAATAAATTAGGCAATTGTGCTTCAGCACTTAAAGAGAATGCATAATTACCTCCTATCCAGTCACTACCATCTTTTGGTCCAGTTTCGTAAGTATTAAACCCTCTTAGTCTATTTCTTGGCAAAAATATTCTATCTGTTAATCTGACGTCATCATCAACTCCGTTTATTGTTCTTCCAAAAAATTTTAAAGATCCTATTATATCCTCTGAAAAATCTTTATATGAACTTACAGTCAAACCGTTCGATATTGATGAGGAATCTTGAATAAGTGGAAAGGATTGACTAAAACTAGTTATATGACCTTTGGTTGGTTTAAAGGATTGATTTCTTTTATCAAATGTAACTGAATAACCTAAATCCGAATTAAAAAAATTTCCTTCCTGTTTTTTTACTGACGTAGATGCAGTTGAGTCTACTTCAATATCTTCAAATGTGACAGTGAACTCGGGAGCTATATAAACTTTTTGCCATTGTTCAAAATTTGTTGCTAATAAAAAACCTGTTTTTGAACTTTTAAATCCAGATGAGGTAGTTCTGTCTGTAGCAGAAACATCTAATGCAGCTCTCACTCCATTACCTGTAAACCCATAATTTGGATTATCCACTAATATGTTACCACTAATTTTTTGTTCTGATACATTTAAAGTAGATTCAAGAATAATTCCTTTTCCAAGCCAATTATTTTCCTGTACACCAAATTGAAAACTAGTTCCATCTGTACCTATGCCCGCGCCTGCCATCACTTCTCCCGTAGCTTTTTCCTCTACGCTGATTTGTAAAACTCTAAGGTCAGCAGAAGATCCTTTTAAAACTTCATGCTTCACTTCACCAAAAATATTTCTAGCTTTTAAATTATTGATTGATTTATTAACAAGTAAAGTGCTGAAAGGATCTCCCTCATCTAAAGTAAGTTCACTTCTTATCACAGAGTCATTTGTTACAGAATTACCAATTATATTTATTCTTTCAACTATTACTTTTTCTCCTTCAAAAATATTTATTTGTACGTCAACGAAATCTTCATCAAGTGTTTCTGATATATTATGATTAATAAATTGCAATTCTTTTTGCTCGCTTAATAAATCAATTTCATCTAAAACATTTTTTAATTTTTTTTGAGAATAATAACTACCACTTAACTTATTAAATTCTTTTTCCAAAGATTCAAAAGCATTTGAATCTAATGTCTCAGAAATATTTGCAAATATTTTTCTAAATTTATATTTTTTTCCGGCATTTATAATATAAGTTAGAACAAATCCTTCTCCTTCGGAGTATTCAACATTTGTAGATTTTACATCAACTTCGTAGTAGCCTTTGTTTCTATAATAATTTTCTAATAGCCTTTTATCTAAATCTACTCTCAATTTATTTAAATAAACATTTCTAGATAATACTTTCCAAAAATTATTTTCTTGTGTGGTTATTATATCTCGTAATCTTTTTTCTCTTATTTTTTTATCACCCAAGAAATATATTTTTGCAATTTTAGCTTTTTCACCTTTTTCAATTGTGTAAACAATATTTACTCTATTTTTTTTTAACCTTTCAATTTCTCCATCAATTTTAACAAAATAAAATCCTAAACTTTTATAAAATTCTTTTATTATACTAATGTCATTGTTAATATTATTTTCTATATATGCCCCCTTTTCTCTGAGAGAGATTACTTCTGTAAGTTTATCTTTAAATTTTGTAGCTTTTTCTCCATTAAAAACTATTGATTTAATAATAGGATTCTCTTTTACAACTATGGTTAATTTATTATCTAAAATTTCAGCAGAAATATCAGAAAAAAAAGTTGTCTCGTAAAGTTTTTTTATTAAACTATTAACATCTGTAATTTCATAATTTTTACCAAGTGTGATATCACCGAAAACAACTATTGTTTCTGTTGTAATTCTTTCATTTCCTTTTACTTCTACTTTTTCAACTAGCTCAGAATACGCACTTAAGGTAAAAGCGTAAAAAAACAATATTATAAAAATAAAAAATCCCTTAAAATTTTGCATACAACCTATCTTACACACATATTAGTAGTTTTCAATCTAGCCCAATTGTCTATAATATTTATATCCTTTACTGATTTAGTGCTCCTTCTAGCATATTTTTTGAAGTCTTTGTCCTTAAAAATCTCTTGTATATTATCGACAATATCCAAAAAACCAATTTTATTTTTCAAAAATAAATTAACAAGAACTTCATTTGACGCATTTGCAATTATGGGTGCTGAAAAACCTTCATTTAAACATTTTTTTATTAACTTAATTGAAGGAAAATTTTTTATATTAACTTCTCTAAAAGTTAGTTCATTTAACTTTTTGGGGTCAATTTTAGATATTTGAATAGAGGGTTTTTTCTCATTATATAAAATATTTGAAATTGGTATTTTCATATCAGGATTATATAAGATCATTTTAATCAAACCATTTTTAAATCTAACAATAGAATGCACATATGATTGTGGATGAATTAAAATTCTATAAATATTTTTTTTAAAACCAAAAAAATTATAAGCTTCAATTAATTCAAATACTTTATTCATCATATTCGCAGAATCTACTGAGATTTTTTTACCCATTTTCCAATTAGGGTGATTGATAGCTTGATTGGGTTTGACATATTTTAATTTGTTAATTGGTATGTTTAAAAAAGGACCGCCAGAAGCTGTAATTATTATTTCTTCTATATCATCTTCTTTAATATTTTTTGTGAGCTCTCTAATGGAAAAATGCTCTGAATCAACAGGAAGAATTTCAGTTTTATATTTTTTTTTTAATTTTGACAAAATGTGCCAGGCACAAATAATACTTTCCTTATTTGCTATTGCTACAGTTTTGCTCAATTTAATTGCATCAATCGTTGGTTGTAATCCAGCTAAGCCAACTATAGCTGACATAGTAAAATCCACCTTGCTAGAAATAATTTTTTGAATTGATATGTCGCCAGAATATACTTTTGCATGTTTTAATTCATTTTTTACCTTTGAGTAAAATTTATGATTTTTAATTAATACAAATTTAGGTTTAAATTCTTTAGCTTGCTTAATAAGTCTTTTATAATTTCTATTTGCGGTTAATAAAATTACTTGAAAACTTTTTTTATCTTTTTTTATAATATCTAAAGTTGATTTTCCTATTGATCCAGTAGATCCAAGTATTATTATTTTTTTCTTTTTCATGTTATTAAATTTGCATTAATTAAAAAATACCCCAGAATAACAACAAACATCAGACCATCGACGCGATCAAAGATTCCACCATGACCCGGCAAAATTTTACCAGCGTCTTTAATTTTTTCTAACCTTTTAAAAAAAGAAATTATTAGATCTCCTGTTTGAGCTACTATAGAAAAAATAATTGCCAAAAAGAAAAAATTTGGGTCAAGAAAGTTTATATATGTGTCTGGCGTAAATGGTATGTTTTGTGCAATAAATAAAGAAAGTATAGAAAAAATAAATGATCCTAATACTCCTGATAAAGTTTTGTTTGGACTAATCTTACTTATTTTTACCCATTTAAATGTTTTTCCAAAAAAATAACCTCCTGTGTCAGAAAATATCGAAAGAATTATCAACCATAAAAGTAATTTGTAGGACACTCCGCCAGCATCTCTAAGTGCATAAATTGAAAAAAGCGAGAGGATTAATATTAAATCAAGAAAAAATATTATTAAAATTTTTTTAAAAGTTTTAAATAGCTCATAGTTGGCTATAAAAAAAACTGAAAATAAAAAAAATAATAAAAAATAACCACCACTAATTATAAAAAAAATTGATATCGGGAATATAATTAATGATGTTAGTAATCTTTTTTGAAAGTTTGTCATTTTATTTCTCCAAAATTACGTTTTATTTTATTATAACTTATTATAATTTTGTTAAAATCTTTATCATTAAAGTCAGGCCACAACTTGTCTACAAAAAAGATTTCCGTATAGGCTAATTGCCATAGTAAAAAATTACTTAATCTCTTAGCTCCGCCGGTTCTTATTAAAATATCTGGGTGTGGCATACTTTTTGTATAAAGACTATTTTCAAAATTTTTTATATTAATTTCTCTTTTTGTTTTCCTAGATAGAATTTTACAAGCATTAATGATTTCTTCTTTTGATCCATAATTTAATGCAAGATTTAATGTAATAATCTTATTATTAGAAGTCCTCTTTTCAATTAATTTGATAGTTTGCTTTATATCGTTTGGCAAACCTAATCTTTTACCAATAATATTTACTTTAATTCCTTGTTTTATAATTCTGCTTAAGTTTTTTTTTAAAGATTTTCTGATGAGATCGAATAAGAAGTTTATTTCACTTTGTGGTCTTTTCCAATTTTCTGTCGAAAATGTATAAAGAGTTAAAAATGGTATTTTTTTTATTGCTGAAAATTTAATTATAGTTTCAACTGTTTTTAAACCTTTTAAATGACCATAATTCCTTGACTTTTTTTTTTTTAAACCCCATCGCCCATTACCATCCATAATTATAGCGACATGATTTAGTTGATTCATATTGTCATTATTTCTTTTTCTTTTTCCTCTAATTTGCTTTCCAATTCTTGGATTTGTTTATCAGTCAAGTTTTGAATTTTCTTTTCTGAATTCTTTGATTCATCTTCTCCAATTAATTTATCCTTAAAATCTTTTTTTAAATTATCATTGGCTTCTCTTCTTATATTTCTAATAGATATTTTTGCCTTTTCAGCAAGTGAACCCATAACTTTTTTTAGCTCTGATCTTCGTTCTTCATTTAAACTTGGGATTGGAATTCTCATTAACTGACCATCAATTTGAGGATTTATACCAAGATTAGATTTTTTTATTGATGCGTCAACCAAAGGAACATTGTTTTGATCCCATACTTGAACTGTAAGAAGTCTTGGTTCGGGCGTTGATACGGTTGCTATTTGATTAATTGACATTTTTTGTCCGTACACATCCACTTTAATAATATCTAACATATTAGCATTAGCTCGACCCGTTCTAAGTGAACTTAGGTCAGCAATAAAAACATCAAAAGCTTTTTTCATTTTAGACGTGCAGTTATTAATTATTTCTTGTGACGGCATAAAATTTAAATTCCTTCTCCTACCTTAAATCTTATAAATTTTTTTATTATTAATTTATCTTTTCCAGCAATCTCTTTTAAAATATCTTTTACCTTTTTTTTAGGTTCCATAATCCATTCTTGATTCAGTAAAGTATTATCGGATATAAATTTATTTAGTTTTCCTTCAGCAATTTTGTTTACAATATTTAGGTCTTTGCCACTATTTTTTAATTCTTCTGTAATAATTTCTTTTTCTTTTATTAATATGTCTTTATCTAAATCCTCTTTATCTATAGCCAGTGGTGAAGTTGCTGCAACATGCATAGATAATTGTTTCCCAAATTCTAGTAATTCTTGTTTTTGTTTTCCAGTTTCTAAGCTCAATATAACTCCTATTTTGCCAATATTTTTTTTTATTTCTGAATGACTATATGAAAAATTAACTGCATTTTCTGATTCAACAAAATCAGTTCTTCTTATTGTAATTTTTTCTCCAATTTTGGATATAAGGGCTATCAAATTATCATTTACGCTTTTTTTATTTTTCATTTTAGAAGTTAGCATTTCATCCATCTTACCAGAATTTATTAAAGCTAAATTAGATAGCTCTTCTACAAATTTAATAAACTCATCATTCTTAGCAACAAAATCAGTTTCACTATTTACCTCTATTATAGAGTATTCATTTTCTTTTTCTGAAATGCAGACTAACCCGTCTGCAGCAACACGCTCCATTTTTTTTGAGGCTTTAGCTATACCTTTTTTTCTCAAAAAATCGATTGATTTTTCTATATCTCCATTATTTTCATCTATAGCAATTTTACAATCTTTGAATCCTACGCCAGTAAGCTCTCTTAATTTTTTAACTTTGTCCAATATATTTTCTTGAGACATAACGAAAACTATTATTTTGATTTTTTAGAAGTTAATTCTTTAACTTTAGATAATATAGACTTGGATATTTTTTTGACACTTATTACTTTGGGTGCATTAGCTTTATTTATTACTTCTTTTTTTTGTTCTTTCTTATTTTTTTCTTCTGGTTTTTTTGTTTCGGTTTTAAAATCTTCTATTTTTGTATCTGGAATATTTTTTTGGGCATCATGTATTGTTTCCTTGATTAGTTCACAATATAAATTTATAGATCTTCTTGCGTCATCATTACCTGGTATGGGAAAACTAATCCCCCTTGGGTCAGAATTTGTATCTACTATAGCAACTATAGGAATATTTAATTTAAATGATTCTTTTACAGCTAATTCTTCTACGTTTGTATCAATAATAAAAATCATATTAGGAATTTTAGTCATGTCAGCTATACCACCGAGTGATCTTTCTAGTTTATCTCTTTGTATTCCCATTTTAAGAATTTCTTTTTTTGTAAAACCAGTATTTTCTTTTTTTAAATCTATAGAAAGTTTTTTATAACGTTTTATAGAATTAGAAATAGTGTTCCAGTTTGTTAACATACCTCCAAGCCATCTATGATTAACATAAAACTGCGAAGTATCTTTAGCAAGTGCTGCAATCGTATCTGATGCTTGTTTTTTTGTAGAGACAAATAATATTTTCCCTCCAGAAGAAATACATTTATGCATTTCAACTAAAGCTGCATTTATCATTTCAAGAGTTTGCGTTAAATCAATAATATGAATTGAATTTTTTGAGCCAAAAATAAATTTACTCATATTAGGATTCCATCTAAAAGTTTTATGACCTAGATGTACTCCTGCTTCCAATAAGTTTTTTATCGTGACTTCTGGTAAATTCATAGTTTCCCGGTTAATCCACCACAATTTTTTTCCATTTAAGGACCGGAGGTCTTACAACCGAAAACTGTGTGCGTATTTAAGTAAGCGTTCTACAGTTTAATTAAAGGAAATTCAATAAGATTTAAAGGCTTATTTTCTTTATATAACGCTCTTTATTTAAATACTTGAATGTTTCGTAGTCAAATTTTCTTCTATCTTTAAGCTCAAATAAATAGTTCTTATTCTCCTTTTTAATAGAAATCTTTATCTTAGAATTGCCTTTTTCCTTTATAGCTTCATATAATTTTTTTAAATCCTCAACATTCTCCATATGAATTTCTACATTTTCATAACTGTTTTTCATAATTTTATTAAAACTT
>Ga0114999_10010361_pt1 | contig 10103 bp, 6 predicted proteins | sample ArcticOcean_MG_C_3_FD_89820 | JGI IMG/M metagenome (GOLD analysis project Ga0114999, IMG submission 89820) | Marine microbial communities from western Arctic Ocean - ArcticOcean_MG_CB8_126 | ecosystem: Environmental > Aquatic > Marine > Oceanic | place: Arctic Ocean: Canada Basin | collected... | reverse complement strand
TATATCGTCGCTGCCACGCGCACGTCCGTCGCCCCGGTCGCAGGCGCGCTGCGGGATTTTGATTACGATGCGCTGGCTGTACCGCCGATTACTCATTGCCTGGAAACCGCGGGTATCGCGCCGGGCGATGTGGATGAACTCGTTCTGTCCAATGCGCTTGGGGCTGGCGGAAACCCGGCTCGGGTCGCCGTGCTGGCGGCGGGGCTGCCCGAACGCATAGCGGGACTTAGTATCGACCGCCAATGCGTCGGGGGGCTGGATGCGGTGTTGATGGCGCAGGCGCTCATCAATTCCGGGCAGGCGGAAATTGTTTTGGCGGGCGGAAGCGAGTCCTATTCATTGCGGCCTGCCCGGCAGTTCAAGGACAGTTGGGAGGCCGCGCCAATTGAACGGAACCAGGCGCGCTTCACGCCCTGGCCGGACAAGGACCCCGATATGGCCGCCGCTGCCGACGAGCTGGCGCGGCGGTTGCGCATTTCATTCGAACGGCAAAATGAATGGGCGATTGGAAGCCACGAAAGCGCCCGAGCCGCCCGGAACCGGATGGCCGATGAAATTGCGAATCCAGCGGGCGTAGATATTGCACACGATCCGTTTGCGCGTGTACTCAATGCACGTTTATGCGACAGGGCGCCTCGGTTAAGCGGCACCGTCTCGGCGGCGAATACCAGTGTCGCCGCCGACGGCGCGGCCATGCTGTTGGTCGTGTCCGAGGGCGTGTTTTCCACTCTAAAACCCTCCTTTGGTCTGCGCCTATGCGACGGCGCGACCTTGGGAGGCGATCCGGCCCTGCCGGGTATCGCGCCGGTTGACGCGATCCGCAAAATATTAGACCGACAAGAGATCAGAATCGCGGATGTCGGGATCGTAGAATTGATGGAGGCCTACGCCGTGCAAGCCATCGCCTGTGCCGATGGCGCCGGGCTTGACCAATCGAAGATAAACCTCGGTGGCGGGTCACTGGCGCGTGGCCATCCCATCGGCGCGTCGGGGGCAGTGCTGGCGGTGCGCCTGTTTCATGAACTCAAAAAATCTGGCGGGCTGGGTCTGGCTGCCATCGCCGCGGCGGGCGGCCTGGGGACGGCTGCTCTATTTGAAGCGGTTGGATAGACCGGATCAGGATTGATGCCGGGCATCAATTCTGTGAATCCGACCGCCACTATTAAAGATAGATCAAATTCACAGAATTGTCGGATCGCCAAAGGCGACTCCGATCAATCCTGATTTGATCTAAGAGCCGCGGTTACGGCGTCCGCCAGCCGGTAAAGGTGGCATAGTCCTTCAACAGCAAACGTTTCGTCCGAAATTGATTGATCGCGGCGTCGCTTTCCTCATACCCCAGCGCAATACCGCAGACCACGATTTCATCGTCCTCCAGTCCCAAGCACTCGCCGATGAACGGTCCATAATTGGCCAGCGCGCCAATGCCGCAACTGGCCAACCCCGCAGCCTGTGCTGCCAACAACAGGGCCTGAAGCGTCATTCCCATATCCATGTAACAACCACTGCCCATGCGTCGGTCGATGGTGACGACGATGCCGACAGGTGCATCAAAAAAACGGTAATTCTGCATGAACAGGTCGTCACGCGCCTGCGTGTCTTTTCGGTCGATCCCTGCCGCTTCGAACAGGCTTGCCGCGGTTTCCGCTTGCTGCCGCAGCATGGAGCGGGGCATCGGGTCCGGAAAATAGGTGTATTGCTCTGTGATATCTAAGCCGTCTTCAATCGCCGCGCATAACGTGTCGGAAAAGGCCTGCAGCGGCTTACCAGCCATGACTTTAAATTTGCCAGGCTGCAAATTACCGCCGCTCGGCGCCGTCCGCGCCACCGTCAAGATGCTTTCGATCATCTCCATAGGTACGGGCTGCGCCGTAAACTTGCGAACCGATTTCCGGTTTATTGCTAACGCTTTAAAGGACTGGAAGTTCATGACTGATATTCTACTAAACAAATTTGGAGAGCTTAGTTATTGGACGTCTATTCTTTTCAATTTTCAGCCACATCAACCGTAAGGTGACGGAAATTATTCAATTGAGCTGGAACGGGAACACCTGAATCGTACCGAACCCCGTAGTTAGATCAGAAAAAATGGCCGGAACCAAAAGGTTCCGGCCAGTTTGAACAGGGAGGCTTCACGTCTGGGAGACGAAAAATCTTGCGATTCTTGAGTCCAAGCAAATAGCCTGGAAGCAGAAGCGTGTGTTGTTGCATCGCAACAACGAGGTGAATAATAGATAAGGTTTCGTACCCGGATGCGCTATTGGGATTTTGTCAATTCAGCCATGCGGATTTTGCATAACCAAGATTCGTTCTAGACAAACGACTATAGCTTTGATTCTGCTACTTTTTGTAAGAGAAAATCTCGGAATACTGCAATCCGCTTTGAGTGACGCAACTCTTCGGGGTACACGAAATAAGCTTGAATCGATGGACCCGCTAAGTCCGGTAGTACTTTTACCAGATTCACATCATCGGGGATCATGTAGTCCGGCAGACTCGCGAGGCCGAGGCCGCTGCGCGCCGCGCGGTAAATTCCGTAAATATTATTGACGCGCAATGCCGGCCGGCGCGGTGCGGTCGCACCGGCATCCAGCAGCCAATTGACCGACGGGACCGGCGGCGGCACATCGTGGCCGTAGACGATAAGATTATGGTCATCCAAATCTTTCGCCGACTTTGGCGTCCCGTGCGCGTTGAGATATTGCTTCGCACCATAAATATGGGTGCTCAATGCCAGGAGATGGCGTTGAATCAAGTCAGGCTGACGTGGTGGGGTCAGCCGAATGCCGATATCGGCTTGTCGCATACCAAGATCGAGTTCCGTGTCGGTCAGAATCAGGCTGAAATCGACCTCCGGATACATCTCGATGAATTCTTTGATACGCGGGGTCAGCCAGGTGGAGCCGAAAGACACCGTCGTTGTGACCTTCAATGGCCCCGACGGATTTTCGCGTGTTTCGCTCAACTGCGATTCGACGATTGCCAGCTTATGGAACACGTCCTTGACGGTCCGGTAAAGCAGTTCCCCCTGCTCGGTCAAAATGAGCCCGCGCGCATGGCGGTGGAACAGCTTCACTCTGAGGCTATCCTCAAGCGCGCTGACCTGCCGGCTGACAGCCGACTGGCTTAAATTCAGCGTCGCGCCGGCATGCGTGAAGCTGCCCGCGTCCGCGACGTCATGAAATATGCGTAGTCTGTCCCAATCCATACCTAACCAATATAGAGTCTAATGTTAACTAAGTCGCGTGTCGGTCGTTCCGGCTGTCGCCCTAGATCAGATCACGGTTTGTTGAAATCGCCTTTGACGATTCAACAACCGTGTGATTCAGATCCTAAACTTCCTTGCATTTAATATGAGAAATTTCTGAATTATCACACTAGAAACCGAACATGTGATCGAGGCTGAAGCTTGCCGTTCCGTGGAGCAGCCCATGATACCCGAACAAGCGACATGTTTGGTCTCGAATCATTATATATGCTTTATCGCCCGCAGCCTGTCTTTCTGTTTTGCCGAAGGTATCGCTGTACCGCCAATATAGGGAGCCGCCACACGGAATTCCCACTTTTTGATCGGCGATTTCGATGCCATCGCCATTATACAGTAGGAATTGTGTATCCGACTGGTCGTGCCACAGCGAGGATGCCGGATAAATTAGGTGGCACATTGTATCGAGCGGTGCGGGACCAAGACGGAGAAACAGCCTTGTACTCAGGCCGGGTGCCGGGCCCGAATACGATTGCGGTTCATTCCGGTATGTAAGCACGGTATTGAATATATGGGCGCCGAAACTGGTGTCGGCGGCGTGGCCGGTGGCGCGGTCTTCGTAGCGGAACAGCCCATGCAACCAACCATCCGCCGTTCCGCCGTCGGCAAAATCGTACAGCAGTTCAACATGGCCATAGCCGCCTGGCAGCACGGTTGCCGCTGATCCGTTCAGCAATGCGTCAATATCAAGCGCGGAACGATGGTCGCGGGGTAGATTGCCGAAATTGTGTTGCGCAACCTGACGGCCGTCCGCGTCATAAACAATCGCCGCGACCGGGAGCGTTTCCTGCGCTGTCGACATAGGGGTCGGCAGTATCTTCGTCCGGAACTGGGTAAGCGGCAAGATTGGTGCTGGGAGCAAATAACCTTTGCCTAAAAGGTTCGCGATTTCCGGAATAGCCGGATTCGGTTTCAGATCTGTACGCTGCACGTTGGGATGGGAGATACGCTGCCGCCCCGATGCCGACGTGACCTCATATCGCGGGCGCACAAAGTGTTTCCCGGCGTGGATCTCTATCTGGGCCGGCCAGCGCAGGTCTGGCAGCAACGCGGCCACGTCTAAAGCGAAACTACCGAATGGCGGAATTTCACGGTCCAGTGATGTTGCCCCGTCCTCGCCCATTGGATTTAGTCCGATGGTACCCGCGGGTATCGGGCAAGGGTGACTGTTCTGGACCCAGAGACGGACCTTCTCGCCTTCTCCCGGCGCGGGCAGGCCGGCGTATAAATCCGCGGGCCAGGCGTTTGCGTCATGGGTGCAGGAGAGCACTGTGTCGTCATCGCCATAGGTGTCGAGGGCATACTTCACGACATCATGCCCTGCGCCATTGACGACATGCAGGAACAGTTGGCCGGTGAACGCCGGTAAATCGAAGCGCTTGCGAATGTCGCGGCTGTCGATTGTCACGCTGCCGACGGCGGCCGGCAGCGCCATGCGCCATGATGCGATGGATTGGCCGGAATCATCGAAGAGGGAAAACCAGATCCAGGTGTCCTTGGCGCCGTAACTGGCCCAATAATTCGCCGTGACCAATCGTGTATGTTCGCCTTCGCCTTCACGGAAAAATGCAAAGTTAGTTGCGAAGTTGATCGGGTCCAGATAGCGGCGCGGGTTTGTCAGCATTTCCACGTCGAGTCGTGCCGCGTCGAGGCTGGTTACCGTTGCGCCGGCCGGAAGCAGGTGTTCGATTTGCCCAATCAGGCGTTCGGCGTCGAAAGCGAGCACTAAGACGCTGTGGGCACCGCTAGTGGGCAGCGCTGTAATGGGCTCTGCTGTTTGTCCAAGGGCGGAAGTCCCGATCGCATCAAGGTCTTGAACGAACAGCCCGGCGCAATCCATTCCTGTCATGTCGTGCAGGGATGCAAACGCAGCGGCATGTCCTGTCGGGTCATAAACAGCGACCGGGCCGGAAAGCGCATCGAGCAGCGCACGAATTTTCGGCACGGCAAGGGGATGGCCAATCGCTTTGAAAAAGCTGAAACCGCCGGACACATTACTGAAAGTGTCTATATCGAGAGCCATCATGTCACCTTGCGTATCGCCCCGGTGCGGCGGTCGACACGCTTGTTATACCCAGGAATGTTGATAGTGACCCTTGGTATTAGCGCCGGGAACCGACTCAACAAGGTATAGGGAGTCGCTGGAATCTTGGCAATCGCGATCCAACCCACTTCGGATGAAGTGCGGCGCTACGCCGCGCTTGCCATACGCTTGCGAATTTCCGCGGCGACGCTTGCTGTATCGTCGAAAGGTTCGTATTGCCAATCATCCGGCGCACCCGTGAAGGCCCGCGTGACACCTTGTTCGCGGAGGCCGTCGTGGAACAGCCGGAATTTCTTACCGCCACCAGGCAGATCAAAGACGTAGACTGGCTTCCCAGTCGCGCAAGCCTCGGACACCATGCTGACCGAGTCGCAGGTCACGACGATCTGGTCGGCATGCGCAAGGTAGCCGAAATACGGATTATCGCCTGTACCATCCCAGATCACGGCATCGCTATCCTTCAGCCCGGCTTGAAGGGCCGCGACATTGTCCGCGCCAGTGCGACGGGACGGGGTCACGGCGAGACTGCCGCCCGTTGTCTTGGCGAAGGCTGTGAGTTTAGAGGCGAAGTCAGTAATGATCTCAGGCGTCATGTGATAAACGCGATTGGGGCCGCCGACGAGAACAGCGATGAGTGGCCGGGGCCGTGTGGCCAGGACGTCCGTGTATGCCATGCCCTCAGCTTTGAGGCGCGCTGGCGTCGTTCGATGCAGGGCACTGCGCGTCACGACGACGTTGTCGCCGATCAGTCCGTCATGCGTTGCGGCGACGATCAGGTCGAAGGCGCGTGACGGCACATGCGGATTCTGGATATGGACGGCAAAACATTTTCCGCCGCTCCTGTGTTTTACCGCCAGCGCGGGGCCGACGGACTTGCGCCCGCAGGAAATGACGAGATCGGGCCAGGGTGGCGTAAGGGGGTCGCTTGAAGGGGCAAGGCCCAGGGTGCCTTGTGGCCAGAAACGTGGCGGCAGCCAGCGCCATGGTGCCCGCAATGTGATGGTCTTTTGTTCGAACGGCAGGCCGACGGCCTCGGCGAGACCGACGGCTTGCGTAACCATGCCGGCCATGCCTTCGGTAAGGACCCAGGTGGTTTGATTTTTCATCGGAAGTTTCGACACCGGATTGCGACGGTTGGGGACTATGGCGGGACGAATAGGGTGAGGCAAGACCATGCTCGCCCTTGCGTGGCTATCACAACCTTGTACTATTATTACTCAGCCAAAAATGATCGGAACGTCTATGCGCCGTGTAAAACTCGACCACATCGACCGCAGTATTTTGCGGGACTTGCAGGATGACGGTCGGATAACGAATGTCGAGTTGGCGCGCCGCGCCGGCATTTCCGCCCCACCCTGTCTTCGCCGTGTTCGCGCGTTGGAGGATGCGGGATTCATTCGTGGTTATCATGCGGATGTCGATTCCGAATTGCTGGGCTATGGTGTCATGGTCTTTGCGCAAGTGGGGCTGACGAGCCAAGCGGAATCGGACCTTGTCGCATTTGAAACGTTGGTCGAGGAATGGCCGGAGGTGCGCGAATGCCACATGCTGGCTGGCGAAACCGATTTTTTGCTCAAGGTTGTCGCTTATGACTGGGATACGTATAACCGCTTCCTCACCTCACAATTGACTGCGGCACCCAATGTCAGCCACGTTAAGTCCGCGCTCGCGATTCGATTGTCCAAACAGCAGTTTGGCGTGCCGATCGATGCTGACGCGCCGGTCGCTTAAGGCGAATCCATAAGCTGCGGTCTCCGATAAGATCGGAGAGACACGCTTCTTATCAAAACATCAGAATGCGGTCAGGCTGGGCAACCTGCCCAGCCTACTTGTACCGCACCTTGACGATTTCGTAGTCTTTTTGACCACGTGGCGTGACGACTTCCACGGCCTCGCCGACGGATTTTCCAATCAGCGCCCGCGCAATTGGTGCTGCGACAGAAAGCCGGCCAGCGGCAATATCCGCTTCGTGCTCGCCGACGATCTGGTATGTGGTTTCCTCGTCGGTTTCTTCGTCCGCGATGGTCACCGTAGCACCAAACTGTACTTTTTTACCGCTCAGCTTCGCAACATCGATAACGTCGGCACGGCTGATCTTATCTTCGATCTCCGCGATTCGGCCTTCGATAAAGCTCTGCTTGTCACGCGCAGCATGATATTCGGCGTTTTCAGATAAATCGCCGTGCTCTCGAGCTTCTGCTATCGCTTTAATGACCGCAGGACGGTCATTAGTTTTCAGCTCTTTTAGTTCGGACTGAAGGCCATCAAAGCCGTCCGTTGTCATTGGAACTTTCTGCATCGCATTCACTCAAAGTTTTAACAAACCAATGCCGTGTCACGGGAACCTCAACGAGCGTATCGTTCGCGCGTATTCGGTCTTCCGTCAGTATGTCAGGAAACAGTTTCGATAAACCGCAAACGACCCGAAAACTAGAAGGCGGATTTAAAATAGGATTGCAAGGGGGCAACATCAAGGGAATCAGCTTTTAAAGCTTGAATTGCTAGTGTCGCGGCCTTCGCACCCGAAACGGTCGTGTAGTAAGGAATCGAGCGTATCAGCGCGGTTCGGCGCAGGCTGAAGCTATCTTCCACGGCTTTGCGGCCCTCCGTAGTATTAAAAATTAAGTCAATTTCGCCGTCGATCATGGCATCGACAATGTGCGGCGGGCCTTCCAGCACCTTGTTAACGTTCCGCACCGTCAGCCCCTGTGTTTCAAGAAAACGCGCCGTTCCCGACGTCGCGACGATTTCGAAGCCCATAGCTGTCAATTCCTTGGCGAGCGGCGCCATTGCGTCTTTATCTTCGTCCCGGACCGAGATAAAGACCGCGCCACCGTGCGGTAGTACGACGCCCGCGCCAAGCTGTGCCTTTGCGAAGGCGCGAGCGAAATCACGATCCAATCCCATAACTTCGCCAGTCGACTTCATCTCTGGGCCCAACACGACATCGACACCAGGGAATCGCGCGAAGGGGAAGACGGCTTCCTTGACGGCGACGTGAGCGCTGATGGCGTTGCTTTCGAGGTCAAAGTCGGCGAGCTTCTCGCCGGCCATGATTCGCGCGGCGATTTTGGCAATGGGCACGCCGGTCGCCTTGGCGATAAAGGGAACCGTCCGGCTGGCACGGGGATTGACCTCGATGATGTAGACGTCGCCATCCTTGACCGCGTATTGGACATTCATCAGCCCAACCACGCTCAGCCCGTGCGCCAACGCTTCGGTCTGACGGCGTATTTCGGCGATAATATCGTCGGATAGTGAATAGGGCGGCAGAGAACAAGCGCTGTCGCCAGAGTGAATGCCGGCTTCTTCGATATGTTCCATGATGCCGGCGACGTGTACCGTTTCGCCGTCGCAGATCGCATCGACGTCGATTTCGATCGCATCGCGCAAGAAGCGGTCGATGAGAACGGGTTGGTTGCCCGAGACCTTCACGGCCGTCGCCATATACCGTTGCAAGGAGTGTACGTCGTGTACGCGTTCCATTGCGCGGCCGCCAAGTACGTACGAGGGGCGGATCAGTACAGGGTACCCCACCCTTTCGGCGATCTTTTCCGCTTGTTCTACCGAAAACGCGATGCCGTTCGGCGGTTGACGCAGGTTCAGGTCCTTCAGGAGCTGCTGAAAGCGCTCCCGGTCCTCGGCCAGATCGATGGAATCCGGTGCTGTTCCCAGAATTGGGATGCCTGCGTCGGCCAGGCCCGCGGCCAGTTTCAGCGGCGTTTGTCCCCCAAACTGAACGATAACGCCATGCAAGGTGCCTCTTTGCTGTTCGGTGCGAAGCAGCGACAAGACGTCTTCCGTCGTCAGAGGCTCGAAATACAGCCGGTCTGAGGTGTCGTAATCGGTCGACACGGTTTCCGGATTGCAGTTGACCATGATCGTCTCGTAACCGGCTTCGATCAATGCAAGGACGGCATGAACGCAGCAATAGTCGAATTCGATGCCTTGGCCGATCCTGTTCGGACCGCCGCCCAGGATAACGACCTTGCTCTTATCCGAGACATCGGCCTCGCATTCGGCAGGGCCGCTGCCGTCGCCTTCGTATGTCGAATACATATAAGGCGTCAGGGACGGAAACTCGGCGGCACAGGTGTCGATGCGCTTGAAGACAGGGATCACTGCTAATTCGCGGCGGCGGTCGGCGACGCTTTCTTCGCTGTCGCCGGTTAGCTCGCTCAGTCGGGCATCAGAAAAGCCAAGAGACTTCAGGCGAAGCAAGTCGAGATGGTTGTCCGGCAAGCCATCGATGCGAACTTTCTCTTCGGCGGCAACGATGTCGGCAATCTGTTCGAGAAACCAGGGATCGATTTTGCAGGCGCTGTGGATTTCCTCAACGGACAATCCGTGACGGAATGCTTGCGCGACGATGAGGACCCGGTCTGGTACGGGCTTCGCCAATGCCGCGCGCACCGCATCCTTATCGCCATCCGCTGCGCCCTCGATATCGACCTCATTGAAGCCCGTTAATCCGGTTTCGGTCGAGCGCAGGGCCTTCTGCATGCTTTCAGCAAAGGTTCGGCCGATGGACATTGCCTCGCCAACCGATTTCATCGACGTCGTTAACGTCGGTTCCGCGCCTGCGAATTTTTCAAAGGTGAACCTGGGAATTTTGGTAACCACATAATCGATCGTCGGCTCGAAGCTGGCCGGCGTGATCTTGGTGATGTCGTTGTCGATTTCGTCGAGGGTGTAGCCAACCGCGAGCAGTGCGGCCACTTTCGCGATGGGAAAGCCCGTTGCCTTAGAGGCCAATGCGGACGACCGCGACACCCGCGGGTTCATTTCGATGAC
>Ga0114999_10010356_pt1 | contig 10106 bp, 6 predicted proteins | sample ArcticOcean_MG_C_3_FD_89820 | JGI IMG/M metagenome (GOLD analysis project Ga0114999, IMG submission 89820) | Marine microbial communities from western Arctic Ocean - ArcticOcean_MG_CB8_126 | ecosystem: Environmental > Aquatic > Marine > Oceanic | place: Arctic Ocean: Canada Basin | collected... | reverse complement strand
TCGGCCGCGTCTACAAACATCTGCGCTGGGACGCCAAGCAAATTGTCGATTTTGTGGCCCAGTGACCGTCCAACACGGATGACCTCTGCGGCGACCTGTGTACCGATATCTCGAACCCCCGGGTTGGTACGAACTTTGTCAGAGGTGAGTCCGGTTATCCCGGCTAGCGGGTTCACCATGCAGTTGATGGCCAGCTTCGCCCAGCGTTCGCCAAACAGGTTGTCGGTGAAGTAGGTGCCGTCGGAGGCCCCTGAAACGATCTCTACCAGCTCACGCGCACGGGCCGTGTCGGAGCCGTCGTGCTCGCCGATCTTGTAGGCCAGCGGGTTCGTGTCGGTACGGAGTACGATGCCGGGCTCGTAGCAACCGGCGGCGATGGTGATTACGCACCCGAGCGTGTTCTCAACGCCTACGGTCTCCGCCAGGCGGTAGTCGTTGATGCCGTTCTGGAAGTCCACATACGCACCGTCCGACTTCAGGTAGCGGCGCATCAGGATGGCGGCCCACTCGGTGTCGTACGACTTCACCGCAACAAAAACATAATCGAACGGGTCGTCGATCGCCTGGAGTTCGTTGATATTGATGTAGTTGGCGGCTACGTTCACTTCGTCTTCGCCGTGGCGGATTGTCAGGCCATTAGCCTTCACGGCAGCAACGTGCTCCGGCCACTGGTCAACGATCGTGACGTCGTGCCCGGCTTTGGTGAGCATCCCGCCTGTGTATCCACCAATTGCACCGCCGCCGATGATGCCGATCCGTGCGCTCATGTCTGACTCTCCTGTTGTTTCAGGTATTTGAAATGTTTCGGACGATTACGTTCGTTGGCCTGCCGGAATATAACTCAGGCCGGGGCGTACAGGTAGGTTTGATTCACCGGATGTCGTGACCGTACACCGCTGGCCGCTACGCGGATTGATCCAAAGTGAATTTGCCTCACGAAATGATGGCGGGACGGTTTGACGTCCGGCAGTTGATGCCGTCATCGATCCACTCACCCTTGACCAACACAAACGCGCCGCCGTCGGGAGTGACTTTACGAATGAACTCACCGTTCTCGTACGCGTCGTACGTCATCGACACGCGGTCATCCGACTCCGTCGTCATCACGACATTTCGGGCCTCAAAGCCATCGTACGTATAACCCTGGCGGAAGAAGTTGGATTCGGCCTGCTCGATGAATGTCTCCAGATCTCGGCGACTTCGGAAATCGATTGTGCAGGACTGGTAGATCGTGGTCCACTCGCCCTGGCTGATATGGGCGATTTCGTCCAGAAAGACCGCTTTGACCTGATCGCGCTCGACCACAGCCGGCGGCACCGTCGGTACTACGGTTTCAAACGGGCGAGGGGTCGGAGTGCCGATCGAAGTTTGTTTCCCGCAAGCTACTATCAGTATGAACATCGCAAACAGCGCCAGTAGTGCCGTGCGAGAAGGGACAGGCATGTTCTTGTGCGTGAACGGAATCATGTACATAGAGTCGCGCATTTTCGGTCAGTTCAGGGTGTCTTGAGCCTGATCCCCCGAGAATCAAGTGATTCTGGGCGAAATTAGGCGGATCAGGTACATCACGCCCGAAATACTCACTAAAACCTTGGACCGTGTTCGGTTCAAAATCGGCCCGTACGTTTAGAATTGCGGTCAGAACCCTCAAGAACTTCCTGTGCACCGTGATATTTACCATCCAGGAATTGGATCCGGTGTGTTGTCATGCGGACTCGTGATCTCGACTTAATCCCGATCAAGCAATTTCCAACGCATCCCAGAAAGAATTAGCACTGAACTACACAGACGCCGTCGCCCAGCTACTCTCGCTGGCCGATTTCGAGCGTAAGACGCGGGTCGGCGAGCCGCCTGATTTCCACCTCCGACGTATGGAGGTCCTTCTCGCGCGCCTTGGAAATCCGGAGAACGCCACGCCCACGATCCACGTCGCTGGCTCAAAGGGCAAAGGCAGCAGCTCCGCCATGATCGCTTCCGTTTTGAATGCCGCAGGTCTCAAAATTGGCCTGTTCACATCGCCGCATTTGCACCGAATGACGGAGCGGATACGGGTCGATAAGGAAGAGATTTCAAGCGACCGATTCAGCGAACTCGTCGAAGACCTCTGGCCAGACGTCGAGGCGGTAGAACAACGCGGAGACGTCGGGGTTGTCAGCGTGTTTGAGATGCTCACGGCGATGGCATTCTTTGAGTTCCGCGCCGTTGGTGCCGATGTCCAGGTGATCGAGGTCGGCCTTGGAGGCCGATTGGACGCCACAAACCTTGTCACGCCGGACGTTGCGGTGATCACGCCCATCAGCCTGGATCACACGGCTGTCCTGGGCGACACGGTCCCAAAGATCGCATTCGAGAAGGCCGGAATCATCAAGCCCGGAGTTCCGGTAGTGGTAGGCAACCAGGCCCCTGCGGCACGTCCGGTGATCGAACAAGCGGCTCATGAACGTGATTCCAAAGTGACCTACGCACACGACCATCTGTCGATCGTCGAAGGCCCCCAGCAAGTGATCACAGCAGACGGTGATCGCGTGCAACGTTTGCGTCTCAAGAGCAGTTCACACAACTACGATCTGAAGTTACCGCTTGCCGGACCGCATCAGGTCGACAATGCGATGACTGCGGTTACTGCGTTAGAAATGTTTGCGGAGCAACGTGGCCTGACGATCAGCGCTGAACACGTCTCAAATGGCATCGCCTCTGTCCGATGGCCGGCGCGAGCCGAGGTGCTGACATCCCCGGATGACGCAGTCCAGATAATTGTGGACGGCGCACACAACAGTTCTTCTGCGGCCGCACTCATGGACACGCTGGAATCGCTGTTCCCATCTAGTAGCCGATCTGGCAACCAAACGATCCTTGTGTACGCCGGATCGGGCGGGCACGACTTTGCTGCAACGGCCCGGGAATTTTCCCGGCTTCAGCCGAAGGTGATCGTGACTCGGACACGCCACCCAAAGGCGGTTGCCGCTGAAACGGTGGCGGAAGCCCTTCGGCGCGATAATGTCTCGATTGTCGCGGTCACATCTGATGTTGCGAGTGCGTTGCGAGAGGCACGACTTATCGCATCTACCGGAGACGTGATCGTTGCTACCGGCTCGTTATTTGTAGCGGCCGAGGTACGAGAAACAATCCTTTCGATAGCGCCGGAAATATACCCGGACATGCGCGGCGAGATGATGCCGACTTACGAGGTAGCCAATCTCAATTCGCTCGTAGCAGACCAGTCAGCAGATCCCGGGGGCCGACCCGCCCCTGATGCATCTGATGGCACTCCGTAAACCTCCTCAAACCAAGAAATCGATTTTCAGGGCTCGGTGAGAACACGATGACGGACAGCAACGGAAGACGCAGAGTCGTAGTTACCGGGATCGGCGTCATTTCGGCTATCGGGCACGACGTTGATACGTTCTGGGACGCCCTCAAGATGGGGAAATCAGGCGTGACGCCGCTCCCGCTTGAGGATATCGACGACTATCCGTGCCGAATCGGCGCGACGGTCCAGGATTTTGACCCAACGGACTACATGGACCGCAAAGAGTCCCGCAGGCTGGCTCGATTCTCACAATTAGCTGTAGCTGCGGCGGCCGAGGCTTATGAATCGGCCGGGTTCGAACGCCTTGAAGGCGTGTCTGAAGAAGAGCGAACCCGTTTCGGCGTGCTTCTCGGGACTGGCATCGGCGGATATCCGGAGACAGAAGCAGCCGCCCGGGTCATGGTGAAGCGCAGCGGCACTCGTATTTCGCCTTACTACATCCCGATGATGCTGCCGAACATGGCGGCGGCCAACGTCAGCCGTGTTTACGGAGCCACCGGATATATCGGGACCACGATCACGGCGTGTGCTGCCGGTACGCAGGCACTTGGCGAGGCGGCCGAGGTGATACGGCGCGGTGGTGCTGACGTCATGGTGGCGGGTGGCGCAGAAGCCGGGATTTGTGAAATCGGACTAGGCGGGTTCTCCACGATCCACGCCCTGTCCACGAGCAGTAACGATGACCCGGAGAAGGCGAGCAGGCCTTTCGACGCTAATCGTGACGGGTTTGTTCCCGCCGAGGGTTCTGGACTGCTGATTTTGGAAGATCTTGAACATGCGCAGAACCGGGGCGCAACGATTCTCGGTGAGCTTGCGGGCTGGGGCGTGACTTCTGACGCTCATCACCTGGTCCACCCGCCGGAAGACGGCGCAGGGGCGGTACGAGCGATGCAGATGGCGTTGAACGATGCAGGGATCGGTCCGGGTGATGTTGATTACATCAACGCCCACGGCACCTCCACGCCGGTAAACGATGCCGCCGAGACGCAGGCCATCAAGACCGTGTTCGGTGAGCACGCGGCGGCGACTCCTATCAGTTCGACCAAGTCGATGATCGGCCACTCACTTGGCGCTTCCGGTGGACTTGAAGCAGCGGCGGCGATCCGAACGATTCGTGACGGGGTAATTCACCCGACGATCAATTACGAAAACCCGGACCCGGCCTGCGATCTGGACTACGTGCCAAACGTAGCCCGAAAAGCGGACGTCAAGACGGTCATATCCAACAGCTTCGGCTTCGGCGGGCAGAACGCCTGTGTCGTGCTCCGGAAGTTTGCTGAGTAACTTGTACCTGCGTCGGCGATCTGAAGAACAACGAATGGGAATAGCGGGCGGAGAACGGTCTTGACGTCCCCCTCCAGCGTCTGCGCCGAATGCGGTGCTCACCACGCGCCAGGTGCTAACTATTGCCGAGAATGTGGCGCACCGGTGCCAGAAGATTCGAAAGTCCCGGCGGAGTCGAAAATTCTGTACGAAGCGGCCAGTTATTCTGAACCTCCTTCCGAGCCTGAACGGCCTGAACCGACTGCCCGGCCCGACCAGTACGGTTCCCAGGAGTCGACGATACCGTCCAGCAGCTCGGCCATTCCGGGCGAGTTGACCGGAATGGGGACTCGAACCGGCTCCTGGCTGATCAACAACGTCGCCGTTCAGATGATTGGCGGGATCCCTGTTATTGGTTGGGCGATATCTCTTGGCCTGTTCATATGGACGCTCGTGCTCTATCGACGTGGACAGGACGTTGGGGCGCGCTTACTGGGTATAAGGGTGGTCAGAGATACCGGTGAGGTTGCCGGTTTTTATCACATGTGGACCCGCGGTCTGGCGTCGATAATCAGCTTCCTCGCTATAGGCGTTGGCTTCTGGACCGCGTACTCAGACCCAGACAGACAGACCTGGCACGACAAGTGGATGGGGACGTATGTTGTTAAGGCCGGCTCGGAAGTAGATGACCTGCCGGGAACCAGTTCATCCGCAGCGGTCATGTGGTTCTGGCTCAGTCTTGTATTTGGAATAGGTCTTCTTATTACGGCGTTAGCTTTGGGTGTGTCTCTGGTTGACAGCTTCTAGGATATGAACGACACCGATCGCTCTTGCCATGTCCGGGCACTTATCCACAACTTGTGGTGATAAGGCGCCTGTTCTCAACAACATTTAGGGGAATCTGGGTCTCGACGCGCGACCCGTCCACGGGCTATAGTCCCAGCACCCAGTGACAGTCGGGGCTTCCGCCGGGGGGTGGGCGGTTCCGCGCCTGGGAGTCCCTTTAATCGGCCGGTCGCCTGCCCGTCCGATCCTCTCGTACACATGGGTCGTACATACGGGTACGCAAAGCTCTTGGTCGCGCCTTGTTCACACATCTCCATAATCATTCCGAATATAGCCTTCTCGATGGGCTGAGTTCCGTCGAAGAAATGGCCCAGCGCGCCGCCGAACTCGGTCAGAACGCGCTAGCCCTCACCGACCACGGCGTGATGTATGGCGCTATCGATTTTTACCGCGCCTGCAAGGCCGTCGGAATCAAACCGATCATCGGCATGGAAGGCTATGTCGCGCAGAACAGTCGGCTGACCCGAAATCCGGTCGACCGATCCCCGTATCACATGACGGTGCTGGCCAAGAACGAGGTTGGCTACGGCAACTTGCTCAAACTCGCCAGCAAAGCGCAAATGGAAGGCTTCTACTACCGACCGCGCATGGACCGAGAGTTACTTGAAATGCACTCTGAGGGTCTCGTAATACTCTCCGGTTGTCTGTCTGGCGAGGTCGGCAGCCACATCGTCAAAGGCCAGATGGACAAGGCCCGGGAGACGGTCGACTGGTACCGGCAGGTGTTCGGCGACGACTACTACCTGGAAGTAATGTGGCACGAGAAGATTCCAGAGCAGCTCACAATGAACAAGGGCGTGTTCGAGCTGGCCGCGGAAACCGGGACGCCGCTGGTCGCCACAAACGATAACCACTACACGAACCCTTCGGATCACGAACTGCACGACATCCTACTGTGCATCCAGACCAATTCGCTGGTCTCGGATACGAAACGGATGAAGATGGAGGACCCGACCTTCTACCTTCGGTCCGAGGCCGAGATGGCTGCCCTGTTCCCGGAACACCCGGAGGCGATCTCAAACAGTGGACTGATCGCCGAGAAGACTGATCTTGAGATCGATTTCACGCAGAGTCGACTGCCCCGTTATCAAACGCCCAACGGCGAGCCCGCACTTGAATACGTGCGGACACTTTGCGAAGAGGGACTGAGGCAGCGCTACCCGAACGCCGACCAGGCCGTCTGGGACAGGCTCAACTACGAGATGGAGGTCATCGAGAGCACAGGCTTTCCGGACTACTTCCTCGTTGTCTGGGACATCGCTAACTTCGTCCATCGTGAGGGCATCGTATTTGGCGTACGCGGAAGCGCAGCCGCCAGCCTTGTGCTGTACTGTCTGGGCGTGACCGACATCGACCCACTTGCCACCCGACTCGTCTTCGAGCGTTTCCTGAACATGGAACGCCGCGAGATGCCTGACATTGACATGGACTTTCAGGACGACCGTCGTGAAGAGGTCATCCGATACTGCTTGGACAAGTACGGCGAAGGCCACGTGGCACAGATCGTCACTTTCGGCACGCTGGGCGCCAAGGCAGCGATCAGGGACGTGGGCCGGGCGCTTGGGACGGAACTCTCCGAGGTCGACCGCATTGCTCGACTGATCCCAAATACGCTCAAGATCACCCTGAAAGATGCGATCAAGGAAACGCCTGAGCTGCAGCAGACCGCTCGCGATGGCGGCGCCGGACAGCGATTGCTGGAGCTTGCGCAGGGGATCGAGGGAACAGTCCGTCACGCCAGCACGCACGCCGCCGGCGTGATGATCACAGAAGAGCCACTCACGGATTACGTACCATTGGCCCGCGCAACAGGCTCCGACCCGAATGCCGTTCCGACGACTCAGTATCCGATGAAACCGCTGGCTGACCTCGGCCTACTCAAGATGGACTTCCTGGGGCTCACCAACCTCACGATTCTTGACCGCTCCCTGAAGCTGATTGCCGAGATCCGGGGCGAAAAGCTGACCCTGCCAGACATCCCGGTGGATGACGCCGCCGCTTTCAAACTTCTCTCGTCTGGTGAGACGGCCGGTGTGTTCCAGCTTGAAGGCTCCGGGATGCGCCGCTACATCAAAGAGCTCAAGCCTAACTCTGTGATGGACGTAGCGGCCATGATCGCCCTGTATCGGCCGGGTCCGATGGAGTTCATCGGCGATTTCATCAACGCCAAGCACGGGCGAAAACAGATCACGTACCCGCACGACGATCTGCGAGACCTTCTTGAAGAGACGTACGGGATCGTCGTCTACCAGGACCAGGTGCTTCTGATCGCCCAGCGCTTCGGTGGATACACGCTTGGAGAGGCGGACATCCTTCGGAAGGCGATGGGCAAGAAGGACGCTGTTGTGATGGCGGCGGAGAGCGAAAAATTCATCAATGGCGGGATCGCCAACGGCTACTCGCCCGAACTCTCGCAGCAGATGTTCAACCTGATCGAGCCATTTGCCGGTTACGCATTCAACAAGGCGCACAGCGTCTGCTACGCCATGGTGTCGTACTGGACGGCGTATCTAAAAGCCAACTACACGGTTGAGTACATGGTAGCGTTCCTGGACGCCGCCACGGGCTCACCTGACAAGCTCACTGCCGCCATATCTGAGTGCAGGCGGCTTGGAATCGCAGTGCTGGCTCCGGATGTGAACCGTAGCGATGTCCGCTTCTCTGTCGACAGCAATGATGACGGGGTGGCCATCCGCTTTGGCATGGCCGCCGTCAAAAACGTTGGCGTGGGCGTCGTAGAGCCGATCATCGAAGAACGAAACGCCCATGGTCCGTTTGAATCGCTGGAACAGTTCTGCAAGCGTGTCGACTTCGGCAGCATGAATAAGCGTGGGCTTGAGAGCCTGATCAAAGTAGGCAGTTTTGATCACCTGGGTGATCGCGGTGCGATGATCGAGGGACTGGACCGGATCATGTCCCTGATCAGGCGTGAGACCGAGCTACGAGACTCCGGCCAGAGCACCATGTTCGACATGCTCGGTGATTCCGTAGACACGCCGTTGCCTTCGCTTGAGTTACCGGTCGGTGGCGATGTCACAGACCATGAACGGACTCTCTGGGAGCAAGAGCTTCTCGGCGTGGAGATCACGGAAAACCCGATCACCCGTGCGATGTACCAGTTGCAGGACGAATCGATCGTGTTCGCCAACCAACTCACGCCCGAAATGAACAACATGCGGAAGTCATCCGTAGGGCAGGTCCGCACGTTTGAAGAGAGGACGACCCGCAAGGGCGACCCGTTCCTGAAAATCCAGTTCGGCCTACTCGGCGGCGACATTGAGCTTGTCGTGTGGTCCAACGTCCTTGTGGGAACGAGGCATTTGTGGGAACAGGGAGCCCATGTCGCGCTGACAGGAACGGTCAAAGAACACAACGGATACCTATCAATTTCGGTTGACGAAGCACGGGAATATCATTTGCCCGGATACGAAGAGGCAGCCCCTTTGAACAACGACACGGCCAACGGAACCGGCACGCCGGGAATGGCGGCTCAACCCGCGGCCGTTCCCCAGTTTGGATCTCAGAACGGTGACCACAACCCGAATCGCCTGAGACCGGCTGCGCCGATGGGCAATGTGTCGAGCCCTAACGGCAACGGCGCAGCACAGCAAGAAGCACCGGCTCCGTTAGAGCCGGCTCTATCTATCCGCGTGTCTGAGACCGGAGTAGTCGCTGAGGACAAGAACAGATTTGAAGACATCATCCGGTTACTGTTGAACTACAAGGGGAATCATCCCTTCATACTGGAAGTGGCCACCGCTGAGCAGCGTGTTGTCACGCTGGAAATGCCGTTCTCCATCCAACCTTGCGATGAGCTCGTATCTAACTTGAGCGAGATGGTTGGGAGTGAAAACGTTCAGGTGCCGGGACTGGCAACCCCCACCCCGGCGTAATCCGCTTGCCACTACTCCGACTACAAGGACGCGTGGCGTAAGCAACAAACTCCGTCACCGACTCACAGGGCAATATCCGATCGGCCGGAGGTAATCTGTAGCTATGGATTGGGTTGTTTTCGCCACCGCGCCGGATCAGTTGACGGCTGAGATGTGGCAAGACCTGCTGTCTCAGGCACGGATCAGATGCCAGCTGAGGCCAGGTGACACATTCGGCTTCCTGGGCGTTTCCGCCGCGCCGGTCAGGTTGGTCGCCCCATCGGAGGACGCCGAGGTAGCGCGCGACGCCCTTGAAACGCTCGTCAGGCTCTCCGAAATCGGCATGAAAAACTTGGAAGACCTCGACAGGTCTGACGATCTGAATTAACGCTTAAATCCTCTAAACTCAGGCCAGAAGCGTGAGTTGCCTGCCTTCTGGAGTCGTGAGATGTCCTTCCAGTTCCAGTAGTCGCGCTTTAAGCGGCAATCCAACCCCTCCTCCGAATCCGTGCAGGTGTCCGTTGCTGCCGACTACCCGATGACACGGGACAAGCAGCGGCACCGGATTCTTGGCCATCGCCTGTCCCGCCGCTTGTGAGGCGTTTGGGCTACCTGCGGATTCTGCTAGCCAGGCGTAGGTCCGTGTCTCACCGGCGGGGATGCTCCGACAGGCGGCGCGCGCCCGGGCAAAAAACTCAGGATCGTCCAGGTCTATCGCTATCTGTGTCAGGTCTTCCGGCTCTCCGGCGAAGTAGCGATCCAACCTTGCTCGAAGATCGTCAAAGTACGAAGAGTCCCGTTCGACGTCCTCGTCC
>Ga0114999_10010348_pt1 | contig 10114 bp, 6 predicted proteins | sample ArcticOcean_MG_C_3_FD_89820 | JGI IMG/M metagenome (GOLD analysis project Ga0114999, IMG submission 89820) | Marine microbial communities from western Arctic Ocean - ArcticOcean_MG_CB8_126 | ecosystem: Environmental > Aquatic > Marine > Oceanic | place: Arctic Ocean: Canada Basin | collected... | reverse complement strand
TGTCACGCTGGTCCACGATATTCCGTTCAAGAACGGGCAGCCCATGGAGTCGGGCTGCGGCCTCGCTCGCAATGGCGGCCTGCGTGGTGACGCCGTCGCTCACGATCCGCTCGACCGCCATCGCAGTGTCCGCGTAGGATTCGGCCACGCAGTCAGACATCGAGCCGATGAACTGGCTGCATTGCGCCAATGCCTGTGGGTGGGAGATCACGCGACGGATCGCCGAAAGCGGCTGGACCTCAAGTCCGATCAGACAGTGCTGCACGGGGATGACCTCCTCGCCAACCGCCACCAGGCGACTGTCGGCAAGGACGTCGTAGGCTCCGGTAACAGATCCCGCTGTCGTGTTCTCGACCGGCAGCATGGCGTAGTCAGCGCGCTCGTTCTGCACTGTTTCGAGCACAGCCTCAAAGGTGGTTTCGCCGCGAAGAGTCAGTTCGAGATTGCGGCCTGCGAAGTGTCGCTTTGCCGCCAGTTCGCTGAACGCGCCGGCGCTACCCTGAAAGCTGATCGTTGCCCGGCCACTAGGTGACGCCGTCAGGAGGCTCGCCGACTGCACTCGCAGGGACTGTTCCAGAATGTGCCGGAAGAGCTCCTCGACGTAGCCGGGATCCAGGTCGCTTGCCCGCGCCTGCCTTCGGGCCGCGTTGAGGACATCCTGTTCGCGGTCCGAATCACGAATCTCGGTGCCGGATTCGAGTTTGGCATCGACGGCTTGTACGACGAGCCGTTGTCGCGTGGCGAGGTCATCGACCAGCCGTCGGTCGATCGTATCAAGCTTGCCGCGAAGGACATCGATCGCAGTTTCCATGATTCGAAGTCTCCATATCCTACCGGTCGCTTGTAGGCACAAAAAATCCGCCGAAGTAAATCGGCGGGCACCTCGACCAGTTGAGTTGCTGGTCGGTTACGGCACCCGCAGATACCAGCGGGTAAACACGCTAAAACTCATAAACGAACGCACTCCGTCCTCGATCAAGATCGGAGCCGTGAGAGTGCATTCATGCATCATAACGAAGCACCTTGGTTCTTCATGCGGCGAGAGTCAATAGATGACCACAAATCCGCCGGCCAAACCTGCCCGCATGATGCCGGCGTCGGAACCAGCGTCTCAGCGCAGTTTGACGGAGATCTCACCGATTCCGAGTTCGATCCGAATCTCGGAGTCGCCGTTGCCTTCTGTCCACGCGATCTCGCGCGTGAAGAGGCCGGCGCTGCTGTTGCGCCCTCTGTGCGTAGAAAGCGAGCTCTCGCCGATTCCGGTATCAAGCCTGACGCGGCTGACCATCTCCTCGGAACCTTCGAACGAGACTTCACCAATGCTCATGTCGACAGTGACCGAGCCCAGGAGCTTCTCGAGCTCCAACTCACCGATGCTCATGTCGACACGGACGTCGAGCGCTTCGGGAACAAGGACCTTCATCTCGATGGACATGCCCCGGCTACGCCACTTGCTGAACCCCTCGATCGACAGGTCGAGTCGATCGCCGCTCTCGCGCGACTCCAGCTCGATGCTTTCGGCGCGATCGATGCAGGCATCCAGCGATCTGCGGCTGGAGTACTCCAAGATGATCTCGACCATCACGCGCTCGCTCGAGGTCCCTTCGATGGACAGTTCCCCGATTGGGAAATCGACGTAGATTCCCTCGCGGCTACGGGCGCCGAAATTCTCGGTGATGGTGCGGACGCCGCAGTTGCGGGCGCAGCGATCCCGAGAACGATGGCGGTGAGGGCAACGGCGGATGTCACTCGGCGCATGAGATCTCCTGGTACACGGGGGTACCTGATGTAGTGCTCTTAAACACTACGGCACCCGGCGCGCGGAGTTTCATTGTCAGCTACGCCGGCCTTGGTTAGAGGCTGAAGACCACGGTGAGCTTCTTCTTCCGGATGTTCACGTTGCCGATGATCATCGCGTCCGGGTTCGTGGTCGGATCGACATCCCACAGATCGACCGTCTCCAGCCCGGGCACGTTGTCGTAGCGGAACTCGAGGCTCGTACGCAGCGACAGCAGGTTGCTCAGCCCCATGGTTAGCGCCGAGGTGTTGATGAAACGATACGCCGTGGAATTCTTCAGGTTGTAGAAGAAGTCCATGTTATTCGTGAGCACCGTGGTGTCCTTGCCGAAGAGATTGTTCATGTAGTCCCACGCGAGACGAATGGACGGGCGACTCTCACCAAGTTCTGGATCGGGAATTTCGTCCTGTCGGTTCTCGATCGCCAGCGTGTACTCGGTGCTGAACTCCATGTCGTCGCTGTTCCGCCAGGTGTTGCCAATACCGGCGAAGCTCACGATACGGCTCTCGATCCCGGCATCGGCGTCTTTGTCCCAGCCTCCACCGACGGTCCAGAAGAACGCGTCGGATATGTCGCGTCGGTAGCCACCGCTGATGTAGATGCGGAGTTGGTCGAGTTCTTCCGTGGCAACATCGACCGGAGTGAAGTTGTCGTCGCTACCGAAGGCCAGTCGAGTGATGTCGTCGGTGGTCTGCTTGTAGGTGCCAAACCGCACCGTCAGACGCGCCTTTCCCCACTGTGCCTGGGTGTGATTGTCGAACGGAATCGTCGTGGTGTTCGAGTTTTCACCGGTCAAGACCATCCCGATGTCCGCCTGGTTGGTCCAGGTCTTCGGAGCAGCGGCCGTACCCTCGGCCTCTTCCTGTGCGAGCGCCGTCGTCGGCGCTGTGAGCGTCAGCAGGATGAGCGCGGCGGCACCGGGGCGGAGCGAGGCGAGGAAGTTCATATTCATCGCGGGTTAGGGGCTGCGCAGCCTTTGAATTGCGCGCTGCCTGGGTCCAGTGAGGACGGCTTCAGAGAGTGTGCCGCACCGGCCTCAAAAGTCTAGCGAGTAGGCGACGGTCACGTTGAGTCCGAGTCCATCGAATCCCGAACCATGCAGCCGGTAGTTGAGGTCAGTGAAGTTGTTCAGCGCGAAGGTGATGTTCTGGTTGCCGGCCAGTGTGTAGCTGCCGCGGATCCCGAGGGTTAGCCACCCGGCTGTTGAGGTGAACAGGGGAGCTCCGGCTCCGGATGGGCCGAGGACTCGCGTGATCACCTCGTCGAGCGTCTCGCCAGTGGCGACCAGGATTCCGTTGTCCACAAGTCCGAGACGCCGCCCCTGGTTCACGAAGAAGTCCGCAATGTCTGACGCATCGCGGTACGCGCCGATGCGGGCGTCGTCGATGTCTGCCGGGTTGAGTCGGCTCTGGGTTGCGGCTCCCTTGACCACGCCTTCGAGCCATAGTCGGCCGCCGGTGCCGCGCCAGCGCATGATTGCCGTGACGTTGTCTGGCGCGATCTTGCGCGCGAAGAATCCGGTGTCGAGCTCGTCGCCGCGCTGCATCGAGGCCTTCATCGTGGCGAGCCAACGATCGCCGAAGGACTTCTGCGCCAGCAGTTCGAGACCCCACACGCGCAGCATGCTGGCGTTGGCCCGCGAAACCACGGGGTCGGACTCGTCGGCCACGTAGATCCGTCCCGCATCGTCCTGGGCGACGATGGTCTGGCCACCGATCTCCTGTCCGACCATGTTATCGGGCACGATCAGCGTGCGGCGATTGATGTTGTCGCCGAAGTTCGACAGAAAGCCCGTCGCTTCCAGCCGCGTCTCACGCGTGAAGTACCGGATGCCGCCCTCGTAACTCCGCACGGTCTCGGGTGCCAGCGGCGCCCAGTTCGTACCGGTGCTGATGGCACTCGAACTGGCAGAGTTGCCCACTAGCGCGCCAATGCCTACGGCCTCGTCGGGCGCGACCTCGAAGCTGGCGCCGGCAAGTCCGATCTCGCCGAAGTCGAAGATCGACGGCGCTCGGAAGCCGCGGGCCACGCGACCCCAGATCCCGAGGTTCTCGGTGAGTTCGTAATTGGCACCGAGGTTGAAGGTCAGGTCGGTGAAGTCGGCGCGCGTGTCCGGAACGACAGCCACCCCATCGATGATGTTGTCGGCCGCAAGCGCGCGGTACTTGAACGCTGAGAAGCGCAAGCCACCCGACAGACGGAGACGGCCGGCGAGCGTGCTCCACTCGTCGAGAACAAAAGCGCCGAACGACTGATACGCGGCGCCGTTCGGGACGCGGGGGCGCACCACAGTGGTCATATCCGCCGCCGTCTCGGTCCGGACCGCGCTGACGTTGTCACGATAGAAATCGATGCCGCCAGTCAGCAGGTGCTGGCCGACCGTCTTGGACCCACTGAAGTCGAGGCCCCACACGGTGTCCGAGTTCTCTTCGATCCGCAGCGTGCTGGTCGGCCGGCGCTGATCGCGGCGACCATCGGTCTGGGTGTTCAACGACACCTTCGCCTCGATGAACGTGTCGGCAAAGAACTTCTCGTAGCGCACGTAACCGAAAGTAAGCCTCTGCGGCGTGAAGTCCGCGCGAACGCGCCCATCTCCGCCCAGGAGGCGGTCGTAGCGACGGATGTCGTTCTGCTGGGAGCGCATGAAGAGCGCGTCAATCGAACTCGTCGCGTCGGCCCGCATGCTGCCCTTGGCGACGATGCCAGTCTGGCCATAGTTGGTGTCGACGTAGCGCGACCCGAAGGCCTGTTCAACCTGGTCATCGCTGAAACCGAGGAATCGCACCGTCGAGTGGTGCGAGTCGCGGGCACCGCCGCCGCGCGAGTCATCGTGCCGGGTCGCCGAGCCCGCGAGGAGGCCGGCGAACTTTCCGCCGCTGCCGCCGACAGTCGCGTGGAGCCCGCCGCCAAGCGAGGCCGACTCACCAAAGGCGCGGATGCTGCCTCGCATTCGCGAGGTGCCAGGTGCACTAAAGGCTGGCGGGGACTTGGTCAGGACGTTGATCGCGCCACCCAGGGCGTCCGATCCATAGTTGACGCCCGCCGGACCGAGCAGCGTCTCGACGGACTCGACGCCCACGTCGGGTATCCAGGCGAGGTACTGCGTATTCCCGGCGCGATACGTCGCATTGTTGTAGCGCACGCCATCGACCAGGTAGAGAACAGCCTGAGCACTCTGTCCGCGCAGGATCGGTGAGCCCTGTCCGGGCGTGGTCTGCTGGGTGAGGATCCCGGGCTCCTCGTCGAGCATGCGCGGCAATAGATCCACGGCGCGAGCCCGGAGCTGAACTTCGCTCAGCGATCGGACCGTGGCCGGGATCTTGTTCTCCTGCTGCACGGTGCCGCGTGACGCGGTCACCGTGACGCGCTCCTCGATTCCGATCGCAAACATGATCGCGGCGATCTCCAGCGTGCTCGAGGTGAGCTCGACGACCTGATAGACGTCCGTGTAGGCGCTGCTCAGCACGCGCAGTTCGTAGGTCCCGCGCAGAATCTGGGCGAGTATCGCTGCGCCGAATTCGTCGGTCTCGGCCTCGCGTACCACCTGGCGGGTCGGACCGAGGAGCCGCACGGTCATCCCCGAGAGTGCCGTGCCATCGCGATCGGTTACTCGGACCGTAACAGCGCCGTGATCCGGGCCGGTCGCCTCCTGAGCGAAGGACGCCGACGCGGGTAGTACTGCCAGCAACAGGGTCAGGACGAAGCTGAAGGCCGTTGGACTCATCTTCAGGCGGGTTCCGTGGGGCGGGTAGCGCGCCGGCGCGGGGGGCGCAACTGGCGCATCGGCACAGAAAAGGTCGACGCGTACCCAAACAAAGTTAACATCCGGTTCGCGGCGCGGCGAGTTATTTACCCTGGCGTTGGCGGTGCGCGATTCATCGCGCGGTACACAGATCGATAAACGGGAGAGAATCCAATGGCAAGTCGAACGAAAATGGTGTTGGTGGCGATGATGGCACTCCTCTTGACTCTGGCAGTTGCGCCGGCGACGGCTCAACAGGGGCCGAAGATCTACATCTCGGCCGACCTCGAGGGCGTTACTGGGGTCGTCACAGGCGAGCAGCTCGGGCCGGAAGGCTTTGAATACGAACGCTTCCGGCGCTTCATGACGCAGGAGGTTCTCGCGGCCATCGACGGGGCGCGGGCTGCCGGCGCTGGCGAGATTCTGGTTTCCGACTCGCACGGCAACGGGCAGAACCTTGTTCTGGAGATGCTCCCCGACGACATCAAGATCGTGCGGTCATGGCCGCGTGACCTGACGATGATGTCGGGCCTCGACGCGAGTTTCGATGGCGCGATCTTCGTCGGCTATCACGCCGGCACGACCAACCCTGACGGTGTCCGGGCACACACGATGTCCAGCGCCACACTTACCGACGTGCGGATCAACGATCACTCATCGAATGAGACGGTCTGGAACGCGGCGGTGGCCGGCGCGCTCGGCGTGCCTGTGATCGCCATCTCGGGCGACGATGCAACGATCGCGGAGGCGCGGGCCTCGTTGGGGAACGGTTTCGAGGAAGCCGTTGTGAAGTGGGCCCACTCGTTCCATTCGGCGACGACCCTGACTCCGGCCGCCGGCCAGGAGGTGATTCGTGCGGCTGCTGAACGGGCCGTGCGTGAGCTCGGGAAAGTCGAGCCCTATGTGGTCTCCACGCCGGTTCGCGTCACGGTGCGCTTCAAGAACTACCAGCCGAGTCAGCTACTGGCGTACTTGCCCTGGTTCGAGCGCCTCGACGCGCATGCCATCGAGTACGACGCGGACGACATGCTTCAGGCGGCGTCCATTCTCGTGTTCCTGCGCAGCTACCGGGCGGACATCACGCCGTAGCTGACGCGGGGGTTACTGGATATAGCCGATGATCCGGAGCCGTTCGAGGAGCTCGGCGTCGAGTTCGACGTCCATGGCGGGGGCTTCGCTACCGTCGTTGAGCCGGAGGTTCGCCCGCTCCTGCAGGAAGAGTAGCTGCAGCATCTCCTGGGTCAGAAGCGGTCGCGTAGTGGCGAGGTCGGTCGTTTCGCCAGGGTCGACGCTCAGGTCGTAGAGTTCGACGTGTCCGGAGTACTTGTCGTGAATGATCTTGTGCGGCTGGACCAGAAGCGACGTTACCGGGCGCAACGGCTCGTCATCGCCGGCGCCGTTGGACACTCCGACAGTTGAGGCGTAGATCGCGCGGGTCGGGAAGAACGCACCATCGGTCACCAACGGCAGGAGGCTGAGCCCCTGATGTCCCGGGTCCTCGCCCTGATTGCCGATGGCATCGAGCACGGTGGGGGCCAGATCGATATTAGAGACTGGCCGATCGACCGAGCGTTGGTACGAATCGGTTCCAGCCGGCCACTTGATCACCATGGGGATGCGCAGCATCTCTTCGAACAGTGGCCAGGTATGCAGGAAGTAGCCGTGCTCATAAAACGCCTCGCCGTGGTCCGATACCAGCATGATCATCGCGTTGTCGTACCGGCCCGCCCGCTTCAAACCCTCTACCGTGCGCCGCACTAGCTCGTCCGCGTAACGGAGGTTGTCCTGGTATCGCGCCGTAACGTAGCGCAGGTCCGCTTCATTTGGGCGGTCGTCGGGAACGAGTCGCGAGTACGACTGCAGATTGGCGGGAGAGATGTCGAAGTCGGTTGAAAACCCTTTCATCATCGAATCCGCCCACTCGGCCGGCGGCCCACCGAACCCGTCCGGCACATAGGGCGCATGCGGTGGGAGTAGATGAATCAGAGCAAACGTGGGTTTGTCGTCGCGGAAGATGTCGGCGCGACTGAGCTGCTCACGCATCTGCAAGCGCTCACGGGGCTTCATATCCACGTACTGATCGACGTCGTACCGGAGCGCGCGCGAGGCGCGATACAGCGGATGTTCGCTCCATAGCGCCGTGTGGTAACCGGCGGCGTAGGCGAGTTGGAAGAGCGTTTTGGTGTCGCGTGGCGGCAGCTCGCGCCAGCCAGCCACGCCGTGCGCCTCCGGGTAACGCCCGGTGAGCATCGAATACACGGACTGGTTGGTCCACGGCGCTGCTGCGTAGGCGTTCTCGAATCGTGTGCCGTCGGCGGCAAGGGCATCGATGGCGGGTGTCGGCGCGATGCCGCGATAGGTCGTGATGAAGTCTGGACGCGCCGCGTCGAGCATGATGATCACGACGTCGGGCTGGTCAAAGCGCGGCGTCGTGCGAGCCGCCGGTAGCGCGGGTGGCTCGAGCGTTTGCCGATCGAACTGGCCCTGGGGGTCGCTCAGACCCAATCCGCTCCACACAACCCCGGTGCCGCGGGCCCCGACCGTGCGGAGCCTTAGGAGGATGTCCTGGCCGGCGAAAGGCGCCAGGTCGGCATTGAGCGCGCCATCGGTGCCATCGGCCAGGGAGTAGCGAACGCCTTCCAGATCGATCGCTTCGGCGATCCATTCGACCTGGGCCGAGGAGTGGCCCGCGAACGTCGACGGCCGGCCGACGAATCGCGCCTCGGCAGGTACCTTCAGCGCCACCTGGACGATGCTGTCCGACTCGACGACTACTTGCCGTCCGCTGCCGTCCACTGCGTCGATGATCGCCGGCGTCCAAGTGTTTCCCGACCGCACTGCGACCGGGACGGGTACTGACTCGACCGGCACGGCGCCTCCGCGCGCGGCGATCACGTCGGGATCATCGTCGTCGCCGAACGCCAGCTCACTGCCCAGCGGCAGGAGTTGAAAGAAACGGAACCGGGCGGCCAGGGGACGGTCGTCGCCGCTATCAGGATCGCGATCGGTCGGGCGCGCGACGCCGCGGAACGTGAGGCGCACTCGGTTGTGACCAACAACGATGTCATCGGAAGCAAGCCGGAAGTGCTGACGCGACCAGCCGGTGGGAAGCGCGATCGGCTCCCCGACGGGCCGGTCGTTGACGCGGACGCTAACCAGCTGGGTTTCCATTCCTTCCGGCGGAATGGCATCGAAGACCAGTTCGTGCGCCCCATCACGGACCACGACGATGTCGAACTGAGCCTCTACGCCGACGCCCCAGAAACCGCGATCGACGGTGGTGTCGGTGTCGATGTTCCAGCCGCGTCCCAGTGCCATGAGCGATTCGGGCGCCGCTCGGCTGATCATGTCGGTGGCGCGAAACGCGCCCGCCACGTGTGCGAGGTCGGTCCAAAGGACATCTGCCGTTGGTGCCGGCGCACAGGCCGATAGGGCTGCCGCGAGCGTTGTCGCGGTGATGAGTTGAGGTAATCGAGCCATGAGGTATGCGAGGCTGTCTGTCGGGGGAGTAGGGAGCACCGAAAATGTGCCCCATCGGGTTCGTCGCTGCAAACACGGGAGTGCGTCGTGCGACGCAAACGATGCACTATTGTGTGCGCAACACAGGCCCGTAAGCGAGGACGAGGATGGAACCGATTATCGCAGCGCGCTCAAGCACGACCTTACGCTTGCCTACAGGTCGGTACCGGCTGTGCGTCGGCGCCACGGTGCTGGCGTTGGGTTGGTCCGCTTCCCTGGCGGCGCAGGAGTCCGGCGATGCTGCGGTTGAGCACGGTGCTGCGGCGTTGCACCACGAAGGCATTGAGTCGCATGGAGAACATGAGTTCCACGCGAATCACGTCGCGTTCTTTCTGGGCGGAACGATCCCCACAACCGGGGAGAGTACCGTTCTGGCGACGGTCGGCGTCGACTATGAGAGACGCTTCAGCACGGCGTGGGGCGTGCTCGGTATGTTCGGGCGCGCGCTGGAGGATCACGAGCGCTCCTTCACCCTGATGGTCGCACCGGTGTATCACCCCACAGAATCGCTGCGTTTCTATGTCGGGCCGGGAATCGAATTTGCCGAGGAGCTCGAGGAGACCGAGCCGCACGGTGCTACCGCGCTCTCGGAAGAGTCCGGCGAGGGCAAGACGAGTCACGCGGTCGTCGGATTTGGCGGCTACGGGGACATCGAAACGAGCTCCGCCATCATCAGTCCGCACATTGCGCATGACTACTCGGCGAAGACGCGCTCGAATTTCATTTTCGGAGTCGCGATCGGCTGGGGGGGTTTGACCATTCCGCGCGGCTCCTGTCCGGGCCGCTGACATGATCCGAACGGCACGCTTCATTATGCTAGGGTAACGCTTCCCTGCCGGTTCCCGCCCCGGAATCCCATGTCCGAGCGACCCTCAGTGACCCTTCTGCTGCGCGCTCTTCAAGCGCGCGTGCGTAGCAATGCGCTCAAGCAGGAAGCGGCCGACGCGGGCCTCCTGATCGCCGGGTGCGCGCTGCTTCTGGCGGTCTGGAATACCACGATGCCGATTGCGTTTGGCGTGGCCTGGTTGTGGCTGGTACCGGTGGCGATCGCAGCG
>Ga0114999_10010347_pt1 | contig 10114 bp, 11 predicted proteins | sample ArcticOcean_MG_C_3_FD_89820 | JGI IMG/M metagenome (GOLD analysis project Ga0114999, IMG submission 89820) | Marine microbial communities from western Arctic Ocean - ArcticOcean_MG_CB8_126 | ecosystem: Environmental > Aquatic > Marine > Oceanic | place: Arctic Ocean: Canada Basin | collected... | reverse complement strand
GGGTGTCATGTTCGAACTGGACTCGGAAACCGACACCGCCGCTATCTTTTCGGCGGGGGGATGGACATTACTAACGGCCGTCAACCTGATGCTCTTCAGTCTCGTCCACAATCCCTGTTCAACCACTCTCTACACGATTTACCAGGAAACGAAGAGCATCAAATGGACGGCCGTCTCGGGGTTGCTTCCCATTGCCATGGGTTTCGCGCTATGTTTCTTTGTCACCCAGATATGGTACCTGGTTGAGGGGAGATAAAAGATGAGTGGGCGCAACGAGCCGCCGAAGCCTCAGGTAGCGGATCCGCCGAAACCTCGAGTAGCGGATCAAGAGAACACCTTCAGCGAATCCGTCCAGGACTACCTCAAGTCCATATACAAGCTGGCCTCTGCAGAAGCGCCGGCGACGGTCACGACATCGTTGATCGCTCAGCGCATGCAGGTCTCGGCCGCCTCGGCGACAAAGATGATCAAGAAGTTGGCTGAGTTGACCCTGCTTGACCATGCACCCTACCAGGGGGTCGCGCTCACCCCCTCGGGTGAGAAGATTGCCCTGGAGATAATCCGCCATCATCGGCTGCTGGAGTTGTACCTGTCGCAAGCACTCGGGTTTGGCTGGGACCAGGTCGACGCAGAGGCTGACCGCCTTGAGCACGCCATCTCGGAAGATTTCGAAGACCGCATGGACGAGGTGCTCGGCTACCCTACCGTGGGGGCCCACGGTGAACCGATCCCGACCAAAGACGGGGCCATTGCCACCCACGAGTACCGACGGCTGTCAGACCTCGATGTCGGTCAAACTGCGCCCGTGCGTCAGGTCAGCGACCGCAACCCTGAACTGCTGCGCTATCTGGACGAAAAAGGCGTACACCTCGGGGCGGTGATAGCCGTAGAGGAAAAGGCGCCATTCCAAGGTCCGATGCTGATCAGCATCGATGGCGAGCACCGCCATTACATCGGAGTTGAGGTCGCCAAGAGCGTGTTTGTCGAGGACGACGTCTAAAGCCGGACGACGTCTAAAGCCGGACGATGACTGCGCCAAAGACGGGCGCCATCAGTTGTGATGAAACCCGTTCGACTTGACCCGCTTCTGTAACTCGACTCTACCCCGTAGCACGGGCAGCACGCCGTCGAGGTACTCGACGAGAAACTGGAGACGTTCGTTTTCCGAGCGCATTCCTAGTACCCGCTGTTTTTCGAGCGAATCGAGCCCAGCGTTGGCGGCCATGGCGAAGGAACCCTGATCGGGCATCGATGCGGCACTGCCGTCGTCGATACCTGCTTCTTCCCCACCACCGCCAGCCAGTTCCATCAGCTGCCCGAAACGCTCACGAGCCGCTTGTGACAAGGCGGCGGCGACGGCGACCTCTTCGTCTTCGAAGAAACTGACCGATGCCGTCAGGTACGGCCGGTCTTTGAACACATCCAGCAGGTCATAGCGCCGTTGGGCCCGGGTTATGATGTCCATACGGCCGTCCGGATAGCGCCGCGCCACGCGAGCAACGACGACACTGCACCCGACCTCTTCGATGGGTTGCTCTGGCGTCACGGACCATTCCATACTGGCCTGAGCGTGGGCGAACGAAATGCCGAAAGGTTTGGACGGTTTGGCGATAGCAGTATCGTCCGCTTCGACATCGCAGTCCTCCATCATTTGTTTGTAGTGGTCTTCGAAAATATGCAGCGGCAGAATTTGACCGGGAAAGACCACCAGGGGCAGCGGAAACAGTGGGATGACGGAATGTTGGGGCATACGGTTGCTCGGTTAGTCACCCAAGGCTACCATAGGGTTTGTATGGAATACTTCAATCCAGCTTCGGAAGAACACATTGCCAGAGAGAAGAGCAGGGCACGCGAACTGCGGCGGTCCCAGTGGTGGAAAAACCGCCTTGGCGTCGGCAAATGCCACTACTGTGAGCGTTCGATCCCGGTGCGTGAGCTCACAATGGACCACGTGGTTCCGATCGTGCGTGGTGGCTGCTCGACGAAATCGAACGTCGTCCCATGCTGCAAAGAGTGCAACACCAACAAACGCGACCTGCTCCCCGTAGAGTGGCAGCAGCACCTCGACCGCTTGAACGACCAGGCGTGAGCAGGCCGATCCTCATCGGCCGCAGGCCGATCCTTATCGGCGCGTCGCGGCTGCCCGCTGGACCTCTTTCTTTACCGCGTCCTGCATGGCGTTGTCGACGGTCTCCTCGGCGTACTGGCGCACCATGTCCGGCGCCTCGAAGAAAAAGTGTGCGAGGACGGCCAGAACCCCGCACACGGCCGTGATCAGAGCGTAAGTTTTAATGTTGCCGTGACCGCTTCTGCGGCGCATGTTGACCTCAGTGGTAGTGCAGGATCCCCGCGATGGCCGTTTTGACTTCAGCGGACACAGCAGGCGGAACCCGCGGGTTAAAGGGACCCCCTTCGCCTCCTACAACATCATCCCAGCCGGCGTGGTGAATCGCTTCGACTACGGCTGAATAGTTGTACTTCCTGGCGTCGCGAAAGCGGATCGCTTCGATAGGGGTGAGCTCCTTTTCGATCCTGAATCCGGTGTCGTAGTCGCCTTTTCGCTGGGCGTTGTTGATGGCATCAGAGGCCTTGACGAAGCCCAGATTAACCCCTGAGGTATGACCCTTGGTGCCCTTGCTCGCCGGCCCTGTCGAACGGTCCCCGATCCCCCACATGACAATACCGCTGTCAGCGTTGACCCCATCGACCATGGCAGGGACGTCGTCTTCGGTGGTGCCGACCTTGATGCCGACGAAATGCGGCGAGTCATTCACAAGACGTATCGCCGCAGGGGCCTGGAGCGATTCGCGCATGTAGTAGAGCAGGCGTGCTCCGCAGCTGCCGGCATGGCGCTCGGCGAACGACATGTAGGTGTCGTAGAAGCCGCCGGGATCGACGACACCGGTTACCGGCATGATCAGGTAACAATCGGGAGGACGGCTCAACTTGGCCTGGGCCTCTATCAGTTCCCCCGCATCAGCCAGCGGATTGGGCGCGATGCCTGACATCAACACCCCCTTGTTGCCCATGCGCTTGCCAATGAAATCCATGATGCGTGTCTGCTCTTCACGCGCTACGTGGTGGATTAGACTGGTCCCCGCTACGGCAATCACTCTGGGTCGATCGTCATCGAGATGATTGTTCTCGATCAAGTAGTCGACATTCTTGCCGATCCCGTCGTAGTCGATTTCCCCGCCGCGATACGGCAGAATGATGACGGAGATGACGGAATCGAGGGAGTGGGTCAATTCTTCGTTACTGAGAGTCATTTACGGGCTCCGGTCGAGACATAGAGTTAGCGTTACGGCGGAAAAGCTGTTCGGTGTTCGGGGAGTTGGTAGGGACGACCCGCGGCAGCGGACGCTGGCCAGCAGGCGAATACCCAACGTTATCGGAATAGACGGCAGCTGTCAACGCGCTTGAGGGCTTGCGTCGAGCTAACGCTTGATCGCGAAGTGACTCATGTCTCGCCCCGGCTCACCGTCAAGGATCCACGCCGTGAGGGTCTGGCCGGTGATTGGGCCAAGCAGGACGCCATTCTTGTAATGACCGCTGGCCACAAAGACGCAGGGCATGTCATCCAATGGCGCGATAATCGGCCGCGCCTTACGCGGCTTGGGACGCAGCCCAGCCCGTTGACGTATCGACGCCTCACGAAGGCCCAACACCCGCTCCAGAATCTGACTCAACTGCGTCACCGCCGCCGCCGTCGTCTCGAGGTCGAAACCGATATCCTCAACGGTGGCCCCAACCATGATACCGTCAGTGGTAGGAATCAGATGATGTCCGTCGTAGCGCAGAATGCGGCGCAAGCGACGGTCTCCACCGTAGACGCAATGTTGCCCGCGAACCGGGCGCACGGCGATCTCTTGAGAGCCCTCCCCCGCCGCCAGCAACTGGCCCGTCCAGGCTCCAGCCGCCACGACCGCAAAATCAAAATCAGCTTGCGAGGTTCCCGACGGGGTTGCAAACCCAACCCTGACGCCGTTGTCGAGCTGTTCGAAACCGCGGACCGCTGTGCCGAAAGAGACCTGAGCACCGTGACATAGAGCAGAATCGAGCAGCGCCGCGGCCAATGCCGGCGGGTCGACCCGATGATCACCGTCAAAATACACCCCGCCGAGAACTTCCTCGCGCAACAGCGGCTCCAGCTCTCGCACACCTTTCGCATCGAGCAATTCCGCCGCACAACCCCGTGCCTTGTTGAATGCGCTCGTTTCGACCGCTGCCTGCATATCCGTCTCGTGCAAAGCGACGTCGATGCCGCCGATCGCACGCCAACCAACGTCCGTGCCGCTTTCTGCCTGCAACTGCGCCGCCAGACTCTGGTGCAGGGCATGGCCATCGCGATAGAGCGTGCCGTAGGCATCGTCGCGGCCGTTGAAATGGGTCAGCACACCGAGGGACGCTCGGGTTGTCGCTGATGGGTCCGCGTCGACATCGACGAGATGGACCTCGGCGCCCGCACGGCTGGCGTAGTAGGCGACACTACGGCCGATAATGCCGGCTCCGACGACGAGAACACGGGGACCGGTCATGGCCCAGTTTCCGCGCTGCGGCGCCAGCCCCTATGTTCTCGTGCCGAAATTCGTCTCTGCATCAGATATCCCAGTTGACCGTTTCCAGTTGACGGTTTCTCACTATAAGGAGCAACAACATGCGTGTAATACGGTTTGTGGACGAGAGTGGCAATATCCGATTGGGAGAGGAGGCCGAGAACGGCCAAGCCCGCGTCCTGGCCGGCAGCCTGTATGACGGCCTGCAGCAAACAGACGATCACGCCACGATACAGAAACTACTGGCACCGCTGGAACCTGTGAACATTTATTGCATTGGCCTCAACTACCGTGAACACGCTGCCGAATCGGGAATGGCAGCTCCGGAGAATCCGGTCGTTTTCATGAAGCCGACCAGTTCGTTGCTGGCCCCGGGAGATCCGATTGTTCTGCCGGCCTGTCAACACGACTCAGAGGTAGATTACGAGTGTGAGCTTGCCGTCGTCATCGGCCAGCCTTGTCGCGACGTGACGCAAGCTGAAGCGCTGCAGTACGTGGCTGGTTACACGTGCGGGCATGATGTGTCAGCACGGCATTGGCAGCTTCAAAAGGGCGGCGGGCAGTGGATCCGGGGTAAGGGCTTCGACACCTTCTGCCCACTGGGGCCCGTGCTGGTCACGCCTGACGAAATCGGCGACCCACAGGCGCTCGAGATCAGGACCATCCTCAATGGCCAGACGATGCAGGAGCATACGACGGGCGACATGATTTTCTCGATCGCCTATTTGATCCACTTCCTTAGCCAGGACACGACCCTGCTCCCTGGAACCGTCATTCTGACCGGCACGCCGCAGGGCGTCGGCTTTGCACGCAAGCCGCCGATTTTTCTCCAGGCAGGGGACGAGGTCGTGATTGAGATTGAAAATATCGGCCGACTCGTCAACCCCGTTGTCACGGCCAGCTGAAGGCTGTAGGGGACCGTTCTGCGGCGTCGAACCGGTACGGGATCAGACGGGGACGGGCTCTCCGTACAGGGAAAGCTGATCGAGGCCGGCCTCAATTTCGGTGGCGCCGTAGTCAAAGTACCCGGCAATCGTCTGCACCACCCCGTTCATGAGGACGTCGGGGCAAGAGGCGCCTGATGTCACCGCGATCGTCACTGGCAGTTTTTGAGGCAACCAGTCTTCGGCAACGACAAGCTCCTTGGTGTGGATATCGAAATGGCGAATACGGTCTCGTGACAGCAACTCTTCAGCTCCACCGATCAAGTAGCTGGGCATCACCTGCGAGCAGATCTCCACCAGGTGAGAGGTGTTTGAACTGTTATAGCCGCCGACGATTATCCCCAGATCGGGACGTGCCTCCAGTAGTGCCTTGCTGGCCGACTGATTCCAGTTCGTCGCGTAGCACAGCGTATCGCTGGTGTCGGCGAAATGATGCTCCAGGTTGGCGTCCCCGTACTTCTTCACCATCGCTTCCCGGAGGACGCCGGTAACCTCCCTGGTCTCTTCGGCCAACATGGTGGTCTGGTTGACAACGGCCAGCCGCTCAAGGTCGCGGACCGGGTCGAAATCGTCTGACCATTTGCCCTCAAAACGGGCCGTGAAGTCGGCTAACGGCAAGGTACCGGTGATGAAGTCATGCACCAGGGTCGCCTCGTCGCGGTCGAGGACGACCAGGGTTTTCGTGTGCTCTTTTGTGTGCGAATGTGTCGCCTGCGTCTCTTCATGCTTGAACTTGCCGTGGATGACAATGGTGTAACCGGCGCGACCCAATTCCTGCCCGCGATCCCACACCTTGGAGACGAAGGGGCAGGTCGTGTCGTAGCGTTCGCGAAACTCCTCAGACTTTGTATGCAGGCCGCTACGCTGCAGAGATTCCTCGATCTCCAAAGTGGTTCCGAACGCCGGGATCAAGACGATGTCATCCTGTTTGATCTCATCCTCGGCGATCTGACGCTCACCATTTCGGTCATAGATAAAACCGACTCCGCGCTCCTTCAACTCCTCGTTTACCAGTGGATTGTGAATAATCTCGCTGACCAGGCTGATGCGGCGGTCAGGATGTTTTTCCAAGGTGGAAAAGGCCATGTGAATTGCGCGCTCGACCCCGAAACAGAAGCCGAAGTGGCGCGGCACCAGGACCTCGAGATCGCCGATTGGAAGCCGGGTCGGGTTGAGGAGCCTTTTGCCGTGCTCGAGACGAAACTCCTTGATGCGCTGGATGATCGGTCCCGAGTAGTGATTGGGGACTTGATCGAATTGAGTGAACGCCATCTGCAGTCGTGTTTCCCTTGTGTGAGTTTACAAACCGCAAGTTCATAAACGTCTGGTGGTTATCATAAGCACTCGCACTCGAGTGTCAATCTCCTCAAACGCGTCATTGAAGCGATTTCGGCCCCGCAGCTGCTGGTGCTGCTGGTTTTCGTACATTGGCTCCCATGAGTGCGCTGCTATCATGAACGACCCTGTCCATGCCATCGTCCTGGTCAGTGGCGGCCTGGACAGTTGTGTAACGGCGGCTGTGGCCGCCTGTGACCGCCGCCTCTCCTTCCTGCACGTGGCCTACGGTCAGCGCACCCAGGCGCGCGAGCGCCTGGCCTTCACGCAGATAGCTGACCATTTCCAGGTCGAGAATCGTCGTATCGTCGATATCTCCTACCTGCGGGATATCGGTGGCTCCAGCCTGACGGATCCGGCCCTTGAAGTCGAGAGTGGTGATGACGTCGAGAAGCTGGCGGCGATACCCTCGACCTACGTGCCCTTTCGCAACGCCAATCTGCTGGCCATTGCCGTCAGCTGGGGCGAGGTCATTGGCGCCACTGAGATCTACCTGGGAGCCCATGAAGAGGGAGCGCCATACCCGGACTGCCAGGCTGGGTTCTTCGACGCCTTTAACGCCATGGTACGTGCAGGAACCCGGCCCCAGACCCACCTCGAGGTGCTGACACCTATTCTGGCCCTCGATAAAGCAGGCATTGTCACTTGCGGCCTGGAGTTGGGGGCGCCACTACACCTTACCTGGTCCTGTTACGTGTCTGAAGACCAGCCGTGCGGGAGCTGCCACAGCTGTCACGGGCGCCAGCTCGGCTTCCAAAAAGCCGGAGTCGTGGACCCACTTCTGCGGCCGTGAACGAAGGGGCCACGTGCACAAAATGGCACTTTTTTTCATGGGAGAGCCTGGCATTCTTGCTCCGTGGCTGAAATCGTCTACTTTCCCTTGAGGTTATTGTGGGCCACAAAAGCACAGCAATGGACCATGGCTCGCCAAGAACATTTGCACGGTGTTATTGAGGTAATGTAATTCGGAGAGTATGTCGGCCGACATAGAGCACCTAGAGACGTTTAAGAACCCGAAGCCGGAACGCGATTACACCATCGAGATCGAGTGTCCGGAGTTTACCGCGGTCTGTCCTAAAACGGGGCAACCTGACTTCGGCACCATCCGGATTCGCTACGTCGCCGACAAAACATGTATAGAGCTCAAGTCACTGAAGCTGTATTTACAGTCATTTAGGCAGCGCGGCATCTTCTACGAAGATGTTACAAACGAGATTCTGGACGATCTGGTGAAGGTTTGTGCGCCTCGGCGCATGACGGTCGTCGGCGACTTTAACGTGCGTGGTGGAATCGGCACGGTCGTCACAGCGGAGCATCCGTGAACCTCGCTCAAGTGCCTCCTGTCGCGCGCGTTAGCGTATCGACGGGATCACGGGCTATACGCCAGGCAGTAATTCGCCGTGGAGTCCGTGAACGAAGACACTGTGTCGTTGCCGTAACCGAAGCAGGAGTTGATCCATGGAGGATACCGAAGTTCTGGAAGATGTGGCAGAGGAAGTATTAGAGGGGGAAACCGAGAGCGACGCAGAGGGCAAGGATTCGAAGGTCTGGTTTCCGTACATCACCAGGGCGCAGTTCGAGAAGTTCCTCTCGCGCCTGGAGACGAAAATACCGGACGAAATCGATCGCGACTATATCCGTGCGATCATCCGCACCCCGTCGATGATCTATCGTTTCTTGCGCGGCATCGAGGCCATGAAGCTGATCGACCGAGACCAGCGACCGACCCCGAGGCTCGGCACTCTGGTTGATCAATCATCCCGCCGAAGCACTATTACGGAAATCCTTGAGGATCTCTATCCAGAGTTGCTTGCGGAGTACCGCTCCAGCGGTGGTCCGGTTGACCGCGATGTCGTTACCTTCTTCCGTCGCGAGACCGGCATGGGCAACGACTCGGCCAACAAAATGAAGATGTTCTTCAAGTACCTGTTGGGCGAATCAGACCTGGACGGAGCGGCAGCCGCTGAGCCCGACGAAGCAACAGCAACCGCCGTGGCAGAGCCTGAGGTTGTGAAGGAAGAGAAGGAAGAGAAAGCCGCGGAACCCGAAGCTGAGCGTCGACCGACCCAACAACGCGCAACCAGGTCGGAAAGACAGGCTCAACAGACTGACTCGAACCGGTCGGAACGCAGCAGCAACGAGCGCCCTGAGCGGGCTGATCGCACCGAGCGTACCAGCAGCAGCACTGAGCGCACCGCCGAGCAGCGCGGTGCCCCGCCGTCACGGACGTTGTCCGAGGCCCAGCGGGCCTACCTCGACACATTGAAATCCGTTCTCAGTGTCAACATCGATGGCGACTGGGACGATGACATGATCAAGCTGGCCTTCGACAGGCTGGAGCGACTATTCGACCGCGTCCGTCGCGGCTGAGTTTCGCTGGTTGAAACGAAAAAGGCCTCCCTGGATCAGGGAGGCCTTTTTTTTGTTCCAGCGTTTGTGTTGTATGACACCGGCGCTTCCCTATTCCTGCCACACCCCCATATTCGAAAACTTTTCCACCCGCTGATCGACCAGATCGGGAGCGGGTATGTGTCGCAGATCTTCCATCGCTTCAAGGATGTAGCGCTTCAGATTGGCGGCTGCCTCATCGTAGTCCATGTGCGCTCCACCGAACGGCTCGGGCACGATACGGTCGATGATACCGCTCTCTTTGAGATCGGCTGCGGACAACTTGAGCGCCTCGGCGGCTTCTTCCTTGCGGTCTCGGGTACGAAACAGGATGGTCGAGCAACTCTCAGGAACGATAACAGAATAACAGGAGTGCTCCAGCATGAGGATGCGGTCACCAAGGGTGATCCCGATCGCACCGCCGCTGAATGCCTGCCCAATAATGGCAACGATGATCGGCACTGACATGTGCGACATCTCGAACATGTTGCGGGCGATCGCCTCGGCCTGGCCACGCTCTTCGGCCTCGATCCCCGGATAGGCGCCGGAGGTGTCGACGAGAGTCAGAATCGGGCGGCGGAACTTCTCCGCCATCTGCATCAGCCGCAGCGCCTTGCGATAACCTTCCGGATGGGGCATGCCGAAGTTGCGCAGCTGACGCTCTTTGAGGTCGCGGCCGCCCTGAATGCCCACAACCATAATCGGTTCGCCATCGAGTCGGGCCGGCCCGCCAACAATGGCTCGGTCGTCACCGTAATGACGGTCGCCATGTAACTCAGTAAAGTCCGTGAGAATGCGCTCGATGTAGTCGAGTGCGTAGGGTCGCTGCGGATGCCGAGAGATCTGCAGCCGTTGCCAGCGAGTCAGGTTGGTGTAGATCTCCTGACGCAG
>Ga0114999_10010345_pt1 | contig 10114 bp, 8 predicted proteins | sample ArcticOcean_MG_C_3_FD_89820 | JGI IMG/M metagenome (GOLD analysis project Ga0114999, IMG submission 89820) | Marine microbial communities from western Arctic Ocean - ArcticOcean_MG_CB8_126 | ecosystem: Environmental > Aquatic > Marine > Oceanic | place: Arctic Ocean: Canada Basin | collected... | reverse complement strand
TTGAAACGCCGGAGTCAGTCGAAGGCGATGGCGCTCTGGGTGCGGGTAGAAACACCGGCGACTTTCAAAATCTCCAGCGAAACAAACGCTCCATAACCATCAATTTAAAAGACCCTGACGGTAGCAAAGTGCTTATGAAACTGGCAGCTAACGCCGATGTCGTAGTTGAAAATTATAGGCCCGACGTAAAGGTACGCCTCGGCTTTGATTATGAGAGCCTGAAGGCTATTAACCCACGCATTATACTCGCTAGTATATCTGGCTTTGGACAAGATGGGCCCTACGCAAATCGACCGGGATTTGATCAGATTGCGCAAGGTATGGGTGGACTAATGTCCATTACCGGTGAACCCGGAAAAGGCCCCATGCGTGTTGGTATTCCGGTTGCCGATTTGACGGCGGGATTATTCTGCGCCCTTGGTATATTGGTTGCCTTGTTTGAGCGCGTCCAATCTGGTGAAGGACAATGGGTGCAGAGTTCCCTTTTGCAGGCTCAGACCTTCATGCTTGATTTTCAGGCAGCTCGTTATCTCATGGAAAATGAGGTTGCTGGGCAGGCAGGTAATGACCACCCCACTTCGATACCGACGGGCGTATTTCCAACATCAGATGGTAACATAAATATAGCAATTGCAGGTGAGACAATTTGGCATCGCTTCTGTAGCGTCATGAATGAAGAGGGGTGGGCGAAAGATCCACGCTTCGTGAATAATGAAAACCGGTCAGAAAACCGGCACGAACTAAACGCCCTCATTGCAGAACGAACCAAAGATCACCCGGGTGACTATTGGATAGATATGTTTTCCGAAGCCGGGGTGCCGGCTGGGAGAATAAATAATGTAAAAGAAATGTTTGAAGATCCCCAGGTTCAACATCTAGGTATAGCCCAGGAAATTGAAACCAAAGCATTCGGCGCTACCCAAATGCTTGGCCAACCTGTAACGCTAAGCCGCACGCCCAGTAAGCTGGTCCGTCGCCCACCGGAACGCGGCGAGCATACAGCTGAAGTTCTAACTGAATTTGGGTTTAGTGCCGATGAAATTGAAGATCTCGTAGGCAGAAACGTCATTTGAGGGGTAAAGACATGGGCGAAAGCAAAATATTAGCTGAAAAGCAAGACGGTATCGGTCGGATGATTTTCAATAACCCTGAACGGCATAATGCTGTTTCCTTGGATATGTGGGATGCCGCTGAGGAAATCCTTAACAACTTTGTTGAAGACGAGAGCATAAGGGTTGTTGTTCTCGCAGGTGCTGGCGGAAAGGCATTCGTGTCGGGGGCCGATATTTCCAAATTTGATAGTGAACGAGGAAGCAAAGAGGCAGTCCTTAATTACAATAACCGGGTTGGTGCGGTATATCGATTTGTTCATGAATTCCCGAAGCCGACAATCGCTGAAGTAAACGGTTACTGTATCGGTGGCGGTCTTGGGTTAGCGGTTTGCTGTGACCTCCGTTTCTGCTCAGAAAAATCAAAATTCAGCCTACCCGCTGGTAAATTGGGGTTGGGGTACGGTTTTGAAGCTTTAAAACGATTGGTTGATACTGTCGGACCAGGGGTATCACGTGACATCGCCTTCTCCGCCCGCCGCCTCGATGCGGATGAGGCGCTGCGGGTTGGTCTTGTACAGCGTGTTCTACCTGAAGACGAATTGAAGGAGTTTGTTCAGGACTACGCTAAAACAGTGACGACTAATGCACCTCTCACTGTCAAATCCATGAAACATATAATCAATGAAATCTTAAAATTAGAGAGCGATCAGGATCTTGAAGCCTGCCAGAGGATGGTGGATCAAGCCTATGCCAGTGAAGATTATATCGAAGGACGTCACGCGTTTATGGAGAAGAGACCCCCCCAATTTAAAGGAAAGTAATTGGTTATCGGCATTGTCTGTTCATTCCATCTATTGGGTACTATCCAAAAACCCATATCTCTGATCTCAAAAAGGTTATAAATTTTCATGTTGCAAACCGTAATGGCGGAGGTCGGAGTAGGGTACATAGAACTATTCTTGATGTTTCTTGTGGCGTTCATTGCTTCTGTATTCCATAGTGTTAGCGGATTTGCCGGGGCGCTTATTATGGTAATAGCTTTGGCCCCCTTTCTTGGGATTAAAACGGTTGTGCCGGTAGTCGCGGTGGCGGCTGTCATCAATAACGTCACCCGTTTATGGGTGTTCAGGCGTGAACTGGTCAAGCCCATTTACTTTTCGCTGATTGTGACTGCCCTACCCGGTATGGTCATAGGGGCGTTCATTTTCGTCCATTTGCCCGTCCATACCGTAGCCCTGGTGCTGGGGATTTTCATGATCCTCTCTGTTCCCGGAAGGCGGTTCATGAATAATCGAGGTGTTGAAGTAGGTCGATGGGGATTTGCAGCCATCGGACCGGTTTATGGTGTGGTCGCCGGTGTCACAATGGGCGGGGCTCTGATGTTGGCGCCGTTTTTTCTGGGTGCGGGTTTGGTGGGTAGTCAGATAATTGCCATTACGGGTGCAATTGGTGTCACCCTGAATATGACGAAAGTAATCGTTTTTGGGGCGTCGCCACTTCTGAATTTTCCGCTGATCTGCGTTGGTTTAATTTTAGGGCTTAGTACGATCCCAGCAGCCTATGCAGGACGATGGATCCTTCAACGTACCTCGATCCGTGTACACACTATTCTGGTCGAAGTTGTTATACTGGTTGGAGCAGCCTTTTTCTTCAGCCAGGGCCTTGGTGGTTTTTTCTGAATGAAAAATCCCCAGGAACTACGGCGTCTGTCCGAAATAACCATAAGTCATTATGACAAAGTGGCAGATGATTACTGGTATGGGACTCGAAATCACGATGTCAGCCAGAACTATGAGGCTTTTTTGGAGGCGATTGAAGGGAAGCCTTCTTTTGACATCCTCGATTTGGGTTGTGGACCTGGGAGAGACCTCCAGTACTTCAAGTCTTTAGGACACGTCGCTATGGGTCTGGATGGATCGGAAGCGCTTGCCTCTATGGCGCGCGCGAATTCAGGATGTGAGGTTCTCCAACAGAATTTTCTCGCAATGAATTTACCTGAACGCCGCTTTGATGGTGTATTCGCAAATGCATCCTTATTTCATGTGCCGAGCCAGGAATTACCGAGAATATTGCTTGAAGTCTATACTACCTTGAAGTCCCGCGGTGTTTTGTTCTGTTCTAATCCGCGAGGAAACGACGAGGAAGGTTTGGAAGGTAGTAGATATAGTTGCTTCTTTGATCTCGACACTTGGCGTGACTATGTTATCGATGCGGGGTTTATTGAAGTGCATCATTACTTTCGCCCAACTGGGTTACCGCGCCACAGGCAGCCGTGGCTTGCGACCGTTTGGCGAAAAGGCTAGGCCCGGGCTTCCTAGGGCACCAATATTGTAGAGCCGACTGTGCGCCGCGCTTCTGCATCGCGGTGCGCGCGGCCGGCATCTTTTAAAGGATAGGTTTGGCCAATTTTGATCTTGATTTCGCCTGAGCGGATCATACGAAAGAGGTGACGCGCGCTTTTCCGGCGGCTATTTGCATCAAAAAGGTAATTGGCAGCCTTGGCTCGAATGAAGTACGAGGCGGTTTTAGCGCCGTCTTCCCAAAGGTCTAGTGGCGGTGCCTTTCCTGAAGCGCTACCGAACAAAATTACAAGTCCGTACTTTCGAACACTGGCGAGGCTCGCCGCCCATTGATCATGACCGACTGAATCGAAGACGACGTCAACTCCTTGTCCATTGGTCAGACGCATTACTTCCTTGGCTATATCGTGATTGGACGTGTCGATCACGTGTTTACAACCGTTGCGCAGTGCTAGCCGCGCTTTTTCCGGTGTGCTGGCAGTGCCAATCATTTTTGCTCCGATGGATTTCGCCCATTGACTGGCAATCAAACCTACACCACCCGCAGCAGCGTGAAATAGAATTGTTTCCCCCTTCTTCAGCTTGTGTGTCTGATTGAAGAGGTATTGCACGGTGCAGCCTTTGGTGAATGCTGCCGCGGCAACCCTATCATCCATCCATCGTGGTACTTTCACCAGTTCATCGACATTTTGCACACTCGCCTCGGCGTAGGTTCCTATTTTCCCACCGAAAACCACTCGATCTCTAATTTTGAAATTTTTAACGAGTTTCCCGGTAGCTTCGATTATGCCTGCAGCCTCGATACCAATGGTGGCGGGGAAGTCTGCTACCTTATAAAGCCCTTTTCGGTAATAGGTGTCGGCAAAATTAAATCCAACAGCTGTATGACGGACCAAGACCTGGTTCGGTCCAGGGTCAGAAGCCTCGATCTTTTCCCATTTCAGGACTGAAGTGGGCCCGTATTTGTGAATGCGTATGGCACCAATTTTCATATAATCTGCTCTAACCTGATTTAATTAAATTATGATTTGAGATATAACAGGTAATTCATGTGTAAAAAATTACATAAAGTGCCACACATCCAATTAACCCAAAAATCCCCATCAACTGTTGGAAAATTTCCCCTAATTTTTTTCCTGCCTCCTGATTAAAGAACCTCACAATCAGGATGAAGGTACCTGCTCCACACCCTCCCAAACCTACAAATCCACAAAGTCCGAATACAAGTACTGCCTCTATAAAATCGGACATAATACCTCACCTTCCGTGATGATGGCATAAAGTGAGAAGAAATTGAAGTTAGTTGGTGGAAAATCAACAGTCAGTGCCAGGCAACACCTCCGTTGAAGACGATAACAGGAATACAAAACGCATTCGCATCATCTCTATTATGGGAAGTATCCCACAATTTTTTTATCGTTATGTTGTGGGATTTTGTTTGACTGATGTAATTCTCGCGTCGTTAATGTTGGAAGTGTGTAAACTTAGAACAAAAATATAATTCAGTCGATGCCCCATGGATGAACGACAATACCTAATTCAGGAAATTGAACTGTTCTGTAATCAGTCAGGTATAGCAGAAAGTACATTTGGACGCCAAACCGTTAATGATGGAAAATTTGTCGGCCGACTTCGGGACGGTAAAGGTGTTACCACAGCAACAGTAGCTAAAGTACGGCGTTACCTCTTGGATCACGGCGGCAAATTACACGCAGGAAGATCCCCCGAAAGTAAAAATGGTGTTTTTTCCTCAACACAGAAGAAATCTACTAACACGCATAAAACTGAACGTTCTGAATTTCGCTTCTATGACAATCGACAAAAATATCTGTTGTTCGTCAATACATGCAGCGAAAAGTGGGCGGTGGCGGAACGAGTGGGCATGGAACTTGCCCACATTAATCCTCGCCCCCCCGCACTTCGTGTGTTTGATGCTGGTATGGGAGATGGTACCGTTCTGACCAATGTGATGCGTCAAATGCACCGACAGTTCCCACACCTACCTTTTCACATAGTCGGTAAAGAAATTAGTCTCGAAGACGTGCGCCTGAGTTTAGAAAAAATGCCGGATCGGTTTCATGAACATGCCGCCACGGTCTTGGTAATAACAAATCTTTACTATACAGAGGCGCCTTGGCTTGCTCCCCGATCGAAGGAGACAGCAGCCAAACTGAATTGGATTGAAGTTCCTCTAGCTGGTGACACCTCCCATGAATTTCACGAACAGATTAACGACCTTCAGTCGACCCTTGCTGATGGCTGGGAGGTCCGCTCCAGCGACAAAACGGGCAACCCTATGTATGTGCGACCGTCAGTGCTGGTACTCTACCGGGAAGACCATAAATTTCTGCTAGATCAAGTTATTCCGAGGGTGGGTCAGAGTAAGGCAGATCATGATCTGGTTATAGCCTCCCAACCCTATCGTGCACGGACGCCGACCAATTTCAAAGTCCAGAAGGTTATTTCCCCTCTCGCACGTGCTCTCGCTCCTGGGGGCCGTTTGTTAGGTATTCATTCGTACGGTAGAGATCCAGGGCTCGAAATTATACAAGATATCTGGCCTGGGGAGAAACCCTTCACCGCAAACCGCCACGATATTTTGAAAATGCTTAAAAAGGAAATAGGGGGGGCGCACCGGGATCTTAATTTTAATGCCTACTCCGACAAACGCGCCGTATTTAAATACACCATGCATACCCTTCCCACTGAGGTAACAGGCGCTAGCATCGGAACATCAACACTATTTGCTGCGTGGAATGCTGCTATTTATGTAGCTCAGATTGAGGACAAACGTCTTGAAGAAGTAATTCAAAATGGCTCTTATTTGGATGCAACCCGAAATGTACTTACGCGTCATAACGGCCTCTGGTTTTACGATGAGTCATATGTAATATCTAGAAAACAGAAATGACGGGTTTTATAATTTGTATTACTCCCACCCCAATTCTCTAAGGCCCTGAGTGTAGCCTTCGGTATCCTCATCATACTCGAATGGCCAATTTTAGAGAGTTTATCAAGAGTAACCCCAGGTAAAGTGGAGACTTTTGTTTTACCTCGATACTTCGATTTATTGACGGAATTTCTCTATAGACCAGATGAAAAATGTGGCAGCAAAAAGCGTCAGAGCGCGCTCAATACACATCGCGGCGACGCTCGCGCCGCGCGAGGCTGAAAAGCGTAGCGGCGAGAAGGGTCAGCGCGCCCAGAATGATCAAGCGCAGCGCCGAATCCTGATTGATGAAGGACGAGGCGCTCAACAACGATTGCACCAGCGCCGCACCCATCAACGTGCAAAGGACCGATCCGCGCCCGCCTGAAATCTTGGTCCCGCCAAGGACAACAGCCGTGATGCTCATCAGCGTGAAGTCAATGCCAGTGGCGGGCGAGCCAATACCCACCTGGCCCGCTAAAATCAGCCCGCCGATCCCCGCAAATAATCCCGACAGCACGAAGGCCAGTAAAATGTGGCGGTTGGCGCCGACGCCGACGCGCGTAGCGGCGAGCTGGTTCGAGCCTACCGCGCGCAGCCGGCGCCCGAATGCCGATCGGAACAGGCCGAACTCGAACCACGCGACGATGATCACGATCACCGCGAAACCGGCGGGAATCCCCAATATCCCCAATTGCGTCACGTCGGAGATGTAATCTGTGATTACCCCTCCAGCTTGCGGCCGCAAAACAAGCGACATGCCTTGCAGGCCGATAAAGGTAGCCAGTGTCACCACAATCGCCGGGATGTTGAGCCAAGTGATCATCCAGCCCTGCAACAGCCCGAACCCGGCAGCGATGGTGAGAACCAGTAACGCGCCCGATAACGCCTCCCCCGGCCCGGCGCCGTCGGGCGTCAGGAACGACGCGAGCACCACAACAAACCCGGCCAGCGCACCGACCGACCGAAAGATCGATTCGGCCGACCAGGATCGTTGCCAGCTGACCGATCGAGATGAAGGCCAAAATGGCGAGGAAGGTCAGCATGGTCTCGATATTGAAGGCCGTAAGGAAGAATTCGTTTATCGCCCCGGTACCGAACAAGACAGTGCTCGCCAAGACGGTGAGGACCACCGCCGGGAAATGATCAGCCGCCATAATGCGCCGCCAGCGCGGTACGGTATCTTGGCGGGTCGTGTCGCCTGAGCGCGCCACCGTCGCCGTCATGTTGGCCGCGGTTATCGCTTCGTCGGTCAGTTCTTCGTCGGAAAGCTCGCATACAATCTGACCGCGCGCGAATACCGCGACGCGATCGCACAGGCCTTCGAGTTCAATGCCGTCGGAGGACGATACAACAACGGCATAGCCGCTCTCCGCGAGTTCACGCAGGCGTTGATAGATTTCGCTGCGCGCTCCGACATCGACGCCCTTGGTCGGTTCGTCGATCAACAGCACCTTGGGCTCACCCGCGAGTTCGCGCCCGATCAACGTCTTTTGCTGGTTGCCGCCGGAGAGGTCCGAAGCCAACGTATCGTCGTCTTCGGTGATCATTCCGGTAACCACGCCGAGCCGAGCGATGACCTCCTCGCTCAGCATTATGTCCCGCCTTTTATCAATGATACCGCGGGATGAAATTTGGTGAAGCGCGCCGATACCGATGTTTTCGCGTAGCTTCAAAGAGAGGAACAGACCTTCTTCGTGACGATCCTCAGTGACGAACCCGATCCCTGCGCGTCGCGCGGCAGCCACACTGTCGCCGGACACGGTGGCGCCGTTGATCTCCACCGATCCCGCCGCGCGCCGTTCCAACCCCGCAATGGTGCGAAGGAACTCCCGCTGCCCTTCACCTTCAATACCGGTGATGCCGACAATTTCGCATGCACGCGCAGCGAAATTGACGTTTTCAAATCCGGGACCCGCGAGCCCTTTGACTTCCAGCACGGCGTCGCCGACATTCCTAGACTTGGCGGGAAATTTCTGGCGTAGCGGCTGCCCCGCGATCATGGTCACGATCTGGTCCGGGGTGATTTGATGCGCCGGGTCGGTGCTGATAATCCTACCGTCGCGCAGCACCGTAATGCGGTCGGCTAGTTTCTCGATTTCGTGCAAACGGTGCGAAACGTAGACGATGCCGACGCCTTCTTCGCGAAGCCGTTTAATGAGGTCGAACAGCTTATCGATATCCGCCTGCTGAAACGGTTCGGTCGGTTCGTCAAGTAACAGCGCTTCAGGCTTGGTCGCGAGCGCCCGGGCAAGTTCGATAACGTGATGCTGCGCGAGCGTCAGGTCGCGGACGCGCGCTTTGAGCGACATGGCATGCTGTTCCGATGCCACTTCAGCCAACAGCCGTTCCGCCTCCGCCCGTCCTTCTGGCCCTTTCAGATTGGGCGCAGCAAGCTGCATATTCTCCATTACCGTAAGATCTTCTGCCAGCTCGGGATGCTGGAATGTGACTGCCATGCCGACCCTGCGCAGCCGTTTCGCTCGGCGACAAGGAACGCGTAATCGCCGGCGTCGATTGCGGCTTCGGCACCTTCGTCGGCTGGGAATGGGTCGCCGAGGACGTGGTCTGGGCGAAACTCAAGTCGCTCCGTGAAGGCGCAGACTTGGCAACTTCGCGACTCTGGGGATAATTTAAAACAGCTGAATAAAGTGACGCAACTTTCTGTTTTATACCCCTGCTATTGGTTTACGACTGGATTTCTTCTTCGCAAGCATTGTCGCAGCTTCCTGATCCAACTTTGCGAGTTGTATTTATGTGACCTCACCAGAACTGGCAGAAGTCTTTTCATACTATGATGATGGCATAGATGATGGCATAAAGTAGAGAAGAATTGAAGTTTAGTTGGTGGGTGAGAGTTCTTTGCCGTTATATAATTTGGTGTGAGTGCCTCTCCGGTAGACAATGTCGGGTGACTTTCAACCACCAATGGATAAGCGTAAAAGAAACCGCCCCAAAATTTGGAGCGGTTTCATCAAATGAACAATCTTTAGTTATGGTTTTTGTTATATTACCAGGTTCCGAGGTAAGCGACCGCCAGATCTCTAAGTCCTATCTCTACGGTGTAGTTCTTAATTTCATCGCCGTATGTAATTAAGCAGATAACCGCGGACACCCCTAACAAAAACCTGAACATGTTATTTCGACCTCAAAGTAATCTTTTCCACTTTGAATTCGTTCCCGCCAAATGTCACACGTCCCTTAACATCGAGGTGATCGAGCATCTTTCTTAGATTACGATTTAAACGTGCACTCCTTGAGTCGGTTTCATACCAATATTCGGCCGTTCTCATCGACGATTTTACAGGGCGGTGTTTTTTGTAACCGCTGAATGTAGTCAAATACTCTTCTATTGCGTTGATTTCCTGTACTTTGAAGTTGCTGAAAACGAGAGCATATCCCGTTGGGAGCTTACTCTCTGAGTAGCCACCCTTATCAACGATGTGAGCAAGTTTAGTCGCTAAGACTGCCCCTAAGTCTTGCGCCAGTTCTTTTGACTGCTTTCCGACTTCCTCTAGGAGACAATCGCGGTTGCAGTCGCGTGGGACGTTTTCAGCTTCCGGCATGTCGACTTCAAAATTTCCCAATCGTTGCCCCGTCTTGACATTGAGAAGGCGACCTTCAATACGCGTTTTTACTTTAGCCGTATAGGTCAGCTTCTTATGGGTGCCGTAGATGGAGAATATAACACCTACATCGATCGGGGGGCGTTTGATAGAACGGGCAATGTCAATAATTTCCGCATCCGTTCGTCGAGAGCGTCCCTGAACGAAATCATCGAGGGTCACGGCCGTTTCATCATAAACGTTGAAGCCTTCGTCGCTGAGCTGGTT
>Ga0114999_10010344_pt1 | contig 10114 bp, 21 predicted proteins | sample ArcticOcean_MG_C_3_FD_89820 | JGI IMG/M metagenome (GOLD analysis project Ga0114999, IMG submission 89820) | Marine microbial communities from western Arctic Ocean - ArcticOcean_MG_CB8_126 | ecosystem: Environmental > Aquatic > Marine > Oceanic | place: Arctic Ocean: Canada Basin | collected... | reverse complement strand
TATGGGCGCGAAGAACTGGTGGCGGAACTGGGCGCGGCGTTTCTGATGGGTGCGGCTGGCCTCGAGCCCGAGATCGCCCGGAGCGCGTCGTACATAAAAGGTTGGATCAAGGTGCTAAGGGACGATTCGAAAGCCATCGTGTCTGCGGCAAGTAAGGCCCAAAAAGCCAGCGATCACATCCTCGGCAAGTCGTAAATTGGTCCGTCAGGCTCACCGGCTGCGATGGTCGGTGAGTCTGAGCGGGTCTATTCACGAGGGAGGGCAGATGAACGAAGAGAGCGTGTGGACAGACAAGGACGGGACGCATGTCAAAGCAAAGACAATGAAGAACAAATACTCTGGCAGCTGCTGCATCTGCCGTGAAACCGTAGAAGCGGAAACAGGGACGCTACGATTAATCTACGGAAAGTGGTGTGCACAGCACGTTGTCTGTCCCGACGACGGCTACGAGTACGAAGAATTCACCTAGGGAGGACAAATGACATACAAAGAATTCGTGATCGCATATGAATCTCTGCTCAAAACTTTTTTGAGCTACACCGCAGCCCAAGTAGGGAGTGGAGTGTATGCATCGAAACTGTCTGACCTGGAAGAAGCACACCCACAGCACTCTACACGTTATGAGGGGAGAGCATGAGCGAAGAGACGACGCATAAGAAACTGAAAGATAGCGCCTGTGTTGCCGGGCTGAGTATCGGGCTAGCGTGGTTAATCTGGACCGCCGTTGGTGGGACATTCTAAGACAAGGGGTACGACATGAGACTGAGAGAAGGACATAGGGCGGAGTTGTTGTGGAGGCACGATGAACCGATCGCGAAGATTGCGGGGTGCCTGGTCGTTGTGCCGGCGTGGGTCGACAGAGACATCAGCCCAGCTGACGTGGCGAGTATCCTAGCAGGCGGATGTCATGCAGGCTACGCGTCGGGGACGACGTATCATGAGGCGCAGCAGGTGATGTCATTGCACGCTGACAGCGAAGACGGGGTGTTTGCATTCCTTGTGTCGCTGTACGGCACACTGCCGCCGATCCCGGACGGCACGAGCTGGTCGGGGCTTGCGTCGTATTTCCTCTGTCTGGCTGTCGAGCGCTGGGCAGAGAACGTTGAGCCTGAATTACTCCGGTCGATTGGGAACATGGCGGAGTTGTCACAGATGGAGACCATGTCATGATGAGAAGCAATAGACCGAACGCCTGGATGAGAACGCCGAACTACGATGACTACCACACGTCGCCTGCTGAACTTGGAGAAGCCGACGAGAGATACTGCGACGTCTGCGGCAGTCCAGTTATAGTCGAGCCTGACGGGGAGACGATACTCTGCTCTGATATCGAGTGTGAGTGGCCAGGCGTAGCTACGGGAGACTACTGAATGGGCAGCAGCACGATCGCGTACGCGGAGCTGGTGATCTACTGTGTGAGTCTCGGGTGTTACGCGTTGTCTGTGTATTGGCTCGCCGTGAGCGTAAGCAGAGGCGCAAGCAAGGCTACACTCCTGCTGCTCGCCGTGCCAGTCATCGTCACGGCGATGGTTGGACTGTACATGTTCATCCGCTAATACCTACCACCTTCCTGCCCCCCGACCCCCTCCTATAGAGGGGGGAGGGTGTCCGTCCGGCCTCACGGCGGACACAGGCGGACAAGTTGTCCGGCCCCAAATAGCTGTAAATATGGACGTTACAGGGACGCGCATGGCCACCGCGGACATGTCCGGCCTTGAGGGTTCGAGGAGCTCGCTGTGACGTGTCCGGCCATGTTTGCTGGGGTTTATTGATGATCGTGCGGTGTTGTCCGGCGTTGTCCGGTGTTGTCCGCCTGGGTTATCCCTGGCTGGGACGACGGTAGGGCCCCTCACTAGGCGAGAGTCAATGCGAGAACAGGCGAGAACAGGCGAGAACAGGCGAGAGAAATATGAAATATCGGTCCGGTTGGCGTGCAACCGTGCAACCGTGCAACCGCTCGCGCCGAGTCGCCGTATCCGCCAAGTTGCGGCCCGTCTGGTAGCAGGCGCATCAGTTCTCGCGTCGTATCATCCGACTGGCCTGGTCGGCCATGCCCATCTCGTATTGATCGGCAAGACCTTGAAGACGCCCTGACATGATGCGCTGGGTGTCCGACTCTGGTTCATTTCCTGACGTTCTCGTCGTCAAGGAGCATCTGCTCAAGTTGCGTTCCGTCCGGTAGCAGGCGCATCAGTTCAAGCATCGTATCATCCGCTGACTGATAACGCTGGGCGTCAGGTTTCCGAACAGGTAGAACCTTAGGCCGTCCGCCTAGCTTCCCGTTGCGGCGAGCGGCTCGGGCCTTCGCGGGAGACGTCACGCCTTTGCCGGCCAGGCCGCCTAGCTTGCCGAGCGCGACAGCGTGCGGGTTTCGAACGTCGTGAGTCTTGATTTCAGCCATAGCTCCAATGATAGCATACAGCGGTCCTTAACCGCTTATCCGCTCATACGCGCTTGACCGGCGGCATTATTGATGGTAAGTTCCTCAGTAGACCAACACACACACACACACACATAGACGAGGAGCCAATCATGCCAGTAATCAGCACAGGTAAATATCTGAAACGCGAGCACGTCACAGAGGAGGGTGCTGCTCATCGCGTAGTACGAGCGCACGAGGACGACATCTCGCTGTCGGATGGAATGACAGAGAAGAAATGGATACTCGAGCTTGAGGACCTAAAGCCGATGATCCTGAACAGCACGAACATCAGGAGACTGGTTGCCGCATTTGGGACCGCAGAGACAGACGAATGGATCGGTCGGTCAATCGTCGTCTATGACGACCCGGCGATTGAGTACGGCGGGAAAGTTGTAGGAGGGGTGCGGCTTCGGTCGGTACCAAAGAAGAAGAAGGTAGCGACAGTCTCTGACGACATCCCGTTCTAGTCAATAATAATGATGTCTGATCGCGTCCTCAACTTCGACCCGTCGGCGCATACGTACAGCGTCAACGGGGAGATAGTCAAAAGCGTCACACAGCACATTGAGGCGGCGGGGCTCCTGGGCTCCGCTGCTTCGTTCTATACGGACGAGACTGCTAGTCGCGGCACTCGAATACATGCAGCCTGCGCAGATCACGATAGGACCGGTGTATATCATATTCACCAAACAGAGAGAGGTTACGTGGATAGCTATGTAGCGTGGCTCTCTCTGACAGCCCCTGCATGGTCGCACGTAGAGACTCCGCACTACTCTCACATACTCAATGTTGCCGGCACCGCCGACAGGATCGGGACCATCGGCGGGGTACCGGTAGTGCTCGACCTCAAGACGGGCGCAGCGGCAGGGTGGCATGGCGTGCAACTGGCCTGCTACGACCTTCTCTATCGACAGAAAACTTCAGATCCGCCGCGTCAGCGCATAGGGCTCTACCTGCAGCGCAACGGGCGGATCGCGCACAGCCGCACGTACGCAGCGAACGCGGACTATACGGTTGCACTCACATTGCTGCATACAGTAAAGAAAGAAGAGAAAACATGTCGCTGATCGTCCCTACCCGCCAGTCAAAATCTCCGGCATTACCTCACGCCGAACTTCGAAGCAAAACCGACGGTCTTGTGCTTGTCGCTGAATCGTGTCGCGTGCTGACCGCAGAATGTAGCAGGGAGGCGAGCGAGCATCTCTCGAAGATCCAGCACCTGCGCCGCTGGATCACTGGAGTGTACTCCGACGCGAAGGCCCCGCTTGTGGAGGCAAAGAAGAAGCTCGAGGCGCAAGAGCGAGAACTACTGGCCCCGCTAGCTGCAGCTGAGACGCTTGTGATGCGTGAAATCTTGAACTACCAGGAGGGCCGAGCTCGCGTGATCGCGGCGATTCCGACGTCGTCAGAAGTGTTACCGCCGGAACCCCAGACAGTCGTCGATGGGATGCAGTCGCGGGTAACAACTGGTGCGAGCGTTCATGACCTCGAGAGGCTAGTGCTGAGTGTCGCTGGGCGCATCCTTATGAGCCGTGAAGGTTCTACTGCCGTCACTCGCCGATGGCTGCAGAGAGAGTGTCAGCCATCACCACAGGCCTCCCTCACGCTACTCGCGCCACAGACACCGGCGATCAATGCACTGGCGCGAGCACTTCGAGAACTGCTCAACCTGCCGGGCGTCGAGCTTACGACAAAGACAACGCTGGTCGCTCGATGACGCTGGTAGAAGTGATGGGCCGGTTCGAGTCGGCTACGCAGCGCGGCGAGAAATGGTCGCTGAGATGTCCCGTCCATGACGATAGGGTCGCGTCCGTATCCGCAGAAGAACGCGACGGGCGCGTGCTCATGCACTGCCACGCCGGGTGTGCAACGTCTGACGTCTTAGGGGCCGTCGGATTAGAGATCGCCGACCTCTTCGTTGACCCTCCCGCACCCGCCGTATCTCCGGCTCCCACTCCGGTGCTCCGGTCGTCATCAAATACTGTGTGCTACGACTACTGCTCGGCAGATGGCAAAGTGGTGCATCAGGTAGTGCGTGGGCCCGGTAAAACATTCCGCCAACGGACACCGAAACCAGGCGGCGGGTGGGCCTGGAAAGCGTCAGGCCAGCGCCTTCCGTATCGCCTCCCTGACCTTTGCGGCGAAGGGGAAGTGTGGGTCGTCGAGGGCGAGAAGGACGTCGACGCGTGCTGGTCCAGGGGGATGGCGGCAACATGCAATCTCGGCGGTGCCGGCAAATGGCGAGAAGGTGAGACAACCGCGCTCCTGGGGTGTGCGCCCAAGCATGTATACATTGTGCCAGACGGCGACGACCCCGGCAGGAAGCACGCGCAGGACGTATGGGCCCAGTTAAATTCCGCCGGGCTGTGTGCGACGGTCGTCACGCTGCCTAACGGGTCAGACCACTCCGATATATCGGATTGGTTCGCAGCTGGACATTCAGCAGACGAAGCGATCAAGCTCTCGCACCAAGCAGTATCTGACCTCGCCGGGCCAGCGACCCATCCTCCGGTGGACGAGTTCCAGAAAACCGGGGAGGGACGATACGTCTTAACGCTGTCTGCGGTAGGGGTCACGCTCGAGGCAAGCGAGCTGCATCGAGACCGTAGTAGAGAGCTACATGGCGAATTGACGGTCTCGACGACAAACACTCAGCAGAAAACGGTCGATGGTGTCATGTTGTGGTCAAGTCTCAACTACTCGTCGGCGCGGACCCGCGCTTCAACGGCCTCATCACTCGGAGCAAGGTCAACTCTCGGGGGGGTCGATTGGGCTGGCGCACTCGAAACTCTCGCGCTCCGCGTTGCCAGATCGGAATCGATCGGGAGCGAGATCGGGCCTCTCGCCGACCATCCTGTACCCGAGAAAACGGAAGGAGATTGGGACGTCTCCGGGCTGCCGATACTGCGCCGACATCCTATGATCCTATTCGGCGATGGTGGCGCAGCTAAGTCATATCTTGCGCTCCATGTCGCCGCAACTCTCGCTAGCCGTGGCATCCGAGTACTGTATGCAGACTGGGAGTTCTCGGGAGAGGACCACAGGGAGCGCCTCGAGCGCCTCACGGGGACGGCTATGCCACGCGAGGCGCTGCACTATGTCCGATGCTCTAGCCCTTTGATATCTGAGGTCGGGAGGCTACAGAGGCATATAGCATCACACGGCATTCAGTACGTCATCTGCGATTCCATTGCCTTCGCGGTGCCAGGGAGGCCAGAAGACGCGGAGAACGCCAGCGCCTACTTCCGGGCAGTCCGGCAACTCGGGATTGGTAGTTTACATCTCGCGCACACGACCAAGTCGTCAGAACACGGCGAGGACAAGCCGTTTGGGTCTGTGTTCTGGTCGAATGGGGCAAGGTCTGTCTGGTTCATCAAGCGTGGAAGTGATCACGGGGAATCAGGGCGAGTCGACGTCGCGCTCTCTCACCGCAAGTCGAACACGGGTCGAAGGCTGCCGACGTTTGGGCTCCGGCTGGTATTCGGAGACGACCGCACAGATGTCGAGCGGTTCGAAGTCGCAGAGTCCGATGATCTTGGGGCGAGTCTCCCGATCTGGCAGCGCGTAAAGGCACTCGTCGCTGTTCGCCCTATGTCTATCGACGCGCTCGCTCTGGCGCTTGGAGAGAAGCCAGAATCAGTCAGTAGGACGGTCAGAAGAATGGACGCGTTCGTTCGCGGCCAAGACGGGCAGATACATCTCGCCTCGCGCTTAAATGCTGGGAATACAGGAAGGTTCTAATGACACGCAAAGGGAATGGAAGCAAATTCATGAAGAGGATGAGCGAGGAGAAGGATGGCCTCGACTGCCAAGTGCTCACGGCGGACGGGTTCGAGGATGCGTTTCTGGGTATTGGGGCCCAGTTCAATAAGTTGATTGCCGTCTACAGTTACGCCAAGTGTCTTGAGATTCTGCAAGACAGAGACGGCATGAGCCAGGCACGGGCCGAAGAATACTTCTCATTTAACGTCCAAGGCTCCGACGTCGGAGACCATACACCTGTATTTCTCTATTTGGACACTGGGCAGGTAGAGACACGCGATGACTAGTCAATCCTCCCTCTTCGACCTGTCGATTGGTATCCGTCGTCGCGACACGAAACGTGACAAGGCCGCAGAGTCACAACACAGGGCAGAGATATACCATCAGGCGCAAGTCTTCGCTAAAGAGCTTGCCGCCGAAAGCCCTGACGGCACCACGCATATTGACGCGGTCTATCGCAAGTTGATCCAACAAGGCTGGGACATCCTCTTGTTGGGTCCCGCAGCCGGTAAAATATTTAGCGGATATGGGTGGACGCCGACAGGGTGGATGAAGAGCAAAAGGGTCACGAACAACGGCAGACAGATCCAAGTATGGAAAAGGACGCAAACTGATGGAGATTAATCCCAAGCATATTATCGCAGAGCTCGTGGAAGAACTAGGCAGTCAAGCCGCCGTCGCAGCACACCTAGGTATAGGGCGTAGCTACGTGGGCGACCTTTTGCGGGGGGACCGGAGGGCGTCAGACAGTATCCTTCGAAAACTTAGACTCCGCAGAATCGTAGTGAGCGCACGGCCTCGAGTAAAAACAGGTAGGTAGGTGGGCGATAAGCGGTGTATTAAATGCGGGGAGGAACGCATGGTTGAAGTCATAAAAACAGGAACGTCCTTGTCTTATTATTGCCAGGTATGCTCTCACTCATGGCTTGTTGTTCATGGGCGGCCCAGTGACCTCTAGGTCGACATGGAAGGCATCGGAGCGCCGCGTGGCACGGGACCTCAATGGTCGCAGGATACCAGTGACCGGGGTAGACAGGGATGGAGCAGATGTGATCACGCCTTGTTACCACATCCAGGTAAAGTTGCGAAAGTCGCTGCCAGTGTGGCTATGGAGATGGCTCGCCGGCATTGTGAGCGATGCGGCCCCGCACGGGAAGGTTGGCATCTTGGTGCTCAAGCAGCCACGGCAGAGGGACGCTGAAGGGCTCGTCGTGCTGCGATATGGAGACTTTGTCAATATCGTCGGTCGTATTGACGGGGGTGGTGCCAGCAATGAATAGCGCCAGGAGTTGGAGGGACGTGATAGCGGTAGTGATGGGAGGGTGCGCCTTCCGCCACGGCCATCTTGCCAGAGATAGGCGTCAAGGCGTGAGCGTGTATGTATGTTTGAAGTGCGGGACGACGATACACACAGTGCCATGGCGATAATCCACCAGGGCGACGTGCGTGACGTGCTGCCTACGCTCGACGATGCATCTGTTCAGTGTGTGGTGACATCCCCGCCCTACTGGGGGCTGCGCGATTACGGCGTCGATGGGCAGATCGGTCTAGAACCGACGCCGGACGCCTACGTCCAGACACTGGTCGCGGTGTTCCGCGAGATCAAGCGCGTACTGCGGGACGATGGCACGGTGTGGCTCAATCTGGGGGATAGCTATAACGGCGTCGGGCGCGGCAGTAAGGCGAAGGATCTCATTGGGATGCCGTGGCGAGTCGCGTTTGCGCTCAAAGACGATGGCTGGTACCTGCGCTCCGATATCATCTGGGCCAAGGGCGTAAGCTTCTGCCTGTCCTACAGCGGATCGGTGATGCCTGAGAGTGTGACCGACCGGCCAACCAAATCGCACGAATACCTGTTCCTGCTCACCAAGTCGCCGCGCTATTACTACGATGTTGACGCGGTGCGGGAGCTATCGACATCGAGGCCCCAATCCCGCGCCACGGCAACATCTGACCAACCCGGCGCAGAAGGGAGGCGGGTGGCTCGTGGGCAGAACCCCACTTGCCAAGGCGGGACAGGGACATCGCGCAATCTCCGATCTGTCTGGACGATCAACCCACAACCCTACCGCGAGGCGCACTTTGCCACGTTCCCGACCGCACTGGTCGAGCCGTGCGTGAATGCCGGCACCAAGAAGGGCGACACTGTGCTCGACCCCTTCGCCGGTTCAGGCACCGTCGGCTGCGTGGCACTCGCACTCGGGCGCACCTTCGTCGGTATCGAACTTAATCCCGACTACTGCACAATGGCGCGTGAATCCATCAATGGGCCGCTGTTCGCATAAAGGCCGGTAACTCACCCTACATGAAGGTAATTGACGGAGTTTTGAAAGAACCATACCGAATTACCTTCGATGAAATATAACGCCGTTTATGCTAGGAGGTAACGAGGTGACTGACAAGACAAAAAAGAGGATCAGGGTCGCGGGTGATAAGGACTTCACGCGGAGACATTTCGGGCTTATCGCGATCGACTCTGGATTGCTGTGGGTCGGTAGCTGGCGCGACAGTGATACCCGAAATGGTGAATCAACGGCTACCAATCGATCTCGGGCTCGCGATCAGCTATACCAATTCGAAGGCACCGGGGTTACTCTGAATGTAGACAGCGGAGAGTATCCCGTCACAGCAGAGATAGACGAGAATGGACGCGTCATGTCAGTGACCGTAGACCTCTCCGGGTACGATGAATTTGAGGACGACGATCCGGTTATCGTGTAGCGATAGGAGACGTCGTAACAAGCCTCAGTCCGACATTCACCACACTAACGATAACTGCCAACATCTCTGGAGGGAGCGGTATCACTCCAGCCACGGCTGCAACGGCGCTTAACACCTGGAACCATACGGTCCGACTCTTGAATATTCCCATAGTCACCTACTTTCATATATGCGCGTCTCGAGTAGCTGTATCTTTGCCTTGATCTCGATGAGCTCCCGACCGTGTGAAATTATAGTTGTGTTCTGAATGTGATCGCTCGAGATAGGTGCATCCTGCGACTCAAACATCTGTTCTTCTATCCGTTCAATCTGCGATGCAGCCGCCGCGCTCGCATTCTCCAACGTGGATATCCTGGCATCGAATTGAGAATAGGCCCACACAGCAAAAACGATAGCCGTCAGAAGCTGGATCAAGAACGAGAGGGAGAAGCTTACGCCAGACGACTCCTGCAGCCTTGCCTTGGCGCTCATGTTGCTACTTTACAAACCCCAGTGACCTCGTAATCCAACCAACCAGGAAGATGATCTGCGTAGGGTCCTTGGCGACAATCCGTGCGAGCCTGATCGTCCTCTCGACAGAAAGCATTTGACATACCTCACGCTCGCCGGATTCCTTGATGTGGCGCAGAGTGACCGGCCCGATAATCCCATCTCTCGTAACCCCTAGGGCTCGCTGCAGGTCCTTGACGGCCAGCGGAGGACCACTGAGAACAGCATTATCGATAAGTTGCGTCCTTAAGTCGGTATCTTGGACCTTATCGATCCCGTTGCACCCGACAAAGCGCCTAGTCAGAATCTCGATCGCTTCCGACTTCTTTAAGCTTTTGAGCTCTCTGTTGGTGACACGTCTCCCTCGCCATTGCTCCAACGTGCGCTTCGTTATGCCGCCCTTCGTTGGTCCCCCTCTATCCGCAGAAATGTCGGTGTATTTCGGCCACCCTTCGCGTTCTAATACTTCGTCTAATATTTCTTGAGTCGTCATTTTTATTCTGTGTCGCCATTGCGTGCTCTGCTCCAACCGGTCATGGGTGGGTCAGCCAGTATAGTGCTGCGGCCATCACGATGCTAATGCTGGAGAGACTAATAGCATTCACTCGCCAGCTCCGGTCTGACAGGATCGCGATATCTCGCTCGGCGTTACGCGTCCTCCCGTTCAGCAGGTCGAGGCGCGTATGCACAGACTTGATGCTGCCCATTAATGCTTCGTGT
>Ga0114999_10010343_pt1 | contig 10115 bp, 10 predicted proteins | sample ArcticOcean_MG_C_3_FD_89820 | JGI IMG/M metagenome (GOLD analysis project Ga0114999, IMG submission 89820) | Marine microbial communities from western Arctic Ocean - ArcticOcean_MG_CB8_126 | ecosystem: Environmental > Aquatic > Marine > Oceanic | place: Arctic Ocean: Canada Basin | collected... | reverse complement strand
CGTTCATCCGCCAGAAAGCCCCTTCTATTATCGCTTTGGCAGTGTCCATTTTATCCGCTTCTCTGCATTGCTCGATGTTCCCGCGTTCTACGGACTTGCTTTCACACATCAGATCGGCGCAGACCGCGAGCTCTCCGGGTTTGAGCGCGGCTTTCGCATATTTGAAGAGTGCTTTTTCGACTCGGTCAGATGGTGGGCGACATAAGTACTGACGATGGTGTCAAAGAGTGCGGTCTTGCCACTGAAATATTCGACCAAGTCGGTTTCGACGAAGGTGACGTTGCTGAGATAGTGGCTGCGTATGCGCTTGGCTCCGGTGGAGGTCTGGTATGCTGTTTTAGACTCCAATGCGCTTTTTGCGTTGCTGCTTAGGCCGGTGAACTTCGTGGTGGGGTGCGGTCTGAAATTAGGGGCCTAACCCGCATAGACGTCGTCTTGCGGCTGGTAGCCTAGATATTCGCGCGTTGCGTCAATATTCCACTTCATATTCGCGTTGTTGGAGATGCCGTGTACGAGAATCGACCCATCGGGCCAGGTGTCGCTGTCGGCTTCGGTGGCGCGCTGGAAGAGCTGGCAGAAGTCGCGGTTGGAAAGCCACATTTCCTTGAACCAGCGGTCGGTTTCGCTGGCGGCGGCGGTGCTTTGCGCGTGAAAATGCGAGCCGGTGCCGGATAGGGTCGTGGGTAGGTTCTCGCTGGGCTGGCACCATCCGATGCGTATACAGGCAAAGGTAGTTTGTGCCGCTGCGCGCTGGCCCAAGGCGCGGCAGAGGCGTTCGCCGGCCCATTTATGTGTGGCGTAGATACTGGCGTCGGCGTCTTCCGTGCCGGTGTGCCAGCGGGTGCCGACGCCCGGCGTTAGTTCGGGGTGGAGGTCGCCGGGGCCGAGGTCCTTAGCCAACGGCAAATCTTTATAGCGGCCCATGACGTGGTTAGAGGTGGCGAAGACAAAGCGGTCAGCGGCGGGGCTGTCGGCTGCGGCCTGGGCGGCGTTGAGCGTCATGTCGAAAGAGAGGTTGGCGTCGTCCCAGGTGTCGTTAGGAAAGGGCGAGCGGTAGGCGAAATGCACGACGGCTTCGACCTGATCAATGGCGTCGCGCCAGCGCCGGTCTTGCCCATCGGCCAGATCGCATTCGACGAGGTCGATATCGACGGGGCGCTCACCGGGCAGTCGGCGCAACTCGGCTTCCTGCGCCGGGCTGGCCTTTCTATTGTCGAGCCCGATCAGGCGGGTGGAAGCGCTGTGCTCGGCCAAATGGCACAGCAGCTTCCACCCCAAATTACCGAGCGCCCCGGTGACGGCAACGCTGCGTGCTCGTTCGGCCATTTCTAGAAGCCCGGGATGAACTTGTGGCAGACCGGCGAAGGTACTTCGACCCGTTCGCCGACGGCGGTGAGTCGGCCGGTGGCCTGGTCGATTTTGAAGGTAAAGATGTCGTTGGAGCCGTGGTTGCCGGCGATTAGGTAGTTGCCGGTCGGGTCGATGCCAAAATTGCGCGGGCCATTGCCGCCGGTGGCTACGATCTCGATCGTTGCAAGTTGGCCGTTGTCTGGGTCGATAGCGTAGATGGCGATCGAGTCGTGGCCGCGGTTCGATCCGTAGAGGAATTTGCCGTTGGGGTGCACGTGGATATCGGCGGTGTGGCTGACCTCGCTATAGCCTTCGGGCAATGTCGAAATGGTTTGAACTGCCGCGAGCGTTCCGGCTTCGGCGTCGTAGTCGAAGACGGTAACGGTATTGCCCATCTCGTTGATGACATAGGCGCGCCGGCCGTCGGGGTGAAAATCGAGGTGGCGCGGGCCTTGGCCGGGGTCGATTTCGCTGGATGTCTGCTCGCTGAGTTTGCCGCTCTGGTGATCGATGGCGTAGATCTTGATTTTGTCGAGCCCGAGATCGGGCGCGAAGGCGTGTTTATTATTGGGTGTGACCCAGATCGAGTGTGCGTGCGGCTCTTGTTGTCGGCTAGCGTCGACAGAGGAACCCTGGTGCTGGACGAAATCGCTGGCCTCGCCAAGCGAGCCGTCTTCGTTGATCGGCAGTATCGCGACGCTGCCGCCGCCGTAGTTGGCGACGAAGACGTGGCAACCGGTCGGGTCGACGCTGATATGGCAGGGGCCGGTGCCGACGGCCGACTGAGTGTTGATATGGGTGAGCGCGCCGCTCTGCTGGTCGATGGCGAAGGCGGCGACGGCGCCGCCGGGCACGCCGTTGACTTCGCTGGATTCGCCGATGGCGTAGAGATAACGACGGTCGGGTGAAATATCGAGAAAGGAGGGGTTTTCGACACCGCCGACGCTGCTTTGCGGCGTGAGGGTACTGGTGCCGGTGTCGAAGCTGTAGACGTGGATGCCTTCTTCGTCGCCTTGGGCATAGCTGCCGACGTAGACGAGGTAATCGCTCATTGGGTGGTACTCCTTTTGTTGGTCGGTGCGGGTGTTGGTTGCAGGGGTTAATGTGTACTCAATTGTTTGCGCGCCGGCAAGGGCGGCAAACAGCTGGAAGATGATGGTTATGGTGATGTACAGACGGGCGGGCTGTGGGAGTTCCGATCGCCCATGCACGCATCGATTTCGACATGCGCTCTGCGGGAGTTCGCGACGCGTCCTGCGTCGCTCCGAGGGGCTATGCCCGATTTTCCTGTACTGCAAAATCGGGCATACAATCCGCTCACGGGGACCCCCGCGGCCAGCCCTCAGCATTTCAGTATGCAAAATAATCGTCCTTCGACTGTGATTTGGTGAAAAGGATCATAGGATTAGTAGTCGTGCAAGAAAATTTATAACTCGCTAATCGAATAACCCGCGTAAATCAAGGTCACACAAGCTTTTTCCAGGTCGTTCTGGCGCACTAGAAGATAGTCGGTCTTGTAGCTGGAAACGGAGAAGATGCTGATGTCGGCGGCTAGAGGGGCAGTCAGGCCGGCGAGGATGCCGACGGCGTCGAAGGGCAGCGGACCTTCAACGTAGAAGCAGCGCCAGCCGGATTCGCTGGTCGCGCCGGGCGGGATGTCGGTTTCGGGCAGGACGAGGGATAGTTCGTCGGGGGTGCGCGTGATGGAGTAGAAATCGGTGTCGGTCATGGGTAGATCGGTTTCGGGCGGCAGGGTGCAGATGGCGAGAGCCTGCGGAAAAAGACGGAGTGTCAAGGGCATTATTTCCTCGACATGCCCTTGGTGAAAACCTTGCCCTGTATGATTTTGTGGGCCCGTTGGCCCTGCATCATCTTGAAACGAGCGAACTCCTGGCCGCAGCGTGGACACTTGAGGTCGCCGGCAGTGCGGTCGTCGACAATGCGGTCCTCGAGGCATTTGACTAGGCCGCCGCGCCCACCCTTGCGGTATTTGTAGAGCAGGCTGCGGCAGGCGGCGCAGAAGATCGAGATGGTGCGGATATCCTTACGCGCCATTAAAGCTCTTGGATGGCATCGGGTTCGGGCATCTCGGGAAACGGCACGGCTATGATGGTCTTGCGTCCTTCGAGCAGGGTGCGGGCGAGTCGGTGCCCGCCGTCGATCAGTTTGCCGCTGTCGTTGAGGACGATCGGGTAGTTGGTATCGGCTTCGTTGATGCGGTGGCAGTGCATGGCTACCTCGCGGATGGTTGGCGGATGGTCTTCACCGAACCAACCGTCGCGGTCCAGCACTTTGAAGCTCTCTACTTCGACGTCGAAGGGTTCCAGGCCCCGCGCAAATTCCCAAAGGCGTTTGGTCCGCCAGATGTATTTCTTACCGTTGCGAGTGGTCGAATGCGTATGGCCGAGTTTCTTTTTCGCCATCATCGAACCTCTTTGTTAGCCAGCAGTTCGCGCACCTGGTTTTCGAGGATTTTCATGGGGCGCTCCTGGATGCGAATTTTCGCCGCGTCAGCTCCGTTTGAACATTGTTTTTTCTACCAGCTCGATATAGTCGCTGGCATTTTTTTTCGCCAGTCCTTGCGAGATGAGTTCCTGGCAGATCTGATCGCGCGACCGGCCTCGGGCCAACTCATCGAAGATATGGCGTACGACGTCCTTGGCCGAAGCGTCTTTGCTGTCGGGGTCAGGGGGAGGCACTTTGGGTTTGGTGTCCGTTTTCTTTTTGCCGAAGAATCTGCTGAAGAATCCCATAGGGTTTATTTACGAAAGAAGACGAATCTTGTCCAGAAAGCTCATCGCCCTGTGCATCACCTGCTAGGTGTCGTTGCGCGAATCTTTCCCGACGATAGGTTTAGCCGTCTTTTTCGTCTAATAAGCGACGGCGATGGTACCCGTGCGCGTGTCGCTGCCCGCATCGGCACCAAGATCGAGACGGTAAAGGTAAAGGCCTGGTGCGACGAGGTCGCCGGCCGCGTCGCGGCCGGTCCAGATAACGCGCTGACCCGTCTCGGTTGGTGCCGCCTGCACGGCGGCGATTTGGCGGCCGGCGAGATCGTAGAGCCGGAGTGTCGGGGTGGCCGCATCGAGTTTGAAGACCACGAAGCGCATGTCGAGCTCGTCATTGGCGCCGTCGCCATTGGGGGTGATCACTGGCGAGGCCAGTGCGAAACCGTTGATGAGCTGTCGGCTTCTGGTCAGGTCGGGTAGCATGACGATATTGCTGCGCCGTTCGGCCGGTTCGACCGACTGCCAGAGACCGGGCCGAACGGCGAGGCCGAGGTCGAGCGGGAAGAGGGTGGCGTTGTGCAGCACGCGGGTGGTGAAGGCGACTTTGATTGAGTCGGCGGTTATGGTGAGCGGTAAGGCGATAAAGAGGGAATCGCCGATTTGTTCGATTCGCTCCGGCGCGACGGTTTTGTCGCCGATGCGCAAGGTCAGGTCGTCGGTGCGAACCCGGCTCGGCACGATAAGGCGCAGGCGATCAAACCCCGAGTCTGCGGCTTCGGCCTGCGGCAGGAGCGTATAGGTGAAGCGGGTGTCCTCGTTAGGTTGCGCGTCGCGCGGTTCAATGCGGCCCAACGCCCCTTGCAGCAGGGCGTCCTCAAATTCGACGGACAGCGAATTGACCGTCGGAGCGAGTTCGGGGTCTTCGGTCGAGAGGATCATCTCCAGCAGGATAAGGCGGCGCGGGCTCTCGGATTGGAACGCTTCGCCCGAGGTCTGGTAGACATTGCTCCAATCACCCCAGTCCTCGCCGACGACCAAGGTGGTGTCGATCGGGCCACGTAGGACCTTGGGCGAACTCTTCCATTTTTCTTCGGTGACCTCTTCGCCGATTTTGTTGAAGAAGGTGAAGATCGGCGCGAGTGTGTTACCCGAGCGCGAACGCAATTGCAGCCGGGTGCCCGGCGGCAGTTCGGCGTCCCATTTGAGGCTCTCGATGACTTTCGGTCGGCCGTCGCCGGCTATTTCGCCGAGGTCGATGAAGTCCGATTGCAGCGTGACCTCGGCGGGATAACCCGGCGAAAATAACATGAACTCGGCCCATTTAACGATGCCCCAGCCGGTATCGCGGATACCGTGCCAGAAAAAGTAGCGCATTTTGCGCGGCTTGAACGCGTAATTGACGTAGAGCAGGCGTTCGCGATTGTTGTCGATGAAGGAGCCGAGGCCAGAGCCGTCGAAGGCGTGCGTGAACAGCTCGGTGTAGTCGAAGGCGTCGGGCACCGGCAGGTCGGAGCCGAGGCTTTGCGCGCCGTCCGAATACAACACGGTATAACCCGGCCCGAGGCCGTTGATGGAGAAGCCGACCACGCCCTCATCGGGTCTAAAGGAGTAGACGAACAAACCGTCGACGAAAAATACAGCGCCCAGATCTACCCCGAACCACACGCCGCCGTCCTTCCAACCCTGGCTGCCGAAAGATGAGCCGATGAGGTTGTTGGTGTTCATGTCGGCGTCGAAGAGATTCTTTGGATCGACCGAGTTGATGCCGTTGACGAAGCTGCCGCGCTGCTCGGCGCCGATACTGATATTGTCGCCGAGGCTGCGCACTTCGACTTCGGCCAGTGCCGCGTCCGCTTGTTGTTCCTCGACTTCTATGCGGATGCGTTGCACCACGCGGTAGTCGTCTTTGCTCGCCGGGTCGAAATCGAGCCCCGAATCGACTTCGAGAAAACGGGCTTGGGAGAGGAAGCGCAGGGGGATTGCGATTTCGTTGGCCGAGTTGGGTTGGGTGGTGCGGAAGACCGGGTTGAGCAGGACTAGGTCCTCCTGGACCGAGATGCGGGTGCCGGTACTGGCGTAAACGGTGAACTGGCGGAAGGGCCGGGCGCCCTCTTCGTCGGGAAAGCTCAGGCGGATCTCGCTAGCCAGGACCGCCCGCCCCAGGTCGATCTCGATGGCCCAGTCCTCGACCTCGTCGGCCGGGTCGGGACGCCAGAAGGTCAGGGGATCCCCGTCGATGATATTGCCCGCCTCGGCGGGGTTGGAGTTGGCCTCCCAGATTCCGCCGGAGACCGTGCCGCGGTTTTTGCTCTTGTAGGAGAAGCGGTGGGCGTCGGCGACGGCGTTGATATTGCGGTTGAACTTAGTCAGTTGCAGTTGTCCCGCCTCGCCGATCTGGGTCAGACCGACCGGGGCGCGCCAGGTGTCCCAGGTTTTAGCCCCATGGAAGGTCAGTCTTTCGCCAACGGCGGCGATGGCGAAAAAAAAGAAGGCGGCGATAAGTGCAAGATTGCGCATAGGTATTCTCAGTATGCTAGGCCCAATGGGCGGAGGGCGGTGTCGCCGTTGCGTTCGGATTGCACGGCGACGCCGATCAGATAGACACCCGGTGGTAGGGCTTCGCCGTTTTCGTTGCGCCCGTCCCAGCGCGCGGTTTGCGGGCCTGATGTCTGCTTACCTTGTGGCACGGTCGCCACCCGATGCCCGTCCAGGGCGTAAATCTCCAGGTTCACCGGTATCCGTTCGGGCAAGCCGAAGAGTTGGTAGTCGATGCGTAACTCGTCGTGGACCCCGTCGCCATTGGGGGTCAGGACGGGTGTCGAGAAGCGCAGATCCTGCAATGCGGCGGGTTGTCGGCCCGAAATGCTGAGCACGCGCAGGCTATTGGTCGAAAGCGCCTGGCCGGCGTCGCCGTCGATGACGGGTTGTGGCAGGGTTTGTGTCCGCGAATCGGTGACTTCGCCGATGAAGGTAGTGGCCAATTCGAATACTTCTGCCGCAAAGACGACGCGCAACGGGGCGTTGTTGGCGGCGGTGACGCGCTCGAGCAGGACGACTGTCAGACCATCGCCGTCCTCTGTAATTTCGCTCGGCGCGGTGATCTGCCCGTCGATCCACAGCTCTTTAAAACGGGGTTGGGAGCCGGTTTGGATGCGCACCGCGTCGAAACCGGCTTGTTCGGTGCCGGAGAATGAGGCGGCCAGGTCGTAGGCGAAATCGATCATTTCGCCTAAGGGCACCTGCGCGATGCCGCGTCCGGGGTGGGGGTCGGCGAGCGGTGCGATCTCGCCGACGACGCGGGCTGCCAATAACGGAGCTTGTTCGATCCACAGCGAATCGAGGCGTACGAAATCGGTGAAACGGGCGCTGTGCAGGGTGATATAGACCTGGATGAAGGAGCCGCTGTCGATATTGAGCGGCCGGCCCGATTGCGTGGTGGGCGTGGACCAGAAGGTCCAGTTGGCGGTGTCGCTGGTGATGGCGGCCCGCATACCGGGCCGCGGGCTGCGTTGCACGAAGTCGCAGGAGGCGCAGGTGCGGCTGAAACCGGTGCGCAGCTCGTTTTCGTAGCGATCTCGGTGGACTTCCTTTTCCTTGCCGGTGACGGTGTACTCGTGGTAGATATTGGGGTCCGGGTCGCGGCCGGTGCGCACCTCGATCTCGACGAAGGCTTCGGCGTCGGGCGTCTCGACCGCTTCGCCGCCGACGATTCGCATCGGCGTGGCGGCGAAGAACAGTCGGCCGAAGTTTTGCTCGATGCCGAGGTCGGTTATTTTGGAGCGGTAGGTGGCTCGTTTGGGGAAGCCGTCGCCGTAGACCTCGAACTCGCTGATCGTGCCCAATAGCGCGCGGGCCTGGTTGCCCTGGCCGGCGGAGGTGCCCGATACACGGCTCAAGGCCGTTTCGTCGATGATCGAGAATTTGCGCACCCAGCGGAAGAAGCGCACGTATTGCTGGTTGAACTCGATGTGCACGTTGGCGTCGAAGTTCTGGGTGGGCTCGGCGATGACGCGGTCGAGCGGCCACCCGCCCTTAATGCCGAAAGTGCCTTGGTTCTCCTCTTGCACCGAGATCTGGAAGGCCGGCGTCGAGTCGGTGGCCAATGGCGTGCCGTTGGAGCGGAAACCGTTTGAAGGCGCGTGGAAGCCGAAGATCTGCGCCGGCATCGGCACCGCGAGGTCGATGGTGAAGAACTGTTTTTCGATGCCCTCGGCCTTGGACGAGTTGTAGGTGGTGCTGTCGGCGTCGATAAGGGCTACGCCATTTTCGGTGGGGTCGCCATTGCCTTCGTTCCACTTCCAGATCCGGGCTCGCTCGCCGTCGATATAACCCAGTTCAGAGGGTTGGCGGAAGGTCGTCCAGTTATCGAGCAGCGTGATGATATTGGTGCCGGGTTCGATGCGGATCGGCTGGATGGCGCCGTCGATCTTTGCAAAGTCGATCATAACGCTGACAGTGTCGCGGCCGGTCCAGGGTTGGCCGCCGCCGAGTTGCCACGCGGTGATTTGGGCTTGCAGGGGCGTTTGTGCGCAAAGGCCAAGGGCGATGGAGAGCACTAGGCAGCGTATGCCTGGCATGGTCTGTCTCCTTGCGGGTATTATTCGAATCCAGCTACAAGTTAGACTATGAAAGCTAACTATAATATAGATGTCGACAACTGCGGTTTGGCTAATAGACCTTGCTCAGATGGTTTTTGCACCAGGCGGAAAAGCTAGGTCTGAAGCCCATTTAGACCAGGACGCGTTTGTTCTTTAAGCGAAGTAAAACCGGCTACGGTCAGCCTCTGTCAAGGGCCTCGTCGGTCCAATAGATGGAGAAGCGCTGTACATCGACGGCAAAACGCCCATTCTCCCATGGCTGGCCCTTGCCTTCTTTCAGGCGAGGACGCGGAAGTACTCGTCGAGGGTGAGGGAAAAATCACTGGGCGGCAAATGTGGCATTGAGGTCGAGGACCAGATCACGTCGACGGCGCGGTGACGCTGTTGGCGAAGGGTAGCTGAATCGAAGCCGGGGCCGCGGATAAGGGAGTTAGATTGGCACAGCACGCAGAGCTGATCGATCCGCGTTTGAATGAATGGAGTGGTCGAGGCGTTGGCGTGGCATTCGGCGACGACGTGGTCGTAAGTGCGGATGGCGGTGACGACGGTGTGGGGCATGCGCAGGTGTGATCGATGGTGAAAGTTGATATCGGGCCGTGGCGATCGTCGGGCAATCGCATATTCTCAGCGTCACTCATCGGGGTTCCCGACTTGTGTTTTCACGACTCCTCAGATTGCGGCCTCGACCGCGGTGGGCGGTGGTTCCTGTGCCAACCCTTGCAAAGCCCAGACATCGTTGAAACGCACTTCGCTGCCGACACCGCCGAAGAATAACGCGCGACTCTCGTGTGGGAGGTAGACGCCAGCCGCGCCGTTGCGGCCGATGGGTGTGTCGCCTGTGGAGACCGGCTCTTGCTATGTGCCAGTGGCGAAATCGAAGAGCCAGGTGTCGCCGGATTTGAGACCGCCCGCGCCGCCGCCGAAGATAAAAAACGCTGACTGCGCGCGTCGTAGATGCTGGGAGGGCAAGGTTCAGCTCGTTGGACTAATCACCGGGGTGTGCTCGGTCCAGATGTGGCTGCTGAGGTCGAGCGACCAAGAGGTCGCCCAGGGCGCCGTTGCGCTGGGCGCGGTATTAGGCATCCGCACCGACGAGATCATTCTTGCGCGCAACCTCCCCAGGGGGTTGAGCGTGCGATACGCTTTGCATGGGACAATCAGAGAGATCGGCAATGTGGACGGAAAACAACTACTCTATATCGACGTCCGGCGACGCCTATCGGCCAAGACCACGCTCGACGTAGTCGAGAAACTAGGCCTTGAGGTCGGCGATGAGGTCTATTGTTTGTCAAGACGCACTCAACCCGTATCCACCCGCCATCAACATCTCTATCTGCCTAAATATCGGACGGTATGGAAATCTCTCTCAGCGAATAAGAGTCATGCGCGCAGCTTTGCTAAACGATCCTATCTGTAATCGGTAAAAATAGACACCACT
>Ga0114999_10010342_pt1 | contig 10115 bp, 10 predicted proteins | sample ArcticOcean_MG_C_3_FD_89820 | JGI IMG/M metagenome (GOLD analysis project Ga0114999, IMG submission 89820) | Marine microbial communities from western Arctic Ocean - ArcticOcean_MG_CB8_126 | ecosystem: Environmental > Aquatic > Marine > Oceanic | place: Arctic Ocean: Canada Basin | collected... | reverse complement strand
GCCGAGCGCCGCCCCGAAGCCCCAACCCAGGCCAGCGGCGGGTGGATGATCGAAGTAGGTGCCGGGCTTGGTCCGGGTGAGCTGGGTCCCGACCATGTCGTATTCATTCACGAGGATGTCATCCTCTCCCAGCGCATCGTCAATACAGCGGGCCAGCCATACGTATTCGACCGGTTTACTCGTGGAAGCATCCTCCGCTTCCTTTTTCCACTGCGCGCGCTGGACGGTGTGGGATTTTTCAAGCGCCTCGCGCCGCTGGGCGATCTCAGTTTCCTTGCCCGCCAAAAGCGGGCGAAGTGCCTCTCTGAGTGCGGCAAGCGCGGGGGCCGACTCGGACTGGATGGGAACATCGACCGGAAACCCGCGGATGGGATAGCGGGAGAAATTAGGATCGACGCTCAACTGGATAAAACTTGTCTCGGGTCTCGGCTGCACCTGCGAGGGTATCCACGGAACACCCGATTCGATGGTCAGAATGGTGTCGGCCGTCGGGAAGTGGTCCCACAGCGCATACCCCTGATGAAGCGGGTGCTCAGAGGGGAAGTTCACGAACTCCCTGAAACGATCCTCGACGACAGGAAACGCGCCCATCTCGGCGAGCGCGATGAACTCGGGCACCGCCTCCGGATCGCGCCCCATCGCACCGACGTGGAGAATGGGGTGGCTCGCCTCGGCCAGCATTTTGGCTGCGAGGTTAATCGCATCAAGATCCGGGTAGAGGCGTGCGGGGCGGGTCGTTCGAGGCTTTGACCAATAGGTGAACTCTTTCTGAGGAGCGGCCAGCACCTCGCGCGGCAAAAGGAGATAGACCGGCCCTTGCGGATGAGAAGTCGCGATGCCGAGCGCGCGATCCACCACTGTTTCAAGCTGCTCGAAGTTTCGTAATTCATAATCCCACTTCACGAACTCGCGGACCATTCCACCCTGATCGAAATTCTCCTGTGCCCAGTGGATGTACACGTTGCGGCTCCCGAGCATGCCCGATTCGGTAATCGGCGTGCGCCCCGCCGTAAAAAGCATCGGGATGTTGAGCCTATTGGCATTGATGAGCCCGAGGATGGAATTCGCCGTTCCCACCGAGACATGGACCATCACAAGCTGAGGCCGCCCGGTCACCATGGTGTAGCCGTGTGACATGCTCATGGCGATCATCTCGTGGGGCGCCAGAATCGGAATCGGGCAAGGCTTATTGTCCGCCCGCAGCTTGGCCAGCCCTTCGATGATCGAGGGGAAGTCCGTCCCGCCATTGCCGAAAAAATAATCAATCCCGCGATCGGCCAACAAACTCAAATAAGCTTCGGCGGTGGTATCAACAGCGATACACTTCTTTTCCACGGGGCATCCTCCTTGCGGTCCATAGAGGCTCGAGACCACCGCACAAATAATAAGGAAAATTAGATTGAGGATATTTATACACTACGAACAGGCCCACCGAACAAGGGGCCTAGCCCCTTGCCCTCCAATTAGCTGAATCGCCCTCCCCATGGGACCTACTCTGAGAGCAGCCAATATTGACTTTTTACCCCCGCAACCCCGTATAATAGGCATACGTTGTATCATCTTAAATGTTTCTCTTGTTCAGAGTTGGGGGGGCGTGACCTTCTATCTTCCACTGAATACCACCACAACCTCTCATTAAGGAGTAGGGCCATGGAATACACAAAAAATGAAGCGAAAGCGTATTGCAAAGAAAAAATGACGGGTGTTTGGGCGGCGCTCACCACCCCGTTCATGGCCTCAGGGGAGATGGACGAGGAAGGCCTGCGGGCAAACGTGCGCCGGTGCATCGACCAGCTTGGCGTCAGCGGATTCTTCTGCAACGGGCTCATGGGAGAATACTGGTCCCTGAACCCTGAGGAGAGAAAACGCGCGCAGCACATCGTCTGTGAGGAAAGCCGGGGGAAGGCCCAGACCATTCCGCACACCGCCCATATCAATATCTCCGAGGCGATCGAACTCACCCACCACGCCGAAGAGGTGGGCGCCGACTACGCGATCATGATCAACCCGGTCTATGGCGCCAACGACGATGACGAGATCTTTCTCTTCTTCGACACCATAGCCAAGCAGACCGACATCGGAATCTCGCTCTTCAATCAGCCGAAATCGGGCACAACGCTGAGCCCCGAGCTCATCGAGCGCCTGAGCGACATTCCCAACATCTGCTGCATCAAGAACGCGGTACCAAGCCAGGAGCACATGAAAGAAGTGCGCCGCCGGGTGGGTGACAAGATCGTTGTCTGCGATCCCGATGAGGGCAACATGCTCGTCAGCATGGCGCACTTCGACATGCAGGTGCATATGTCCTCGCCCTGCCCGTTCCTTTATCAGGTGCCGGACTACACGCCGATGATCGACCTCTACGATGCCGTCAAGAAAGGCGACATGGTCACTGCTTGGAATATCTACTACGAGCTTGAGCCGCTTCGCGCGGTACGTAAGAAATACTTCACCACGGGCCCGAACGGACGGACGACCGCCTACATCAAGGAGTGGTCCAAGCTGCTCGGCATGGCCGCTGGCGATCCGCGCCCGCCGGTCGTTACCTTGACGGACAAACAGCGCACAGAGTTCCAGGCGGACCTCGCGGCCACCGGAATTCTCGACAAGGTAAAAGCCTGAGCCCGGCTGTTTGCGGGTTCTGATTTCATCATGAAGTAACGGGACTTGAGTATCGGCGGCTGTTTTCATGGCATGTTCGCCGAGGCGACCAGAACGGTTATCTGCGGCGAGGCAAACAGCGACCAGAAAGCCATTTACCGGGCGGTCCATGAAACGCTTCAGGCCGTTGTCGAAGCCATGCGCCCAGGTGCCACAAGCGAGGATCTTCAAAAAGCCGCTGCACGAGTTTACGCCAAGCACGGATTTGCCGATTACGCGCTTGCAACAGTTCTCGGGCACAGCATCGGTGTTTCGGGGTGGGAGCCCCCCACTCTGGGCGACCCGGCCGTCACGGGTGAATCTGTTCGCCTCGAACCAGGAATGATCTTCTCGATCGAACCCACGATCATCGTCCCAGATGTGCCGGGCGGGGGCGGGGTGCGTCTTGAGGAAGAAGTGCTCGTCACCGAATCCGGCAGCGAGGTTCTTACGCTCGCACCGTTTGATCGAAACCTGTTATAAATTTTCATCATCTGCCCGAAGCGGAAAACATTTCTAATCTGAAAGGAGCATCATCATGCCCATTTATCGATTCGAGGATCTTTCGATAGTTCAGCAAAACCCAAACCTCTCCTCCGGCGTCGGTGAAACCGTCAAAGGGGAACGGATGTATTTTTGCCACCGCATCTGGCCGACGGGCACGAAGGCGGACCCGCACCACCATCCCTGCGAGCAATTCATTTACATGCTGCGGGGAAAACAAAAATTCACCATCGAGGGCGAGGAATTCGACCTCGGGCCGGGAGATGTCATTCACGTACCGGCAAGCGTCGTCCATTCGACAATCATCGAGGAGGAGGTCGAGGCAATCTACGTCAAAGACACTTCCTGGGGCCTCAAGGGCGTTCCCGCAGGAGAAAAAGCGCCGGACACGCAACCCGAGGACGACCCTTTTTGAAACGGCCACAAAAGAACAACAATTGCTTTATATTCTCACCCGGAAGGGAATTCCATAACACCGAACCTGAATCGACAGGTTCTTCCATAACAAAAGAAAGGACCGCGTCATGCCTGAAGCTACTGCGAATACCCGATGGTTCACCTATTTCTCCGAAGACTACCGATGGTCTTCCGGTGTCGTGAATTGTCTTTCCGTGGCCCCCTGGGGCGGAGCTGATATCGGCGAGGTCGATCAGGTCGGCAGGCGGCTCAGAAAAGATATCGGTAACGACACCCTCTGGTTCAATGAATGGATTAAGATGGCGGATAAAGTGCGCAAGCTAGCGCTGTCCGAGGAGCGAAAAAAACATAACCTAAGCGCCGCGTACCACCACAAGCGGGCCGCGATGTACTACCAGATCGGCGAGCGGTTCCGCACCCCGAAGGACAAGAAAGCAAAAGCGGCCTACCGGCTGGCGCTCGACAGCTTCCTGCGGTTCGCCCGACTAACCGACAGACCAAAAATCGAGCGCGTCGAGGTTCCCTTCGAAAATGGCGTCAATCTTCCCGGATATTTCGTGCATGCCGAGAACACGACAAAAGCCAGGCCCCCCGTCATCGTTTATTTCGACGGCCTCGACGTCACAAAAGAGATTCAATACCTCCGGGGCGTTGAGGAGTTCGTCCGCCGGGGAATCAGCTGCCTCGTCATGGACGGCCCGGGAACCGGGGAGGCCATCCGCTTTAGAAAGCAGTACCTTCGCCACGATTACGAAGTTGCCGGCTCGGCCGCCCTCGATTACCTGGAAAAAAGAAAAGACGTGAACGCCAAAAAAGCCGCCGTGGTGGCCATCAGCCTGGGCGGCTATTACGCTCCGCGTATTGCCAGCCTGGACCTGCGCTACAAGGCGTGCGTCGCCTGGGGAGCGCAGTGGGACTATCACGCGACCTGGAAAAAACGCGTTGCCGCCTCCATGAAAACCGAAATGTCAGTGCCTGCCCACCACATCAAGTGGGTGTTCAACACCAAAACCTACGAAGAGACCTTTGTGAAACTCAAGGGGTTTCGCCTCGATGGCGTCGTTCAGAAAATGCGGTGCCCGTTTTTGCTCACCCACGGGATCGACGACAAGCAGGTGCCCACGAGCGACGCCCGCAAGCTGTTTAAGGCTGTCGGCTCAAAGGATAAGACGCTGAAGATTTTCACCGTCAAGGAAGGCGGCTCGCAACATTGCCAGCGCGACAACCTCTCACTGGGCGTCACCTATATCGCGGACTGGCTGCAGGAAAAATTAAAGCCCTAAAAATATTTCTGTCTATGCCTTTAGAATTTCAGGCAGGCGATTTCTCACCTCGAGGGTCGCCTGCTCATAGGCATGGGCGATACGAAGAATCCGCGCCTCGGCACCCGGCATGCCGACTATCTGCATCGCCACGGGCATGTTTACGATTGGGCTGAATCCCGTCGGGACAACCTGGCTGGGAAATCCCGTGAAGTTATGAGGGCCGGTCAGTGGACGGCTTGCCCCGAGAAAGGGCACTTTTTTTCCATTGATAGTAGCCATGACGGTATCGATAGGCGCTCCTACGCACGAATACGCGGGAAGAAGAAGGCCGTCATACGGGGCAAAAAGCGCCTCGGCTTGCCTGATCAGAATTGTTTTTTTTTGAAGTGCCCTGATGTACATGGACAATGTCGTCTTCCGGGCATTCTCCAGCCGCGCGCGCACATCGTCCCCGAATCTTTCAGGAAATTTGTCGAGATTTTCCCGGTGAACCGCCAACAGTTCCGCATCAGCGATGGGCTGGCGCTCACTATTTAACTCTTTGGCGAACGGGCAGGCGACCATCTTAATATTCGCCCCGAGGCCGCGCAGCACTTCCATCGCGTCACTGAACGCCTTTTCGACACCGTGATCGATCTCGATTTGAATCAAGTCCGGACAAAGCGCCAGACGAAGCCCTTTTACACCACCCTCCATTTCGGCGGAAAAATCGGGAACCGGCATATCGGTTGAGGCGGGATCCGCCGGGTCGTAGCCAGCCATCCCCTGCAGAATAAGCGCGCAATCCCGCGATGATCGGGCAAAGGGTCCGATATGATCGAGACTGGTGGCATTCGGAAAAACACCGGCGAGGCTGACGCGGCCATACGTGGGCTTTAATCCGTTAACGCCGCATATCGCTGCGGGACCCCGAATCGAGCCTCCCGTATCGGAGCCCAGGGCGGCCGGGCACATACGCGCCGCCACGGCGGCCCCGGAGCCGCCACTCGATCCGGCGGGCACACGGCTCGTATCCCAGGGGTTCGCACAAGCCCCAAAATGCGGATTTTTTGTGGTCGATCCGGCGGCGAATTCATGGGTGTTGCACTTGCCGATGACAATGGCGCCCGCTTCCTTGAGCCTGCGAACGCACTCGGCGTCTTTGTCGGGAACATTTTGAGAATAAAAGCTCGAACCCTGGGTGGTGCGGATCCCCCCGGTGTCGATGATATCCTTCACCCCGAAGGGGATCCCGTGAAGCGGGCCACGATACTGGCCGCTACTGATTTCCTCCTCGGCCAGAGCCGCCGCCACCATGGCCTCTTCATGGCACACCGTGATGAACGAATTGAGCGTGGGATTCAGGTCATCAATTTGATCAAGATGCGCTTCCACCGTTTCGCGCGGTGAAATTTCACGCGCTCTGGTTTTTCCAGCCAGTTCATGAACAGACAGAAAACACAGCTCCCGAGATGACATCACTCGTTCTCCACAAAAATCTTGCCGCTCTGGTACGGCCCGCCGCAGCCGCCATAGCCGCCCACGCCATGAATCGCCTCTGAGTCAGAGGTATTAACCGTCAGGTGTATCTCCCCACGGGGAATCGAAATAAAATCCCCCACCTCGGTGGCCATCTCTTTCCCATCCTTACCGATGTACCAGAGGGCTTTGGGTCCCGTGAGGTGATACCAGACGAGATCGCCGTTGGTATGAAAGTGCGGCTTACTTTTCTTCGACGGCGGAAAAATTGTGCGATACAGTGTGACGCTGTTCACGCCGCAGGATTCTTCCGTCAGCCCATAATGCATCTCAAATCCGGGTTCATACACAAGATCAGGGTCTTGGTTTTCGTTCTTAACGACAACAGCCATGGTTGCCTTCCTCCCGGAATATTATTGAATTTTTCAAACGTCACAGTCAAAAGAAATGAAAACCTTTTCTACCTTCTCTCTATTTCATACACCCTAGTGAATAGTGTACCCGCCGTCCATGACGAGGGCATGGCCGAGAATATAGGCGGCATCCTTGGAAACGAGGAACGCCACCATGCCAGCGACCTCCTCTACTGTGCCGAAGCGTCCGATGGGAACATCTCGGGCGCGCTGCTCAAGCTCCCCTGGATTCCGGCCCGCCAGGAATCCTTCGGTCGTAACGGGCCCCGGACAGACCGCATTCACCGAAATCCCGTCCCCGCCCAACTCAAGCGCCATCGCACGGGTAAGCTGGATGAGTCCCGCTTTCGTCAAGTTGTAGATAGCGCCGTAGCGCGAGGCGACAATGCCGAGGTTGCTCGACATGTGAACGATATGTCCCCCGCCCTGCGATTTCATTATGGGCACGACGGCCTGGCTCGCAAAAAAAGGCGCCCGCAGGTTAATCCCCACCACCCGCTCAAAATCATCGTGAGTGAACTCTCCGAAAGCCTTGCGCACCCGAATACCCGCGTTGTTCACCAGAATATCCACCCGGCCCATGCGCTCATGGGCGGCGGCCACCATGGCCTCCGCCTCCCCAGTGCTAGAAATATCGTGCACTCCCCAAGCGGCGTCCGCGGCGCCCGCCTCCCGGCAGGATTTTTCGGTTTCCCTTAATTCCGCCTCGGTGCCGTCGGCCGCCAGATAGATCGAAGCGCCCTCCGAGGCCAGACGAAGCGAAATCGCCTGCCCTATTCCACGAGATGCCCCCGTTACAAGAGCCACCTTTCCGCCCAATTCACCCATAGCCCGCTTCTCCTTCAAGTCACTCAGAATTATTTCACATTTCCCATTATCTTAGATTATCTGGCGGAACAGAACAAAACGAGGCAAGAATCTTCAATAACGAGTGATATAGTCGCTCAAACACGCATGACCGAGGAAACAGCAAAAATTAGAAAATGGTAGCAGTCAAAATAACGTGCGATTGAATTATAGGTGGGGGTTGCCCCAACCTGTGAATGTTAAAATATAAAACTATGGAGAAAAGACATGAACGACAAATCTAAAGCGTACCAACGTGGATTAGAAATCAAGGAAGCCCTCGGCGAATCTCAGCGCGGAAGTCTCGACGAAATCGATCAAGAATTTGCTGACATTACTGTTGAAACGATCTCCGGCGGCCCAGCCATACAAAAATACAAGGGAGTCCTGGCGGAATTGGAGAATAACTGATAGTCACCAAACTAAATTCGTCAGCCCCCAACAATGGCGCAAGGTGTATAATTTATCTTTCGTTTGAACATTTGTGTTGGGATTTTCTTTGACCAATTATTGATTTAATCGCTTAATTGACCTTATTTCGACAGGAGAAAACAATGCGGTGGATGCGCTTCGAAATTGACGGCAACATTTCTTACGGAATAGTCGAAGGCGAGTCGGTCAAGGCGGTGGATGGCGACCCGTTCGAAGGTTACCAGGAAACCGGTAAGAGTCATGGCATAGCCGATGTCAAATTATTGATCCCGCTCGTCCCGAAAACGTTCTACGCGGCGGGCCTGAACTATGTCGCGCATATCGAAGAGCAGGAGCGCCTTCATGGCCGGAAAATTAACCTGCCCCAAAAAGCCGATGTCGGCTACCGGGCGAATAATTCCTTGATCGCCCACGGCGAAACGATCATCCTCCCGAAAGATGTGACCGAAAAGGTCGAATATGAAGGCGAGCTGGTAGTGGTCATCGGCAAGAAGGCAAAAAACATCACTGAGGCCGAAGCGCTCGATTATGTTCTCGGCTTCACCATCGGAAACGACCTCAGCGAGCGAAACTGGCAAAAGGAAGACCGCACCATGTGGCGGGCGAAAAACACGGACACCTTCGCGCCGATGGGGCCCTGGATCGACACCGACGCCAAGCTTGAAGACATGAAAACAATCGTCAGCGTCAACGGCGAGAAAAAAATCCGCTTTGAAACCAACAATATGCTCTTCAGCGTCGAGCACTACATGAGTACCATCTCCAAATATATTGAACTTCAACCCGGGGACGTGTTGTGGATGGGGACCGAAGGCGATTCGCAAAACCTGGTACACGGCGATGTTGTTGATATCAAGATCACCGGGATCGGCACCCTCAGCAACCCGATCATAAAAGAAAGCTAAGCGAGGCCCGTTATGCACATCGTCGATTCGCAAGTTCATATCTGGGGCGCCGATACGCCGGAGCGCCCCTGGCCGGAGAACCATCACGAACCGCACCGATCGGTGCCCTTCTCGATGGCGGATCTGCTCCCCGAAATGGATGATGCGGGCGTCCACCGCGCCGTGCTTGTTCCCCCGTCATGGGAGGGTTTTCGAAACGACCTGGCGCTCAAAGCGGCGCGGCTGCATCCTGAGCGCTTCGGGATCATGGGTCAGATGGACACGGTAGCGCCCGAGTCCCGCGGCTTGATCGCGGGCTGGCGGCGGCAACCCGGCATGCTGGGCCTGAGGCTGACGTTCGTGCGCCCGCATGTCCGCCCTGTCATTTCAGAAGGGCTTGCCGACTGGCTCTGGAAGGAAGCGGAGCGGGCTGGCGTTCCGATCATGCTCCTAATCGACTGGGAGCAGATCGATTTTTTCGACAAGATCGCCGAGCGTCATCCGGGCCTGAAATTTGTGCTGGACCACTTGTGCATTCCCGCCCGTCTGAAAGACGAGTCGGCTTTTGAAGGCCTGGATAAAGTGCTCTCGATGGCAAAGCGGCCCAATGTCTCGGTCAAGGTGACCGCCTTTCCGAGATACAGCACAGAAGCCTTCCCCTACCGCAACCTTCACCCCTATCTTCACCGCGTCTATGACGCTTTCGGGCCGAAACGGCTTTTCTGGGGAACGGATCTGACCAGCTTGCCGTGCAATTATGCACAGGCGGTCGCGATGTTCACGGAAAACATTCCGTGGCTAACAGAGGAAGACAAAACCTGGATCATGGGCCGCGCGATATGCGAATGGCTGGACTGGCCGCTCGAATAACTGGACAGACACACCCTCAGAAGGCTCCCGCCCAGATGAGGTGAAGCTGGCCACTCATTAGTGCCGCCGAGCCCGAGGTAATCTGAGCCGCCTCTCCAAGGATTACGCCGGAAGCGGGCCGAAATTCGGCGGCGAAATACGACGCCTTGATGCCGCCTCGTATGCCGAGGCGACTTTCAGCTGGATATCTTCCTTGCCCGTCTCGGCCCTGAACACGAGCGAGAAGGGCAACCCGGGCACCGGAATCGTTGTAGGCGCATCGGATTGGGCCGACTCGTAGCATGTGCCTTCCACGCTGAGTTTAAACACCGGGTCGTAGGCCGTCGTGACATAGCCCGCCGGGATCAGCACCTCCGTCAGGCCCGCGTTCGGGCCGTTGTACGATT
>Ga0114999_10010339_pt1 | contig 10116 bp, 11 predicted proteins | sample ArcticOcean_MG_C_3_FD_89820 | JGI IMG/M metagenome (GOLD analysis project Ga0114999, IMG submission 89820) | Marine microbial communities from western Arctic Ocean - ArcticOcean_MG_CB8_126 | ecosystem: Environmental > Aquatic > Marine > Oceanic | place: Arctic Ocean: Canada Basin | collected... | reverse complement strand
TGTTGATTGCTTACTTCTTGTTGGATTTTGGAATCCCGTACATCCCGCCGTTGATTGGAATCACGAGCGCTCCTATCCCGAATTCCGTGCTACTTCAGTACCTCCTCACTGTGGGGGTCGGGATCCTGCTCTGGGTCAGCGACAACGAAGCCCGTTGGGCGGAGTTCAAGGCGCCGATGCATCGCGTGATGGTGGACCCAGACCGTAAGAAGATGCGGAACTCGCTCATGGTCCTGGTGCCGATTTTCGTAGCGTTCGCAACGGTCAATCAGGTAATGCCGTCCGTGGCCGCGCCTGTGACCCTCCGCTCGATTCATCCGGCGCCTCCAGGCCGGATCGACTTCCAGGGCACGGCCATGGAACTCGCCACCTTGGAGAACCCTTTGCGTTCGCAAGGCTCCATGGAAGACCACTACGAAGAGGGGAAGCGCGTCTACTACGAAAACTGCCTGGCCTGTCATGGTGACGGACTCGACGGCGGCGGGCATTACGCGCATGGATTCAACCCCGCCCCCTTGAACTTCCAGGACATCGGCACCATCGCGCAACTCACCGAAAGCTTCGTTTTCTGGCGGATCGCCAAGGGAGGCCCCGGGCTCCCCAACGAGGGGGCTCCGTGGGACTCGGCCATGCCGGCATGGGAGGACTTCCTCACCGAAGATGAAATCTGGTCCGTGATCATCTTCCTGTATGAGCAGACCGGCCACGAGCCGCGCACCTTCGAAGAAGAAGGCGGGGAAGGGGAAGAACATTGATGGCCACATTGGCGAGGGAACCGATGGCTGAGAGTGCCAGCAGTATCCCGAGGTGGATGGCCTTGGCAATCTTATTCGCCGCTGCGTCGGCATTGCCAGTGGGCGGCCTAAGCGCCCAAGACGGCGACAATCTCGGCCAGGTGACCTACGACCGTTGGTGCGCGGGCTGCCACGGTGTGGACGGAACCGGCGACGGCGACGGTGCCGGCTACATGCTTCCGCGGCCCCGAGACTTCACCCAGGCGCTGTACCAGATTCGCACGACGGCCAGCGGTGATCTCCCGACGGATGAGGATATTCTCAATGTCATCAACGTGGGCATGCCGGGCACGACGATGCCTGGGTGGGAGGACCTTCTCTCGGACAACGAGAGAGAGGCGCTGGTCCACTATCTCAAGACGTTCTCACGCTTCTTCTCCCCCGACGAAGTCCCTCAGCCGCTCGACTTCGGTCGTGCTACCCGGTCAAATGCCGACGTGCTCGCTGAAGGTGAGAGGCTGTTCCGGGAAGTAGCGGATTGCGCGGCGTGCCACGGGGAAGAGGGCCGAGGCGACGGAGAGTCCGCGCCGACGCTGACCGATGATGAAAGGGACCTTCCCATTCGGGCGGCCGATCTGACCGAGAGCTGGCTATTCAACGGCGGCGGAGACGTCGAGGACATCCATCGTCGACTGCTAACGGGCCTGGACGGCACGCCCATGCCAAGCTTGGCCGACGTCATCACAGCGGGCGTCATCACCGACGAACAGCTGTGGGCCATCGCGCACTATGTTCGCAGTCTTTCTCCAGATGACCCACCGGGAATCACCGAGGTGGTGCGGGGCGTCCTCTTCGAGGGTGTTCCCCTTCCCGCGTCGGTAAGCGACGAGGTGTGGGATGGCATCGAGGCCGCGTACCTCCCGCTCGTCGGACAGATCATCGTGATGCCACGCTGGTTCGATCCCCGAGTAGATGGAGTTTGGGTACAGGCCGCGCACGACGGTGAGGCCGTGGCCGTGCGCGTTAGCTGGAGCGATCCCAATAACAGCCCCGACCCACTGTGGGCCGATTGGAAGTCCCAAGTGATTGCGCTCATGCAACCGAAGGAGAGCGATCCACAGGACGAAGGGGCGACGCCCGATCAACTAATGGTCCAGTTCCCGATGCAGATGCCCGAGGGCATGGAACGGCCGTTTTTCCTGCGGGGAGACAACCGCCGTCCGGTCTATCTCTGGCAGTGGCAGAGTGACCGTGATAGCGCCCTCGAAGGTGAGGCCCGCGGAATGGGCACCGAGGCCTTCCAATCGCAGGGGCAAGACCTTACCGTTGACGTTTCGCATGCTGACGGTCAGTGGCAAATCATGTTCACTAGGCCGCTCGTCACGGAAGATGAAGGCGATCTTGATTTCGTAACTGGTGAGGCCATTCCGATGGCCCTGTTCGCCTGGGATGGAGACAATGGGGAATCGGGCACCCGAGGTTCGGTCAGTTCCTGGTACTACTTGTTCCTTGAGGACCCTACTCCTGCAACAGTATATGTAGCCCCCGCCCTGGCCATGATGTTGACGGCCGCGTTGGGGTTCTTGGTAGTAGGCCGCGCCCAGAAGAGGGAGCGGGAAGGCGGTGAAGTAGTAGGCGAGACAGCGAATACCTGAGTCATTTTTATCATATTGGAGGCATAATGTCGGATCGATTTGAATTGCGGGGAGTCGTCGCGCCCACGCTCATGTTGCTGGTCATGGCTGGCTGCGGGGGCGGAGATGGGGGCGGTGCATCCGGTGGCGGTGGCGCCGGAAGCGGCTCGGCCGTGGAAAACCCGGTGGACGCGGCCACAGCCGGCAACATCGCCGGTTCCATCGTCTTCGAGGGAGACGCCCCCAGCATGGCCACCATCGACATGAGTAGCGAGTCCGTGTGTGCGGCCAAGCACGCGTCCACGCCAATGGCCCCCGAAGTCGTCGTCAACGGTAACGGCACACTGGCCAACGTGTTCGTCTATGTGAAGGAGGGCCTCGAGAGCCTGCAGTTCCCGACGCCCGGTGCGGTTCTGCTCGACCAGGACGGATGCACGTACCTCCCCCACGTATTGGGCGTGATGACGGGTCAAGACATCACGATTCGGAACAGCGACGGCCTTCTGCACAACATCAACGCATCACCGTCTGAGCAGCGCGGCTTCAACTCCAGCCAGCCGGTCAACATGGAGACCACACGCGCCTTCGGGACGGCTGAGATCATGGTTCCTCTTCGTTGTGATGTTCACGGTTGGATGAACGCCTATATCGGGGTCGTCGCTCATCCGTATCACTCCGTCTCGAACGGCACCGGTGCCTTCAGTCTGTCCACGCTGCCTCCGGGTGAGTACGTGATCGAAGCGTGGCATGAGCGGTACGGAACCCAGACCCAGACTGTTACGGTGACCACGGGCCAGACCGCCGATGTCACGTTCACGTTCAGCGCCTCCATGGCCCAAAACGCTGTGGTACCTCTCGGTGCTCCTGTGGACCTTCACCACGCCGTCACAGAAACGTCGTAACTGATTATTCCGACAGTAGCCGGTCCGTGTGAGAACGGATCGGCTGCCGTCTCTCCATCGCATAAATCTGGATTTACACTCAAGCTCGGGAGACGAGTGGGATGAATTTTTTCTGGCGTACGGGGATGGTGCTGGTCGGCATGCTTACCGTGGTCATCGTGTTGTGGGTCATAACCGGCCCCTCGTGGCTGGACCTTTCCTGGGTGATGCCGGACAACGTCGCGTCGACGTTCGGGCCGACTCTAGATAACCTATGGCTCGTGATCCTTTGGATCACGGGTATCGTGTTCTTCATTACGGAAATCACTTTGGTGGTTTTCCTGCTGAAGTACCGCAACAGGGAAGGACGGAAAGCGGAGTACAGCCACGGCAACAATAAGGCCGAGGTCGTCTGGACCGTGATTCCCTTCGTCGTCGTGATGGCTTTGGCCTTCTACTCGAAGGGCATCTGGGACGACATCCGTGACCCCGACAGGATCCCGGCCGGCGCCTATCCGATTCACGTCATGGGCGCACAGTTCGAGTGGAGCGCCACATATTCGGGCGCGGACGGACAGTTCGGCACGACGGACGATTTCGAGTCCCTAAACGTACTTCACATTCCGGTCGATCAACCCGTTGTCGTCCAATTGGAAGCCGAAGACGTGATCCACTCTTTCTTCATTCCCGAGTTCCGGATAAAGCAGGACGCGGTACCGGGCATGTCGACGCCCGTCTGGTTCGAGGCAACGGCTACTGGTGAGTATACGCTTGCCTGCGCAGAGCTCTGCGGCCTGGGACACTATCGCATGGGTGGGACGGTCGTCGTCCACTCAGAGGCTGATTTCCAAAATTGGCTCGCGGAACAACAAGCCCAAGCGGAGGCCGACTGATGAGCACTACCGCTGCGACGGAAACGCATACCGGACACGCCGAAGGGCACCACGACCTCGGATTCATCCGGACATACATCTTCTCGACCGATCACAAGATGATCGCAAGACAGTTCCTCTTCGTTTCGCTGCTGTTCCTGCTGGTGGGTGGGATTCTCGCGACGATGGTCCGCTGGCAGCTCGGCTTTCCCGGGCAGCCCATGCCCCTCGGTGGAATGCTTCCTGACACCATGGCCCCCGGCGGCATCATTCTCCCGGAGTTCTACAATTCTCTGGTCACGATGCACGCCACCTTCATGGTGTTCTTCGCGCTCATGCCGTTGCAGGCCGGGGTGTTTGGCAACCTGCTGATCCCACTCCAGATCGGCGCGGACGACATGGCGTTCCCGCGGCTCAACATGGTGTCCTTCTGGATCCTGCCCGTCGCGGGAATCATCATGCTGGCGAGCTTTTTTGTCGAAGGGGGAGCCGCGGGCGCCGGTTGGACCTCTTATGCGCCCTTGAGCTCGTCCGGTGAGTGGACCGGCGTCTACATGGGCCAGATACTCTGGCTAGTCAGCCTGACCGTCCTCGGATTCTCCTCGATCCTGGGCGCCGTGAACTACGTCACGACAGTCATGAACATGCGCGCGCCAGGCATGACGTGGTTCCGGATTCCGCTGGCCACATGGTCGCTATTTGTCACGGCGTGGCTGCTCCTTTTGGCGATCCCGATTCTTACGGGCGGCCTGATTCTGCTCACCTTCGATCAGACACTCGGAACGGCCTTCTTCCGCCCCGAGGGCAGTGGCGAGCCTCTCCTCTGGCAGCACATTTTCTGGTTCTTCGGTCACCCGGAGGTGTACATCCTCATCCTTCCAGCGATGGGCTTCACGTCCGAAGTGATCGCAAACCGCTCCCGGAAGCCGATCTTCGGCTACCACTCCATGGTCATCGCCATGGTGGCCATCGGGTTCCTGGGATGGATCGTATGGGGCCACCACATGTTCCAGAGCGGCATGAACCCGCTTCTCGGCATGACCTTCGTGGTGACGACAGTCGTGATCGCGGTGCCCTCGGCCATCAAGACGTTCAATTGGATGGGAACGCTCTGGCGCGGGAACATCCACTTCGACACGCCGCTCCTGCACGCAGTCGCGTTCGTGTCGCTCTTCATCATCGGAGGGCTGTCGGGAATCTTCATGGCCTCAGCTCCCGTCGACATCTACATCCACGACACCTACTTCATCGTAGCGCACCTCCACTACGTTCTCGTGGGTGGAAGCCTCTTCGGGATTTTCGCTGGAATTACCTACTACTATCCGAAGATGTTCGGCCGGATGATGAACGAGGGACTCGGCAAGGTACACTTCTTCCTCTCGTTCCTGTTCTACAACATGGCGTTCTTCCCGATGCACAACTTGGGTGTGCAGGGGATGATGCGCCGGATCTACGATCCCAACCAGTACGAGTACCTGCAGGGGCTGCAGCCCATGAACACGTTCATCTCGATCAGTGTGTTCCTCTTCGCGGCCACCCAGGTGATCTTCGCATTCAACTTCCTGTGGAGCCTGCGCGCTGGCAAAGAAGCGGGCCGTAATCCCTGGAAGTCCAACACTCTGTTGTGGGCCACTCCATCTCCCCCACCCCACGGCAACTTCCCGGAGATGCCCATCGTGTACCGTGGCCCTTACGAGTACAGCCATCCTGACCATGACGAAGACTTCTGGCCCCAGGACGACCCGCCCGCGACCAGCGGATCGGGCGGACAGCCAGCCGCATCCCCAAACCCCGAACTCGTTCCTGGAGACTGACGCATGAGCGACGCAGCAGTTGCGACCATGGACCGCAAGCCCATGCCAGGGATGAAGGTCTACAACATGAAGCTGGGGATGTGGGTGTTCCTCCTCAGCGAGGTCATGTTCTTCACCTCGTTGATCGGATCCTACATCATCCTGCGCTTCGCCCACCCGGACCATTGGACCGATCCGGGAATCGTTTTGAACGTTCCCTTAACCGCATTGAACACGTTTTTCCTGATCTGCTCGTCGGTCACCATGGTCAAGGCGTTCGCGGCCATCCAGCAGGGGGACCAAAAGGGCCTCAAGAATTGGCTCCTCGCCACGATCTTGATCGGCGCGGCCTTCGTGGGCATCCAAATCATCGAATACGCGGCACTTTCGAGTGAGGGGTTTCTCCCGATGCTGGACGCGTACCACGCAGTGGGCCGCGGCAACCCACACGAAGGTCCGTCGTTGGGGGGCCCTCTCTACGGAGCCACCTTCTATGCTATGACCGGGTTCCACGGAGCCCATGTCTCGATTGGGGTCCTCTGCCTGATCTTCGTATACTTCAGGGCCCGTAGCGGCGCGTACACGGAGGAAAGCCTCGCGGGCGTGGAGGTGATCGGCCTCTATTGGCACTTCGTGGATCTCGTATGGATCCTCCTGTTCACTATCGTCTACCTCATTTGAAGGCGGGGAGCAATCATGACTGAGCAAGAACACGCGCACCCGCGCTATATCCTGATCTTTGTCATACTCCTCCTGCTCACGCTGGCTGAGGTAGGATACGCCTTTCTGGATCTGCCCAAGCTCATGTTGGCGGTGGGTCTGATCATCATGGCGGTTTGGAAGGCGGCGTTGGTGGCGATGTACTACATGCATCTGCGGTATGAGCCAAGACGCATGTGGATTCTGGCGGTGTCACCAATCCCCCTGGCAATCCTCCTCGTACTGGCTGTCATCACCGAGTTCTAGAGTCCCCGCTACGGGGTCGCAGAAGGCCCGGACGGGACCCCTTGGTTTCGCGGTCCGGGCTTCTGCTTGTTACCCCCTGGCTAGTGTTGTCACGGCGGCCGAGCGTTGCCATCCTGTCGACTCTTCTCTGAGGTCACTGCCGTGGACAATGAAGGTCTGAGACTCGGGTTGTTCCTTGGCGGCCTCGTCATGGCCGTCGTACCCGTCACCCTGGGAATCGCGGGAATGATCTTCCTCTTCAAGAAGTACCGTGAGGAGCGCTAGCCTTCTAGCCACCTTGTGACGGCCTGTGCCTACTCCTCGACGCCGAGAAAGTGCTTGAGGCGCCGGAGATAGTAGGTCAGACCAGCCGTGAAAACGAAGAAGAGTCCCGAAATCGCCAGAGACCCGTTCCCAGCGCCCTTCGCGAAAGCAGAGAGCTCGTAGAGCCCATATCCTGCACAGAATAGGATGGCGGCGGCGATGAGGATCCGATGAAAGCTGATCAGGGACAAAACGTGTTTCTCCGTATGGCGGGTCGCCCGGAATCCGTCCCGGGGCTTGAGCCCGAACATGAAGATAGCGTCGCTGAGATAGTCGCTGTACTCCTTCAACGGCCTTCTAGCTGGGGACCTCCTCGGCGAGAACGTGGCGAATCACCCTTCCAACAACCGTTTTCTCCTTCAAGAACGCGTCGTGCCCGAAGTCGGACGTGACACGGATGGTCTGCCCCGTGCCGGGTAACCGGCGCGCCATCTCCGCAACCAGCCATGGGGGCACCAGCGTGTCGGAGTCGACCGACACGACCGTGGTCGGCACTGGAATGAGTGCCGGATCGACGTCATGGAGGTCGAGCGACTGCGAAAGAACCGCGAAAGCCCGTCCGTCGAAGCGCCGAATGAATCTCTCCCCCTGGGCCTTGAGGTACTTTTCGACGGCAAAGTGGGGACTCCCCTCCTCCCAGGTCGGGACTGATACGAACCGCTTCTCGAACTCCTCCGAAGTGCTGTATGTGGTCATGGCGAGCTCACGTGCCAAAGCCAGTCCCTCGGGCTCTCGCCCCGCCTCGGCGGCCAGTTCGACGATCCGGCGCTGGAGGCCTCGGAGGCCCGTCGCCATGGGATGAGATCTGTGTGCCGCACAGAAGACCAATAGCCGCGCCAGGCGGTCCGAATGGCGTGCCCCAAAGGCCAGGCCCACCATCCCCCCGTACGACGCCCCGACCCACGCGTGCAACTTTTCGATGCCGAGGTGGTCGAGTACAGCCTTTACCGCGTCCGCTTGATCATCGGTGGTCACCACTGAAGCCTCGGATCCGTGCAACGACGCCGACGACGCGCCCGCCCCACCGATATAATCGACGCCGACGACCCGATAGGTCCCCGGGTCGAGCGAAGCCCCTGGACCGACTACCTCTGGCCACCATCCGGGCGTGCCATCCTCGTCGCCACAAACGAAACGATGGGCGGAGATACCCCCGAGAACCACTACAGCGGGTGCGTCCTCCGGACCGTAGGAGGCGTAGGCCACTCTTCTGGGATCAGCCGACGAACCAGCCACGTCAACGGTCCCGAAGCGGGCTCCTGCGACGGAGATCACGACTGCCTCCGGAAATCCATGTTGTTCTCCCGTTCTCATTCTTGACTGAACCAAGAACACGGGCGGATGAGACGGACTTGACCGGGAGGCCTCAGCGAGGAGAAGCCACGGCTCGGACGCGCGTTCATCTGTCGGTGAACCTTAGTTCCCGCAGGACTTGGCACCTTTTCGGAAGTCGCGTGATCTCCCGCAGGTTGCCCCGGCGTCTCAGGGCCTGCCCCTCAGCCGGTCTCGATGATACTTGGAGTGTACGAAGGGGCCCTCAGCCGGTCAACGGTCACGGCTGGGCACTCAGGCCAGCTTGTCGAGTTCGATGGCCTCGTCGATCAACATGATCGGAATGTCCTCCCGAACCGGATAAAGGATTTTGTCGTCCTCCCGGACAAGGCCCTCGTCGACTGGGGCGTCCACTGCACCGCCGCCTCGATTGGTCACGCCTCCGGCCCGAATCGCCTGATTCAGTCGATCCAGAACCGACCCCTCCGCCTGGCGGACCGGTTGGTGGGTCTCAGGACACACGAGAATCTTGAGTAGTTCAGGATCGACCATGGGAACGCCCTCGCCTCAAACTCGGTAAGGAAGACACGCTTGCTTCACGATGAGGAGCTCAACGCGGGAATCTATCATTCCCTCCGGCCGATAGGGAGTCAGAGCAGTGCCACGCGACGATCAATGAAACCACTCATCCTCCTACTCGCTACGGCAGTAGCACTACCACACCCGAGCACGGCCGCTCGGCTGATAGGCCCCTCGGCCCCCGGCACGCCCGGCCGGCCAAAGAGCCCCTCGGCCCCTCATGCGGCCACCGCATTGGTGGTCTTCGGCAGTGATACGGTGCGCGCCGAGGTGGCGAACACTGCAGAGACGAGAGGACGAGGGCTCATGTACCGGGACGCCGTCCCCGACGGCACCGGCATGCTCTTCGTCTTCGACAGGGAGGCGGAGCGATCCTTCTGGATGCAGAATACGTACGTTGCCCTCGATGTCGCCTTTATCGACGTCGACTTTAGGATCGTCGATATCCAGCAGATGGAACCCGAGACCACCGAAATCTATGACGGCGCGAGACCCGCGATGTTCGCCCTCGAGGTCCGTCAGGGATGGTTCGCTGAAAAGGGCATCGCGGTCGGCGACCGCTGCCAGCTGATTTTTTCGCAGTAGACTGGGGAGACCCGCCCGCGGCGTAGTCCTCGGAACAGAAGATCGGGGGATAAAGAATACACGGACCAGGAGGCCAAACAGGCCTGGACCGTTGGCCTCCTGGTCCGTGCTATCGGTCCCCGACGTGTTCATCTAGGCGTTCTGCTCCCGTTCGAGGTGCTCCTCAGAGCCCGATACCCTCATCGGTCCTCGGCTCATCGGTCTACAGTCTACAGTACGGACGGCCACCACAAAATCATCGTCTTCTGCCCGCGGCCTTGGCGATCAGCGCTAGGTCAGGGCCACTTGGCCGTGACAGACAGATCAGGTTATCGTTTGGTTGGTGTAGAGTATGAACGGACGCTTTTAATGCCTGTGTTACGGAGAGAGTGATGGGGCTTCGGACAAACCCTGACCGAATTCTTGAGAACATTGATCGGCAAAGAATCCGGGAAGAAGAGGCTCAGGCCGGGCAGGACCGCCAGGCTGTCGGCCGGGAGCTAGAGACAGAAATTCCG
>Ga0114999_10010337_pt1 | contig 10117 bp, 11 predicted proteins | sample ArcticOcean_MG_C_3_FD_89820 | JGI IMG/M metagenome (GOLD analysis project Ga0114999, IMG submission 89820) | Marine microbial communities from western Arctic Ocean - ArcticOcean_MG_CB8_126 | ecosystem: Environmental > Aquatic > Marine > Oceanic | place: Arctic Ocean: Canada Basin | collected... | reverse complement strand
GTTTCGCGACCACCGAGCCCAACCTCCGAGTCTTTGAGCACGACGACGTCAGCTCCCAATTGGCGGCAGCCTATTTCCGAGGAGATTCGCGTACGAGTGGATGGTTTCATAAAAAAGAGCCCAACCGATGTTCCAGACAGAATTCCCGCCACAGATTTGGGATCGGTTTTAGCACTCAACGCACGCTCCACCATCCGTTGAAACATTTCTGAGCTAGTAGCCGCAACCTTGAGGAAATCCACGCCTACGTCCGCAACTCGGCGCCTAGCACCGTTCCAGCCTCGATCATGGCAGCTCGGACCGGGGCAACGTCATCAGCCGTCAGAGTCTGATCGATGGATCTCAGGATGTAACGCAACGCCAGGCCGCGCCGATCGGTCCCGAGTTTCTCACTCCGATATTCATCGAACACCACAGCCGACTCGAGTAGGTCGCCCGCGGCGTGCGCCGTGGTCGCCCACAGCTTCCGAGCCGACACCTCATCAGGAACTTCAAACGAGAGATCAAACTCGGTTGGTGGGAACACGCTCGGTTCTTTCAACTTCCAGGCTCCGGGGTCTGCAACTATTTGCGCTAGGTTGAATTCTCCAACGACCACCCGGCCATCGAGGTCGAACAAGCGGGCCACTCGGGGGTGTAGCTCTCCGACGAATCCCACGAGGTGTCCAGATAAAAAGACTTCCGCTCCTCGGCCGGGATGGAGCGCTGGTAGTTCGCCAGAGCGTAGATCGGAGGACTGACCCATTTGCTGGCAAACGGCTTCCCAAATGGCAGTTCCGGTGTAGACATCAGCGGGTCTAGCCAGCTGGCTGAGATCCTGGGGGCCGTGTTCTCCCACAACAATGAAAGCCACTTGATCAGGCTGATGGGGAACTGTGCCAAGTTCTGGGGCTTCTTGCTGAAAAAACACCTTCCCAATTTCAAAGAGAGCTACGTTGTCGACGCCGTGTCCCGTATTATACCGAGCAGCTTTCAGTAGACCCGGCAATAGCGTCGTGCGGAGAAGTGACTCCTCTTCGCGTAGAGGATTTTTTACCTCGATGCCGTCGCGTCGGATATCGTCGATAGGGAGACCCATCATTTCCAATTCCTTATGACCGTGAAACGAGAAGGTGTGCGCCTCACTTAGCCCAACCGAGCGAAGTGCCTCGCGTAGGGACCGAAGCCGCGTTTGTTCGACTGTCAGCCCGCCGCCGCGACCCACAGCCACGCTCTGCGGGAAATTGTCGAAACCGTGCAATCGAGCTACTTCTTCAATGAGATCGATAGGCCTCTCCAAGTCCGGACGGTACGTTGGCACCGTCACCACTAATGGGTCGATCCCCCCTACTCTCATTCCGAGCCTGGCGAGAAGACTCCCAGCCTCTTTGGCGGAGAAAGCGAGACCGAGGATTCGCTCGATTTCGGCGAGCGGGAGCTCTATCTCCCAGGGTGTGATCTCAGTCGGATAAACATCAATTATGCCGCTGAGAACCTGACCACCAGCGGTTTCCGCAATCAGCTGACAGACCCGATTCGCAGCCAGCACAGGCAGATTTGGATCGACGTTACTCTCGAAACGAGCCGAGGCTTCAGATCGAAGCTGATGGCGTCGACTCATATGCAGAATAGTGGCAGGGTCCCATGAGGCGGCTTCTACCAACACGTGATTCGTTTCGGGCGCTACCTCAGAGTTCGCTCCTCCCATCGTGCCTGCTAGCGACGAAGCCCGCTCAGCATCCGCCACGACAAGATCTTCCGTAGTCAACGTCCGTTCGACCTCATCAAGGGTGGTCAAAGACTCTCCCTCAGAAGCTCGTCGCACGACGATTTCGCCGTTTGCTACTGTCGCAAAGTCGAAGGCGTGGGTTGGCTGACCGAGTTCCAGCATGACATAGTTTGAAACATCTACCACGTTGTTGATGGCTCGTACACCGCCCTTAACGAGACGCTGCTGCATCCAAAGCGGGGATGGCCCAATAGAGATCCCGCTGACCTCGCGAGCTACGAATCGGTAACACCCGATCTCGTCGTCAATCCGCACAGACACACTGGTCTTTTCTGAAGCTTCTTCGATAACTACCTCGGGAAGCGAAATGGATCCACTCCAGAAAGCGGCCAAGTCACGAGCAATTCCCAGCATGGACATGGCGTCCGGACGATTTGGTGTGATGGACAGATCAAACACCACATCGGGCAATTCAATATGGTCGGCGAAGGGCGAGCCTATTTCAAGACTCGGATCAAGAATCATAATTCCGTCGTGATCGTCGCCCAGTCGGAGCTCCTTGGAAGAACAGATCATGCCATTCGAGGTGACACCTCGAATGTCTCGCTGCGTGATAAGAAAATCCTCTCCCAGGACGGCCCCTGGCACCGCCACAGGCACGACATCGCCTTCATCAAAATTCCACGCGCCGCAGATGATTTCTTCAGCGGGGCCGCCCGTGGTTACCGTGCACAGCCGAATCTTGTCTGCGTTTGGATGAGGGCGAATGGTTTCAACTCGTCCAACTACGACTCCCGTGAATGCTGGTGCAAGGATCTCGTAGCCTTCCACCTCATGCCCAAGGTTGGCGAAAATCTCTGCGAGCTTATTTGGATCGGTAACCGGAACGTCGACGAGGGTCTGCAACCAGCGCAATGAAACTTTCATACGAACTGGCCCAACACGCGAAGATCGTTCTCAAAGAAATGACGAATATGGGTAACCCCGTGCCGAACCATGGCCAATCGCTCTACGCCTACACCGAACGCGAACCCGGACAGGGTTGACGCGTCATAGTCTACGCCCATCAGAACGTTGGGATCGACCATTCCGCAGCCCATCAACTCGATCCATCCTGAATTGCCGCAAACTCGACAACCGGATCCGTCGCAGACAAAGCAAGAGACGTGCATTTCAGCTGACGGTTCTGTGAACGGGAAGAAATGGGGTATCAATTTGATCTTTTGGCCTTCACCAAAAAACTCTCTGGCAAAGTAGGACAAGGTGCCCTTAAGGTCGGCAAATGTGATGTTGGTGTCAACCGCCAGGCCTTCAACTTGGTGAAACACCGGTGAATGGGTGGGATCGAGCGTGTCCGATCGAAAGACTCTACCAGGAACCACGACATGCACCGGAGGTTGGTGATCGAGCATATAGCGCACCTGCATGGGCGAAGTCTGCGTGCGCAGGAGCATCTCATCGTCCGGATCTCCATACTCTACGTACAGCGTGTCCGATTCGGCCCTGGCAGGGTGGTCAGCTGGAGTGTTCAGCAAGTCGAAATTGAGATGCGCCGTCTCTACCTCGGGCCCCGTGGCGACCTGATACCCAATCGACGCGAAAATATCGCACACTTCGTCCATCGTAGAAGTGAGGAGATGCTCGGTCCCGGGTTGGAGCCGAACCATCGGCAACGTGACATCAACTTTGTCAGCCGCCAATAGCTCGTTCTCGGCGAGCAACTCCAATATGTCTCTGCGACTGGCGAGGTGACCTTGGATCTCTTTGGCGATCAGGTTCACCTTGGCGCCCACCAAAGGGCGTTGCTTGGAGTCCAGCTTTCCCAAATTCTTGCGAGTTTCTGCAATCAGGGAGCCGCGCCCAATTAGCTGAACTTCGATCTCGGCTAATTGTTCTAGCGTCGCGCATTCGGCGATGCGTTCTGGGGCGACGGCTATTACTACGTCAAGTTCATCCATAAGAAGACATAGAGTAGCGTCTTTAGCGACTCGATCTATCTTCTATTTCCGACCACAGAAACATCAGGATGCTGGCGGCAACAGCTGCGTTAAGACTTTCTGTCAATCCTGGCATTGGGACCGAGATAAGGGCATCCAGGTTCCGAACTACGTCAGGGTCCAAGCCGTGTGCCTCATTGCCTACCCACAGAGCTACTTGCGCGTTATCGGTAGGCGTAAGATTGAGATCCTCGAAGCTAGCTGAACCTCCACGAACCACGGAACCGACCGACAAGAATCCGCGGGTCCGCAGGTCGCCCGGGGTCACGCTGGGCAATCGCTCTATAGGCGTCAGAAAGTGAGCACCTGCCCCACTTCTCAGTACCTTCGGGCTCCACGGATCTGCTCCTCCGACGGCAACAACACCAAACCCAAACGCGGCCGCACTCCGAATCACAGTGCCCAAATTGCCTGGATCGGAAACCTGATCCAGCACCACGACATTGCCAGACGTAATGGCTTGATAAGAGGGGATCGTCATCACGGCGATAGGGCCTTGCGGCGACTGCGTCTCGGAGATCTTCTCTAGTATTTCCGTAGTAACCAACGTAGCCCCCTCCATTTCTTCAATTGAGAAGATGGATTCGATCTCAGCACCTGCCGCCTGTGCGGCGGACAATAAATGCGATCCCTCCAGGAGCGTACGGCTGGTTTGGAATCGATTACGGGCGCGACGGAGCCGGGCCGCATCGATCACTCGCGGGTTGCGAGAGCTGCGGATCGGCTCCGGTGCGCTCAATTACTTCTGTTGCCCGGCCAAGTCCACGAGCTGCGTGAACGACGCTGGATCGTTGATGGCCATCTCGGCCAGCATCTTGCGATCGATGTCGACCTCTGCTGCCTTGAGACCTGTAATGAGTTGGCTGTAGGTTGTGCCATTTTGACGGGCCGCCGCGTTGATGCGCGTGATCCACAATCGGCGGAAATCGCCTTTACGCTTCTTCCGGTGGTCATAGCTGTCCTGCATGGCCTGCATAACCTGCTCATTGGCAGTCTTGTACCGGCGGCTACGGGCTCCCGTATATCCGCTGGCTCGTTTCATTACCTTGCGGTGTTTCTTGCGGGCATGTACCGCGCGCTTGACTCTTGCCATGATCGACTCCTATTGACCTAACAACCGATTGATACGCTTGGCGTCGCCTTTGCTCAAATCAGCATCACCAGAAAGTCGACGGTAACGGTTCTTGCCCTTGGCAAGGCGAAGGTGACCCTTACCGGATTGACGCCGGCGCAATTTGCCGGTACCTGTTGTTTTGAAGCGCTTAGCGGCACCCTTGTGAGTTTTCATCTTGGGCATATGCGCTCTCCTTTCGTTTACTCTTCCTCGCTGGCAGCTTCGGCATCACGTCGAGATGCTTCCGCAGCTAGTTTTGCGTTCTTTTTTCTCAGTTCCCGAGCCACCTGGGTAGGCGCCAAAACTGCAGTCATCATCCGTCCATCTCTTTGAGGATGCTGCTCGACCGAAGCGAATTCGCCCACATCCTCAGCCAACCGGTTCACGAGGTTGTAGCCCAATTCGGGGCGTTCGTTCTCGCGACCCCGGAAACGAACCGTGACCTTTACTTTATCTCCGTGACTCAGAAATTCAAGGGCCCTGCGGAGAAGGATTTGGTAGTCGTGGTCACCGATGCGTGGCTTCATGCGAACTTCTTTAATCACGGTGCGAGTCTGTTTTTTCCTCGCCTCGCGATCGCGGACAGACTGCTCGTACTTGAATTTTCCGTAGTCCAAGATCTTGCAGACGGGTGGGTTGGCACTTGGAGCAACTTCTACGAGATCAAGTCCCAGTTGCTCGGCAAGCCAAATAGCTTCTTCGGTCTTCTTGACCCCAACCTGACTGCCGTCAGGAGCTACAACCCTGACTTCTTTGGTGCGGATGTTCGCATTCACACGTAGCTCGGCGATAGTGATCCTCCTATGAGTGAGCCGAAAATATATGCAAAAAGGCAGCACGAAAGCGCTGCCTACGAACCACGCAGTCAGCTCGATAAGCGCACTTGTGGTGATCGATCGTAACCTCGGCGCACCTTGCAGTGGTCGGGCGGGAAGCAGCTGCCTCCACTTTCCTCTTCAATTGTAAGAAAGATCCTAGCTCGCTGCGCTAACGGCGGCGACTTGCGCTCGGGCTAGAGCGCGCGGATCGCCAAGGCGGCGGCTACTGCGGCTTGAGCAGCTTCGTGGCCCTTGTTGTGCTCGCCTAGTTCAGAACGATCGATAGCGTGTTGTGCTGCTCGGACGGTCAGTAACCCATTCCCTACTGGGACACCAGTCATAATAGAAACTTGCATCAAGCCCGCCATCGCTTGGCTAGCAACATGTTCGTAGTGATCAGTTTCGCCCTCAATCACAACGCCTAGCGCCACAACGGCGTCATGATTTTCGGCCAAGTGTCGCGTAACGACAGGAAGTTCCAGGGCCCCACTGACATCAATCACCGTTACGTCCAGAACCTGGGCCTCTGCGAGAGCGCCTAATGCGCCATCAAGAAGTTGCCGTGTCAGTTCCGAGTTGAAGGTGGAACGCACCACCGCCACAGCCAACCCTGTCCCGTACAGCTCAGGCGTCACATCACGAATCGGCATCGTTCATATCCATGAGGTGACCCATCTTGTCTACCTTGGTTTGGAGGTACGCGCGATTGTTATCGTTCGGTGCAATTTCGATTGACACCCGTTCCGCGATTGTGAGTCCGTATCCCTCTATACCCGCCCGCTTGGTCGGGTTATTCGTCAACAACCGCAGCGACGTCAACCCAAGATCGGCCAGGATGGCTGCACCGACCCCGTAGTCACGAGCGTCTGGAGGGAAGCCCAATGCCTCATTGGCTTCCACAGTGTCGGCTCCATCGTCTTGCAGCGCGTACGCACGGAGTTTGTGCATCAGGCCTATCCCTCGGCCCTCATGGCCGCGGATGTACAGCAACACGCCTCCGCCGAAGCGCTCGATTTGCGACAGAGCATCATCAAGCTGGTGCCCACAGTCACACCGCAGTGAGCCAAACACATCTCCAGTCAAACACTCTGAGTGCACCCTGGTCAATACATTTTTTTTTCTAGACACATCACCCAGCACCAGCGCAACGTGCTCCCTGCCGTCGATCAATGATTCGTAGCCAATGGCGCGAAAGTCTCCATGCCTCGTGGGAATTCGAGCCTCGCTCATCCTTCGAACGACTGATTCGTTGTTCCGGCGGTACTCGATAATTTCGGCAATCGTGACCATCTTGAGGTCATGGGTCTTGGCGAAATTCCAAAGATCATCACCCTTGCAAACTGTCCCATCATCGTTAACAACTTCACACAGAGCGCCGGATGGGTACAGCCCAGCCAGTCTGGCTAGGTCTACCGCAGCCTCGGTGTGACCCGCTCGCTTGAGAACGCCACCTGGATGGTAGCGGAGAGGGAAAATGTGTCCGGGCCGCGTGAAATCGTCAATCGTAGATTGAGGATTAGTGAAGGCTCGCACTGTAGCGGACCTATCCGCTCCCGAAATGCCGGTAGTAGTGCCATGCCGAAAATCAATCGAAACCGTAAAAGCGGTTCTCATCGTGTCTGTATTGTCGGCAACCATCAAGGGAAGCTCAAGTTCGTCAAGGCGACTGCCCTCTGCTGGAAGGCAAATTAACCCACTGGTATAACGCACCATAAAACCCATTTTTTCAGGGGTCATCTTCTCAGCCGCAATGATGAGATCGCCTTCGTCCTCTCGAGCTTTGTCATCAGTTACCACTACAAATTCACCATTCGCAATGGCAGCAATGGCCTTTTCAATCGTCGTCATCATTCTCCCTCGAGGCAGATATCTCATCTCGTGAAGTCTTCAGCAGGCGTTCCACGTATTTGGCTATTATATCTACTTCTAGATTAACCATGTCACCTGGTTGCCGGTACTGCATCACTGTCTCGGACAGAGTGTGCGAAATCAGAGCAATTTGGAAACTCTTCTCGCCCACGGCTGCAATTGTGAGACTGATGCCATCGACGGTTACGGAACCTTTCTCAACCAGATACCGAGCCAAGCCTTTCGAGGTAGCGATTGTGATGCGGACCGCGTCGCCTTCAGCAACAACGTCCAAGACGGTTCCCGTACCATCTACATGCCCCTGCACGATGTGTCCATCAAAGCGCCCGTTCGCCTGCATCGGCCGTTCCAAATTCACGCGATCACCCGTCATCAGCTTTCCTGTGGAAGTCTTCTCGAGTGTCTCTGCCACAGCCTCTGCAGCAAAACCGGTTTCATCGACTGCGATGGCGGTCAAGCAGGTCCCATTCACTGCAATCGAGTCACCCACCTTGACGCCTCCCATAATGGACGGACATTCGATCAAAAGCGTCCTTCCAAGGTTGGAGTCCGATACGACGGTGATAGTTCCAACTGCTTCAATAATTCCGGTGAACACTCTCAGGACCCTTCAAACTCAACGCGCAGGTCGGGACCTACTCGCTCTACACTCACGATATGCACATCAATCGCCTCTTCCAACGTTGCAAACACACCGCCCGCCACGCCTATGCCCGTTCCGCCGCCAAATTTATTACCGATGTAAATAACACCCTTGTCAACAAGTCCGGCTCGGGCCAAACTACCGATGACTCTTGCTCCACCCTCGACAAGCATATCAACGATTCCCCGCTCCCCCAGGGCTCGCATGGCCGCCAGGAGATCCACGCCTCCATCAGCATCGGGGACAACCACATTCTCCCCAGGGAGATCAAGCGGGCCCGCACTCAGAACAATGGGCTCACGAGCAAACAACTTAGCTCCGGGCCACAGTGCTCGCTGTCCAGCAACGATAATGGGACGCGGTTGGGGTCCCTCATAGCCGTCGAGTCGCACGGTTAGCTCAGGGTCATCGTTGAGTAAGGTTCCTGCTCCTATCAACACCGCATCTGATGCGGCACGCAGCCGATGACCATCTTGGCGTGCTTCCGGAGACGTAATCCATTGCGAAGTTCCATCAACTGCGGCTGTATTGCCGTCGAGCGTCACGGCGGCCTTGATCGTGACGCGCGGACGTCTCGTCACCCGATGATGAAAATATCCTGGGTCAAGCGCACGGGCTTCAGACTCTAAGATACCGGTAACTACCTCGATTCCTGCAGCGCGCAGTTTCTCAACGCCCTGACCAGCCACCAGCGGATCTGGATCGAGCGCGCCGATAACGACCTTGGATACTGCTGCTTCGATCAAGGTATCTGCGCAGGGTGGAGTGCGACCATGATGAGAGCAAGGCTCGAGAGTAACGTACATCGTAGAGCCAGCCACCGAACCTTGGGCAAACGACAAAGCAGCCACCTCGGCGTGCTTCGTGCCGGGACCAGCGTGAAAGCCTTCCGCCACCACTTCGCCATTTCGGACGATAACGGCCCCCACTCTCGGATTGGGGTGGGTTGACCTACCTTCGGCCAGTCTGATCGCTTGTCGGAGAAAGTCTTCATCCATGCGTATTAATCTAGACGGTCATCTAATGCGGTGATCAATTTTGTAGCTAGAGCCATGTTGACGATTGGCGAATTCTTTCATCTCCACGGCAACAGCACTCTTTTCCCATTGCGAGTTGATTGCCCTATGCGAATTCTTCTAGCTCAAAATTCACGCGCATGAACTGGACGGTATCAGGATCGTCATCTGCAATTAGGATTTAGTGTGGCGTGGTATCAGCAGGTTTCGAGTAGTTCCCGTAACGCCTTGCACGCCGCCACGGGATTATCTTGAGCGAAAATCGCTGAGCCCGCCACGAAGACATTCGCCCCCGCGGCTCGAGCGAGCGGCGCCGTTTGAGACGTCACGCCCCCATCTACCTGTATATCGGTCGGCAACCCAGCTGAATCAATAGATTTTCTCAGCATTGCGACCTTCGGTAGAACCTCTTCCAAAAATGATTGGCCACCAAAGCCGGGATGGACAGTCATTACCAATACTTGAGAGCATTCCTCAAGGTACGGGAGAATCGCCTCCGCTGGCGTGGGCGGAGAAACGGCCAACCCGAAATCGAGGCCCTCCCTACGAGCCGCCGCGATAACGCGGGACGGATCAGGAAACACCTCGGCATGCACCATAAGTAGATTGCCACCCGCCTCCACCAAATCCTTAGCGAATACATCCGGATTCGTGGTCATCATGTGGCAATCGAAATACAGATCCGAATGGGCCCGGAGTGACTTAATCACGGGAAACCCGAGAGAAATATTAGGTACGAAATGTCCATCCATTACATCGATATGCACCATATCGATGTAATCGGCGATTTCAGCTATGGCGGCACCGAGGTTGGCGAAATCTGCGGACAAAATCGATGGAGCAATCTTGATAGAAGTCATAGCTCCAGTGTAGGGGCCTACGGGCGGATTACGCTGATATACATTCCATCGGTGCCAGTTCGATCGGGAGACAGCAACACTCCATGCTCAAG
>Ga0114999_10010336_pt1 | contig 10118 bp, 9 predicted proteins | sample ArcticOcean_MG_C_3_FD_89820 | JGI IMG/M metagenome (GOLD analysis project Ga0114999, IMG submission 89820) | Marine microbial communities from western Arctic Ocean - ArcticOcean_MG_CB8_126 | ecosystem: Environmental > Aquatic > Marine > Oceanic | place: Arctic Ocean: Canada Basin | collected... | reverse complement strand
GCCAAGGCAATCAATTTCGGCATCATCTACGGCATTTCGGCGTTTGGGCTGGCGCGCCAGCTGGGCATCGAAAATAGTGAGGCCAAAGACTACATCGGCGCCTATTTCGAAAAATACCCGGGCATCAAGGATTACATGGAACGGACCAAGGAGCAGGCTCGCAAACAGGGCTTCGTCACGACCTTGTTCGGGCGCAAGTGCCACATCAAATCCATCAACGAGAAAAACCCCAACCAGCGGGGGCTGGGCGAGAGGGCCGCCATCAACGCGCCGATCCAGGGCGGCGCCGCGGACATCATCAAACGCGCCATGATCCGCCTGCCGGACGCCCTGAATGAGGCCGGGCTCAAGGCGCGGATGCTGTTACAGGTGCACGATGAGTTGATTTTCGAAGTTCCGGACAAGGAACTGGACGCCACCGGAGACCTGGTGGCGTCGGTGATGAGCGGTGCGGCACATCTGGATGTTCCGCTGATTGTCGATACCGGTTCCGGGGCCAACTGGGACGAGGCTCATTGAGCCTTTTTCCGCCATCCTTTGGCGACCCGGTAGCCCAGCAGAACGGCGCAGATTGCGGCGTATATGATGGGCTCGAGCTGGATGCCTTTGCGCATCATGTAGAAATGCAAACACGCCAGGATGCCGGCCGGGTAGACCAGTTTATGCAGCCGCGTCCAGCGCCTGCCGCCGAGCCGTTTGACCATGGCCTTGGTCGATGTCGCCGCCAGCGGGATCAGCAGGGCGAACGTCGCCATGCCGACGGTGATGTAGTTGCGCTTGGTGATGTCGCGCCAAATCTCCCGCCAGTCGAAAAACTGGTCCAGCCCGATATAGCTGGACAGATGCAGGCAGCCACAAAAAAACGCAAAGAGCCCGATCATGCGCCTAAACAGCATGATCCCGGACCAGCCGGTGAGGTGCCGGACCGGTGTGATCGCCAGCGCGCCCAGCAGGAAGCGGATGGTCCAGTCGCCGAGATAGCGGTTGATATACTCAATGGGGTTGGCGCCAAGCGGCCCGGTTGGACCGAAACCACTACTCACCGCGGCCCAAGTGATCCACGCAAATGGGCCCAGGCACGCGACAAAAACCAAAGGCTTGGCGATTTTTCTGATGGCTTCGGCCCGGGTCATGGGAGGCTTATAAATGATCCGGGCGGGTTGGGGTTAGTAATTTTTCCGCATGTCCATGCCCGCGTACATGTGTGCGACCTCTTCTTCATAGCCGTTGAACATCTTGGTCGGTCGTTTCAGAAAATCGCCGATGCGGCGCTCCTTGGCCTGGCTCCACCGGGGGTGGTTCACGGCCGGGTTGACGTTGGAAATAAAACCATATTCCCGGGCCGCGGACATGTTCCACGACGTCGGCGGCTGCTCCGACTGGAAGGTCATCTTGACGATCGATTTAATGGACTTGAAGCCGTACTTCCACGGAACCATGAGGCGGATCGGTGCACCGTTCTGGTTGGGCAGCACCTCGCCGTAAAGTCCGACCACCATCAAGGTCAATGGGTTCATGGCCTCGTCCATGCGAAGCCCTTCCCTATAGGGCCATTGCAGGACCCGGCGGCGTTGTCCAGGCATTCGCCTAGGATCGTGCAGGGTCTCGAACGCGACATATTTGGCGTTGCCGGTGGGGTTAAGCCCTTTGATGATGTCGGCCAGGGGAATACCGACCCAGGGTATAACCATGGACCAGGCCTCGACGCAGCGGAACCGGTAGATCCTTTCTTCCAACTGGTGGGGTTTAAGAAAATCCTCCAGATCATAGACGCCCGGCTTTTCCACAGCACCTTCGACGGCCAGACTCCAGGGCCGGGGTTTGAACTTTGTGGAATTCTCCGCTGGGTCCGTCTTGCCGGTGCCGAATTCGTAAAAATTGTTGTATTTGGTGACCGGTCCGTATTTCGTCAGTTTTTCGCCCAGCGGCTCTTGTGTCCATTTGGTTTCTTTAACATCGGCCAGTTTAAGGCCGCGCGCGGGAGCGGCCAAAGCGGGCGCGATGGTTCCGAAGGCGGCGCCGGCGCCGGCAATGGCGGCCGCGCTCAGGAATTGCCGGCGGCTATGATAAACCGACTTCGGCGTGATCTCGGACGATGCAATGTCGGAGGTTTTTTTGGCTTTGATCAGCATAGCGGACCCTTGTTTGATGGAGGCACCGGTTGTTGACTAATTTACTTAGCCATTGTCTGCGCCTCGTTCTACTAAAACCTTGTTCACTTTTTTGCGAGGGTGGCCTAAAAGTTGGTGACCCACCAATGCTTGATGGACGGTAGGTTCAAATCATGCGTGTTCTGTATCACCTTTGGATGTCGCCTGAATGCCGCAAGGTCCGGATCGTGTTGTATGAAAAGCAACAGGTTTTCGAGCTGCACGCTGAAAACGTTCTCGAGCGGAGGCCTGAATTTCTGGCGCTCAATCCGGCCGGCGAAATTCCGGTGTTGGTGGAATCCGACGGTACGGCGATTTCCGGCAGCAACGCTATTTGCGAATTCCTTGACGAGGTTCATCCCGAACCTGCCTTAATCGGCCACCAAGCCCTAGACCGGGCCGAGGTCCGAAGGCTGGTCCAATGGTTCGACGTGAAATTCGATCGCGAAGTCACGGACAATCTGGTCGGCCAGAAAATGACCAAACGGTATCTCGGCCAGGGGGCGCCCGATGGGGCTGCTGTGCGTGCCGGGCACACCAATATCCACCACCATCTGGATTATATCGGCTACCTGACCGAACGGCGCCGATGGCTGGCGGGGGATGATTTTTCGCTCGCCGACATTGCCGCCGCGGCGCATCTCTCCAGTGTTGATTATCTGGGCGATGTGCCATGGACGGATCACATCGAGGCCAAGGATTGGTACGCCCGGGTTAAATCCCGGCCCAGCTTCCAGCCGATTTTGGAAGATAATATCCCCGGTACGCCACCGCAAAAACAATACGCCAATCTGGATTTTTAGCCATGACGTCTCACCCTAATCCCGCCCGGTTCTTACAGCGGGGGGCCGTTCCGTTATGGCAGGCCCCGTCGTCATTGGGCGGTTTTGACATCCATGCTTTCCAGATTGCGCCGGGCGGCCTCGGCGGCCGGGCTGCCGGGATCGCCCCTGATCACCGCCAGCCAGTCCTTCCGGGCCCCCGCATCGTCTTGGCGCAGCCGCCGCAGGTTGCCTCGCTCCAACAATCCGTCCGGGTGCCAAGGTTGCAGCGTGAGTGCCCGTTCGACATCGGCCAGGGCGAGTTCCAACTTGTCGAGCAGCCGGTACGCGGAGGCGCGAAAGACGAAGGTGTCGGCACGGCGGTCTTCCAGTTTGATGGCGTGGCTCAAATCATTGACGGCGCCGGTGTAATCCTTGTGCCCGGCGCGCGCTTGGGCGCGGTCGATCATCAAAATGGCGTCATCGGGTGTCAGTTTCATCGCCGCCGTCAGCACGGCCTCGGCCCGGGTCGAATTTCCGGCCAGAATCCAGGCCTGCGCCGCATGGGCGAGAAGCCCCGCTTTCACGTCGGCCTTCTGTTTCGCGCTATCCGCCAGCTTTTCCAGCCGACCCGCCGCTTCCTTGTATTGGCCAAGCCCGATCAATGCCGCCGCAATACAATGATCCGCAGCTTCCCCGCCGCCCAGGTCGCGCCAGTTCAGCGCTGTGTCAAAGGCTTCCTGCGGCGTGCTCTTGGAAAGTGCCATACAGGCGCGATACTGGTTCGCGTGGTCGATTTCCTTGGCCGCCAGACCATTAGGGGCAATGATGGCGAGGATGGTTGCATAAATAAGACCGCTAAAAACAAGAACGATGTTTTTCATGGGTAGGAGAATATCCGATGACTGAGGATGGCAAACGTCTTTTCTGCTTCGGTTTAGGCTATAGCGCGGGCCGGTTAGCGCATTCACTCCTGTCCGATGGTTGGACTGTTGCTGGAACTTGTCAGTCCGAGACCCGTCGCGTCGAATTGGCGCGGGACGGGATCGAGGCTCATGTCTTTAATGGCCAAGCGCCGCTGGCCGATGCCGCCGGTTTATTGTCCAGCGCCAGCCATGTGCTGAGTTCCGTGCCGCCGCCCCGGGACGGCGGTGGAGGGGATGGGGACAGCGACCCGGTTCTGGTCCTGCACGGCCCCGATATTCGCGCCGCACAGCACCTTCAATGGATCGGCTATCTATCGACAACCGGGGTTTACGGAGACACCGGCGGCGGCCGGGTCAACGAGGCGTCACCAGTCAATCCGTCTTCCGAACGAAGCCGCATGCGGGCCGTTGCCGAGGCAGAATGGTTATCCTTAGGCGCCCATGTGTTCAGGCTGGCTGGAATTTATGGTCCGGGTCGCAGCGTCCTTGACCAAGCCCGCAAGGGCCGCGCGCGCAGGATAGAAAAACCGGGCCATAAATTTTCCCGAATTCATGTTGATGACATTGCCGCCACGGTTCGAGCGTCCATGGACAGCCCCGACACTGGCGCTATCTACAACGTCTGCGACGACGAGGCGGCCTCGCCGGCCGAGGTCAATGGATTTGCCTATGAACTGTTGGGATTGGAACAGCCGCCGGTGATTGCCTTCGAGGACGCAGCCAAAACCATGTCGCCCATGGGTCTGACGTTCTGGCAGGGCAACCGTCTGGTTGATAATCAGCGCATAAAGGAAGACTTGGGCGTCCGCCTATATTTCCCCGATTACCGCGCAGGCCTTCGCGCCATTCTGGCGGCGGAGAATTAAGCAAATGGTCTCACAACTGATCCAGCAGGCGTCCCAACGTTCGGCACAGCCGGTCCAGGTCCCGAGGTTCGGACAAACGGTGGTCGCCATTTTTGACGAACAGGGTTTCAACATCCGTGGTTCTGAGTTTTTCGGCGATCCTGAGACTGGTTTGCCACGGCACGTCTTCGTCCTTGTCACCGTGAATAAGCCGCACCGGGCAGTCGAGCGGAATTTCAGCCTTCAACAAAAGATGATCCCGCCCATCGTCCAGCAGCGCCTTGGTGATCTTGTAGGGTTCTTCATCGTAACAATTGGGAATTTCAACAAAGCCTTGGGTTTCCATCTGCTGTTTCTGTTCGGAAGAAAACTCTTTAGACATCAGGTCTTCGGTGAAATCCGGCGCGGCGGCGGTACCGACCAGTCCGGCAATCCGATCCGGTCTGGCCAGCGCCGCCAGCAGCATAATCCAGCCACCCATGGAGGATCCGACCAAAACTTGAGGGCCTTCACACAAACGGTCGAGGGCCAGGATAGTATCGTCCGCCCATTCTCCGATGGTGCCGTTCTCAAAGGCCCCCGACGATTGGCCATGTCCGGTATAATCGAATCGCAGAAAAGCTTGACCGCGGCGGCGGCAAAAATCTTCCAGGGCCAACGCCTTGGAGCCGGTCATGTCGGATTTGAAACCGGTCAGGAAAACCACGCCCGGAGATTGGCCGGGCATTCGACAGTAGGCGATGGCTCCGCCATCGTCTCGTGCTAGTATTTCGGATGTGTTGGGCATGAGAGGCTCTAGGGGTGTTCTGAATAATGAATGAAAGCGCCGACCATAGCACCAATGGGGCAAACCCGGAAACGCAAGAGGATGCGGATATCGATTTCGGTCCTGATACGTGGCCCGATATGAAAGGGATCACGGTCCTTCAAGTTTTGCCGGCCCTAGGCGCAGGCGGTGGGGTGGAACTCGGTGCCGTTGAAGTCACGGAAGCCATTGTCGCTCGGGGCGGCCGTGCCCTGGTTGCTTCCAATGGCGGAGCCGACGAACACAAAATTAAACGCGTCGGCGGCGAACATATTTTATTGCCGATGCATTCGAAAAATCCTTTTGTCATGTTTGCCAACATAGGACGGCTGGAATCGCTTATAAAAAATGAAGGCGTACAAATCGTGCACGCCCGCTCGCGGGCCCCGGCCTGGTCTGCTTTTTTCGCTGCCCGGCGGGCGGGTGTGCCGTTCATAACCACTTTCCACGGCATGTATTCGACGGGCAACGTCCTAAAACGGCGGTATAATTCAGTGATGGCCAGGGGCGAGCGCGTGATCGCTACTTCCCGGTTTATCGCCGGCCATCTGTATCAGACCTATGGCACGCCCAGCGGAAAAATCCGCACAATCCACCGAGGGGTCAACTTGGATCGATTCCATCCCGCTCGTGTGTCGGCTGAACGGGTGACGGTGCTGGCCGCCGATTGGCGGTTGGAAGACGGCCTGCCGGTAGTCATGTTGCCGGGACGGCTGACCCGTTGGAAAGGCCAGATCATGTTAATTGAGGCTGTCGCAAAGCTGGACCGCCGTGATTTCCGTTGCCTTCTGGTCGGCGGCGATCAGGGCCGGGTGGAATATCGCCGGGAATTGGAAAATCTAGTCACCAAGCACGGGCTGGACGAAATTGTCCGGATCGTCGATCATTGTGATGACATGCCGGCGGCCTACATGATGGCGGATGTGGTGGTATCGGCATCAACCGACCCGGAAGCCTTTGGCCGTGTCCTGGTAGAAGCCCAGGCCCTGGGTCGCCCCGTTGTTGCTTCCAATCATGGCGGTGCGCGGGAGACCGTTATCGAAGGGGAAACCGGCTGGATGTTCCCGCCGGGTGATGTGAAAGTCTTGGCGGTGATGTTGGAAATGGCTTTGAACCTTCCGGGTGAGGCCCGCAAAACGTTGGCTAAAAAGGCCATTAATCATGTGCGTGAGAATTTTTCCAAGCAGGCGATGTGTGACAAGACTCTCCGTGTCTACCGCGAAATCTTGGACGAAAAGGCCGGTGGCTAGATGGCCGGTCCGCCGCGCATGGAACTTAACCCAGCCTCCATCCTGGTAATCAAGCTCGGCGCCCTGGGGGACTTCGTGCAGGCGCTAGGCCCTTTCTCTGCCATCCGCCACCATTACGGCGGAGCCCGTATCGTCCTGTTGACGACTAGGCCATACAGGGAGTTGGCCGAGGCTTCCGGTTTTTTCGACGAAGTGTGGACCAATGGCCGCCCCGGAAGGATGGACTTTGCTGGCTGGTTTAAATTGCGCCACTGTCTAGTCCAGGGTGGGTTTGGCCGGATTTATGATTTGCAGACGTCGGGTCGTAGTTCCTTTTACCGGCGTTTGTTTTGGCCCGCGCCGGTGCCGGAATGGTCGGGCATCGCCCATGGGTGTTCCCATCCTCACACCAACCCGGGGAGGGACTCCCTCCACACCATCGAACGCCAGGCCGAACAGCTTGAGATGGCCGGCATTACCGAAGTGCAGCCCTTTGATCCGGCATCTCTAGATATAGGTAATGGGGGTAATGTCTCCCGTTTCGGATTGGTGGAGCGTTATGTTCTTTTGGCGCCCGCAGGTGCCGCGCATCGGCCCGGAAAACGCTGGCCAAAGGAACGTTTCACTGCCCTAGCGAGGGCGTTGTTGGAAAAGGCTCTGACTCCGGTTCTCCTGGGCACGGCGGCTGAAAGGCCCATGCTGGCGGGAATCGCGGTCCTTTGCCCCGGAGTCCGGGATTTGTCCGGAGAAACAAGCTTGCTGGACTTGGTGTCCTTAGGCCGTCGTGCGGTGGCAGCCGTCGGCAACGATACCGGACCCATGCACCTTATGGCGTCGCTCGGGTGCCCTTCGGTGGTGTTGTATTCGAACGAGTCCGACCCCACGCTTTGTGGCCAGCGGGGCCCGTCGGTTACCATCCTGCGCCGCAATAGGCTAGCCGATGTAAGCGTCGTCGAGGTTGTGGACGCCATGGAGCTTTGATATCACAAACATTAGACAAGGGCTGCTCGCTTGACAGAATTCATTATCGGCCTAAATTTCGGCCCCGTTTTATAGCTTTTGATCGCGTGATTTGAATGGTTGCTATTACCCTTCCCGACGGCAGTGAGCGCACGTTTGACGGTCCCGTAACCGGTGCGGAACTGGCCGCCGACATTGGCCCAGGCCTGGCCAAGGCGGCGTTGGCGGTGCGCATCAACGGTGAATTGAAAGATTTGAGCGGTTCCATCGAGGTCGATTCGGAAGGTTCCATCATTACGTCTAAGGACGAAGACGCGCTTGAACTGCTCCGCCATGACTGTGCGCACGTCATGGCGGAAGCGGTAAAAGAACTGTTCCCGGAAACCCAGGTCACTATCGGTCCCAATATCGAAAATGGATTTTTCTATGATTTTTCGCGGTCTAAACCCTTTGTGCCCGAAGATCTGGAGAAAATCGAAGCCCGCATGCATAAAATCGTCAAACGAGACGAAGATATCAGCCGCGAGGTTCGGGACCGCTCCGAAGCGATCGAATTTTTCAAAAGCCAAGGCGAGCACTATAAAGCCGAAATCATCGAGGGCATTCACGGCGACGAGGAGGTTTCACTCTACCGCCAGGGCGATTTTATCGATCTGTGCCGTGGCCCGCATCTGCCGAGTACCGGCAAATTGGGCAAGGCGTTCAAGCTGACGAAGCTGGCCGGAGCTTATTGGCGGGGCGATTCCAAAAACGAAATGCTGCAACGAATTTACGGCACCTGCTGGGCCGATAAGAAACAGCTCAAGGCCTATCTGCATATGGTGGAAGAGGCGGAAAAGCGCGACCACCGCCGCTTGGGGCGCGAAATGGGCCTGTTTCATTTGCAGGACGTGGCCGCCGGCTCGGTGTTCTGGCACCCCAAGGGGTGGACGCTGTACCGGACGCTGCGTAACTATATGCGCGCGCGCCTGGAGAAGGCCGGCTACCGTGAAGTCAACACGCCGCAGATGGTTGATCGCATGTTGTGGGAAGCCTCCGGCCATTGGGAAAAATTCCGCGAGAACATGTTTACCACTGGGGTCGAGGATACGGTTCTCGCGCTGAAGCCCATGAACTGCCCGTGTCATGTGCAGATATTCAAACAGGGCATCACCAGCTACCGAGATCTTCCCATCCGCATGGCCGAGTTTGGGTCGTGCCACCGCAACGAGCCGTCCGGCGCGCTGCATGGCCTGATGCGGGTGCGCGCCTTCGTGCAGGATGACGCCCATATTTTCTGTACCGAAGACCAGATCACGTCGGAAACTCAGGCGTTCTGCACCTTGCTACTGAGCGTTTACAAGGATTTGGGCTTCGAGGATGTGGTGGTGCAGTTTTCCGACCGCCCCGAAGTGCGCGCCGGGACCGATGAGACATGGGACAAGGCCGAACAGGCCTTGCGCGACGCCACGGCGCAGACGGGCCTGGAGACGGAACTAAACCCCGGTGACGGCGCTTTTTACGGGCCGAAGCTGGACTTTATTTTGCGTGACGCCATAGGCCGCGAATGGCAATGCGGAACCCTGCAGGTGGATTTTGTGCTGCCCGAACGGCTCGACGCCCATTACATCGGCGAAGACGGCGACAAACACCGCCCGGTCATGCTGCACCGGGCTATCCTGGGTTCGTTCGAGCGGTTTTTGGGCATTCTCATCGAAAACTATACCGGCAAATTCCCGCTGTGGCTGGCACCGCTGCAGGTCGTCGTCGCGACGATTACCAATGACGCCGACGATTATGCGGCCGAAGTTATGGCGGAACTGGAAGCCGCCGGGTTGCGCTCGGAACTGGATACACGTAACGAAAAAATCAATTACAAAATTCGTGAACACTCCCACGCCAAAGTGCCTGTGATTATGGTGGTCGGGGCCAAGGAAGCCGCCGACGGATCCGTGGCAGTGCGGCGCCTGGGTGGAAAAGACCAAGAAAATCTTGCGCTTAAAGAGGCAGCCGCTAGACTGCGGGACGAGGCAGCTGGCCCGCTGGCGGAGTCTTGAGTTAGTACGATGTGTGACCAAATAGAGGAGATTTTTAAATAGCCCGACGACCCTTTAATCAGGCGCCGACCCGAACCGGGCCACGCGTCAACGAACTTATCGAAGCCGACCCGATTCGCGTAGTGGATGCAGATGGCGAAATGGTCGGCGTAGTTTCCAAAGAAGAAGGACTGGAAATCGCCTTGGATGCGGGCCTCGACCTTGTCGAGATTTCGCCCAACGCGGACCCGCCCGTCTGTAAGGTTCTCGATTACGGCAAGTACAAGTACGAGGCCCAGAAAAAAGCCAACGAGGCGCGCAAAAAACAAAGGGTCATCGAGGTCAAGGAAATCAAGATGCGCCCTGGCATTGATGAGCACGACTATCAGGTCAAGATGCGAAGCGTGCAACGGTTCATCGGCGACGG
>Ga0114999_10010335_pt1 | contig 10119 bp, 10 predicted proteins | sample ArcticOcean_MG_C_3_FD_89820 | JGI IMG/M metagenome (GOLD analysis project Ga0114999, IMG submission 89820) | Marine microbial communities from western Arctic Ocean - ArcticOcean_MG_CB8_126 | ecosystem: Environmental > Aquatic > Marine > Oceanic | place: Arctic Ocean: Canada Basin | collected... | reverse complement strand
GGGCTGCTCGGCTGCGGGAGCGATGATCCCACCCCCACCGTGGCAAAGGCTATTCCGACGGCGACGGCCGCTGCCATCGCTACTCCGACGCCAAGCAATTCAGGCTCCTCTAAGAGCCCGGCGCCTGTTCCGACCGCCACTCCGCGCCCTGTCGCCAAAGAGCCGACACCAACGCCGGCTCGAGATATGGCAGCCTATTTTGGTGGGAAAAAGATAACGATAGTAGTGGGCACCGAGGCTGCAGGGGGTTATGACCTGATGGCCCGCTTCTTTAGCAAGTTCGCCCCCAAGCACTTCCCGGGTAACCCGCGGTTCGTTGTCCAGAACATTAGTGGAGCAGGCGGACTCCGTGGGTTTCAAACGATGGTAAAGAGAGACCCTAACGGCTTGCACGCTCTAACTATGACATCAGGCTTAATCAAATCGGAACTGGTTGGCATTGATGTGCCTGACCTGGACTTGAACACCATCAACTGGGTAGGGTCGCCAACATGGGTCGAAGACGACTATTCGATCTGTGCCGACCGGCTGGTAGTTAAATCCTGGGCAGAAGCGTTAGCACGCAAAGAACCGCTGACAATGGCGGCAACGTCGCCAGGTGGCCGTGTTCCATTGGGCGCACATTTTGTCGAATTGGCTGGCGGGCCCATCAAGATGGTCTTTGGGTACAGCGGATCGTCATCAACTCTCGCTGCGCTTCAGCGGGGTGAGACTTCTGCTTCAACGTGCATCCAACGCAGGGATCCGAAATTGTTCCCTGAGCTCGTCGAAAACAATCGCTGGGTTCCACTGTTCTGGTGGAACAAGAAACCTGACCAAGCCTATCTAGACCAGCTTGGTGGTCCGGATCCCTACTACATCTTTGACCTGCCAGGAATGAATTACACCGATGCCCAAAAGCATATGTTCGAAACCGTAGTGAAACTGGACAAGTACTTGCGGATGTATGTCCTTCACCCTGACACTCCAGCCGATATCGTCGCGGTGTGGAGGCAAGCCTTCGCAGACACAATCAACGACCCGGAAATGATCGAAGCTGCACAGGTTGGAGGGTATTACACAGGACTAGGGGATCCTGAGGCGTTCGTGGATCTATTCCCGACGATCAGGAACCTGCCTCCAGAGAGCATAAAAATGCTGCAGACTTTGTTAGGTAAGAGCTAACGATCAAGGGTTCCAGGTGAGACATGGCGTGCGGGACGGATTCCGGTCCCGCACGCCATATCACTGTCCGTTGCCACATCAGAGGAGGGGGGCCAATTTATCGCCCGCTAATCTTCTGATGGGTTCGTGGAGAAGCGTCCAGATTGAGGGGCTTAAGATCAAGGGCTTGCAAGGAGCGATTCTATGATAGAGGCGTCAATCAGCGCCGCGCAGCACCTCTTCACCCCAGGACCGATGCTGGGAATATTGATCATGTTGCCCCTCGCGCTGTTCTCCGGACTCATGCCTGGGGGCGGGTTACCTATCACCGCTGTCGTACTCAGTTTCGCGGGCATTCTTGACCCATGGGTTTCAATAACTGTCGTTGTTTTCGCCATGGCTGCGAGCGATATAACGGAACCTGTCCCTGCGATTCTCATGGGCATACCGGGAGCGAGATCGGCCCAAGCTACCATATTGGACGGATACCCTATGGCACAGAAAGGATTAGCAGGGGTTGCACTCGGTGCCAGTTACACAACCACTCTGGTCGGGGGCATCATTGGCGCAATAGCACTTCTTTTGGCATTGCCTGTAGGCAGGGAACTTCTCAAGCTGTTCGGATCGGCTGAGTTTTTCCTGTTGTCCCTGATGGGAATCCTCGCGGTAGCAGTAATCAGTGCTGGCGCCCTAGTTAAGGGAGTTCTCACTGGGGCGTTCGGAATCGCCATCGCCATGATTGGGTTCTCTAATCTTTCAGGAGAGGTTCGCGCTAACTTTGGAATTGATTTTCTATGGGAAGGTTTCAGCATAGTCCCCATCGTTATCGGCCTTTTCGCTATCCCTGAAGCGATTGACCTGGTTGTAGGGGATACGCCCATTGCCCAAGAGCGCATGGAGGAGATGCTCAAGGATGCGAAGAAGGATGTGCGGCGAGGAATGCGCACCGCGATGAACCACAAATGGCTGATGGTGAGGTCCTCCTTAATTGGTACGTTCGTGGGAGCGATGCCCGGGGTGGGAGGGGCTACTGCCCATTGGATTGCCTATGTTTCAGCCAAGCAAACAGAGAAGGGTGCAGCAGAAACCTTTGGAACGGGTGACATCAGAGGTGTCATAGCTGCAGATGCAGCCAACAATTCCAGCGATGGAGGAGTTCTGATTCCCACAGTAGTGTTCGGCATCCCCGGTAGTGCGGGTATGGCCATCGTTATGGCAATTCTCGTCTTGTCAGGGATTCAACCGGGGCCTGCGATGCTGAGTCAACATCTCGACCTCACGATCAGTATGGTTTACACCATTGCCCTAGGTAACATCATTGTTGTCCCCATTATGCTTGCAGGCGCTCCGTACTTAACCAAGGTATCAGCAGTCCCGCCGAACATACTGGCCCCAATCGTGATCGGCTTCGTGACACTCGCTGCTTTCCAGGCCTCGTCTTCAATCGAAGACCTATTCGTAGTTGTGATTTTTGGGACACTCGGTGTTTTCATGAAGGCCTATGGGTGGCCACGCCCGCCCATTCTGATCGCAGTCGCCTTGGCCGATACCTTGGAGCGCTTCTTGTGGATAAACGTCAACACGTACGGGTTTGAGATGTTCCTGCGACCTCAGTCAGTGATTCTGGTACTGATAATGGTTATCACCGTCGTATACAGCCTCCGCATGCAAAGCAGCGCTAAAGTAATCGCGAGCAACGTGGTCGAAGGCACGCAAGAAAATGCACTTCTCCAAGAAGGGCCACACGACAGCTAGCAAAGGGAAAAATGGAAAAGCAGCATTCACAACGGTACTGGTTTTCAATAGAAGTCGTCGGCGAGCTTATCCTCTTGCTGGTCGCAGGAGGTCTCTTCGCCTATCTGTTGGTGGGATCATTCCAGTGGGAGGCGAGCAGTGCGTTGTTGCCACGGGTGGCTATCGCCCTGGGGACCCCCTTCTGGTTTCTTCGCGTAATCGCGGTACTCAAGAAAACCCGCAAAACACCAGGTCAAATCATGGATATCGGCTTCAGGGTCGGCGGAGACCCGAAAGCGGCAGGGCGACGTTTCATACGCATATCGACGTTAATTTGCGTTTGGTATCTAACCATTTGGCTCTTAGGCTTTCATTTGATGCTCCCCATAGGGATGTTTTATTACTTGTTTGTCTATGGCAAAGCAGGGTGGTTATGGTCAGGTATCGTTGGCCTGGCCTTCCTTGCGTTGATTGTCGGACTATATGACATGGGGCTGAACGCCGTTTGGCACGAACCCGTCATCCTTAGGGCGTTAGGTTTGACCTAATCATCGCGATTGCAATCCTTAGGTTTGCAATCGAGCGGAGGGCTTTCGCCGCTGGTAAATTGGGAGGCTGAGTAAGTGATGCATGCTTAGTTCATGTGTCTAATACAGCACCAGCAATTAGGCCGAAAACGACTTTACCACTGCACGAACATGGGCATGATAACGTGGATGTAGTTATCGGAGTCGATGGGCTTGATGACGCCGGGGCTGGATGATGTGGTCATCTCCATGGCGACTTTGTCCTTGCCCAGAACCGCGAGCACGTCGGAGAGGTAGCGGCTGTTGAAGGCAATCTTGCCTTCTTCGCCCTCGACCTCGGCCTCGATCTCGCCCGTGTTGTCGCCAAGCTCCTCGGCGCGCGAGGAGATCGTCACCGTCCCTGCCCCGCTAGCGCCGGGGGACATTTGGATGCGGATGATACCGCTGCCGTCCTTGGCGAAGATGGACGCCGTGCGGGTTGCCCTCTGGAGCTCACCCAGGTCAACGATCACGCGGGTGGTGTGATCCTGAGGGACCAGCTGGCTGTAGTTGGGGAACGTGCCCTGGATCAACTGCGACACAATCTCCACGTTCTTCAAGCGGAACAGCACCTGACTCCGCTGTGGTGTCACGACGATATCGATGGGGTCGTCACCCTCGATTAGCCGTTCCACCTCTTGCAACGTGCGCGCGGGCACAATTACCGAAAGCTTCTCCGGCACCGCATCCAGCACCTCGGCCTTGTGCACCGCCAGCCGGAAACCATCGGCAGCCGCGAGTGTTAGGCTCGTGCCTTCAAGCTCGACGTTCACGCCGGTGAGCACCGGGCGTGAGTCCTCAACCGCCGCTGCAAGCACCACCTGGTGGATCGCTTCACGGATCGCCTTCGGGTCCACACGCGTCGCGATGCCATCGTCAACCGACGGTATCGGTGGGAACTCAGCGGCATCGGCGCCGTTGATGGTGGCGTCCACCTTGTCGCCCTTGAGCTGGATCCCTTTTCCGGGGCTCGTTGTCGTAACAGAGATAGTTTGCTTAGTGAGCGAATTGACGAAGTCGGTGAGCAAGCGGGCGGGCACCGTGATGGCACCCTCCTCCTGGATCTCTGCACCGACCCACGTGCTGATCGCGATCTCAAGGTTGGTCGCCGACATTTTCAGTCGACCACCGTCGGTGCTCAAGAGGACGTGCTGTGTGATAGGCAGCGTCGTCCTCGTGGCAACGGCTCGCTGCACGACACCGAGGCCGTGACTAAGATTCTCCTGAAGGCAGTTAAGCTGCATGGCCCAACCTCAACATGTTGTGGTTAATCGCGGAAGTTCGCGGAGTATAGGTGGCGAGCACGTACCCGGTCAACGACCAAATGGCCCTTGAAATTCGCTCCTAATAAATGCTATCCAAACGCAAAATATTCCAGTGCCCGTGCAGCTTGCACGACTTGATCAAATGGCGCATTTGCCCCAACGAAAAAGAGGCCGCCCAGATAGGCGGCCTCTTTGACGGATGATTTGGTCAGTACAGGGGCAGGACTAGAGACCAGCGAGGTACTCCACGATCGCGCCAAGGTCGGCGGCGGGGAGCACAGCGCCGAAGTTCTGAGGCATGATCCCGTCCGCGCAGGGGCCAGCAGGACAATCCTGCGAGATCTCCGCGCTCGGGTCAACAATCGACAGCATGATGAACTCCGCCCCGCCCTTGTCTGCGATGTGCGTCAGATTCGGGCCAATCTGCCCACTGGCCGACGTTCCGTCGATGGCGTGGCAGCCGGAGCAGCCAGACGCCCTGAAAGCGGTGAAGCCTGGGTCCACAGCGCCGCCACCGTTGCTGCTGGAAGCGGTAGGTGTCGGTTCAGCCGTTGCACCAGCAGGAACCTCGCACAGTGCTGCAACAAACGTGCCGTCCTCGGCGGCGAGACAATCACCGGTGTGCTCTTCAGTAGCACATGCGGCGGCGATAAGGCTCAACGCACCGAGGAGGAGCGAGAGAACCGATAATTTGCGGTAGCGGGTGCGCACGAGGAACCTCTTCAACAATGTGAATTCTGTCACGCAGAATTCTACGCATAGGCACCCCACTGTCAAGACAAAACGGGGTGCCAGCAGGGGCTTTCCGGCCAAGCGCAGGCAGGCTCAGTAGCGTACCAGTGCGGTGACAGCAGGCAGGGGCGTTAAATCGGAACGGGCCGGTGGAACTCCCCTTCCACCGGCCCGTTACTCCGTTCAGCCACGAACGGGAAAGGAACCTAAGTTAGCTTGCCCGTTTTACCTCTAGGGACTCCCCTGGGGCAAGTGCCACGCGCCTAACGTTGATACCGAGCTTGAGCAACCAATAGCCCAGCGTAGCTTTGCTCACTTCGAGTGTCTGTGCTGTGCCTGTGAGCCCCTGCTCATTAATCATCTCAGGGAGCAAACGTTCTAACGGTTGCTTGAACCGATCCTCCACCGTCTGCATAAGACGAGTCTTTCGCGCCATTGAGACCCCTCCGCACTATTTGATACCCAGTTGATACCATCGACTGTGACAATAGTCAACCAACCGCATAGCATAGTTCTCATAATTTACCTAACCGAACACCTATATTTAGTTTTATACTTGTCTAATAAACGGTCAGAACACTCACCTCTGGTACCATCCATTTCCCAAGGACAAGGCCACGGCCTGATTCCTGCACAATCAGCCCCGTAGAGGCATCCTGCGCATGACGGATGAACTGACGGTCGTTTTGACCTCCATGACCCCCATCGGCGAGCTCCGCGCGGCTATTCCCCTCGGGCTCCTCAAGTACGAGCTCGCCTGGCCACTCGTGTTTCTCCTCGCGGTGATGGGCAATCTGCTCCCCGTTCCGTTCATCATCGTGGGCCTGCGGACCGTCGGCTCGCGACTCGAGCGGCGCGAGGATTTCGTCGGTTCACTATTGCGGTGGCGCACCCATCGCATCAAGCAGGCATGGGGTGAGCAGGTCCGGCGCTACGGGTTCTGGGGCGTCCTACTCATCGTGGCCATTCCCCTACCCTTGACCGGTGCATGGTCCGGGAGTCTCGCGGTGTGGGCCTTGCGCGTCCCACTCCGCACCGGGTTCGCCGCCATCGCCGCCGGAGTGATCGTCGCCGGCACCATCGTCACTGCTCTAACCCAAGCCGGCATCAGCATCTTCGCCCACTAGGCGGTAAGAGCTAGGCACTGGCAGTTGATTTCCTGGGAGCTGGCGCGCGCGGGTGCGCGTACAATTGCTACATGAACATCTGGGAAAGAACCAAGCGGAACCATGGCCTAGAGCATGGCGCCATCTCGTTGCTGCTCAACCGTGTGCCCCATGACCAGCCGATGGGCGGGTACTCAATACCCGCCGGATTCTTCGTTGTCGGCAATGTGACGACCGAGCAGGTCCGCGACTGCTCTCACGAGGCGCTGATGCGGATGCAGGCAGGCGAAGCCGATCTGGCGATCTCTCCGTTCTGCGGCACGAATATCGTGGTCGGCGCTGCCCTCGCGACGGTGGGCACGCTCGTTGGCTACCGGCTCGGCGGCAGTGGCATGCGCGGAGTGAATCGCGCCTTCACCAACGCGGCGCTGGCGATGGTCGCCTCGCGCCCCGTCGGCCGCTCCGTACAACAGAAGTACACGACGTCAGCCGACGTCGCGATGATGAGAATCGTCGACGTTACTCACTACCAGCTGGGCAAGGTCAACATCCACTGGGTTCCCACGCGCTTCTAGCCCATCGCTGGGCGGTTGGCGGCCCGCTCCTCAGCGGCCCTCGAACTTGGGCTTTCGTTTCTCCACAAACGCGTTGTAACCCTCAATTCGATCCTCTGTCATGGCCACGATCGTCGACGCGCGCTGCTCGAAACTGATGCCAGTGTCCACGTCAGCATCCATGGCCACGTTCACTGCCCATTTTATGTTAGATAGGGATATAGGAGGGCGTTCAAGTAGTATATTGGCCCATTCATGCGCCTTCGTCATAAGGGCCTCAGGCTCAGCCAATTCGTTCACGATTCCCCACTCGTGAGCCTGAGGCGCATCGATCAGAGTGCCGAACAACATCATCTCTTTCGCCCGCGCCGGGCCAACCAATCGCGGCAAGCGTTGCGTGCCACCAGCGCCGGGCAGAATCCCGAGCGTGATTTCCGGCAAACCCATCCGTGCGGTCACGCTCGCGATACGCAGATCGCATGCCATCGCCAACTCCAAGCCACCGCCAGCCGCTGGACCGTTGATCGCGGCAATCGTGACCTGCGGCAAACGCTCCAGCCGACGGAATGTCGGAGAGATCAGCCGAGAACTTCGCTGGATGGAGTAATCACCCGGATTCTCTGCGCGCTCTTTGATGTCCGCGCCGGCGCAGAAGGCCCTGCCCTCCCCGGTAACGATGACCACACGGACATCGTCGTCCGACTCCAATTGGCCAACGAGCTCCATCAGGTCAAGCGTCAACTGCTTGCTCAAAGCGTTCAGTCGCTCAGGCCGGTTCAGAGTCAGGATTCCGAGGTGTCCCTCAGTCTCAAACCGGAGGGTCTCAAACGGCATGATTTACTCCTGGCTTTCGTAGCAATAGTTCCGTAGGTGTGGACGTGGGGGGCCAAACCGCTTGCCCTCCCGTCGGACCAATACTATATTCGAAGTGCTAAAGCGTGTCCCAGTAGCTCAGTGGATAGAGCGGCTGCCTTCTAAGCAGCGGGTCGTGGGTTCGAATCCCACCTGGGGCGCCAGGTCTTGTTTCCTTCGCCGCATCAGGTTGCTAGAGCGTTCAGCCGCTGCAGCACAACACGCCGCCAAATGACCAAAGCCTACTTCGCCCTGGCGGTTCATCTTGGCGCGTTCCCGATCCGCGCAGGTTAGTGTAGGTACATAACGCAGGGGGCCCTTACTCACGCCAAAGTGTTCATCTACTTGACCGTCCTTTATGCACGAGAGTAGACAAATGGCAGGGGGAAATATATCCGCAATAAACTGGTCAACTTTTTTCCCTTTTATTATGGGTGGATTATTGTTGCTATTTCCACTATATCAGGGGCGTTCAATACTGGCCTTATGGTCTGGGGTCTGGGTGTTTTTGTTTCTCCGATGCAGCAAGAGCTCGGATGGAGTCGTTCAGTGTTTTTCCTACCGCTGGCGGTAGGTGGCATCACGGCCTCAATTCTTGGCCCGGTACTTGGCCGCTATGCGGACCAAATTCACGGCCCTCGTCTCTTTTTCTTGGCAGGTGTATTGCTTACCGGAGCAAGCACAATGTTGATGCGCGATATTCACAGTATCACCGCGTATCTCATTGTTTTCGGGATCGTAGGGGGCGTGGGCCGCTACCTCATCCAACTCGTGATGTATATCATTCCCAAATGGTTCATCCGCAGGCGCGGCCTCGCTCAAGCCATCAGCCTCGCTGGCATGATTGGGGCTGGGCCACTCATTTTCCCACTGCTTCTACAGTTTCTCTTCGCCCATATCGGCTGGCGCGATACTTGGTTCGCAATGGGTGTCGCCCTGGTGATGATTGGAACCCCCGCCGCGTTGTTGATCTTCAGACAGCCAGAGGACTTAGGGCTGAGGCCCGACGGGGAATCTGAGAAGAACACGCGACGCAGGGAAACCGCTTCACCAGATTCGGTACCGACCGCAGAAGTCAGCATTACGAGTGGCCAAGCGATCCGAACAAGGCAATTCTGGATACTAATTGTGAGCGTCAGCCTCGGCATGATGGCCATCCGCGGTATCATTCCAAACTTCGTTCCCTTTTTCATCGACCAAGGAATCTCACCATCGATCGCTGCCGGTACGGTAAGCGCATATGCACTTAGTGCAATGGCTGCGGGCTTCGTCTGGGGTGTTATCGCCGATAGGTACGGCCACCGCCGCCCCTACGTTGTTGCCTGTTTTCTAGTTGCATCTTCCCTTCTGGCGATGATTCTTACCCAGAACTCGACCATGGCGTACATCTTCATGGTCTATCTTGGGCTAGTTCTCGCGGGATTTTGGGTATTGCAGATTTTGGTGGTGGCCAACACCTTTGGTCGTGTTCACATCGGTGCGATCCGTGGCGCCATGCAGCCCTTCAACAACGCCGCCATGTATGGAGGTCCGTTTCTTTTTGGACTCATTTTTGACTTGCGCGGGGACTACTTGTGGCTGTTCGCACTCGCCGCTTTTTCATTCCTCGCAAGTGCGGTAGCCGCAAGTTTCCTAAGGCCCCTACCCACTCAGCCGCAGGTACTCCGTTCGGTTTGACAGAAGCACCGTGAAAGTACCCGGGCAACGAAACCCGCCATGCCACGCTGGACAGGAACCCCATGGCATCCGATGATGCGCGACAACGTCGACTGAGGAGAACGTAGCGCCATGCTTGCCATCGAACAGAATGAGCGGATCACCCGTGTATCCCTAGGTACTCCCATGGGAAACCTCCTCGCTCGCTACTGGCACCCCATCGCCACCACCGGCGAGCTGCACGACAACCCGGTCAAGCCGGTGAAGCTGCTCGGCGTTCCCCTCACGCTGTTTAAGGACCGCCAGGACAAGCTTGGCCTCATCGAGCAACGGTGCGCTCATCGGCGCACCGACCTCAAGTGGGGTATCCCCGTCGACGAAGGACTGCGCTGCGCCTACCACGGCTGGACCTACGACAGCAAAGGCCAATGCGTCGACATGCCTTCGGAGCCGGACTCCAGCACGTTCGCGGCAAAGGTTAAGCTGGATTCGTATCCCGTCGAAGAACTCG
>Ga0114999_10010334_pt1 | contig 10119 bp, 11 predicted proteins | sample ArcticOcean_MG_C_3_FD_89820 | JGI IMG/M metagenome (GOLD analysis project Ga0114999, IMG submission 89820) | Marine microbial communities from western Arctic Ocean - ArcticOcean_MG_CB8_126 | ecosystem: Environmental > Aquatic > Marine > Oceanic | place: Arctic Ocean: Canada Basin | collected... | reverse complement strand
TTCATCGTCCGTATCCCTTGTAACAGTTCTGTCCGTTTCATCGGCGATCCCCCTTTGGGGAACACTATAAAACCGGACAGATCACATGTTACCTACACCGGACATATCATTTGTTACTGACACGGATGAACACGGCGATTGTTTGAAAATATATTTGTCTATATTATGCAGTCGAAGATACTAATGGTGCGGCTGTTCAGGCATCTATTTAGGTACACGCGAGAAGGACATTTAATTTATGGCTGATAACGGCGGAAACAAGCTCATTAAGCCCTCGACCTCTTTAAATGATAAGGTGGGTATTGGCGGCCCCGGAGCTGTGGACTTAAAGGCCATTGAGCGTGCAGAGCAGGCCATCGCTAATCTTGCCGGTGACTACCTTGTATGGGTGGAAGAAGACCTTGAGCGTATCCAAAACGCCGCCAACGCGTTGAAAACAGCGACAGGTGATGCGGTTGCCAGTGGCTTAAATGATGTGTTTCAGATTTCCCATGACATGAGGGGCCAGGGCGGAAGCTTTGGCTATCAGTTGATGACGTTCATTGGCGATATGCTGTGTGGCCTAGTTGAAGGTAGAACAGAAGCAACGCCAGATCTCATTGATGCCGTTCATGTTCACATTGCAACGATGAAGCTTGTCATTGCGGAGCGCATGGAAGGTGATGGCGGCATGGGCGGACGAACACTCTTGGAAGGCCTTGTTCAGGTCTCCAACAAAGTTCACAATTCTTAATAGTTCTATAGACTTAATTCAAATTCAGTTAGCCAGATCAGCCGCGACTCTGTTTCATTCAGCGCCTGGTCGAGCCATTTTGGCAAATGGCCTTCATCTTCCGCGTGATGCTGGTGCAGATTTTCCAACCGGCCCAGTTCGCCTTCACAGACATCCTTAAGCAGAGCTACTTGATCTTTTTGGTCGGGCGTAGGCAACAGATGAAGAAATCTAAACTTGAGTGCAATGATGAGATCATTGAGGTCTTGCGCTGAAGACCGCACGTTGGCGGTTAAAAGGGCATGAAGTGCCGTGCGACCCTCTTCTGTAATCGCGATCTTTTCATCATCGGCACCGTCTTCTTCAACAGATTCCACCAAGCCTTCATATTTCAGCAGCTCGATTGAGGTTCCCATCATATCCAAAGATGGCCCCAGCAAATGGCTGACAAAGTGGCGCACGGAATTTGCCAGCACACTATAGCGGTACGGTTTGACCGCGAGCGTGCCGAGTGCGCAAAGCCGGATTGCTTCTTTCGGTGTTAGGGTATTGTCCGCATACATGGTGCTTCTTCCTATGCTGCCGCTTTTAGGCCTAAACGGCCCCAAACTTCTTTTAACGCGTCCAACAAGTGATCCATGTGATCGTCTGTGTGCAAGGGCGTCGGCGTAAAGCGCAGGCGCTCCGTGCCACGGGGGACTGTTGGGTAGTTGATCGGCTGGACGTAAATACCGTGAATATTCATAAGGTCGTCACTGGCCTGTTTGCAAAGCACAGGATCGCCCACCAACACAGGAACAACGTGGCTGACCGATGGCATCAACGGAATGTCGGCCTCAATAAGACGACGTTTTAATGTCGCCGAGCGTTCCTGGTGAAGTTCGCGAATTTCGTTGTGGTCCATCAGGTACTTGATGCTCGCCAGTGCCGCTGCTGCAACGCCTGGGGGCGGTGAGGTGGAGAATATAAACCCGGTGCCATAGGAGCGAATGAAATCGCACATAGCTTCAGAGCCCGCGATATACCCACCAACAACACCAAAAGCCTTGGCTAACGTGCCTTGAATGACAGTAATCCTGTCCATTTGACCTTCACGTTCGGCGACGCCGCCGCCGTGCGGGCCGTACATGCCGACCGCGTGCACTTCATCGAGGAAGGTCATGGCGTTATATTTGTCGGCCAGATCACAGAATTCCTTAATCGGCGCGATATCGCCGTCCATGGAATAGACGGATTCAAAGGCGATCAACTTCGGACGGTCTTTCGGGTAGGTCTTTAAAAGGTCTTCCAGTGCCTCAACGCTGTTGTGCTTGAAGATTTTCTTCTCGCACTTGGCGGAGATAATTCCTTCGATCATGGAATTATGATTAAGCTCATCAGATAAAATCACGAGATCAGGAATGTTCCGGCCAAGCGTGCTCAACGCGGTCATGTTGGCGACCCAGCCAGAGGCAAATAACAGCGCCGATTCGGTCTGGTGCAATTTGGCCAACGTCTCTTCCAGCAGCACATGGAAGTGATTTGTGCCGGAAATATTCCGAGTTCCGCCTGCACCTGCGCCGCAGAGATCCAAAGCTTCGTGGAAGGCCTTTAGCACCACCGGATGCTGGCCCATGCCGAGATAATCGTTGGCGCACCAGACGATGATGTCTCTGACACCGCCCTCATAGTGGTTCTTGGCCATGGGAAAGGCCCCGACTTGGCGCTCCAGGTCAGCAAAAACTCTATAGCGTCCTTCGTCTTTTAGCTCACGAACGCCGTTTTTAAATATATCGTCGTAGTCCACCACAAACCCTTTCTCTATCACCTAACCGAAAACAGAAATAGAACAAAATTTCCTTAATTTGTTAGCATTCTAACCTATTCTTGCGTCTAACTTCAACGTTGACGCTGATATTAGATCAGGACAACAAACCTCCACCCTTGGCCCAATCATGGGTTTCATCCAACGCAGCAGCAAAAATTCCCAACATTTCTTCAATTTCGGCGTCGCTGATGATCAACGGCGGAGAAAACGCGATGGTGTCGCCGATGGCGCGACTGATCAATCCCCGACCCTGAGCGATTGAGACCAGCTTCATACCAACCTTTGCCGATGGATCGAACGCTTCCTTGGTTTCTTTGTTCTGGACTAGTTCAACGCCAGCCACCAGGCCAACGCCCCTGACTTCGCCGACCATTGGGTGATCTGCAAATTTTTTGAGGCCGTCTTGCAACGTGGGCGCGACTTGGCGCACATGGCCAATGGTGTCGCGTTCTTCGTATATTTTCAGAGTTTCGACAGCTACCGCAGCCGGCACAGGATGGCCGCCATAGGTGTAGCCGTGACCCAACATGCCGATCTTGGCGCTGTTGTCGGCAAGTGCTTGATAAACTTCGTCGTTGATCATCAAGGCGGAGATGGGTAGGTACGCCGACGAGAGCGCCTTCGCCATCGTTATCATATCCGGTTTCAGATCAAACGTCGTGCTGCCCCATATGTTACCGGTGCGACCAAACCCGCAAATGACTTCATCAGCCACGAACAGGATGTCGTATTTCTTCAAGATTGCCTGCACTTTTTCGAAGTAGCCTGCGGGCGGCACAATGACACCCCCGGCACCTTGGACAGGTTCTGCAAAGAAGGCGGCAATGGTGTCTGGGCCTTCGTCTAAGATTAGCTTTTCCAGGTTGTCTGCCAAACGCGTTGAGAATGCTTCTTCACTCTCACCTTCTTCGGCAAATCGGTAGTAGTGCGGGCAATCGGTGTAGAGGATACCCGGGATTGGCAGATCAAAATCTGTCTGATTGATCGGCAGTCGGGTCAAGCTCGCGGCGGCTAGGGTCACACCATGATAGGCCTTGGTCCGTGAAATGAGTTTTTTCTTCTCAGGCCGACCCTTGGCGTTGTTGAAATAGCGCGTCAGCTTAATCGCCGTATCAATGGCTTCGGATCCTGAGTTCGCGAAAAATACCTTGGACATAGGGGTTGGCGCGAGGTTTATGAGCTTTTCGGCCAACTCGATGCCGATATCGGGAACCTTGCCGCCAAAACCATGATAAAAGGGCAGCTTCCGCATCTGGGCGACAGCAGCTTCGACAAGGCGCTCTTCGCCAAACCCCAAAGACGTACACCACAGCCCGGCCATACCTTCTATATATCCGTTGCCGGAATCATCAAACACACGCACGCCTTCGCCACGCGTGATGACCAAGGGGCCTGATTCTTCGTGGGCGCGGAGGTTGGTGTAGGGATGTAGGTAGTTCGCGATGTCCCGGCTCGCAGCCGAGTTGCCTTGGTTTGTCATGGTCAAATACCTTTATCGTCAGGTGCCAAATTTCAGCCAATTCCGGCTAAAGGAGAACAGGTACTTATTTAGATAGTGCGAAGCCTCCGTGGGGGCCACTCAAAAACTAAGATTTTGCAAAATTTTTAAGGGTTTTACGCCTGTCCCGCACCAAACAGGCCGCTTGCGTGCCAATCCAAAATCATGCGGGCGAGGCCTGGGATCAGCTTGTCCGGGTCCGGCTCCCCTGGCAGGGTGCCAATAATCTTACTTTCTGGGTCGGGGAGAACAAGGGTTGGGCAGGTTTGGATACAATAGCTGGTCCAAAGTTCTAGCTTGGTATCGTGGGCTACAGGCAGGCTAATTCCATGGTAATCAATAACTTTTGAGAGATGAGCCGAAGCAGGCTCTGCTGGAAATGTTGGCGCGTGGATGCTGACGACGGAGGCGTCGTCGGGAAATTCGTCTTCAATGGATTTGAGAACGGAAAGAGTATTTAGGCAGGGCAAACTTCCCGACACCCAAAACGCCAATACTCCCAGTCGGCCACGAAGATCGCTGATATTCACCCGGTGAATCGACGTTAAGCCAATCGATGCCGCGCCGGTTTATCTCGGGTGCTTGAACAAGACCCAGCATGCTTTCTGTCACCATTACGTTATATTTCAGTCGTTATTATTGCCGACGGCTCGCCTCTGTCGGGTGCCAACACTGCCCTATTCGTCATTTGGGGACGGCAAATAATGCTGCCGGTCTTATTTTGAGAAAGTGGTGTGCTATTGTATTCTTATCCACAGGATGTGAATAAGTTATCCACATTATTATGTATTAGAAATATAAGGGTATCTGGTAGTTTTAAACTTAATTATTAAGTTATCCACAGCCCGATTTGTGGCAATTATTCCATTGCTTTCGGGTCCAAGGCGTCTTGCAAGCCGTCGCCTAGGAAATTAAAGGCGATGACGGTGATGAAGATCATCGTGCCTGGATATACCGCCAAGGCAGGCGCGGTCCAGATGAGTTCCTGGGCATTGGTAAGCAGGTTTCCCCAGCTTGGAAGGGGCGGCTGAATGCCAAGTCCTAAGAAGCTCAACACCGATTCTAGAAGGATCACATTGCCCACGGATAATGTCGTCGCGACAACGACGGGAGAGACCAGATTAGGCAAAATATGGACCCCCATGATGCGCAGATCACTGGCCCCGTGGGAGCGGGCGGCAAGCACGAAATCTCGCTCTCTGAGGCTTAACGCAGCCCCCCGAACGAGCCGAGCGACCGTCGTCCAGCCGACCAAGGCGACAATCAGGATAATCCGATAAAGGCTGACGTTTTCTGAATTCGCGATGGCGTCGGGAATGCCGACCTTTTCAAGATCCAGCGCCGCGAGCACGATCAGCAGCGGCAACAGCGGCAGTGAAATAATACCATCCGTGAAACGCATTAGGAAAGCATCAGCCCGACCGCCATGATATCCCGCGTAAAGGCCAACTGCTGTGCCCAATCCAGCCGCTGCTAATGCCGCCGTAACGCCGACCATCAACGATACTTGTCCGCCGTAGAGCAAGCGGATCAGGAAATCCCGTCCCAATTCGTCGGTGCCGAGGGGGTGGGTGACGGAGGGACCAGAGAACCTCGCCAAAAGGTCAACATCATCGGCTGCAATACCAAGAATGGCCTCGGCCACTGGTGCGCCCAGGGCCAGAACAGCCAGCACGATCAGCACCAATCCACTGGCGAGAGCCAACTTATGGCGTTTAAAACGCTTGAACGCGAGAGAGAGGAGGGTGGTCGAGTCATTCATTTGTAAGAAATCCTCGGGTCCAACCAGGCATAGGCCAAATCCGCCAACAGATTGCCAATCAAAGTCACGCTGGTTGCCAGCAACAGCGCCACCAATGCTAAGTTAAAATCGTTCCCCATGATGCTGTCGAAGATCAGCTTGCCCATGCCGGGGTAGGCAAACACGGTTTCCGTCACAAGTGCGCCTGAAAACAAGAACCCAAAATCGAGCGCGATAATTGTAACAACAGGGATCATTGCATTTCTAAGCGCATGGACGAGAACAACACGTACCTGCCCGGCACCCTTGGCCTTGGCGGTGCGAATATAGTCTTGGCGGAGGGTTTCAAGCATTGCCGCCCGCATATAACGTGTATGGCCGCCGACGCTGGCGATGGTCAGGGTCATGACGGGTAGAACCAGGAACTGAAGCTTAGACCAAGCACCGCCAGCCGAGAGTTCCCCAGTTCCGCCCGCAGGCAAAATCCCCAATGTCACAGCGAATAAGATGATCAGCAGCAAGGCCAGCCAAAAAGCCGGCATGGAGATGCCGCTGAAGGCCAATAGATTGATCGTGTAGTCCAGCTTGGAATAGTGCTTTAGGGCGACGATCAACCCAGCAGGCAAGCCAATCAGCAACGAAAGTCCAATCGCAGTACCGATGAGCACCACTGTGTTGGCGAGCGCTGGGAACAGAACATCCGGCACCGGCTTCGCGAACAATCTGGAATACCCAAAGTCACCAGAAAGGGCCGCCCCCAGCCAGTTCCCATAGCGCTCCATAATCGATTTATCGAGGCCATAAAGCTCGCGCAATCGAACCGCATCTTCGCTGGTCAGCTTGGGGTCCGCGCTGATCATCAAGTCAATCGGATCGCCCGGCATCAAGCCCAACAGTCCGTAGATCACGAACGACATGATACTGAGTACAATCAATGAATGCAGAGCGCGGTGGCTTAGATAGCTCATCATGACCTGCCCTCGTCCTTCAGGTGGCAGGCAACGTCCCCCTTCAACAGTGGCACCTCCGTCTGGCATCGATCAACCGCGACCGGGCAGCGGGGATGGAACGCGCAGCCCGAAGGCGGGTTCAGGGGGCTTGGCACGTCCCCCTTGAGCGCACTGCCAGGGGTGCGTTTGCCTTGGCCAATCTTCGGTGCTGCAGCAATCAGGGCCTGGGTGTAAGGATGTTTCGGATGCTCGAAGACTTCCACAACCGGGCCTTGCTCGACAATTTTACCGAGATACATTACGGCAACCCGATCAGCAAAATGCCTGACCACGGTTAAATCATGGCTGATGAATAGCAAGGTGAGGCCGTGTGCTTCCTTCAGGTCCGCTAAGAGATTCAGGACTTGGCTTTGTACCGAGACATCCAAGGCTGAAACCGGTTCATCAGCGACAAGTATTCTGGGCTCCAAAGCAATCGCACGGGCAATGGCGATACGTTGGCGTTGACCGCCTGAAAACTGGTGTGGGTAGCGATTAACATCGTCGGGGCGCAACCCTACAGCCTCCATAAGTGCCGCTACTTTCTCCGCCCGTTCTCGCGTCGTACCGATACGATGAATGGTCAGCGGCTCGGCAATGGCCGCTCCTACGGGCTGGCGCGGGTTTAACGACCCATAAGGGTCCTGAAACACCATTTGGATTTGTTGTCGGGCGTTGCGAAGCTCGTTTTTTGAAAGCCGCCCCAACTCCATCCCTCCTAGATGAACACTGCCGCCTGTCGGCGGGACAAGCCATGAGATAGCCCGCGCCAAGGTCGTCTTGCCACAGCCCGATTCTCCGACGATGGCGAGAGTCTCGCCCGCATATAGGTCAAGATCGGCATTATTCACCGCTACCAGGTTCTGGCTATTTGAGATCGGAAAGCGTTGGGTGATCGCTCTTGCTTGGAGGAGGGGAGTCTGGCTCATGCTCCCACTTTCCAACATGCCGTGCCGCCGACCAATGGGGGTGTTTCAGATCTACATCGATCTTCTGCAATAGGGCAGCGGGGTGCAAAGGCGCAACCTTGGGTCAGCTCGCGAAGGTCGGGGACCTGCCCTGGGATGGCCGGAATACGTTCGTCTTTTTGATAAGATTGCGGCAAGGTGGCGATGAGCCCTTGGGTGTAGGGGTGGTTTGGCTTGGTAAATAACTGTGTGGCAGGTGCCTGTTCAACCACCCGGCCCGCGTACATCACCATGACATCGTCGGCGATTTCGGAGACTACGCCTAGATCATGGGAGATAAACAATACAGCGAGCCCCAATTCCGCCTGCATCTCCAAAACCAAATCGAGAATTTGCGCCTGAACGGTGACGTCGAGTGCGGTGGTGGGCTCGTCCGCGATCAGGATATCGGGCTTGCAGATCAACGCCATCGCGATCATCACCCGCTGGCGCATACCGCCGGAGAGCTGGTGGGGATAGCTATCGGCGCGCACTGCTGCATCGGCAATGCCGACGCGTTCCAGCATTTGGACTGCTTGAATATGCGCGTCTGCCTTACTCACGGGTTCATGTAGCCACAAGGCTTCCGCGACTTGCGCCCCGACGGAGAACACGGGATTGAGCGCGGTCATGGGCTCTTGGAAAATCATGCCAATACGCTTGCCGCGAAGCGCTGCTAGTTGGGGCTCAGTTATGCTCAGGAGATCGTCACCGCCATATAAAATCCGCCCGCCGGTGATATGTCCTGGCGCTGGAACCAAGCCCAAAAGTGACAGTGCGGTAACCGACTTCCCACAGCCCGACTCCCCCACCAACCCTAGCGTTCGTCCCGCTTGAAGCACAAACGAAATGCCATCAACGGCGGTTAGGCTGCCGCCCTCAGTTGCAAAGGCGACGCGGAGGTCTTCGACCTGAAGGGGGGCTGCATCTTGTATCATGCATGGATTTAAGGGGGAAAAACGATGGGGAGCAAGAGTGCATCACCCCTTGCTCCCCATCTTTGGTTCCTACACAGATATTAAGCCAGAAATTAAGCGCGAAGCATTTCGTCGAGGAATTCGCTTATTCTGCCTTTCAGTTGACCTGCTTGTTGATTAAGACCGTTGGCGGCCTCCAACATATCTGTTGCGGCGGCATCAGTTTTTGCGATGTTGACCGTTACCCCGTCAATATTTGATTTTACGACATTGGTACCGTCCGCCACTTGTTCCACACTGCGTGCAATTTCGTTGGTCGCCGCACCTTGTTCTTCGACCGCTGCTGCGATTGAAGAGGTGATTTCATTAATGTTATTGATCGTGTCACCGATTGAACTAACGGATGTCACGGCACCCTGTGTCGCCGTTTGAATGCCAGAAATCTGACCGCTGATTTCTTCAGTCGCCCGAGCGGTTTGAGTTGCCAAGTTCTTAACTTCACTGGCGACGACGGCAAATCCTTTGCCCGCATTACTGGCCCTTGCTGCTTCAATTGTAGCGTTCAGTGTCAGCAAGTTCGTTTGTTCTGCAATGTCGGTAATGAGGGCGACAACCTCGCCTATTTTTTGTGTGGCATGAACCAGACCTTGGATCATTTCCTTGCCACGTTCCTCCTCATCGACTGCCTGGCCAGCGATTTCCGTAGATTGGCTGACTTGTCGACTAATCTCACCGATGGAACTGGAAAGCTCTTCGGCAGCAGAGGCCACAGTTTGTACATTGTTATGTACCGCACCGGCTCCCATCTTATAGGACTTCTTCCACTTCGCTTCGTCGCCTTGCCAATAATCGGACGTGACGTCGCTCTGTCCGACGTTGAGGCCTTTGTTGTCCTTCACGAAGATTTCGGCATAGAGGCCTTGAGCCTGCTCCTTAACACCCTAGAGGTATTTGGAAAGAGGATTGGCCAGAACCGAGTCGATCAGGGGGCCTGAGCCGGCTTTGGTTTCTGCCCGCCATTGCTTGTCGAGCTTGATGACTTGATCTTGGGACCGGGACGCATTTTTCGCGTTTTGTGCCTTTACGGCACTAACAACCGCAGGATTTTTAAGCCAAGCGGAAATTTTAGTTTTTGCTAGGTCCGTCAAAGGGGCTTTATGGGAATCTGCGAACGCATCGGATGCGCCGAAGGCGATCATGGTGGAAAAAACGAAGGCAACTGCCTTTTTCATTTTACTCTCCTCAAATTTATATGTGTCGTTAGGTGATTAATAATTACGAGCCACTAAATGGCTGGCAATTCGACATCGGGAGCAACTTCGCTCCAGAACGTGAGGAGGATATAGAGGGGATTTGTTTCTCTGGTATGTCTAAAGTGTATCAAATCCCAAGTTCACATACCAAGTGCATAATTTTCGGGCGGGTCAGTGAGCTTGGCGAAGACCTCGTTGGTTGAGTGGTAATTGAGTGCTTTTCGCGGTCGGTTATTAAGTAAATCTTCCACACGC
>Ga0114999_10010330_pt1 | contig 10121 bp, 9 predicted proteins | sample ArcticOcean_MG_C_3_FD_89820 | JGI IMG/M metagenome (GOLD analysis project Ga0114999, IMG submission 89820) | Marine microbial communities from western Arctic Ocean - ArcticOcean_MG_CB8_126 | ecosystem: Environmental > Aquatic > Marine > Oceanic | place: Arctic Ocean: Canada Basin | collected... | reverse complement strand
TCACCGTGGATCTCACGACCGAGATAGACGCCTGCCTCCACGTCGGAAAGCTGCGCCTTTCGAATAATCATGTCACCCATGCGACTCTCCCAAGACAGTGAAACCCAAATTTCTGCCATCAACGTGCGGTATGATCGAGATCACAATATGATATTTTTTTATTTAGGTAGCTATTTTATCCTTATATCAGATGGGGTTATCGGCCACTTATATCAATAGAAATTCATCACGTTGACACGGACGTTTTAGATAACTAACCTAAGGTCATGATCACGGCGGGCCAGTGCCGAGCTGCACGTGCGTTCCTCAGGTGGACGCTTCCCGACCTTGCCCAAGTGTCGATGGTTAGCATCTCAACAATTAATGCGTTTGAACTTGAGCACCGGCATCCGATTCGCGCCAACTTGGCGGCGATCGCGCGCGCGTTCGAGGGTGCCGGGATCGAACTTGTCGATGACAACGGCGTGCGCCTCAAATCCGCTCCGCGCGCTGGCTCAGCAAGCTAGCGAGCGGGATTCAACGGCAGGGCCAAGGTGGTCGCCCACCGCCAATATGGCGCCATCGCTTGCAAGCGTTGCGGTCAGCCACCATAATTTCTCGGTGGCCAAGAATAAATTTTCGGATCTGAGTTGGGATTTCGACGACAAGCCTGTCGTAGAGGTGCGTCCGTGCGAACGTCCCGATTGTGACAAAGAGGGCGAGCACCGCGCCCCCAAATCGCGAAGCGCGCTGACCGAGTATTTCTGGTTCTGTCTTGAGCACGTGCGCGAATACAACGCGACCTGGGATTTCTTCGATGGGATGGACGAATCGGAGATTGAGCAATTCAGGGATCGGGACGTCACGTGGCATCGCCCGACCTGGAGGCTTGGCAGCAACAAAGCTGCGACACCGGTAGGCAAGGGCTTCCAGGACGATTTTGGGCTCTTCGGTGACCACAACCGAAGCGGGCCTCGAATCGAGACGGAGGAACGTCAGCCGCGCTGGCGGTTCGCTCCTGATCGAAAAGCGCTCGCAGTCTTGAATCTCTCAGTGTATTGCACTGTCGAAGAGATCAAGATCCGATATAAGGAGCTGGTTAAGCGGTTTCACCCCGATGCAAATGGTGGATCGCGGGAAGCTGAAGACCGCCTCAAGGATATCATTCAGGCTTATTCCTTCCTGATGTCCCGCGCTCGCGCTTAGTCGCGCCGCGAACCAACGTAAAAATCCCGGTCGTGTGAGGGTAGAATGACGACAACAGCAGAGTCCGCGAGTGAAATTGCCCAGATTACAAGTCTTCCCGACATCAAGGTTTCGGTACGTCAATTGTTCGGTATCGATAGCGACCTCGAAGTCGCGGCTTATTCGCAGTCGGGTGAGCACGTGCCCGACATCGATGACTCCTATAGATTTGACCACAATACCACCCTCGCCATTCTGGCTGGTTTCGCACACAACCGCCGGGTGATGATCCAGGGTTATCACGGGACCGGCAAATCAACCCATATCGAGCAAGTCGCGGCACGACTCAATTGGGCCTGCATACGGGTGAATCTCGATAGCCATATCAGCCGAATCGACTTGATCGGCAAAGACGCGATCGTTCTTCGCGACGGCAGACAAGTCACCGAATTTCGCGAAGGCATCCTGCCGTGGTGCTACCGCTCGGCAACGGCATTGGTATTTGACGAATATGATGCCGGTCGGGCGGATGTCATGTTCGTTATTCAACGGGTCCTTGAAGCCGAAGGCAGACTCACGTTGCTTGACCAAAATGAGGTGGTGCGTCCCCATCCCGCATTTCGTCTATTCTCGACGACGAACACCGTCGGCCTTGGCGATACCACCGGTCTCTATCATGGCACTCAGCAGATCAACCAAGGCCAGATGGACCGTTGGAATATCGTCGCAACGTTGAACTACCTCCCGCACGCAGATGAAGTGAACATCGTGTTGGCGAAAGTGCCGCAATACGACAACGACGAGATGCGTAAGACGATCAGCAATATGGTGGTGCTGGCAGAACTGACGCGGTCCGGCTTTATGGGCGGCGACATCTCGACCGTCATGTCGCCGCGCACCGTGATTACCTGGGCCGAGAACACTGACATTTTTAGCAGCGTCGGTCTCGCATTCCAGCTAACCTTTCTCAACAAATGTGACGAGGCCGAGCGGTCGACGGTCGCCGAATACTACCAGCGATGCTTCGACGAAGAGCTGCCGGATTCGAGCGCCAACATCAGCATTAACTGACGCAGGTTGAGCTGACAGCGCGCGCAATTATTCATTGGCCTGAATTACACTTGGCCTGAAATCACACTTGGCGTGAAATCACGTGGCCCACGCAAAAAGCCCACTCGAAGAATTCACCCTGGCCGTTGCCGCGACGACGCGGGCAATCGCCGACAAAAGCGACCTCGTCGTCACCTATGGCCGCGATGCAGCGCGTCTCACTGGCAACCAACTCTACCTGCCCCAACCCTCGCGCGAACCAACCAACGGCGAGGTGACGTCGCTGCGCGGTACGGCAGATGCCCATGCACTACGCCTGCGTCATCACAACGCAAAAGTGCACGCCGCGCGTATGCCCGAAGGCGCCGAAGCGCGCGGTGTTTACAACGCCGCTGAACTCGCGCGGGTCGAATCGCTGGGTGCCAAACGGATGCGCGGTGTAGCCGCCAACTTGAACGCACTGCTCGAAGAGCAATATCGCAGCGCCGGCTACGCCGACATCAACAACAAAGAAGACGCGCCGATCGGCGAGGCAGTCGCGCTGATGCTGCGCGAGCGAATTACCGGCGCACCGCCACCCGAATCCGCACGCAGGATCGTCGAACTCTGGCGTGACGAGATACTTGAGAAGGGTGCGGAGGACCTCGATTCATTGGCCGCCGCGGCCGACGACCAGGTGCACTTCACAAAAGCAGCGCGCAAACTCATTGCCGATCTCGGCCTTGCCGAGGAAGAAGACAATCAGGACTTGGAGGAGCAGGACGCGGGCGGCGAAGAGGATGACCAGGATCAGCAAAACGGATCCGGCGACGGGTCGGACGACGACCAGGACAATAGCGAAACGCTAGCGGCACAAGGCGAGCAGGACGGTGAGGACGGCGAAAGTGATGCCGAGGCAGCAATCAGTGCCGACATGCAACTCGATACCGCTGGCGACGAAGAACCAAGTTCCAACAAACGAACCCCCCAACCTGACAATTTTCCACCCCACCCCAACGATTCCGACGGTTATAAAGTTTTCAGCAACAGCTACGATGAAGTCGTCGGCGCCAAAGATCTTTGCGATGCCGAAGAGTTGGCGCGACTACGCCGCCATCTCGATCAGCAACTGGTCAGTCTGCAAACCTCGGTATCGCGGCTGGCAAACCGATTGCAGCGCCGTCTCTTGGCCAAGCAGAGCCGATCTTGGGAATTCGACCTCGATGAAGGCATGTTGGACGCCGCCCGGCTCGCCCGCATTGTCGTCAACCCGGAACATCCACTTTCCTACAAGATGGAAAAAGAGACCGAGTTCCGCGACACCGTGGTTAGCATGCTGATCGATAATTCCGGGTCGATGCGGGGACGGCCCATTAGCGTAGCGGCAATGTGTACGGACATTCTCGCCCGCACGCTGGAGCGCTGCGGCGTCAATGTCGAGATCCTCGGATTCACCACCCGCGCTTGGAAGGGCGGGCAATCGCGCGAGGAATGGTTGGGTGGCGGGAAAACCGCCAATCCCGGCCGCCTTAATGATCTTCGCCATATCGTCTACAAATCAGCCGACGAACCCTGGCGGCGATCGCGCAAGAATCTCGGCCTCATGCTCCGCGAGGGTTTGCTTAAGGAAAATATCGACGGTGAAGCCATCCTATGGGCGCATCAGCGCCTGCTGGCACGGCACGAACAACGCAAGATATTGATGGTGGTTTCGGATGGTGCCCCTGTGGACGACAGCACGCTGTCAGTGAACTCAGGCAATTATCTCGATCGCCATTTACGCCAAGTGATCGACTGGATCGAGGCGCGCTCCCCCGTCCAGTTAATCGCAATTGGTATCGGCCACGATGTCACTCGCTACTATCGTCGCGCCGTCACGATCGTTGATGCCGAACAACTTGCCGGTGCCATGGTCGATCAATTGGCATCGCTGTTCGAGGAGGGTGACCTGCCCCCGGCACGGCGCGGAACGCGAAGCGCAGCTTAAGGATAGCGCCGGGCGCCCGCGTTCGCGCCAGTTTCGCCAGGTCGTCGGCCACAGATAGTCAGGCACCGTCAACGACTGGTGTGGCAATGGTCTTGGCGATCATATGCTGATCAAAATCGATCTATGACGACTGCGTAGATCCGTTTTCATTTAGTTGGCGGCCGCCGCGGCGAGGCGGCGGGCAAAAGCTTCGGTCTCTTCGTCGGCCGGAAAGAAACTCTCGATCCGGAATTCCTGGAGCGTAACGTCCTGGGCAGTTCCGATCGTGGCAATCGTCGAGAACCAGGATGAGCGCTGACCGTCCTTCTCGAAAGTTACGGTCAGGACCGGTGCATCAGCCTGGGGATGAATCGGATTGCGCCAGTCGCTGGGTACCCCTTCTTAGTCACAGAGTGCAGCGACCACCGAGAAGGCATCCTGATCATGCGGTAACATCAGGGCTTCTCGATAAGCGCGATGCAAGGCCACCCTGGCAACGCTCTCCCGGTCGACGATGTGGGGCCGCAGAAAATTCGGGTCGAACATCATGTGCAACACGTTTGGCGGGGTATTTGTTAGCGGCCGATCCGGCCCACAGAGAAACCCGATCAGATGCATCCCCGCCTGGTTTGATAACAGCATGTCCCAGTTGGCGTTAACAACCAACGCCGGAAATGGCTCCTGTTACGCCAGCATGAAATCCAGCGCCCGCCGCACCGGGGCCAACGCCGCGTCGTCAAGCGCCGTTCGCGGTACATCGGCGCGTACCCCGCGCCGCTGAGCAGCGAATTTCGTTCCCTCAAGGGCACTTCGAGAGCCTCCGCCAGTTTAAGGACCATGTCGCGGCTGGGTTGCGCGCGCCCAGTCTCCAGGAAAGATACGTGGCGCGAAGAAGACTCCGCAGCGAGCGCCCGATCGAGTTGGCTTAACCGTCGATATGCCCGCCACTCTTTAAGGAGGGGGCCGAATGCTGGCGTATGAATTTGAGCGTCACTCATGTCGGTGTTCCTCGACAAACTTAGCGAGACCGCGTCGCAAGCGACATTACCTCTGAGGTAATTGCAGCGCCTGCATTGAATCCCTAATTCTAAGGCTTCACGTTGGAGGCTTACATGACAACATCCGAAGCTCTACCCTCCCCCGCCACCCCTTCCCTCTGACACGCCGCGCTGATGGGAACGCTGCTTTCTCGGCCATGTCCGGTATCGTGCTCGCGGCAATGCCGGCAAAGATGTCGGCATTGATCAGCGTCAATGCGCCCTTCATCTTTGCGCTGCTGGGCGTTGGTTTGGTTCTGTATGCCGTGGCTCTATTTCTTGCCGCTAGGCAACGCCCGATCAACACCTACGTCGCGTGGACCGCTATTTTCATGGACGATGGATGGGTCATCGGCAGCGTTGCGTTGCTGGTGTTTGCACCGACCCTGTTCTCGCCATCGGGTACATGGTTGGTAGCGATCATCGCTGCGATCGTTGCGGGATTTGCCGTCGCTCAATTTCTCGGCTTACGCCGCGGCACGTGACGCCCTCGAACGCGCCCCCGCTTGGTCCTATCAAAAGCAATCTGGTGCCGGAAATCGCCGGCGCCAGACGCGATTCCCAACCGCCCTCCTAAGCGATGCCAAAATCTAGCTGGCGAGCGCCGATCTAAACATTGTTCTTGAGAAACGTCAGCGTACGCTTCCAGGCAAGATCGGCATCAGGCTTGTCGTAGCGGCCGGTGGTAGGATTGGCGAACCCATGATCGGCTTCGTACCAGTGGAATTCGATCCGCTTGCCCGCGGCCTTCATCTCTTTGGCGAACCCCTCGACCATCGGCTTGTCGATAAAACCATCGCGGGTGGCGAAGTGGCCCTGAACCGGACCTTTCAGAGCGCCCAGTTGCGCCGCCTTTTTGGCGACATTGCCGTAGTAGATCACGGTCGCATCTACTGGTACGGCCAACGACGCATTGAGCGACCAGCCCCCGCCGAAGCACCAGCCGATGGTTGCCACCTTGCCGTTCCCACGTTCATGGCGCCTTAGCCACGCGACCCAGGACGCGAGCGCGTCGGTAGCTTCCGCCGGTTTGACCTGCCGCATATACCGTTGCGCCTCGCTCGGGTCGCCAGACGATTTGCAGTTGTAGAGGTCGATTGCGAGCGTAACGTAACCTTGCTTGGCGAATTCGGCAGCGACGGCTTTGATCTGATTGTTTAAGCCCCACCATTCGTGGACCAGAACGATCGTGGGTGCTTTAGCCCTGCTCGGCAGCGCCAGCGACGCGGTCACGGAACGCCCGCCCTTTGTTGTCAGCGATACCTGCTGCAAGTCCGATGCTGCGGCGTTCGCAAGCATCGGATCGGCAAGGATCGTTGCCAGCGATATCCCGCCGGCACCTTTGAGAACGGTCCGTCGTGCGTACATGATAGTTTCCTTCCTCATATTGCGACGTTTGTTAAGAGACGTTTCATAAATGAAGCTTCATAAGCCAAATATGTTTTAACTATGCACCGATCAGTTGGTGATCAACACACACGAGCACGTAAAATTTTACCACCCATGATCCGGCTCCTTGCGTGTTTCGCGCTTGCGACAACGCTCATTGTCGCGCCTCTTCACAATCCGATCAGCGGCCAGACAGCGCGCGCAGATTCCATCGAAGTAAACGTAAGGGCAGTCCACCTTAATCCCGACAAACCGTCGATCGGCCGAACCGGGCAGCTGCGTTTCCGTGGCGGATTGCGCCTGTCGTCGCGCGATCGGCGGTTTGGCGGCTTATCGGGCATCACGTTTATTGGACCTGACCAACTCCTTGCGGTTTCCGACCGCGGCTGGTGGATTTCTTTCCGCATCGTTGAGGAAAAAGGCCGACGTGTTGGTATTAGCGACGCAACCCTCGATCCCTTGCGAGATGTTCGCGGCAATCAGCTCAGGTCGGACCGCGATGCGGAAGCACTCGAGATCGCGGACGACGGCGCCCTCGTGGTCGCTTTCGAACGGCACCATCGGCTCTGGCGCTACCCGCCACCGCCCGCGCATATCACTGCACCAGCGTCGGAACTTCGCGGATTTGCCGAATGGTCGGCGCTCCCTTCAAACGGGGGCTTCGAGGCCATAGCGATACTCGCAGGTGGTCGCCGCCTGTTGGTTTCCGAACAGGGGCGCGAGGGTGAAACCGATCTCGTCGCTTGGTTGTTCGACTATGGCCAGTACCGACGGCTTACCTATGCAACAATCGGCCAGTTTGTGCCCACCGATCTCGCCCGCTTGGCGAGCGGTAATCTTATCGCTCTCGAGCGGCGTTTCACGGCGGTTGGTGGCTTCGCAAGCCGGCTGCAGATCATCGACCAACGGTTGATCCGCCCCGGTGCTCGCGTGGTTGGTCGCGAGATCGCACGTTTTGAGCGCCCACTGCTGATCGAAAACTTCGAGGGTATTGCTGTTCGCAACCAACCCGACGGAGCGGCGGATATTTTTGTGGTTTCAGATGACAACTACAACCCATTGCAACGCACGCTGCTCCTATCGTTCAGACTGGAGGCGGCTGACTCCGCCGATAGATCCAATGTTACTCCGCCAGAAAACTCAGCCGCGCGCCCGGTACGGTGAGACCTCGATCTCCGGTATCCAGACGCCATCGGGCGCCGGCCCCGTTTGATAAAAAACGTCAATCGGAATACCACCGCGCGGATACCAGTACCCGCCCAACCGCAGCCGTTTTGGGCCGAGTTCGGCGATCAATCGCTTGGCAATCCCGACGCTGCAGGCCTCGTGAATCTCACCCTGGTTGCGAAACGATCCCAAGAAGAGCTTGAGGGATTTGCTCTCGAGGATGAATTTGCCGGGTACATAATCGATAACCAGATGAGCGAAATCTGGCTGACCCGTTATCGAGCATAGCGACGTGAATTCAGGACAGGTAAAGCGCACGACATAGTCGGCATCGTCATGCGGGTTCGCGATCTTTTCGGGAATCGCTTCGTCGGGTGACGCTGGCTGCGCCGTCGGTCTGCCGAGTTGAGATAATTCTGAATTGGCTATTTGGAGTCCCCACTGTCTTTCGTCGCTGATACCGGTCGATCCAAGAATTGTTATGCGCTCGCATTCGTGCGCGCGACCGACTATTTTCGCCGCGCCCTACGGACTTTGGACCATGGAAAACGCTCAACCAACCACCAGCGCGCAGGCGCCCATTTCGTATCGCTTCATAGTCGTCGTGGCGATCTTCGTCACCTGCCTGATTACGTCGAACATCATTGCGACCAAGATCATCGCCGTTTCCGGTCTGTTGTTGACCGCCGCGATCGTGATCTTCCCGGTCAGCTACATCATTGGCGATGTCCTTACCGAGGTCTATGGCTATGCCAGAGCCCGCCAGGTGATCTGGCTCGGATTTCTCGGGAACTTCATCGCCGTCGTCGCGATCTGGCTCGGGGGCCTGCTGCCCGCTGCAGCGTTCTGGGAGCACCAAGCCGCCTACGATGCGATCCTAGGCGCGGCGCCGCGTATCCTTGTGGCCTCCTTCCTGGCCTACCTAGTTGGAGAATTCGCCAATTCTTATGTACTCGCGAAGATGAAAATTGCGTCCGCGGGTCGTCGCCTTTGGGCACGTACCATCGGCTCAACACTGGTCGGGCAAGGTTTGGATTCCGTTATATTTGTCGTCGTCGCGTTTGCCGGTATCCTCCCCGTCAAAGCGCTGGCGATCGCCATCGTAACGCAGTGGCTCGTTAAATCGGCTTACGAGGCGTTGGCAACGCCAATCACCTACGTCGTCGTCGGCTATCTAAAGCGAAAAGACGGGGTTGATGCCTTTGACACCGATACGCGGTTTAACCCGCTGACGGTTTCGGGTGAGTAGGCAGGATCGTTGGGCGGGCAATCGAGCTCCGACCGATTTAGGCGCTTACCTGTTTCTCGTCGAGGGCTTTCTTGATGCCCTTCTTGATCCGCCGCGCTTTAATCGACAACGCTTCGTCTCGGGATTTCATGAGGAAGGTGTCAAGCCCGCCATTATGCTCGACCGAGCGAATCGCATGCACCGACACTGAGAGCCGAAAGCCACGTTTGAGCGAATCGGAGAGCAGGGTGACGGTCTGAATATTTGGCAAGAACCGCCGGCGTGAGCGGTTTTTGGCGTGGCTGACATTGTTCCCGGTCAGCACACCCTTGCCCGTAAGCTCGCAACGCCGTGCCATGGATGCATCCTTCGTCTACGACGTGAAATCGGCCGTGACTATTACGTGACGCGGGCCAGAGCGTCAACCCTACCCGCTAGCGATTGCGGAACGCTTCGATCAGCTGGGTGGCTGCCTGCGATGGAACTAGCCGGTTAGCAGCGACCTGTTCTTCCAACTTTGCCGCGAGTTCGTTTGTCGCCGGGTCGTTGCGAAGCTGTTCCAAAATCCCCTCATTAACATGGCGCCAGAGCCAATCCTTAGCCTGCCGCTGTCGACGATCGGCGATTTCACCGTTTTCGCCGAGCGCGCTTTGATGCCGCTGGATTATTTGCCAGATTTCATCTATCCCGATTTTCTCCAAGGCCGAGCACATAGCGATTTCGGCCGACCATGATGTCGTCAGTGGGCGCAGTAGAGACAGCGCGTTTTGATACTCGGCGGCGAGTCGTTTTGCCGGTCCAGCGAGATCCCCGTCAGCCTTATTGACGATAACAAGTTCTGCCAATTCGACGATGCCGCGTTTGAGGCCTTGTAGTTCGTCGCCCCCGCCTGGTGAGAGGATAAGCATGAACAGATCGACCATATCCGCGACCGCGGTCTCAGATTGGCCGACCCCAACCGTCTCAATAATGACAACGTCGTAGCCGGCGGCTTCACATAGCAGCATCGCTTCGCGGGTCCGGCGTGCGATACCGCCCAACGTCCCGCGCGATGGTGAGGGTCGAATATAGGCCTGAGGGTGGCGCGCGAGATCTGCCATGCGGGTTTTATCGCCCAGAATCGAACCACCCGATCGGCTCG
>Ga0114999_10010329_pt1 | contig 10121 bp, 5 predicted proteins | sample ArcticOcean_MG_C_3_FD_89820 | JGI IMG/M metagenome (GOLD analysis project Ga0114999, IMG submission 89820) | Marine microbial communities from western Arctic Ocean - ArcticOcean_MG_CB8_126 | ecosystem: Environmental > Aquatic > Marine > Oceanic | place: Arctic Ocean: Canada Basin | collected... | reverse complement strand
TTGCCCGCCATTGCCGTTGAACTAGTGGTGCCGATAGCAAGCAATGCTGTATTGCCTGCTAATGCCGTTGAACTAGTGGTGCCGATAGCAAGTGTCGTATATCCTTCATCATTTGTCCATTGACTATTACTACCACCTTTATTTGTGAAAGTGTCTGTACTTGATGCTGTTACATCACCCCCGCCGTCAGTAATTCCGTAACCTGATAATGTAGTAGGTTTACTTGATAGTGAAGCAAATGCTCCATCAAATAATGCTGTATCGCCTGCTAGTGCTGTTGTACTACTTGTACCTAATGTGGGTGGAAATGTCGATGGTACACTTCCTAGGCTAGTATATGAAATAGCACCATTAGAAAAACCACCACTACCATCGGCAACTAAAGTAGTGCCAGCGGCAGGTGTACCTGTAATTGTAATTGTAGAACCTGATAATCCGGCTGCGCCGCCAGCTGCGGATATTGTCATATAATCAGCTTCCCAGACACCTGCCGCTGGTGCAGCCAGTGCTATACCAGATCCAGCTTTAAATTCAAATCTGTCATTTAAATCTGCGCCAGAAATAGTTGGATTTAAGAGTTGAGAAACGCTATTAACAGTGTCGGTAATTAGAAATCTACCGTAGTTTTTAGGAAAACTTACATCTAAAGTTCCAGAACTGGCTGTATATATTATAGTTCCTTGTGTCGATCCAACGCTTCGGGTCGCAGTTAAATTAGGAAATGCATTTGCAGTATCTTGTGCTGTAGTAATTGCTGCGGCATGTTGTGATACAGAAGTACTTGATATTGAGGTCGTAGGTATCACACCTGTACTATCTAAAAGAACGGCACTATCAGCCATTCTTGCTACAGGAATAGTTCCAGTTAGTTGTGATCCTGCAACAGCAATTGCCGCTTCGTGTTGAGTTATAGATGCTTCAGTTATTCTGGCATCAGGAATAGTTCCAGTTAGTTGTGATCCTGCAACAGCAATTGCCGCTTCGTGTTGAGTTATAGAAGTCTCTGCAATTCTATCGTCAGCAAAAGCGCCTGATGTAATTTTAGCTGCATCTAAGCTGGGTATTTCAGCGGCAATTAAAGGATCTACGTTTAGAGTATATATGCCAGCACTATATGCTAATTGTGCATAGTCTGCGGTACCAGTGTTTGCTGCTGAGAAATGTGCTTGTGTTTCAGATGCAGATGGTCCGGTGTATGTTATTATGCCTGTTGCATTATCATAACTAAATGATCCGTCACCACCACCATCAGTACCTGAAATAGAAGCTCTTGCTCGGCTTTGAGTAAAGTATAGATTTGAACCTTCTCCAAGTTGATCTGTGTTATAACTTGATATTAAATTTGTTGCGCCTGCATTTGGATTTGCAAATACCTTATTTAATGCAAAAACATCACTATCTGCATTATATAATATTGTAGCATTCGCACCGTCTATTGTGATGCCGCCACCATCAGCAGCGGCTGCATTTGCTGCACCTTTTGCTATTTCTATATTTTTATCTACAATAGTAAGTTCTGTGGAATTAATAGTAGTTGTTGTTCCATCAACTTCCAAATTACCTTTAATTCTAACCAATCCGGCAGAATCATTTACTGGAGAAGGATCAATTATAATAGGACCAGTTACATTGTTAATATCAAATCCGTTTAGATCAAGATTTCCACCTAATTGAGGAGTCTTATCTTCTACAATATTTTCAAATATACTCGCTAATTGAAATGAGACATAAGGATCTTTATAAAAAGTTCTAGGTGGTTCAGATTCTGGATTATGATATATTCTACCTAAACTAAATTCTTCTTTGAAATAATCTATAGGATTACCTTGATCATCACTATCAATTAATTTATAACCAATTGGCCAATTGTGAAATTGAGATGCATCGGAATCCACATAAACATATACTTGATCATTTTTTAAATCAATAATTTGATCTTTAGTATTAATATTTGTAATAGCACCATCGTCAAAGGTAATATCAAATTTTCCACCTTTTACACCGCTAGTGGCAACACCATATGAAACTTGACCCGAAAACTTCCTTAATATCCCGTTAAAATTTTCATCTAAATTAAATTCTAATATTTTATTCACATCTGGTATGGAATCTCCAAAGTCAGATAAAGAGATTCTAAGATAGTTTAAATCTTTTTTAACTGTTATTGCAGTAACTCCAGCATCAGACCATGTTGAGTGTGTGGTACCTCCTAATTCTGAAGTTCCGTCATTATCTAAAATTAATTGATCTGGCTGAAATGCATTATAGACAAGTGCATAAGAAGTATAAAAATTAGTATTATTTGATATAGAAACATCACTACCATCATATCCTGCAGGATTAGGTGTTCTGAATACTGTAAGTGTTGATTGTTTTGCGAATACATCTATTCCATTTTTAGGGCTTACTTCACCTTCATTAACATAGGCTATAATAAATCCCATAGACCTATTACTACTATCGCCAGTAAATTTTATTGTAGCTTCATAATCAGGATAACTTTTATCAGACACAAATCCAGTTATAGAATTGCTAACATGATCGGTGGTTAAAGTTTTTATAGTGTGACTATTGGTATCATAATAAACATAATTCATCATAGATTGATCATATGGATATCTTAATGGCGTTTTTGTCACATTTGGTATATTGCCGTGATTTATACTTTTCCAAGTAGAATGCAGCAAATCTTTTGTTTCATTTTGTGCAGTAGTATTTCCCACTGGAGATGGAATAATAGCAAGAGCCGCAGTAAGATCGGAATCAGTGTTGACGAATTTTCCTGATCTTACTATATAGTCCCACTCATAAGCATTTAATATACTATTGAAGGATAATATTTCTCCATGACCACCCGCGCCTAATTTACGAATGGTGTTAGTTATTCCATCTTCATCAACTTCGTCTAAGCCATCACTATCTAAATCGGTTACTCTTATTTTAGGATAAAAATGCCATTTATCATCTCTCTCATTAAATTTTAAAGACGCATATTTACCCTTATTTCTATAATAGTGTATTCCACCATAATCATCAGTTAGTAATACAGATTCATCATCACTATCACCAGCTTCGATTCTATATCTACCTACACGTAATTCTGATCCTATATTTGCACTATCAACTTCTATTTTATTTGAAACTAAAGAAGGTGTACTAATTCTAGTACCCAACAGTTTAGTATAATTATCTAATGTTCCTGTGCCGTCACTTTCAGTGCTGTCTCCTAAAGTTATTCCACTAGTTGCACCAAGTTTTATTTTGTCAAATGTTCCACTATCAAAGTTTAATGAATTTCCTGATAGCGTTTTTATGTGTGCGCTATCTGTATTAAGATTGGAAATATTTGCACTATCTGAAATTACTAATGTATTACCTGAAGAACTATCAAAGGTAAGATTATCTATTTGGGCACTATCTACATTTATTCCAGAAACTTTGGGTGAAATAAATTTACCATCACTATCTTTAATAAGAGAAGGTCCTAAACCTATATTTTGAACAGAATCTAAATTAAGACCACCATGAATACCACCAGCACCTACAGCAATTGCAGAATCGATCAATGCTTGATTTACGGCTAAAGTAGCGATATTTGAATCTAAATCAGACTGTATAGTTGATGCTGGTGTAGACACTAAAACATCAGTTCCTATAACAGGTTCTTTTACTGTAAATTGAATTATGAAATTGCTTATAACTTCATAATTATTATTCAAAAGGGCATTATCATCTCTAAATCTGAGAAGTTCTATACCAATATATGATGGCATATCGTTTTGGAATATATACCATTTCTGTTTCCAGCCCGAGGCTCTAAGTTGATCTGAATTAAAAATATCGTATTCAACTAAATTTATTCCCGCCTTGAAAAAATCAACTCTATAATATTCTATATATTCGGGCCTAGTTGAAGATGTCCGTGGTTCTGTGTTTACTTGTGGTGCTATATTATGATTAGTAATAGTAATCTCTATACCTTCATGGCGAGCCAGAGGTATTCCACTTAATTGTGTAGGATATTGTAATTCTACAGTATTGACATAATCAAATGCATCTTCACCTGAATTTCCAGATAAAGTGGGATTTAAAAACTTGATTTCTCCTGATGTAGGTCTATCTGTCGATGACCCCCCATTTGGCGTAAATCTCCATTCTAAACTAGTATTTTCTGCCATATTTTAACGCCTTTGATCATCATCGTCAGCTTCACTTGGATCTGGAATATCGCCGTCTTTTATTTCAGTTTCAATTTCTTTTCTAAGGTCTTTTATATCTTCCTCTGAGTATTTAAGAACATTTTTAAAAATGAATCCTTTAGAGAAATAGTCGCCGACATAATTGGTCATTAATTCAAGGGTCTGTATTCTTTCCCTCAATATTTCAGAATCTTTTAGTTCTGCAAAATAATTATCTCTAGCATAATCAATCTTAATATAAGTTTTCCACTCGTCCCAATCTGCATCTGTAATAATTCTTTTTAAAATGAGTTGTTTCTTTAGCACTTGTAAGAATACCATACCGAATTTTTTTCGTAATCTATCAATAAACTTTGAAAATTTAATTTCTTCTCTAGAAACTTCATTACCTCTACCAAGAGAGAATTGTGATTCTTGTTCTAGTCTATTAAGAGGTACATTTAATGCACGATAAAGCCGTTTTTGAAAGTAAATAATATCATCTATCTGACCCAAGTTGTCGCCACCAGGAAGTGTTGATACTTCTGTACCTCTACCACCTTCTCGCCTGGGTAGCCAGAAATCTTCTAGCATAGACATATGTTTACGATCATCACGCAATTCACCAGTACTAGCATCATAAACAAGTTTGTTACGATATTTGGTCATGATATTTTTCATGTATTCTTCGGCTTTACCTTTAGGTAAGTTACCAACATCAACATAGAAAATTCTACGTTCTGGCGCACGACTCAATCTGTAAATAACCAGAGAGTCTTCCATCATTCTTAATTGATTGACAGGTTTAATACATTTGTGTAAGTGTGAGACCACTTTCTTTCTTGATTCATCTAATAGACCACTTGTCACATAATTTATAGCATCTGTACTGAATCTAATACCTTTGTTTGTCATAGCACCAGGTTGTACTTTTCCTGGCTTCTCCTGATAAATATAGTACTCATTAATTGTATCAATTATATCAGCATTGGTTATAGGATCTTTTTTAGTTTTAACTTCTTTTACTTTTCTAATCTTAGTAGAATCAATAAACCTCAACTCTTGTATTCCAGCCTTTTCATTCTTATCATCTACTAAAATATGATGATAAATTCTACCATCAATATACCATCTTTTGAAAATATCGTGACAATGTTCTGAAGCATCAAACATAGATAATACATGGCCAAACTCTTCCTGAATTTGATCTTTAATATTATCTTGAACTTCTACATCATCTAAGTTTAATGAAATAGTAGCATTTTCACCATCATTTACGATAGCTTCATTTACAATATCTTCTATTGCCATATCAACTTCTGGGTGAGTTGCAATACCTCTATATTTTTGAATTAGACCTACATTATCTTTTGTGTTGTCTCCATCAATATCTACATATTGACCGAAATGACTGCCTGATGCTGTTATATAACCAGCGCCATCATCACTCTGAGGAGCAATAACAGATTTTAATTTTTCTTGTCCTGGATTCTTTTTAGCTCTTTTAAATTCAAAACCAAAAAGTTTCACAGAGTTATTATCATCAGCCATATTTTTTTCCTAATAATTATAATGGGTGGGAGCATATAACTCCCACCTTTCAAGTATTTATATGATATTAAGTAGTAGTACCTAATGACTGCCAATACTGAATTTGGAATTCTACTGTGAATTCTTCAATTTGATCATTAGTTCCGTAATCTACTGCAATTTCACTAACAGTTGTTGGAAAACAACCTTTAAATTCATAACGTTTCAAAACACTTTCGTCTTTATCCAGTTGATCAATTAAAAGGTCAGCTTGATAATCCTGAGGATTAGTCAAGCCAGTGTTGGCTGAATGTGAGTTCATTCCGTTCATCCAACGTTCCATTGCATTTCTTACATCAAAGTTAGTATCATTAATAATAGTAACTGTCCATGGTGCAAAAGTACGATCCCCTGCCATCTGTAAAATTCTACCTCTAAAGTTTACGGGTATAATTCCAAGATTGGAAGATGGTAACTGTGCAGTTCTACACATGAAAGATGTAAGTTCAACATCCCCGGCTGCATAACCAGGAAAGTTGATAGTAGCTTTGAAAAGATTAGGTCTTGCGCCACCGCCTCTTAACTTAGCTTTAAAATCATCTACGCCTAAAATAGCCATTTGTCTCTCCTTAGCTTACTGTGCCAACAACTTCTTCAAACGCTACACCGGTACGAACCGCGGTAAAGTTTAAAGTGATGAAGTTGATTGATCTTGCGGGTTTAATGAATAATGTAGCAATAAACTGATTAGTATCGATAACTAATGGTGTATTATTAGTTCCATCACATACTAGTTTAAAATCAGTAATGCCTCTCCTACCCTTAACATCTCTAAGCAGTGGTTCGACAACATTTACAAATTCGGCTCTTGTAAATTCATCATTGAATTCAAAGAGAATGTTTTGTGCTGCCGCTGCAATAGCTCTTTCAAGTACAAGGAACAATCTGCGAACATTGATTCTATCAAATGCAGATGGTCTTGCAAGGTGTGTTTTATCACCGTATAGTATAATACCTTGACCAGGGATGTTTGCGATAGGATTAATACCAGCTGTATATAGTGCATCACGTTCTGCTTTATTTGGGCTATACAATAGATTTGTTACGCCAAAATATTGTCCTCTGCGAGTACCAGCTGGTGAGAACCAAGGTGCAGCATTGTTATCTGTTGCTGCCATAATTCCTGCTGTGGAAGAAGCTGCTGGAATAAAGATATAATTATCATTATATTTATCGTAAACTTTCAGATAATTGTTGTCTACTGCAAGATAAGAACTTCTAGTAAAACCAGCTATACCTGTAATAATACTTGCATTTGGTGTTGCCGTAACAATATCATTTTTAGCTGGAGATGCTACAACCATACAATCCGCTCGACCGTTTGGTCCAGCGATACTTACAAGATCATTAACTATCGTTACATTGTTCGCAGGGATTAGTGATTGTGGAGCAATCAAGAAATCTATAGATAATGCATTAGGATCTTCAAAATTATCAAATCCGGATGCAATATTTCCAGTTGTGAGTGTTGCTGTACTTACACCACCGTTCAAACTTACATTAACATCGGCTGAAATACCAGCAGTATAATCCGAAGCTGTTGTTGCCGCTGTTCCAGCATTAGTTCCAAACTTTGCAGCGGGCATACCTGCCATGTAAATATATTGCGATTGATTGTTAATCACATTTTTCATAAAGTTTGTAGAACCATCTGAACGTTTAGCACCAAGTGCGAGTGAAACGTATGGGAAAGTTTCTAAAATTTGACCTTTAGTTCCCGTAATATCTCCATCTTCGTCATAAACTACAACATGCGCCTCATCTTTAATAAGACTATTAGCTTCTGTAGCAAGAGCGGAATCAAGCCCAACTGCATAAGGTGAAGTTTGTGGTGGGCCGTCAAAACGTGCTTGATAAAGCCAATTAGCAAAATCAGCATCTCCAGCTGTTGAAACTGAAACTGCTAGTGAATTACCAAGTGTACCTGGAAATCTAGCAACAAATGAGTGACTATCATTACTGAAGGTTTGTGTATCAAAGTGTGTTTGATTGTTAATAGTAGGAGCTGCAACTCCGGCGGCAGAATCCCAGGCATTTTTTGCACTGGCATCTGTTCCTCGGACAATATATAGATCGTCTGAGTATCTTAAATAATATGCTGCTGAGTGGAAGTCTACAGTATTAGTGGTGCTAGGTGCACCGAATGTATTAACAAGTGTAGCTTCGTTATTTACGCGAGTCGCTTCGTCGGCAGGACCCCAATTGAAGTTACCAACAAAAGCACCTGTTGATGTAGGTACGTTGGCAACGCCATTGGTAAGGTCAACTTCTTTGACAACGACAGCAGGAGACTCTGATGGTGAGAATAACGCCATGTTTCTTTCCTTTTCCAAGTATGTAATTATATGTTATCATAATACGATTATGTTCAATTACTGTTATTTATATAATATATATTTTCACCACTCATCCCAAGATGGTGCAGTATTATGAGCTTCTACTGGCTCATATCTACCATCATCTATAAATCCAAACGGCAATACATCATCTTCAATTTCACGCATTCTTTGTGAAAACATCAAATCTTTAATATTAATATCAGTCATTTCATTAAAATATGTCGTACCTACAAAATATCCTAGAAGCACTAAATTCATAACTAAATCGTCATTATTACCATCAGTGGCTTCCCAAGAATTTCCTCTTGCAGTAAAAGTTGATATTTCTGAAATAGTTTGTCTATCATATATTTCAAGTTTATTTGTTTCTATTAAATCTTTGAATGAAGAACAGCCTATTCGTTTTACTTTACGGTTCATTCTAATACCTAAAGAATCTGCTTTGATAACAGATTCCACAAACATATTTTCATATTCTAAATCATGGTAAAGACCATTACATACAACTTGACCAGCATCATTTGACTCAACAACTACCATGGCGTCATTATATACTTTTGCATATTTGTATATAATATTGGGATAGAGTAACGGAGATATAGTGTTGTTTTGATATACTGCAACTTGTTTAAAAATATTGTCACTTACATCAATTATATTGAATGTTGAAAAATCTCTTCCTCTGCCTTGTGCAACATCAACTAAACAGACATAAGTGTGACTCTCTTTGGGATGTTCATATATTCTAACACTATCACTTGTGGTTTCTATAGGATCTTTCATTTTTAGTCCTAGTAATGTTTCAACATTTATAAGAGTATCTCCTGTGCCTATAAACGTATTCCCAAATTCTTGATCAAATTGCAATTGTGAAGTGTTTGATATAGTTGAAGCTTTCCAACTTTCATCTCTACCAGGAACGTCCCACCAATCAACACGAAAATATTTAAATTCATTCGTACCTTGTACTGAACCTTCCCATATCTTATGAAAAATATTGCCAATGCCATTAGCTGTTGATGTAATGATAATCTTAGTATCTTTACCAGATGAAACAACCGGATATGTAGAAGTATAAAATTCATTCGCTCTCTCAACAAATGCAAATTCGTCAAGATATAGAAGGTTAACAGACATACCACGAATAGATGAACCCGATGTTGCCGCCGCTACAATTCTTGAATTATTACTAAATTCTATTGATCCTTTGTTGAGTGCTTTACATCCAGGTTGTAAAAAGAACGGTAAGTTTTCAAGCATCAAAGTAATACGACCAAGCATTTCTCTTGCGGTTGCGCCCTTGTTTGCCATAACTGCAATAGTTTTTTCGCTGTGAAACAAAGCAAACCAAAGAAGATATGAAACAGATGATATAGATTTGCCGCTTTGTCTACACGCTAAAACTATTGAAAATCTATTATTATTAAAAGACTCAAACATCTTTTCTTGATATGGATAAAGATTAAAGTTGACAAGACCCTTATCAAGTGATATTATTTTACAATAAGTCTTAGCAAAATATGTTGGATTATGCATACATTTAGCATATTCTTTAATGGCATCATTTGTCCATTCTTGAATTATACCATCACGTTTTACATTAAGATTGCCAAGATAAGTATTAGGCTGGTTCATTATCATCTTTTTTAAACTCTATCACATTATCTTCAACAACATTTAACGCATTTGCTGGTACCATATCTTGCAACATTCTTTGTAAATCTGTAGTTGATCCAACAAAAAGATTATTGGTTGTGCCAGTTTCGTTAGGTTTTTCTAGTTTAGCCAAATCTTTTTTCTTCTTATGAAGATCAATAAGTTTATCGTTTACATCTGATGTGTTTTTTATAAGTGTAGCTACCACTTCAAAGGCTCTAGGATGTTCCAAAGCTGAGGCAATATTCATCATCTCATCTAAAGATTCTTGGCCCTTATTAATTAAATCGTAATAAGTCCGTCTTGTAAATTCCAAATCATCTTGTTCATTATCTGAGTCAATCATTTCATTTCCTTA
>Ga0114999_10010326_pt1 | contig 10122 bp, 12 predicted proteins | sample ArcticOcean_MG_C_3_FD_89820 | JGI IMG/M metagenome (GOLD analysis project Ga0114999, IMG submission 89820) | Marine microbial communities from western Arctic Ocean - ArcticOcean_MG_CB8_126 | ecosystem: Environmental > Aquatic > Marine > Oceanic | place: Arctic Ocean: Canada Basin | collected... | reverse complement strand
AATAATTTAGACTTTTCCCTAATTGAACAACAAGTAAAAGTTGAACTGTTTTGGAATAGTTTGGTTTTTGAAATTTATAAAAATAAATTAATAGTAAGTCCTGAAGAAGTTGAAGATCAACTAAAGTTAATTCAAAATGAGGAAAAAATGAATGAATATCTTATTTCAGAAATTATTATTAAAAAAGTAGATAAAGAAATGATAGAAGCAGAAACTGAAGAATTAATTAATAAAATTAAAACTGAAGGATTCGAAAGCACAGCTAAAATCTTTAGTATTTCTAAGTCTGCTGTTAACGGTGGTGATCTTGGCTGGATAAAAGAAGATAGTATTTCAGGTGAAATTAAAAATATTTTAATTAACACGCAAGTTGGTAATATTTCTGAACCAATTTTTCTCCCAGAGGGTATTTTAATATTTAAAGTTAGAAATAAAAGAGAGATAGAAAGCACACTTACTTTAGAAGAAATGAAAGATCAATTAGTCTATTCTGAGAAGATAAAAATACTTCAATTATATTCATTGTCACACTATGACAAATTAAGAAAAACAATTTCTGTAAACTTTAAGCAATGAAAAAACCTTTAGCTATAGTTGCGGGTGAACCGAATAGTATTTCATCAGAAATAATTTTTAAAAGCTGGAAATTAAGAAAGAAATATACTCATAAAAATTTATTTATTGTCGGCAGTATTAATCTTTTAAACTTACAAAAAAATAAATTAAATTACAAAATTAAAATTAAAAGTATTAATAAAAATTATAAGTTAAGTGATTTAACTGGTAGTGAATTACCTGTATTAGATGTTGCTTATAATCAAAAAAAACCCTTCGAAAAAATATCAAATAAATCAAATAAATATATATTTAAATGCTTTGATATTGCCATTCAACTTGTAAAAAAAAATAAAATTAGTGGATTTATAAATTGTCCCATTTCTAAAGAATCTTTATTTAAAAAAAAGTATCAAGGCGTAACTGAATTCCTTTCAAGAAAAGATAATAAAATGGGAGATGAAGTAATGTTAATTTATAATAAAAATTTATCAGTTTCTCCTGTTACTACACACATACCCATCAATCAAGTTTCTAGAAGTTTGGATCAGCAAAAAATTATTAAAAAAGTGAAAATTATTTATAATTTTTATAATGAATTTTTTAATAAAAAACCTAATTTTGCTATTTTGGGTTTAAATCCACATAATTTTACACATTTAAATAAAAATGAAGAAAGAGAAATTATAAAAAAAGCTATAAAAAAATTAATTAAAGCTAAAATTAAAGTAACGGGTCCAGTTTCGCCGGATACTTCTTTTATGCTTTTTAAAAAAAATAAATATGATGTAATAATAGGAATGTACCACGACCAAGTTCTTACTCCATTTAAAACTTTATATAATTATAACGCAATCAACATTACTTTAGGTCTTTCCTACATAAGAATTTCACCTGACCATGGGGTAGCAGAAAATATAATGGGGCAAAATATTGCTAATCCAAAAAGTTTAATTCAATCAATTAAATTTTTTAATCATATATAATAATTAATGAAATTATCACAAAAACCCAAGAAAAGTTTAGGTCAAAATTTTTTGATTGATCAAAATATAATTAATAAAATTACTAAAATAGGGAACATAAATAAAAATAAAGTAGTGATTGAAATTGGGGCTGGTTATGGAAGTTTAACAAACAATATTGCTTTATTGGGACCTAAAAAACTTTTTGCGATAGAAAAAGATAAAAAAATAAGTTATTTTTTAAACGATAAATTTAAAAAATTTAAAAATGTTAAAATTATAAATCAAGATGTTTTAAATTTAATTCAACATAATAGTTTTGGAAACAACATTATAGTTTTTGGTAATCTTCCTTATAATATTTCTACAAAAATATTAGCTACTTTTATTACATTGGAAAAATGGCCTCCTTGGTATGAAATGTTAATTTTTATGTTTCAAAAAGAAGTGGCTGACCGAATTATAGCAAAATCGAAAACTAAAGAATTTAATAGATTATCTGTTTTATCAAATTGGAGACTAGATGTTAAAAAGCACTTCAATGTATCTAAAAACTGTTTTTTCCCTAAACCAAAAATAGACTCTTCTGTTCTTTCTTTTAAGCCTAAAAGGAAAAATTTTATTAATTTAAATAAACCTAAAAATCTTGAAAAAATAACTAGAGTGTTGTTTTCTAATAGGAGAAAAATGATAAATAAAAATTTTAAAAAATTATTTAAAGAAAAAGCATTTATAGAAAAAAAATTAAATATTGATCTAAGCAAAAGGCCTGAAGAAATAGATAGTGACTTATATTATAAAATTGCAGCCCAATATGAAAAATTATTTAATTAATTCTTCTATTTTTTTTTTTATTTTATCTAAATTTTGTTTTTGAGAAATCCCTTTTTTTTCTGATAATATTATATTTATTATAGTGTCATAACAGATACTTAAATCATCATTTATTACAACGTAATTATATTCATTCCAATGTGATACCTCTTCATTGAATTTTTTCATTCTATTTTCTATAAGTGTACTTTGACCTTTGTGACGATTTAATAACCTATTTTTTAAAACTTGTATATCAGGTGGTAAAATAAAAATAGTCACCATCGGCAGGTCACCAATTTTTTTTAACTGCTGCGTTCCTTGCCAGTCAATATCAAATAAGACATCATTTCCTTGCTCCAAAAGAGCTAATACTGATTTTCTAGAAGTTCCATAATAGTTATCAAAAATTTTAGCATATTCAAAAAATTTTTTTTCCTTAATTAAAGAATTAAATTTCTCTATATTTATAAAATGATAATCTTTACCATCAATCTCATCTGGTCTGGGTTTTCTTGTAGTATGAGAAATTGAAATTTTAAAATTCTTATTATTTTCTGAGAGTTTTTTTGTAAGGGTTGTTTTTCCAGCTCCTGAAGGTGAAGATAGAACAAACATCATACCTTTTTTTTCTATTGGCATTATATTATTAATCGGCCTAATGTTTTTACTAAGTTTATTAAACTGATTTGCTTTCAATAAACTTTATAGCATCACCAACAGTGAGAATCTTTTCTGCTTCACTATCAGATATTTCAGAACCAAACTCTTCTTCAAATGCCATGACAAGTTCAACTGTATCTAAACTATCTGCTCCTAAATCATCGATAAAGTTTGCTTCATCTGTAACTTTTGATTCTTCAACACCCAAGTGATCTACAACCATTTTTTTAACTTTGTTTCCTATGTCTTTTGCCATTTTTAAATTCCTTATTTTGAGTTATTACGACTTAATAAATTATTAATCGCTTTTGTCAAGCCATATACATACCACCATTTACATGCATTGTTTCCCCGGTAATATATGAGGCTTGTTCAGATGACAAAAAAGCAGCACAATTTGATACGTCTTCACCTGTTCCTAATTTACCCATAGGTATCTTTGTTGTTAAAAACAATTTAACTTTTTCTGCAATATTCATGGTCATATCCGAAACAATAAAGCCTGGTGAAATACAATTAACAGCAATATTTTTTTTAGCATACTCTGCCGCAAGGCTTTTTGACATTCCTAAGATCCCCGCCTTAGAAGCAGCATAGTTTGCTTGTCCAAAATTTCCTGTATGGCCTACAACAGAAGTAATATTTACAACTCTACCGAATTTATTTCTTAACATTTTTTTAATTGCATGCTTTGACAATAAAAACGTAGAAGTTAAATTTATATCAATAACTTTTTTCCATTCTTCATCTTTCATTCTTAGAGAAAGATTATCAACATTGGTTCCTGCATTATTAATTAATATATCTAAGCCACCCAATTCTAAAGAAACGTTATCTATAAACTCTTCAACTCTTGAATGTTCTGAAATATCAAATCTTTTAACCTTAATTCCTGGATATTGTTTTTTTAATAAATCTAGTTTTTCTGTTTTTGTTCCAGATCCCATAACATCACCACCAAGTGCAATAAATTTTTTAACTAACGCATTTCCTATCCCTCCACTCGCCCCTGTAACTAAAATTTTTTTATTTTTAAAATCAATCATTTTTTTTTATATCCATTATAGAGTTAATATTTGATACCTTAACCTCATTATTAATTTTTTTTACAAGATTAGAAAGTACTTTTCCAGGTCCAATTTCTATAAAATCTGTAACACCTTCTTTTATCATAAAGTTAACACTTTCTCTCCATCTAACTTTCGATGTTATTTGATCAACTAATAGTGGTTTAATTTTGTTTATATCATCTTCTTCCTTTGCTGTAACGTTACTAATAATATTAGGTTTGGGGTTGATGAAATTTGTATTTTCAATTTTATCTTTCATCGATGAAGCAGCATTGCTCATTAATGAACAATGAAAAGGTGCGCTTACTGGTAAAAAAATCCCTTTTTTCTTTTTTTTTTTTAAATGATCATGAAAATTTTCAATATTTATTTTTTTTCCACTAACAACTACTTGGGTATTGCTGTTATCATTTGCAATTTCGCATACACTATCTTTTGGAAGCAGTTTTATTTCTTTTTCCACTTCGTCAATTGTCATTCCAAGTATAGCCATCATTGCCCCCTCTCCTTTAGAGACTGCACTTTGCATAGATGTACCTCTTTCTTTTAACAAATATGCTGCTCTTTCTATTGTTAATGAACCAGCGCACACAAGTGCTGTATACTCACCTAAGGAATGACCTGCAAAAAACTTAGAATTATTTAATTTAAACCCAAACTCTTTATTTAAAACTGTAAAAATGCTAACGCCTATAGTCATAATTGCTGGCTGTGTATTTTGTGTAAGTTTTAATTCTTCTTCAGGACCATTTAATATAATTTTAGAAAGTTCAAAACCTAACGATTCATCAACTGTATTAAAAATATTTTTCACTGATGAGAAATTGTCATAAAAATCTGACCCCATCCCTACATACTGTGATCCTTGACCTGGAAATAAAACTGCGCGCATAAGATAATTAAGTATAATATAATTGAATTTTAATAGTTGTATATTGAAAATTTTAATAGTATAAAACGACCAACTCTACCAGTAAAAGGGTAGTTTATTGACCAATTAGCAAAATTTGTCATGGAGAAAAATAAATGAATTGTTATGAACATACGTTAATAATAAAACAAGAGTTACCTGGAGACCAGGTAAAAACTCTAATAAGCAAGTATCAAAATTTAATCAATAAAAATTCTGGAAAAGTAATTAAAACTGAAGAATGGGGATTAAAAAATTTTTCTCGTTCAATTAAAAATATTAGAAAAGGTTTTTATTATCATATTAAGTTTGAAGGTAGTGGAAAAACAATTAAGGAATTAGAAAAAAACCAGAATATAGACCCATCATTAGTTAGATTTTTAACTGTTAAAGTAAAAGAGCATGATCTTAAAAACGTTTATTTTGAAAAAAAAGAGTTTTAAAAAAAAAATATGAAAAGAAAGAAAAATTTCAGAAACAAAAAGAAAGATTCAAAAAATTCTAAGCTAAGCTTATTTCAAAAAGCAGATCTAAAATTTTCAAGAGAATGTCCTTTATCTGGTAAAGATGCACCAATAGTAGATTATAAAAATATTAAATTGTTAAAAAAATATATTTCAGAAAGTGGAAGAATTTTACCGACACGTGTAACTTCGGTATCAATGAAGAAACAACGACAATTATCAAAATCAATAAAAAGAGCTAGATTGTTAGCGTTAATATAGAAATCAATATGGAAATAGTTTTGTTAGAAAATATAAAAAACCTTGGAAGTATAGGTGATGTTGTAAATGTTAAAAGTGGATACGGAAGAAACTTTCTTATAAAATTTGGAAAAGCTCTTAAATCCTCTAAAGAGAATGTTGATCTTGTTAATAAAAAAAAAATCGAACTTAATGAAAAAAATATTTCACTAAAAGGAGATGCAAAAAAAATCTACGATATTATAAATAAAAAAAGTTATAAGTTTTTCAAAATGGCTAAAGATAATAATGAGTTATACGGATCTATTAAGCCAAAAGAAATTTCTAAAACTATTGAAGAAAAAGATAAAATTGAAATAAAACCATCTCAAATTGATCTTAGTAAAGAAATCATTAAAACTGGATTGTATGAAGCTAAAATTAATTTACATCCTGAGGTTCTCGCAACAATTCATATTGAAGTTGTAAAAGAAGAAGATACACATTAATTTTATTGTCCTTTTCCACATAAAAACAATTTAATGTATAACTTTTTAGTTTTTTTTTAATTTTTTTCATATTAAATTAAGTAAAAAAAATGTCTCAACAACCTTTCAAAGTAATTAATAATAATCAAAAACAAATGCCATCTAATATTGAAGCTGAACAAGCTGTTATAGGATCTATATTAGTTTCAAATGATATTTACGATGAAATTTCATCTTTAATTGACTCTGGCAAATTCTTTGATCCTATCCACAGCAAAATATACGAAACTATTGAAAAATTAATTTCTAAAGGTCTTTTAGCAAATCCAATTACACTTAAAAATTATTTTGAAAACGACGAAGGTTTAAAAGAACTTGGTGGACAGGAATATTTAATTAAAATTACTAAATTTTCCACTTCAGTTAAACAAGCTGTTGATTACGCAAATATTGTTCAAGAAATGCATATACGAAGAGAATTAATTAAAATATCCGAATCTCTTTTGGACCAAACTTCTGCAGATACTGAGATTAATGTTTCGGGTGAATCTATTATCCAAAATGCAGAAAAATCTTTATTTGATCTTGCTGAAAGAGGTCATTTTAATAAATCTTTTATGAAGTTTGATAGCGCACTTAAGCAAACTATCGAAATGGCTAGAAGCGCATATCAAAATGACGAAGGTATAGTTGGAGTTCCTACGGGTTTAACAGATTTAGACTCAAGATTAGGAGGTATGCATAAACAAGATTTACTTATTATTGCAGGTAGACCTTCTATGGGAAAAACTGCTCTCGCTACTAATATTGCCTTCCATGCTGCTAAAAATATTGAAAAGAAAGGATCAAAATCTACTGTTGCATTTTTTTCTTTAGAAATGTCTTCAGAACAACTTTCAACAAGAATACTTTCAGAGCAATCAAGAATTAGATCTAATGATATAAGAAGAGGGAAAGTTTCGGAAAAAGAGTTTGAACAATTTATAGAAACTTCTAAAAATATTGCTGAATTGCCTTTATACATAGATGAGACTCCCGCTATAACTATTGCTGCAATTAGAAATAGATCAAGGAGGATAAAAAGACTTTTTGGATTAGAATTAGTAGTTATTGATTACATTCAATTAATGAGATCTAGTGGAAAAAAAGAATATAACAGAGTGCAAGAAATTTCTGAAATTACACAAGGTTTAAAAGCATTAGCAAAAGAACTAGATGTTCCTGTGGTTGCCTTATCTCAACTTTCTCGTGCCGTTGAACAAAGGGATAACAAAAAACCACAATTAGCTGATTTAAGGGAATCTGGATCAATAGAACAAGATGCTGACGTGGTGATGTTTGTTTATAGAGAAGCATATTATTTAGAAAATAAAGAACCTATTTTAGGTTCTATAGAACATGCGGAATGGCAACAAAAAATGGAGGAGATAGCTCAATTAGCAGAAATAATAATTGGAAAACAAAGACACGGACCAACCGGAAATGTTAAAGTTGAATTTGAAGCTATGTATACTAAGTTCAAAGACTTAGAAAGCAGATAAATTTTATATTTTAAAATGTTTCAGAATATATATAAAAACTTCATTATTGAAAAACCTAAGTTCACACTATCTATTCTTATTATTATATTATTAAGTTTTGGATATTTTGCTAAAGATTTTCAATTAGATGCTTCATCCGATACATTGTTATTAGAAAATGATCCAGACCTTAAATATTTAAGAGAAGTAAGTGCACGATATGGTTCTAAAGATTATTTAGTTCTTACTTATACTCCTAAAAAGGAATTATTAGATGTCAAAACAATAGAAAACCTTACAAATCTTAAAAATGATTTAATAAATCTGACTTGGACAAATGACATAATAACGATCTTAGATGTTCCCTTACTAAAAAATAATAACGATCCTCTTGCTGATAGAATTAAAAATTTTAAAACACTATTAAGTGAAGATGTTGATAGGAAAAGAGGTTTTGAAGAAATTATTAATAGTCCCATTTACGAAGAATTTATAATTAGTAAAGATGGAAAAACTAGCGGAATATTAGTTTATATCAAGACTGATAAAAAAATGTCAGAGCTTATAGTAACAAAAAATAATTATTTAAATAAAATTGATAACAAAACATTAAACTCTGTAGAGAAAAAAAAATATAAAGAATTTTTAAAAAAATACGATAGGTATAAAAAATTATACAATCAAAAAAATCATCAAAATATAAATGAAATTAGAAATGTCATAGAAAAATATCAGGATACAGCTAAGATCCATTTAGGTGGTATACCAATGATTGCCGATGACATGATGACTTACGTTAAAAATGATATAATAGTTTTTGGAGCTGGTGTTTTTCTTTTTATAGTTTGTACTTTATGGTTTGTTTTTAGAAGTTTCTTGTGGGTTTTTATACCATTATTAAGTTGTTTCTTTTCAGTTTTTACAATGGTTGGATTATTAGGGTTATTAGGTTGGAAAGTTACAGTGATATCTTCAAACTTTATAGCATTGATGCTTATTTTAACTATGGCAATGAATATACATATCAGTGTTAGATATTTACAATTTAAAAAAGAAAACCCAAATATTTCAAATAGAGAAGCAATACTTTGGACTTCTGGAAAAATGTTTTGGCCAATATTGTATACAGTACTTACAACGATATGTGCTTTTTATCTCTTATATTTAGTGGTATTAAACCTATTATTGACTTTGGTTGGATGATGACACTTGGTCTATTAGTTTCATTAACTATAACTTTTACTTTGCTTCCTGCAATTTTAAATTTATTAAGTAAAAGCACTTCAAATTATAAAGATGAAGAAAAATCAAAAATTACGTCTTTTTTTGCTGGAGTTGCTCAAAAAAATACAAAAGCTATTATTGTTTCGGCCGTTTCGGTCATAATTATAAGCATTGTCGGTATTTCAAAATTAGAAGTGGAAAATAGTTTTATAAATTATTTTGATAAAGATACTGAAATTTATAAAGGGATGAAATTAATAGATAATAAGTTAGGAGGCACAACACCTCTCAGTATTATAGTTAGATTCCCAGAAAAAGAAAAAAACGAAAATACAGATGATGAATTTGAAAGTTGGGGAGATGAAGATGAAGATGATTCAAAATATTGGTTTACAAGAAATAAAATAGATAAAATTATTAAAATACACGACTATTTAGATAACTTAGAAGGTGTTGGTAAAGTTATTTCTTTTGCATCAATGGTTAGGGTTGCTGAAGATCTAAATAATGGAAAAGAATTACAAGGATTGGAATTGGGTGTTCTTTACACCAAAATACCTGATTCAATTAAAAAAGAGGTAATTGATCCATATATTTCTATCAAAAATAATGAAGCTAGAATTAATTTAAGAATTATAGATTCAAAAGAAAACCTTAGGAGAAATGATTTAATTAAAAAAATTAATTATGATTTAGAAAATAAATTAGGATTAAACAAAAATGATTTTAAATTAGCAGGTGTTTTAATTCTTTTTAATAACCTTTTACAGAGTTTATTTAAGTCTCAAATATTAACTTTAGGAGTTGTGATGGCAGGTATAACTCTAATGTTTTTAATACTCTTTAGAAATATAACCTTATCTTTAATTGGAGTTGTACCCAATTTTATGGCAGCTTTTTTAATTTTGGGGATAATAGGATTGTTAAAAATACCTTTAGACATGATGACAATAACAATCGCGGCTATCACGATTGGTATAGCAGTAGATAACAGTATTCATTATATCTATAGATTTAAGGAAGAATTTAAAAAAATAAAAAATTATAATCAAACCTTAGAAAAATGTCATGAAACAGTTGGTGTTGCTATATTAAATACAAAAAAATTATAAATAACATAACTAATTATAAATTTAATAATTGAAACATAAATAAAATTTGTTAAAATTTATTTTAAATAATTAAATCATTTGCTAATTTAAAATAATTTTTGTTTAATCCTAATTTATTT
>Ga0114999_10010324_pt1 | contig 10123 bp, 8 predicted proteins | sample ArcticOcean_MG_C_3_FD_89820 | JGI IMG/M metagenome (GOLD analysis project Ga0114999, IMG submission 89820) | Marine microbial communities from western Arctic Ocean - ArcticOcean_MG_CB8_126 | ecosystem: Environmental > Aquatic > Marine > Oceanic | place: Arctic Ocean: Canada Basin | collected... | reverse complement strand
CTCGGCGGCAAAGGCAACATCATTGTCATGGGCGGCTATGCCGGTCATTACATCGATTACGCGCGTACCGATGGTGCATTGGAAGTATTTGCGCAATATCCCGAGATCAATGTCCTCGTGCGTGCATACAGCCAGTGGAACAACGCCCATGCGCGTTCTGAGTTGAGCAAAATTGTTGCAACTCATGACTGGGACAAGATAGACAGCCCGTGGACACAAACCGGCTGCTACATGTTTTCGCAGATCCAGGTCGAAGCGGGTCGTGGCGACAACCTCAAGCCGTGCGCCGGAAATGGCACCAACGGCCATCGTCTTGCGATCGCCGAGAAGGGCTCCTTTCCAGGCTCTTTGAGCATGCATAGCAGCTCCATGGGCTCGCCGAATTGGCTCGGCGCGTACGGCATCAAGCTTGCTGTCGCCTATGCGGACGGTGGTACCGAACCGCCGCGTTTCACCCAGGTCGATATGCCGCTGATCCAACCCGGTGATGTTGTTGTGTGCTTGAAAGGCACGCGCGAAGAGTTGCTTGAAAAAGGCTGCAACACCTTCCATCCGGATCTCGGCGTACCGCCGAACTATTTCGTCGATACGTGGAGCCCGTTGGTCAGTGAGTTGGATCTGTTTTCCGCTCTCAACGGCACGGTTCCTGAAGGTCAGTAAGCCACTGGCAGTCATAGGCTGAGCTTACGTATGCCTAGAAGTACAGCGACTTAGGACTCCTTGAAACGGGTCCCAAGTCGTTGCCTTCGGCAGAATTTACCGAAGTTTCGGAGCGTGGCGAAATCGCGTGTGGGCCAATGATCTACACCCTGCCATTGTAGAGGCATGAGCGCCCCTCCCGCCGCGATTGAAGTCAACGGACTCACCAAACATTTCGGGGCGACGGTTGCGCTTGAAGGCGTTTCGCTGTCCGTCCCGCCCGGCGATGTGCACGCGCTATTGGGCGAAAACGGCGCCGGCAAATCGACTCTCGTCAAAATATTGAGCGGCCTGCTAAACCCTGATTCAGGTGACATCTTGCTGTTCGGCGAAGCCACCCGCCTCAGCGATCCGCGTAAATCTCATTCCAGCGGCATCCAAACTGCATTTCAGGAAATTTCACTGGTCAAGGATCTTACGGTCACTCAGAACATGCTGGTCCCGTACGAGCCGTCGCGCTGGTTCAGGCAGGTGTGCCGCCGGCAATCGGAAGAGCGGGTGAAAGATCTCTTCGACAGATTGGCGCTCGATGACGCCGACCCGCGCGCTGAAGTGGGCACGCTCGATCTTTCGGTCAGGCAAAAAATCGCAATCGCCCGGGCGGTTGCGCGCGATCCGAAAATCCTGCTTCTGGATGAGCCGACCTCGTCGCTGTCGGCAAAAGATGTCGATTGGCTGGGCGGCTTGATCGACAAGCTCCGCCAACAGGGTGTCACCATCGTCTTCATATCCCACCGCATGCAGGAAGTTCGCCGCTTGTGTGACCATCTGACCGTGTTGCGCAATGGCGCCAATGTCGGCAGTTTTGTAGTCGACGACATTTCCGAAGAAGAAGTCATCGCGCTGGTAATTGGCCGCTCGCTGGCCGCCACCTACCCGCCCAAGCCGCCGCGCGCCGAACGTCTGTCTAGCGAGCCCGAATTGGCGGCGCGCTAACTGACGACAGAGGGCATGCTGGACGGCTTTTCGATCGACCTCTGGCCCGGCGAGATCATGGGTATTGCCGGCCTCGAGGGCATGGGACAGCGAGATTTTTTTTCTCATTGTTCGGCATGACCACACCGACATCGGGCACAATCTTGGTCGGCGGCAAACCGGTAACACTCAAATCGCCGCGAGACGCCATCCGCAAAGATATCGGCATCAGCCTGGTGCCGGAGGAGCGCAAGACCGAAGCACTGGCGCTCACCATGACGGGCCGCGAAAACGTATCGCTGCCGATCATCGATCGTTTCAAACGGCTCGGACTCGTTGACATCACCCGCGAATCCGCCGCGGTCGCGCGCGTGCTCGATCTCGTCCAGGTCGATCGCCGTGCGCTTTATAGCGCCTGCAGTGTGTTCAGCGGCGGCAACCAGCAAAAACTGGTGATCGCCAAATGGCTGCTGACGGAGAGCCGGATATTGCTGTTGTACGATCCGACCCGGGGTGTCGATGTCGGCACAAAAGCCGAGATTTACATTCTCATTCGGGAGTTCGCAAAAGCCGGCGGCGCCGTCCTGTTCCATTCCACCGATGTCCCGGAACTCGTCAATCTGTGCGATGAAGTCAAAGTTATCTATCGCGGCCGGGAGGTTGCTGCGCTCAGCGACGATCGGCTGACAGAGAATAACATCATGCGAGCCGCACTCGGTGAAACGCTCGAAAACAACGCGCCCAGCCGCACCCCCGAACAGGCAGAATGATGGCGTCTTTACGGCCTTCCGCACGGTTTAGCCTGTTCGCCATAAATTGGCCGCGCAATCGCGGTGTGGTGTTTTCCATCAGCGTCTTCGTCTTGATGCTGGTGATTCTGCAAGTGGTCAAAGGCGAGGGTATCAGCTATTTCGACATTAGCTCGACCACGATGGGCGCCGGGACCCTGGCCCTGGCTGCGGTCGGCGAGACCCTCGTTATCTTGGCCGGCGGGTTCGACCTTTCAGCGGGATCGGTGATCTCGCTTGTCAATGTTCTGATCGTTGAATATCTCGGCATCGGCGTGGATTATGCCAGCGACACGTCTGCTCTCTCAGGGGCCGAATTCATCATCGTGTTGTCGGTGCTGGCACTCAGCGTGGGCGCGGCCGTGGGCGCGGTTAACGGTGCGCTGATTGCCTTTCCCGGCCTTCCGGCGATCGGTCGTGACGCTGGCGACAATGTTTATCGTCCAGGGCATCGCGCTGATGGTGATGTCGCATGCCGGCGGCGAGGCGCCGTGGGAATTCAGCATGTTCTTTACCGGCGATCTCATCCCCAACGGCTTTCCGGCGCCGGTCGTGGTTCTCCTCATGGTTATAGTGCTGTGGTATTTCCTGAAAAACTCACGCTTTGGTACTGCGATTTACGCCGTCGGAAGTGACGAGAGTTCGGCGCTATCGTCCGGTACCCGCGTGCGCATGACCAAATTTTGGACCTACACGATTGCCGAGATTTGCTACGGCGCCGCGGGTTTGTTCATGACGGCGCAGATCGGCGCCGGCGACCCGCTGATCGGCGAGAAAATTCTACTTAAGATTTTGCCGCCGTCGTGCTGGGCGGAACTTTGATCGGTGGCGGCCGCGGCGGCATTGTCGGCACCATCTTTGGCGCCTTAACGCTCACCATCATCCTCACCATATTCCTCTTGCTCGGCATACGGACCTGGTATGTGCCACTGGCCGAGGGCGCAATTCTGATTGCCGCTGTGCTTGGATTCTCGGTCAACAGAAAATCACCGGCCATCGTTGGGCTGCAAAATTGGATTCGCTCGGCCAAAAACCCCGGCCAGACCATGCCCAAAGTGCCTGACACTTCAGTCCGGCAATCCGGCGTTTTGTCCGGCCTGTTAGAACGGATGGCCGACCGCAACACCGGTTCGGATATGCTGTCCATGCCCGGATGGTTCACACGCAATAAGGCCGCCCTGCGTTACATCTCGCCGACCTATGTGATGTTTGCCGCCATCGTGATCGCCACGATCATCTCTTACGGCGACGGCCTGTCGGCGCTGAATTACATCAATGTGCTGCTGCTGTTCACGGCGTTTCTGGCAATCCTCGGGTTGGGCCAGGGCGCGGTGATAATTTCCGGCGGGCTCGACCTGTCCGTCGCCTGGGTTATCACCTTTCCCGCCATCGTCGTGACGACGTTCAGTTTCGGCACCGACGGCCCAGCCTATTGGGTCATCCCGCTGGCGCTCGCTATCGGAATATTTATCGGCTTTTTGAACGGCATCATGATTGTGGGGTTTGGCCTATCGCCAATCATCGTGACCCTCGCCATGGCAGGCATGCTCGAGGGCATAGCGCTGATCTTCAGCGATGGCGCGCCGATTGGCGGTTCTCCGCCTGCCCTGCGCTGGTTCGTCTCGGGACGAATTCTCGGCATCACACCAATTGGGTGGTTTCTCCTGTTGTTTACCATCGCCGCCACGCTGTTCCTCAATCGGAGCGTATTCGGTCGGCGTCTGTACGCCGTCGGCAATAGCATCACGGTGGCAAAACTCTCCGGCGTGTGGACCGGTCGGTCGGTCGTCGGAGCCTATATGTTGAGCGGCTTCTGCGCGGCTCTCGTCGGAGTGCTGTATTCGGGCTTTAGCGGACAGGCGTTTTTCTGGATGGGCGATCACTTCCTGTTACAGTCGATCGCCGTGGTGGTGCTCGGCGGTACGTTGATCACGGGCGGGCGCGGACACTATATCGGTATTCTCGGCGGCGCCCTGCTGTTCACCGATCTCGGCACGCTGCTCTCTGGCACGTTGCTGCCCGAGGCCGTTCGTAACATTATCTATGGTGTGGTCCTGCTTGGCGCCATCGTCGCGCTCCGGGAACGCACGACCCGCTGACCCGAATGACCCTATGGTCCGGCCAACGGACCGCAAACGACGACAAGATCCTAAGAACTGGAGAAAATCATGGCTGAGACGAATAAAGATATTCAAATTTGCTTCAACCCCCATTTTGATGCCGTTTCGCTTTGGATCGGGTCGTTCGGCGGAGCAGATTCGCCCTGCGACATCTCGCGCGGCGTGTTCGCCGCCAAACGCGGGGTGCCGCGCATTCTTGAAATGATGGACCGCTACGGAATTCGAACGACCTGGGACATCACCGGCCATTCGATCGAAAGTTTTCCGAAAGAATCCGAGTTGATCGTCAAATATGGTCACGAGTTGGGTGTGCACGGTTACACCCACGAAAATCCACTGGCGATGTCGCGTCAGCAGGAAGCCGACGTCCTCGACAAATGCATAGAACTGGTCACCGATCTCTGCGGCAAGCGCCCGGTCGGCTATGCCGCGCCGTGGTGGGAATTGAGCTCGAACACGATCGACCTCCTGCTTGAACGCGATTTTTTGTATGACCGCAGCATGATGGAAGACGATTACTTTCCGCATTATCTGCGCAAAGGTGATTCATGGACCAAGATCGACTACGCCAAGGAAGCAAAAGAATGGATGAAACCGTGGAAGGCCGGCGAGTTGGTCGATCTGGTCGAATTGCCGGCCAGTTGGTACCTCGACGACGCGCCGCCAATGATGTTCGTCAAGACCTTCCCAAACAGCCATGGCTGGGTCAATCCGCGCGACGTCGAAGATATTTGGCGGGATCAATTCGATTGGATTTACCGCCATCATGATTACGCGGCGTTCACATGCGTGATTCATCCCGATTGCGCCGGCAAGCCGCAGGTTCTTCTCATGCTCGAACGCCTCTTCGATCACATGCTATCGCACACCGGCGTGCGATTTGTGACGATGGGCGAGATGGCGGAAGACTTTAAGAAGCGCAACCCATTCCCGGGGAAATAAACATTTTTGGAAGCGCGCGGTCGGACTAGTCCCGATCGCCGCTTCCGATGGCGTTAAATATTTCGAGCGATTCCTCGATGCGCCGTCTCTCAATGTCGCGCACGATGAAGACGATGCGCGAGCGGCGGTCCGCATCCGGCCAGGTATCGAGGTGGATCGGTGGATGAACCACATGTTGCACGCCGTTAATGACAACCGGCGTGTCCACCCCCTTAACGTTCAGCATGCCTTTCACGCGCAGCACGTTTTCGCCATGCGTATGCAACAACATGGTCAGCCAAATACCAAACGCCGTCCAATCGATAGGCTCTTCGTAAATCAAACAGAATGAATGAATATGCGCATCATGACGATTGAGGTCATGGTCATGGCCATGTTGCCGATCAACGCTGGCTGCCTCTTTTGCGGCTTCCGTCTCGACCCAACGCAGCACTTCTTTACCTTTGGTAGCGGGGTCGTAGATATCCGCTTGCAGCAAATGCTCGATGTCGACTTCGCCATGATCCGCGGTCAGAAATTCGGCTGACGGATTGAGCTGATCTAGCCGTCGCCGGAGAAGCGTGATCTGTTCTGGTGCGGCAATATCGGTTTTGGTCAAAACGATGCGGTCCGCGACAGTTGCCTGCTTGACCGCCTCCTCTTGACGGTCGAGATGCCCCCACCCGTTGACGGCATCCACGGTAGTGATGACGGTCGCCAGCCTGTAATGGTGGCGCAGCGTTTGATCCGCCATCAGGGTGAACAGGATTGGTGACGGATCGGCCAGCCCGGTGGTCTCGATAACCATCCGCTCATACAGTGGTATCTCGCCACGGGCGCGCCGGTCATCGAGGCTTAGAATCGTTTCCTTGAGGTCGTCGTGGATAGTGCAGCACAGGCAGCCGCCTTCGAGCAGAACCGTGTTGTCATCGATCCGCTCGACCAATAGGTGATCGAGGCCGACCTCGCCGAATTCGTTGATCAACACGGCGGCGTCCTTAAGCGAAGGATGGCGCAACATGCGGTTCAGCAGGGTTGTCTTGCCGCTGCCCAAGAACCCCGTCAGCACAAAGACCGGGATGAGCTGGTTATAGGCGCCCATGGCGTTAGCCGGGCGGGATCGGATCGGGCTGGCGCAACGCCGCGAGCAGTCCGCTATCGAGCGGATCTGTCGGCTTACCGGCAATACCGTCCACCGTCATCCAAACTTGCGGCAACTGGTCAACGATGACGGTTTGTCCGCTGTGGCTGCGCACAATGTAATTATTGTTGGCCCAATCTTCCGCGGCACACCCATAATAGTCGAGAATTCGGTTCATCAGACCGACGCGATACAGCCGGTTGAGGTAGCGCGCCCGACCGCTTTCGACTTCACTTGAACTCCCGGCGTCCGTGCCGGCTTCGGTCCAATGTGCGCCGCCGCCAGACAGCATCGCGCAAAATGCACACATTTTCTCGCCTCCCCCAATTAGTCCGAGCGGCGGCCCAACCATCTCACCTTAAAGCTTTTCTCCCCCCGACAACAAACAAGCCCGCCGGATACGAGCTATCCGGCGGGCATATCGCGTTCAGAAGCGTGGTTCCGGCAGCCCGCTCGCGCGCGCCGCCAAATCGGTATCAGGCCGCAAGCGGATAGACCTCATAGTCTGATTCGCAGGGGCTGCTGTCGGTGATGTAGAGCGTGCGTTGATTGAGCGAAATCATGATCGAATGATTGCTCTGCAAACGCAGCGTCTCCGGCTCATTCTCATCATAATGGGCACAGATCGAATGCGGATGCGAGAAGTGATCGGCCATCGCCGTCTTGATCGTCGTCGAATCGAGTTCCTGGCTCTGGCGCAACAGGCGCTCCAGTCTGACGTTCCGGTACATCGTGTTCGGCCACAGTTTGACCACCTCTGATTCGATATCGAGTTCACAGAAATGGTTTGAGTGGGTCAACAGCCCGTCTTCCGGATAGATGAAGGCTTCGCGGTCGGGACCGGTTTCGATATCGATAGCGATGCCGTCTTCATGCGCCAAGAGAAAGTTCATCGACACCGAGCGGTTGGTTCCGCACACGGCCAAGATGGCTTCCTGCATGTTGCGGGCGTTCATGATGTCGCGCACCCGCATGCGGTAAGGTTTTTCATACGGGTATTTCCCGTCATCAGGCGTGAGCAGCGCGTTGATCACCGTGCCGATGCCATTTTCATTGACGCCTTGGAGGCCGCCAATTGTACCGGTTTCGCCGATGTGGATGAAATCCGGCCCGTCTTCGCGCGTCACCCGCGAAACCATGGTGTGGATGTCTTTCACCCAGTCCCAATTCTGCCCGATCATCGTCTCGCCGGTCTTCGACCTTTCCGGCAGCACGGCAAACGAGGTGCACGCGTCCATGGCGGTCGCTTGATGTTGCGCATTGCTTTTCATCATATTGACCAGCAGTTCATAGCGCACGTTGAGCAAGGTGATCTCGTCAAGCGAGCGTCCGGAACCCTGGACGACGCCGTCGATCTCTTCCCAAAATACCGTATCTTTTGGGCGCAATGCTTCGGACCATTTCGCGGACTCGGATAGCACCGCATCGCGATCAAATCCCAAAAGCTCGAAACGCTTCAAATATCTTTCAATATTCTGACCGATCTGCGCGGCCATTGTCTCACCGTGGACGCGACCACGGTCGAGAGGATCTCCATTTAGATCCAAGACGGTTTTCGTCATGATTTTTCTCTCTCTTGCTCCGGATACCTGTTGAATGCATCAGTGCTTGCTGGACGTATTCTCCCCTCCTCAGAGAGGCGACTTTTGAATTTGCATATCAAATAATTTTAGCATGGCGAGACAACTCTATCATAGCCGAAAAGGCCCGGTTGGGACGCAGGTCCCCAGAGCTTAGCCGGTTCGCCGCACGTGAGAATTAAGTTACACCATCCATTCGTTGGCGAAATGAATTGCTAAACAATAAGCGAAATTGGCGGAGGGTAAGGGATTCGAACCGTGATAATTCTATCAACGATTACAGCATCTTACAAATAATCTCGATACTGTAGTGACACTTCTAGTTACACCTCACCCGCCTCTCTAATCAAAATAGGACCGCCAAATATTACAGCCCAGATCATGGCGATATCGGTGATGGGGTGGCGGAAAAATTCAGTCCGTATACCTTTCTATGTATAGATAGACATGCCTGTATTTGAGCAACTTTTTGCTTTGTGAAGAAATTTCTCTAGCCGCCGACCTCAAGTTAGAATCGACACATGGCTCAATTATGTGTGGAGGATTAGGTGCGGGCAGAGGAATTAACATCGACGGTCAAGAGGCTCATACAGGCAGAAGAAGGGATCATGCCAGCGCTGCGGTTAGTTGATGCCGCCGATATCGATGATGAATTGGCGCAGCAGTTGAAAGGTCTCATAGAAAAGAGGCGTATCAGATTTCTTTTTCAGGCAAAGGCAGATGGTGTTGATGTCGATATGTCCGGCCTTTCTTATGAGGCGGTGATCGCATCGCTTGAGGATTTAACGGACGGGTTGGAAGACGCCGGTACCAGGGAACTTGCAAATAGGGTTGCTGCCATGGGCGGCTCATTAAAGGGTGTGCGTGCCTTAAAAACGGGTGCTGGCATGGCTAAAATCAACAATCAGGAAGTTGAAGCGCCAGATGGAGATGATCTTGGCTTCTCGCTAGTGCATGACCCCGTAGGAAATTCAATTCGTCCTGCATGGCTTTCGCAAGGCGAGTTTATAATCAGTGTCCCAGCGGTCGAGGGGTTTGGTCTCCGTGCTGGGGCTGCTCCAGACGACGCACATGCGGCTGGCATCAAAGCTTTAAAGGAGATGCATGAAGAACTTCGAGGTGTCGCACTCAATAGCCCATTACATGGTGCCGGGCGACCGCATTCAGGTGTTGGACGGCACCCTGATTGTGAATGATGTTCCGGTGGAGCGTCGCCAGATCGATAATTTCACCTTCACCGATCTCTATGGACGGACCCGCGCGATCGCCCAGTTCGAGGAAATTTTGCCCAACGGCGCAATGCATCACACGCTCGATTCGAACCCCAACGGCAATCTCGACAACACCAAGATTTACACCGTCCCGGAAGGGCATTTCTTCGCCATGGGCGACAATCGTGACAATTCCCTCGACAGCCGAATCGACAATGCCTATTCGGGCGTCGGCTTCATTCCAGCGAAGAATCTAGTTGGCCGGGCGGAGTCTATTTTCTATTCGACCAACGGCGGCGCCGAAATTTGGGAAATTTGGAAGTGGGGCGACGCGACACGGTTCGAGCGAATCGGTAAAGACATTCAATAGGGCTAAAGGCGGTCCGGGGTTCGTGCGTTCCGCCTTTCGCTACTGGGACATCTTCGGGAACCGGGGCAACAGCTACGGCTTCGGTTTCCGTATTGCCAGGACCGTGAAATAGGTGAGGTCTCTATCGGAATAGTGGGTTTGGCGCGCCAGCCGGGGCCATGCGGTTAAGCTGACCATGACAGGGCAGCCCTTGTGAGAGGGGCCGAGGGAGAAGAGGTGTGACGCTGTGACAGCTTGTGACACCCTTTTGTATTATATCTCCATAGGCTTTAGCCCTTATAGAAAACTAATACTAAACACTGTCACAAGTGTCACACTGTCACAGAAGTAGATCATGGGCCGGAAGTGATCTAAATTATAATTTAATATCAATGGGTT
>Ga0114999_10010310_pt1 | contig 10131 bp, 6 predicted proteins | sample ArcticOcean_MG_C_3_FD_89820 | JGI IMG/M metagenome (GOLD analysis project Ga0114999, IMG submission 89820) | Marine microbial communities from western Arctic Ocean - ArcticOcean_MG_CB8_126 | ecosystem: Environmental > Aquatic > Marine > Oceanic | place: Arctic Ocean: Canada Basin | collected... | reverse complement strand
GGGAGCCCTTCGACCTGGCCATCACGCACTGGGGTGATGCTGCAGCGCTCTCACCCGACGGCTCTTCTTGCTCTGCCGCCGAGGGGCTTCTGTCAGCGATTCGCGCCAGGGATCTACGTTGTCCGGTGCTTGTCTTTGCTGGTGCGGTGAATGTCGACGAAAGGAAGAAGGCGAGTCTCGGGATGGGTGCCCTTGCGTACTGCTGTAGTTTCGCTGACTTGTACCGGAGGATTGAGGAGGTGTTGTCGCCGTCGAGCAAGATCTGACACAGTCGTGACGCGTGTTGGCCACAAGCATCCGGCACGATCCTCGAGTCGGTTGTTGGCATCGCTTTCGTCTTGTAGCTGGGCAATGACCCTCCTACATTCGCGGAGACGGACGGATGGCTGAAGAAGCCGGTGGCAGCACCGCCGAAACAAGGACCGACGACATGCACTGGGGGTTTGCTCCTGCGAGCCGACATGCAAGACATGCGCGACCTCGGCTGGGACTGCATGACACGCGTGACATTCGCCAAGAGCTGACAGATCGCAAGTCAGAGGTACGAACCCTGGTCGACAATCGCTTCTACTGGACCATCGGCATCATACTGACGCTCTTCACGATACATAGCGGTCTGATGGTGGGGTTGCTCAAGCTCTGAGCGAGTGTTCACACCCGGCCTGGGCGTCATCACACATCTGTGAGACGCTCACCCAGGCCTGGTCAATATTCTCTCCTACTCTCGCGCCATGTAGGTCGGTAGCGATTCCTGCACATCGGCCACTCGGTGGTCAGACACGCCGCGCAGGCTCTTGCGCTGAAGCATCAGGATGTCTCTTCGGGTTGCTTCCTGCATGGGTCGTCTGCTTCGATCACGCACATCGCGCAATGTGCTCACCAGTTGGTCGCCGTCGTCCACCCAAAAGGAAATACCACTTGAAGGACCGAAGTTTCTCGCTGACCCACCCGCGCTTGAGCAGTGTTACGCCAAGACCCAAGAAGATGGCACTCCAGGCATATCGGCGATAGAACACTGCCGTGCAGTCGCCAGTGTACTGTATTTCATAGACTGAATTTTATTTTTTATACAGCGTCACATATTTGTTGAACCGAGACGAGTTCGCATTTATCTGATAGCACCATTTTCAATGTCTTTATTTCGTTTCAAAATTCCAGACACCATCCCAGTCGGTGGCTGGTGGAATTGATTGGAGATGGGCTATACGGTTAAGATACACTTGCACTGCTGGGTCCGTTGGATGATCCAGAAATGCCGCATCAAAGGCGCTGATAGCTTGCGACCATGACTGACTTCGGTAAAGTTCTATACCTGATTGGAAGTGCGTAGATGCATGAATTTCGTTGTTTACTTCATAAATACGAGTGGGATTAGATTTACCCTTAACACGAATAAGATCCATTTCACGACAACGAATACTTTTATGTGCCATCTCATGGGTGCGTTCAGATATTAAAATATGAGTGCCATAGGCTTTATTGGCCCCTTCTAAGCGTGCGCCTAGATTTACAGGGTCACCTATGACGGTGAAGTTCATGGAAACACGAGATCCAATAGTACCAATAATCATGTCGCCAGTGGAAATACCAATGCGTAGATCAATTTCTAAATCATCGGCTTTTGCACCCAATTTTTCGCGTACATCTTCGCGGAATTCATCCAGATGCTGCAATGCCGACAATGCCGCCTTACAGGCAAGGGTTGCATGTTCTTCAGAAGAATTGAACGGAGGTCCCCAATAGGCCATTACTGCGTCACCCATAAATTTGTCTACCACGCCATTGTTATCGGATATGGCATCGGTCATATGAGAAAAGAAATTATTGACCATCAGAACCAAATCAAACGGTTCTAGTGCTTCAGAAATAGAGGTAAATCCCTTGAGATCGATAAACAAGACCGTCATTTCATGGCGATCTCCACGGGGTTCTGATAACTCTGGATTATCCAACAAACTGGTCACAATGCGCGGGTCCATGTATTTCCCGAAAGTATCCTTGATGCGTTCTTTTAAACGTAATTCTCCAACCATGTGATTGAATGACCCGGTCAGTCGTCCGACTTCGTCTTGTGAGAGGACTTCCACGTTTGTATCCAAATCACCACGTTCTACGGCCTCGGTTCCATTGACCAAATTTTGTACGGCACGCATAAGAATCCGCGTGACAATGATGGCAAAGCTTATTCCCACAATCGCCGCTGTTAGCGTGAGGGCTATATTGGTGACCAGCAATTCATGCTCCAGCTTGTTCGCGAAGTCCACGGTCTCATTGGTAACGACTTCTACATGGCGACGTAAATCTGCGATAGATGCATCCAATGCGTCTTGATGGATGATTAAGTCACCGACCTTAGAATCAAAGTCCTCACTGACTTTCGTGGGATGATCGATCAATAACAAACCATGGGTTTCATGATTGATGTAAATTTCCTCTATGGACTCTAATTTCTGAATCAAGACGGGAATGGATAACGAACTGTTCAAGCCGGTATCTATAACTGTTTGCAAAAGTGCCCGTGATTCTTCGAATTCGTTGACGGTTAAGGAGCCAATATGGGCGAACTGTTTTCTGGTATTGACAAGTTCTTTGTGTTCACCAACCGCACTGATTTCGATAATCATGCGTTCCAGTAATATCCCCTGCTCCAGCGCATGAACATTGATCCGAGATATTTTTTCCGTGACGGGTAGGATCCCGGTGGTGATCGCGTTGAGATCATCACTGATCAGCGCTGTCAATCGAATGGAATGGATGGCCGCTATGGCCATTAGAACGAGGATCACCAGTGCGATACTATGAATTTTTTGAGTAAGATTAAGTCGCATTAAAGACAGCCTTGTTTATCTGTGATCATTCGGTGCGTTAAACAGGGTAGATTAATATGCACACATTGCAATCAGTGAGCGATTTATGTGACTCTGTCCGAGTAAAGATTCTTTGACGGGTAGGTACTGGAATCATAGAGCCCTTGTGTCCGTTGTCATATAAAGTGGGGCAATAAGCGGCCTGATCTAAAGGAAGATCTATCTCATATAGTTCAATATATTGAGCGGTGTGTTTGCGGTATTGAAGCGCCGGGCGAATGATAGATTCGCTCGCCCGATAATGATAAATTGCCCTTGATGGTGCAGCAGCTGTCGAGCGCCGTGACGTCGTATAACAGCTCCTCGCACCTTCCACAACGGATAGGAAGTACAAGGGGAATTATCGTGAGTCTGGTGGACCCTGAGCAAGTGATATTTTCTGGCCGGGACTCCATCCTGTCGTGAGCGGCCGTTTTCTGTTGGGTCGGGGGGGCGCTGGTGCCGGTCGCTAGTGCCTTCCTGTATCTGGCCGTCGTCATCGACGCTGGGAGCCGACGCGTGGTCGGATGGGCGATGGCCTCGCATCTGCGCACCGAGTGGGTGCTTGATGCCCTCAACATGGCGTTAGCACAACGACACCCGGAGGACGTGATCCACCACTCCGATTGACCTGCCCCTGGAATTGACCTGCCCCCACATATGTGTCCACATCCAGAGTTAGAATGTGGCTGCGAATTTCGGTTTGATGACCACCGGTGCGGGTGGTCGATAGCCCCAGTTCGCAGCGTGGGTCATCAGGCGTGCATGGATCATTCCGCGATGGGTAGGGTTGGGTGTGTTCGTGGGGGTGCCGCTTCTGGTCCTCTATGGCCTTGCCGCCACCCACCCCGACGAGAATGTTGTTCTGAGTCGCAACCAGGTGCTTACCGATGCGTCGGGGGCTCGCACCTGGCACGGCACCATGTTGAATCGCACGGACAGTCCTTATCGCGATGTCGTGGCAACCATTCGTTTTCTTGGGGCAGACGATCAGTCCGTGGGGCAGATCAGCGGCGTCGCCGACCACCTCAAGCCTGGTGAGATGCTGAACTTGCAGGCCCCCCTGCCGCCGCAGGCGGTCAGGATGCAGGTCTATTCTCTGCAATGGCGAACAGGTCATGTGGGACGCCTGCTAGGCCCATGGGCGCCGTGGTCTTTCGGCTACGTGCAATACGATCCCTCCGAATGAGCTGGAATCCATGGCCACGCCACCGGTTGTACTACTACCATAGCTGCGTCGCGAGGACTTCATCCGCCGCCTGAATTTCGAGAGAGGGGCCCATCAGAGTCTGCTACGCCAACGGTGACAAGACGTGAAACCTTTCCTTGGTCGGGTCTTCAGCGAGGCCGCCAGTGACCGTCAGGGTATCGATGGTGTGCCGGTCAGCGACGGCCTACACGTGGTGCGCACCGATCCCGAGGGTTGCTTCGAGTTGCCCGGCCATGACGATGCCCGCTTCATCAGCGTCCACCAGCCCTCTGACTACGCCACGTCCTGTCACTTCATTCGCACCGACACTGATGTCGCCAGCTACGACTTCGTCCTGCGACCGAAACAGCGTCGTGAACACTTCAGCTTCGTCCATATTGCCGACACGGAAACCGCTGAAATGGGTGATTGGCTGGACGAACTAAAGGATTTCGTTCGCGACGCACAGCCTGCCTTCATCATGCACACTGGTGACCTGTGCTACGCCAGAGGCATCGACTGGCACAGTCGCAACTTCACCAGCACGACGATGGGAACTCCCGTCCACACCAGTCTCGGCAACCACGACCTGCTGGCGGGTGACTATGGCGAACAGTTCTTCGAGAGTCGCTACGGTCCGGTGAACTACTCCTTTGAGGAGGGGAATGTGCTGTTTGTGGTGACGCCCATGAGCCACGGTGACTTTGCGCCCTCCTATTCCCAGATGCGGATCTTCACCTGGCTAGAGAATCTGCTGGCCCTGTTCCCGCAGAAGCAGCCAAAGATTGTCTTCAATCACGATCTGCTCACCAACGGTCTGAACTTTGATTTCAAAAATGGCGACGATGACTCAGAGGGCGTCATCGAGCTGAATTCGTACAACCTGAAGGCCTGGCTCTACGGCCACTGGCACAGCCACTTCCACAAACGCCACGGCCCCGATGGACCTATATCACTGGGTACGGCCGTTGTCGCCAAGGGTGGCATCGATCATTCTCCGGCAGCTTTCCGCGTCGTGAATGTGGATGCGGCAGGGGACGTAGACACACAACTGCGCTACAGCTACGTGCACCGCCACATCACGGTCGTGGCCCCCAGGCAAGGACATCAGCCCCGCAGTGCCGACGGCGCCTTCGCCGTGTCCGTCAATGCCTACCACACACCGTCCCCTACGGTGGCGGTGCGTTGCCGCATCCATTCTGCCGACGCCGACAACGACAGGCAGGAGACCAGCGACGCGGGATGGTTCGATCTCCATCCCCGGTCGTCGTGGAACTGGTCGGCCACGTGGTTGCCGCAGGACACGACCGCCGTGACGACGTACACGCTCACGACAGAGGCCCGACTGGCTAGTGGCCATACCCTCACGGCGCGCGTCGAGTTCACCCTGACCACAGCAGACCCCGAGGCAGACACAACAGGCCCGGCAGACTCAACAGGCCTGGACGTGGCTTCGGATTGGCACAATCTGCTGGGCAATGCCGGTCACGACGGCGGCGCTGCAAAGGCACTGTCGCCGCCGCTTCATCTCCACTGGGTGCACAACGCGGGCGCCAGCATCTTCATGGCATCGCCCGTGGTTGCCCAAGGGCGGGTCTTCACCGCCACCATTGACGATGGCAACGCAGACGACTGTGCCATCATCGCTTGCGATGCGGTCACGGGCCAGCAAATCTGGCGCTACCCAACGCGAAATTCGGTAAAGAATTCCATCGTCTACGCGGCGGGCACCGTGATCGCCACCGACCAGCGCGGCTTCACCTATGCCGTCGATGCCGCCACGGGGGCGCTGCGGTGGCAGAAGGATCTGCAGTATGATCGCTTGCCAGGTTTTGTCACGGGCCTGGTGACGGATGGCGAGTCGGTATTCACCGGATTTGGTCACAGCTTGCAGGCTTTGTCCGTGGCGGACGGCTCGACACGCTGGCGCAACAGCTCCTGGGAGGGTGGTGAGGGCAGTACGCCGACTATGACGCTGGGTGCGGGCGTACTGGTCGCGTCCTCGCACTGGCGCGGCCTCTATGGACACGACGCGACCACGGGAGAGCTTCTCTGGCAGCACAGCGAGCATGGCTTGCGGTTCCGCGATGGTACGGTGACGTATCGTGACGAACTGTTCTTTCTCGCCGCGCAGAGATCGCTCTTTGTCATCGATCCGCGTTCCGGTGAAATTCGGCAACAGCGGCAGGTTGACTGCAGTTTCCACGCGGCCAGCGCGCCACTGGTCACCAAGGATATGTTCATCGTCGGCACTGCCGACAAGGGTGTCGCCGCTTTCTCACGAAGCACCTTTGAACCGCTTTGGCACCACCCCACCGGCAAAGCCCTGTCGTATACCGTGCCCTATGCCAGTTCGGGTGCGGCGGCAGTTGAAACCAGTCCTGTGCTTGCGGGTGACACGATCTACTTTGCCGCTCCAGATGGGATCTTCCGTGGCATCGACGTCCACACCGGCACGGGTTGCTGGCAGATGGACCTCGGCGCGCCCGCCTTCACTACAGTCGCGATCGGGGGCGAGTCGCTGTTCCTGGCAGATTTCTCAGGAAACCTCTATGCCTTCAGGCAGGGCGAATGACCTTGGAGCTGGCTGACAAGGGCAGGTAATCTCGCTCTTCCGGCCGGCGCTGGCACGCCGTGGTGGCAGAGATGACGTGCCTCGATGAATCGCAAATATAGCGCAACGAAAGAATCCGCTGCGCGATACGGTGACGCCATGTCTCGCAGCGCTGGCGATCCTGTCGGTGGGCGAGGATGTCTTGTACGGCATCGTCAATAAGCGATTGCGCTTCTTGCCGCACCTCGGGACTATGGGCGTCGGCCGCATGGCGTAGCGCGATTGCATAGCGATAATCGTCGAGGCCTTCTCGCGCCATTTCATAGCGCCGTGAGTGCACCAGGCCTTGCTCGGGGTGCAGATAAATCATCTGGCACCCCTGAAAATCCTCGTCCCACGGCCGATCGTGCGCGGCGGAGTAATAGGTCCACAACCCCGTGCCGACAAATCCGCGATCGAGCATCTGCCACGCAAAAACTCGATAGTAGCTGTACAGATCGATGCCCATGGGCGGCAAATCGGTCTGACATTGATATACCCACAGCGGCTTGCCGCTTTGTCGCAACCACTCGTGCACCAGGTCGTAATCGAGGTGCGGCTGGAATAGATCGAACGCTTTGAATAGCCGTGTGGACAGATGCTCGTCGCTGAGGATGGTGCTGGCGTTGCACATGATGCGCACCGCCGGGTCGATGCGCTTGATCGCCTCGGCCAAGGGAATTTCGAGGTTGACCAGCGCCGGTTCGCCGGATTCGTCGGCCAAAAAGAGCATCCAGTGGTCCGTGTCGAGGCCCGCCTGTTGCATCAGCGACTTGAAGTGCCCCAGCCACTGCGCAAACACATTCTCCCAGCGTGCATTTGGAAACGCATAGCCTTCTCGCTTCAGGCCCAGTTCATGGAACTGATCCAGCGAGAAAATAAAGTGAAGCGTGTCGGTGCCGGGCGCGTTGTCCCATGCTTCCATCGCTTCGGTCACCTGGTCCATCAGGACTCGATCGTCGTAGTCGGTGATGCGCCACTGATGGTCCAATCCGGTCGGGCGTACCACCACGGGCGGCTCCACGAAAAGATGGTTCAGTCCGTAGAGCTTCATATGTCGTACAGCCTGGCGGTACGTCTCGCCGACGCCCAATCGCCCGCCAAGGATCGCATAGCTGTTGTTCGGCAGGACATCGTAATCGGGAAGGCTAAAGTCCCAGACGGTCAGCTCGCCGGGACATTTGTGTTCGATCTGACCGGTCTGGTCACGGATCATCAGCTCAAACTCGTAATGCCCGGGTGGCACGATCGTAGCGCGCGTATCAAACCGAATCCAAAGTTGTCTACTCTCGCCCGCCGGCAGCGACAGAGGGCTCTCGACCGGCAGCAGTACGTCTCCGGTCGCCTCTTTTCGTATGCCCTTGATGTAGTCCGTGCGCCGAATCGTCACAGCTGCGACAGGCAGCAGTGCATCGCCGACGGGGCGCACCACAATCTCGAGCAACAGGTCGTGCTCGGCCGCGCTGATCATGACGACGCAGTCGCGAAACTCATTGCCCGCCATGCTCAATTCGATTCGCTCCAGCGGTTGGGCGCTCAGATCCGGTCCGGTCCGGCGCATGATATTCGGGTAGCGGTCTTGCTCCCATATCCACAATTCGCCTGCGTCCTGAGACAGGGGATCCAGGAAGCGAAGTCGCCCAATCTCGCCGACGATCGCGTCAATGCGTTGCGACAGCGCGCGATGCGATCGGTAGAACTGGTAGGGGCGGGCTTCAGCGATATCTGCCGACAGCGCCTCGATCTTCCTGGCCAGAGCGGTGGCCGACGCTTGTGGCGCATGGCCCGCGACGGTGCCGAACGCACTCTCGAGCGATGCCGCCGTTTTCATCATATGGTCAACCGGCGAACCCACGGCCGGCTCATACGCCAATCGCATCGGCTCGACGAGAAACACCATTTCGATCTCGCGTGGCCGAAAAATGAACTGGATCACGGCGATGTCAGAAGGGTCGTTGGTGAGAATCGACTCGATGGACATCCTCACCGGCATGCGAGTGTGGCCAGGGATGAGTAGCCCATGGGTGTCGACGTCACGCGTCATGTCCGTTGACGTAGAGACCTGCAGGTCCACGCGGGACATACCTTCGCTTTCGTGGTGCAGCGCGGTCTGCAGGCTCGACGCATGCGCCACGTTGACCTGCTGGCCAAAAAACTCCGGGCCAAATGCGATCAGCGGCCAGTGGTTACCGTGCTCGGAAAACGGTGTGACGCGCACCTCGAGCATATTGTCGTTTGTTCGTCTGATCGTGACACCCTCGTTGCGCTGGATGTTCGCGATCCCATCATCATCTTGAAAGTCGATCAGCGTTTGCATGGTAGGTTGTCCTGATGCCGAAGCACTGCACCACGGTTGAGGTTTGCAGATCGTCATGCGGCAATGGATAAGGAGTATGAGGGGCATTATCGTGACTCTGGTGGTCCCTGTGCAAGCGCCGTGACTTCCCGCATCTGCTTCGGCGGAATGCTCTATACTTGGGCCCCATGAGCTACGACACCGTCATCGTCGGTGCCGGTACGGCGGGAGCCGTCCTCGCCGCCCGGTTGAGTCAGGACACCAACCGCACAGTGCTGTTGCTGGAAGCGGGACCTGACTTTCCCAGGCAGCAGGACCTGCCCGACGAAATTCGCCGTGCCTACGGCTATGCTGGCATCTGGGGCCAGGCTTTTGGCTTCGACACCCGCTTCGGCTGGAATTATCGGGCCCGGTCCACCGATACCCACCCCGACATGTTTGTGCCCAGGGGCCGTATCGTGGGGGGATCAAGCGCCGTGAATGCACAGATCTTCCTGCGAGGGCTGCCGGAGGACTATGACAGCTGGGCCGCAGCAGGAAACGACGAGTGGAGCTTCGACTGTCTGCTGCCAACCTTCCGTCGCATCGAGGCGGACCGCGACTTCGTCGACGAAAGCCACGGCATCGACGGGCCCATCCCGGTGCGTCGGTTTTCCTTTGACGAGTGTCAACCCGAACATCAGGCCTTTCACCTGGCGCTACGCGACCGGGGTGTGGCCGACTGCCCCGATCACAACGATCCGGCTTCCACCGGTGTCGGTCCGCTGCCGCTGAACAACGCCGATGGGCTGAGGTGGAGCGCGGCCATGGGCTACCTCACTCCAGAGGTACGCGCCCGCACGAATCTCGAGATCCGACCGGACAGCCACGTGCGACGGGTGGTCGTGGAGCGGGGAAGGGCGGTGGCGGTCGAGTTGGAGCAGGGAACCGGATCGGGTCGCATTGACGGCGGTGAGATCGTCCTCTGTGCCGGCGCCATCGGCACGCCTCACCTGCTGATGACTTCCGGCATCGGCTCGGCAAATTCATTGCAAGCTCTCGGCGTGCCTGTCGTCGCCGACCTGCCGGGCATGGGTCAGAACCTGACCTGCCCCCCTGGAATGTTCCCAATTCCGGAGTTAGGATTTGGGACACAACAAGGGGATAGTATGTCGAGAAAGCGTTACACCGCAGAGCAGATCATCGGCCACCTTCGTCAGGCAGAGAT
>Ga0114999_10010309_pt1 | contig 10132 bp, 9 predicted proteins | sample ArcticOcean_MG_C_3_FD_89820 | JGI IMG/M metagenome (GOLD analysis project Ga0114999, IMG submission 89820) | Marine microbial communities from western Arctic Ocean - ArcticOcean_MG_CB8_126 | ecosystem: Environmental > Aquatic > Marine > Oceanic | place: Arctic Ocean: Canada Basin | collected... | reverse complement strand
CGCGGCGTCGGTGTAGTCGTAGCGGTCGAGGTACCCGTAGCCGTCGGAGTCGCGGCCGATGGCGTCGCAGTCGAGGTCGAGTCAGACCCACCGCCGAAGCTGCACGCTGCCGCCACGGCCATCGAGGCCAGCAAGATCAGCGCCGTCAGCAGGCGCGCGCGTCGTCGAATAGAGCGATGGCCGTCCACACCGGTCTAACGAAGTTGCGCCTCGAAAGGTTTCGTCCGTTCGGTGAGACTCGGTTCGGGACTACGGCGCCTGGTAGACCAACTCCCCGCCGGAGACCACCGCCCGCACACGCCGCAGCGCCGCAAGATCCGCGGTCGGATCACCCTCGACCACCATCAGGTCCGCTCGCTGCCCCTCCGCGATCGTGCCCCGATCGGTCAGCCCGAGGTGCTTCGCGGATGTGCTGGTCGCCAGCTTCATCGTCTCGACCGGACTGAGATCGGTCAGCTCTTGCACCACACCCAGCGCCTGCGCCAGCTCGTCGTGAGGCGCGTTCGGGATGCCCGAGTCCGTACTCATCAGCACGCTGCACCCCGCGGCGATCAGCGCCTTCGTCAGCTCCGCGCGCATCGCCCAGCGCGGCTCGCCGCGGAACACGTCACTGAACCGCGACGTGATCGTCGGTGAGACCCCGATCCCCTGGCGTGCGATATCGAGGATCACTGCATCGTCCTTCACCGACCCCTCGTCGGTCTGGAACGAGCAATGCTCGATCATGTCCACCGGTGCCGCCACGGCGGCCTTGATCCCCTCAACCCCATGCGCGTGCGCCGCCACCTGCATGTTCAACCGGTGCGCCTCGCCAACGATCGCTCGCAGCTCCTCGACCGAAAACTGTGCGGCGAACGGGTTCGTCCCCGGCGTCATGTTTCCGCCGGACGCCATTACCTTGATCCAGTCGGCCCCGGCCTTTTTCCGCTCGCGGACCGCAACCTTCACTCCGTCGATACCGTCAGCCTCACCGCCCATGAACCAGCAGTGCCCACCGGTCGGCGTGATCGGTGCTCCCGCCACCAGCAGGTCCGGCCCAGTCACGAGGCCGCTACGGATCGCCTCCCGCAATTCCACCGCCAGCTCCGTCGGAGCGCCGAGGTCCCGCACCGTCGTGATCCCCGCTTCCACCATCCGTCGCGCGGCTCCCGCCATCCGCAGCAACATGCTGCTCGGCGTGTCCGCGTCGTACACCTCGCGCCAGTCGGGCCCCGCGTTGAAGCAGAGATGGGTGTGCGCCTCGATCAGCCCTGGCATCACCGTGCACCCACTGACATCGAGCACCGTCGCCCCGATAGCAGCCGACCCCGCGATCGTCCCGCCGGAGGTAACAACCCCCCCCTCGGTCGCCGCACTGTCGCGCCCATCCCAGACCAGCCCACCCCGAAGCTCGATCCCAGTCGTCTCGCTCGTCATTGGTCGGTTCTATCTCTCGTGGGTGCTGCATTCGGTTGGGGACGTTGCGGCGGCATGCGTACTCGCAGTTATACGGCCAGCAAGCGTCACGATCCCCGCGGACCGGGTGCGGTTGCGGAGCGCGCAGAGGCAGGCACGCCTCGACACGGATAATCGTTGGTACGGCAGCGGTGATCTCCGGCTTGGTCGCCGTGTCGCCCACGCACTGCAACAGAGCTAGATCGCTGGGTGATCACTCACGAGTTGAGGGCACCAAATGCCATTGAGGCTGAGCGGTCGAACCTCCGCCGACCAAGCGCTGCCCCGAGGTGGCATCGGGAGGTGTCTGGTGCCACAAAATCAATCCGATAGTCCCGAACGGCCGAGCCCGAAGGGCAACGGCCGACCGGGGGGGGGGTAGCCGGGGGGCTTGTCCCCGAAAAAAATAGGGCGGGTGGGTAGGAAGAAACCGGCGTGGGGTTCAGCCGCGTCTATCTTCCGAACCGTTTGCTAGGAAATCCCCAGTTCGGCCTCAAGCCCCTCAATCGCCTGACTGATCCCATCCACCAGCGAGTCAATCTCCTCGCGGTTGATTACCAATGGCGGCGCCACCTGAATCGACGCCCCAGCCCGCGACAGAATTCCGTTCTCTAGCAACAACCGAGGCATCCGCTTTTCGACTTCGTCCTCGTCGCGGAACTGCTCGCCAGCCTCCGGGTCCCGCTTCAAGTCGAGCGACCGCATCAGCCCGATCCCGCGCGTCTCCGCCACCGTCTTGTGCTTCGACTTCAGCGCCTCCAGCTGCTTCCCGAGGTACGCCCCCGTCGAAGCACTGTTCTCCGGCAATCGCTCCCGTTCGAGAATGTCGAGGTTCGCCAACGCTACCGCGCAGCTCACCGGATGCGCGCCCCAGGTGCTCCCACCGATGAACGCTTCCTTCTTCCCACCCTTGAACGCGTCAGCCACCTTGTCAGAGGCCCCCACCGCCGCGATCGGCGCGTACCCAGACGAAATCTGCTTCGCCATCGTCAGCAAATCCGGTTCGATCCCAAAGTGCTCAGACGCGAACCACTTCCCGGTCCGCCCGAACCCGTCGATCACCTCATCGTGGATCAACAGAATCCCGTGCTCCTCGGTCACCTTCCGCAGGTGCTGCCAGTACTCCTGCGAGGGCACACGACTCCCGTTCGCCGTCGAGATCGGTTCGGCGATCAACGCCGCGATTGTCTCCGGCTTCTCGAACTTGATCGTCTCCTCGATGTAGCGCGCCCAGAACATGTCGTCGAGGCCCGTCACCTCGTTCTGCAGCGCCCCGAACCCGTTCGTGTTCGGCACCGAAATCATGCCCGGCAGAAGCGGCTCGAACGGAGCGCGGTTCAGCATCGGCGATCCGTTCACGCTCAACGCTCCCAGCGTGGTGCCGTGATACGACCCGACCCGCGAAATTACCTTGTAGCGCTTCGAGTCACCGCGGTTGTAGTGGTACTGCTTTGCCATCCGGATCGCGGTCTCCACCGCCTCCGACCCGGAATTCACGAAGAAGAACTTGTTGAGCGTCGAAGGCGTCAGCTCCGCCAGCTTCGCCGCCAGATCCACCGCTGGCGGAGTCGCGTACGCGAACGGATTCGCGAACGATAGCTTCGCCATCTGCTCCGCCGCCACTTCGGCCAGCTCCTGCCGCCCGTGCCCGACGGCCACCACCCACAGTCCGGACATCGCATCGATGTAGCGCTTGCCGCCCATCTCCTCGAGGTAAATTCCCTCGCCACGCTCGATCACCACGAACCCGTCGTCCTGCGCCAGGTCGTTGTACTGCTGGGTGTGCACCCATAGGTGCTCCAGCCCACGATCGACATAGTCGCTCGTGGGCACCGCTGTTCGCTCGATCGTCTCGGTCATGACTGGGCCTCCATCGTTTCGAAGGCTCTGATGCTACACCTCCCGCCATCCCTTCATATGCACTCCGAAGCGGGACTGCTCGTTCCCGGCACGCGTAGCCTTTCGGTTCGCCAGTCGGCGAGTCGCGACGCCCGGCCTCGCGCCTAGAACACCGTTACTTCCGCCGTGCCGAGGAAGCTGATCCCCATCGATCGCGTCCGCGAGGCAGGGCCAGGCGTGGGCCGGTACTAGGTTCCGGGAAGACAGGCAGCGGTGCTTCGCCCGATGCACTCCCGAGGGGAAACTGCGGTGATGTGGCCTTCGGGGGCCAGGACTGTCAGCGGAAAATCGATCCGACCAAGCGCGCCTGCGAAGCGCGGCGCAGCCGGGGGGCGATGACCGGGGGCTTGTCTCCAAAGAAAAATAGGGCGGGTCGGTGGGAAGCGAAACAGACCGCGGGCGATTAGCCCGCGTCGATCCTCTGAGCGGGCCCGACCTACCGAGGCCCCTCGCATGCTGAGGTCGCCCCCCCCCCTCGAGCGGCGGCGACCTAAACGGCCTGCTCCCCATCGAAGTACGTCGGTACGCCTTCGTCTGCGAAGACCGCATCGATCTCCGCACGAATCTCATCCGTCAACCGCCAGTCGGCCGCCGCCACGTTCTCCTGCAACTCGTGCTCGTTCCGCATCCCCACGAGGGCAACCGAAACCGCCGGATTCCCCAGCACTCACGCGATCGTCAGCTGCGGTAAAGACTTCCTGTTCCCCGCCGCCGGAGGCACCCCTCCGTGTGCTCGATGATGTGCTCGCGCTTCGAATTGCGACCGATCACCTTCGGTGTCTCGTCGTAGTCAAACCCTACCTTCGTCACCAGCGTGACGTCCTGACGCCGGTCCCCCAGCGCTTTCGCCAGCAACTCCTCCGAGTGGTTCGGCCCGTACACTTCCGCCGTATCGAACAGCGTGATCCTTGCGCCGATCGCCTGGTTTACCGCCAGCGCCGCATCGTCGACGTCGATCGCCCCGTACGCCGTCGTGCTCATCTCCCACGTCCCGAACCCCACCACCGAGACGACCAGATCCGTGTCACCGATCCGCCGCTGCTCCATCACCCGCTCCTAGGTCTAGCCCGAGTTACCGCGCGCATCATAGGCACCCACCGAAGCCGCAACTGTCTCTAGCGGCTGCCGGGGTTGCGCCGTCGATGCCAAACAGCTTCGCGCCGAGCACCCCTGCGATCAGCGTGCTGTCGTCCTGCAGTCCAGCCGGAGGGTTGGGACCGACCGGGCGGGCACCGGGGGCTTGCCCCCAAAAAGAAAGAAGGTGGCGGATGGGAAAGAACACGGCGCGGGCCTTTCGGCCTGCGCCCACGTTCCAAGGCGAAAGCCGCCGTCCAAGGTCGAACGTAAGCCAGAGGCTCGACCTCGGGCGATGGCCTGTGTTCGTAGCGCGGTCGCAAAGCGCGCCGCGGCTGGGGGGTCACCGGGGGCTTGCCACCGAAAAGAAAGAGGGCGGGTCTCGCCGGTAGGGCGATCGAGAACATGGGTGGGACGAAACACAGTCGCCGGTCTTCCAGCACTCGTCCACCCTCCGAGGTGGGAGCCGCTTCCCGAGGCCAAGCGAACCCCCGAGGCGAGCGCCACCGGCTACGGCTCGATCGTCACCTTCAAAGCCCCACTCGACTTATTCCCCGCAAACGCCACCCCCTGCGCCACGTCGTCCAGCGACACCCGATGCGTGATCAGCTTCCCGAGCAGCTCCCGATGCTCATCCAGCAACTCCACCGCAATCTCGTAGTCGTGCTGCATCCCGATGTAGCCATAGAAAATTGTCCCCGCGACGCGTAGCTGGCGGGACATGATGAGCTGCGCCGGCATCGAAACCTCCGGCGAAAACCCGCCGATGATCAACACCCGGCCACCGCGCCGCGCCACCTGCGCTGCCAGCGTCGGCGTTTCCGCCTCGCCTCCCACTGTCTCCATCACCAGGTCGATCGGGTGTTCCTCCGACCAACGCCGCAACTCGTCTGGTCCATCGTCGTCCGCGTCGAAGACGAGCGTCGCGCCGAGCATCCGCGCCGCCTCGGCCTGGTGCTCGTATCGCGCCGTTACCGCAACTTCCGCGGCCCCAGCCCGCGCCGCGTAGAACACCGACATCAGCCCGATCGGCCCCGCTCCCAGCACCACGATTCGCTCGCCCCGCGTCGGTCGCGCCGCATCGAGCTGCGCCGCGACCCGATGTCCGTGCACCGCCACCGCAAAATCGAGGTCGTCCGCGACCCGAAAGAGATTCTCGACAGGCACCGTCAGCGTTTCGCCAAACCCACCCGGCTTCGTGATCCCGAACAGACGGCCGTCTACCTGGCACAGCTCTGTGCGCCCTCCGCGACACTCGGCGCACTCACCGCAGTACGGCCGCGGCTCGAACGTCACGCGGTCCCCGACCGACAGCGCCGTCACACCCTCACCCAGCTCCGCTACCTCCCCCGCGATCTCGTGCCCCAGCACGCGCCCGGCGGTCCATCGCGAGCGGTCGCGATACGCATGCAGGTCGGACCCGCAAATCCCCGTGGCGCGCACACGCATTACCACCTCGCCCGGTCCCGGCGGCTCCGCCGGAAAGTCGCGCACGTCGAAGATCGCTGGATTAGCCGTCGTTACTGCTCGCCGCATTGCTCCACCCATCTCCTGTGCGCGCCTACTCTAGTGATCCCGACGGGCACCCGCGTCCGTCGTCGCACACTTCCGCGAAACACCCCCTGCCGGGACGGCGTCGGAAGAACTGGAACTCGACATGGCGATCGCCGTTGGCCTCTCGCGGGTCACCAAACACCACGCCGCCAATGTGGTGCTCGACGCTGTCTCGTTCGAGATTCAGGACGGCGAGGTAATCGGCCTCGTCGGCCCCAATGGCGCCGGCAAGTCCACTCTCTTCAAGCTCATCACCGGCGAGTACGGCATCGACGACGGCACCCTCAACCGCCGCCGCGACCTCAAGGTCGGCTACGTCCCACAGGACCCCGACCTCCGCGAGGCGACGGTCATCGCCGAGGTCCTCGCCGCACACGCCGAGCTCGCCGCCGTCGACGCCGAACTGCACCGCCTCGAGGCCCGGATGGGCTCCGAGGCGGTCGTCGCCGATCCGGATCGCTTCGACCGTGTCATGGAGCAGCACTCCGCCGCCCTCGACCGCTTCGACCGCCTCGGCGGCCACTCTTTCCGGGGCCGTGTCGAGGGCACCCTCCGCAAGCTCGGCTTCGCACCCGAAGACTTTGAATTACCGGTCGAGGTGCTCAGCGGCGGCCAGCAGAAGTTGCTCGGCCTCGCGAAAGTGCTTGTCACCGAACCAGACGTGCTGCTGCTCGATGAGCCGGACAACCACCTCGACATCGAAGGCAAGCGCCTGCTAGAGCGTGTGATCGTCGATCACCGAGGTGCCGTCGTCATCATCAGCCACGACCGCTACCTGCTCGACATCGTCGCCGACTCGATCGCCGAGCTGGAGATGGCGGGCCAGCACCCGGGCCGGGCGCAGCTCGTCGTCTTCCCCGGCAACTACTCCGAGTTCGCGTTCGAGAAGCGCATGGAACTCGAGGCACAGCAGCACGACTTCAACATGCAGGAGCGCGAGATCGGTCGCCTCGAGCAATCGATCGCGCGCCTGAAAGTCTACAGCGCGGGCGGCGCGAACCAGAAGTTCGTCCGCCGCTGGCAGAGCATGCAGAAGCGCCTCGACAAGGTGGACCGCCTCGAGGCGCCGCAGATGGAACCGAAGCGCATGCGCCTTCGACTCTCCGCCGAGCGCGGTAGCAAGAAGGTGCTCGAGCTCGACTCGCTCTGGAAGCAGTTCGATGACAACGTCGTCCTCGGTGGTCTCGATCTCATCGTCTGGGCGGGTGAGCGCGTCGCCTTGATCGGCCCGAATGGTGCCGGCAAGTCCGTCCTCTTCCGCATCCTGCTCGGCGAAGATCACGCCACCGAGGGCGAAGCAAAGCTCGGCCCCAGCATCGACGTCGCCTACTACTCCCAGCAGCACGAGACGCTGGACTACGGCTCCACTCCGGTCGACGAAGTGCGCCGGCTCAAACCGATGCGCGAGGAAGCCGCCTTCGCCTTCCTCAGCTCGTTTCTCTTCGACCAGCCGCGCGCCCGCCGCAAGGTCGCCCTCCTGAGCGGTGGCGAGAAGAGCCGCCTCCAGCTCGCCAAGCTCACCCTCGCCGAAGGCAACCTCCTCCTGCTTGACGAGCCCACCAACAACCTCGACATCCCGAGCGCCGAGGTCCTCGAAGACGCCCTCGAGGACTACCCTGGCACCATCCTCACCATCTCCCACGACCGCTACTTCCTTGAGCGTGTCGCTGACCGCGTTGTCGAACTCAAAGACGGCGAACTGACCGAATACCTCGGTGGCTACGCCGCCTACCTCGAGGGTTCGGCCACCGCCGCCTCAACCGTGTGAACGATGAGATCCCCCTGCCATCCGCCGATGCGGGCCGTGGCATCGTCCGCACCGGCGAGACGGTCCGCCGCGCACCCAGGCCATGCGCTGCGTTCAGCCGCGCTCTGGTGGAAGCACTCGAGCAGCGCACTCTGTCGAGCGCTCCACGCTTCTTCGGCATCGACGAAGCGGGATGCGAGACGCTGTCTTTCATCGAGGGCGAGGTCAATCGAACCGGAGCCGCCTGGAGCAATCGACAGTTGGCCACCGCCGCTAGCCTCATCCGTCAGCTCCATGACTGCATCGCAGCGCCCTCGTAGCCGGTCAGGAGAAGGTGTGCCACAACGATCTCGCGGCCTGGAACCTCATCGTCCGCGGGTCATCGCGGAACCAGTCGCGCCCCTACGGGCTGCTCGAATCCACCCAGGACTCCAGTATTGCTCGAGGCGCATGCACCGATCCCGGGATCGTTCCCGAGTCAACGCGCTCCTGAATCTCGCGGATATCCACCACCTGGAGGTCCGGGTTCGAAGCCATCTCCGCCTGCTGCTCATCGATACTCAGGTTCTCGATCTGCGCCTTGGCCGCATCCACGGCGTCTGAGATCGACTTGATCGGCATCGCTGATCGCTTCCCCGCGCCGTGCGCGGTAGTTTCGCGCGGCTGTCGGGCGAAGTGTAGCTGCGCTGCATCCCGCCTGCGCCACCGACCGAGGAGCACCGCGATGCCCGACGACTTCTTCGATCGCTACCCCGCCCTGCGCGATATGCAGGCCGTCCCGCTGTTCGCCGACCTCGGCTACGAATTCACCGCCGCCGGTGATGGCTGGGCCGAAATCACCTTCAACGCTACCCCAAAGACCCACAACCTCTACGGCATCGTCCACGGCGGTGTCTGGCTGGTCCTCGCCGACTCCGCGATGGGTGGCGCACTCGCCACCGTTGCCACCCCCGAGGAGCGCGTGATCACCGCCCAGTCCGAGTTCCGCTGGCTCCGCCCGCTCACCGGCAACCGGATCCGCATCCGCGCCGAAGTCCTCCGCCGAGGCCGCACCCTCTCTCATTCCGTTGCGGATCTCTACGACGCCGACGACAAGCCGATCGGTCGCGCGACCGGCACCTACGTTATTCTCGAGCCGGACGGCTAGCGCAGCGCGTGCGCTTGACCGTGCTGCACGCCGGCGCGCGCCACATTCGACTATCATCACGCTCGTCCCAACAACGATGACACGGTGGCCTGCATGACCTCGACCGAGGCGATCTCAACGCCCCATGTGGCGGCACAGCCCTACACCGGCTTCCGCATCATCGAGCTCGGCGGCACGATCGCCGCCGCCGGCGCCACCAAGACCTTCGCCGACTTCGGTGCGGACGTCGTCAAGATCGAGCCCATCGGCGGCGGCGAAGTCCGCCGCGTCGCCCCCTTCCCCGCCGACATCCCCAACATCGACCGAGGCGCCTACCACCTCGCCCTCGACACCGGTAAGCGCTCGATCGTCCTCGACCTCTCGACCCCCTCCGGCGTCCAGGTCTTGCTCGACCTCGCCCGCGGCGCGGATCTCGCGCTGCTCCAGCTCCCACCCTCCGAGGCGCGCCCCCTCCTCGCCGCGCTCGACACCCTCGAAAACGATGCCCCGTCCACCGTCACGATGACCCCGCACGGCCTCGAGGGGCCCCTCGCCGATCACGAAGAAGGCGACCTCTCGGTCTTCGCCCGCACCAACCGCATGCTCCGCCACTCGTTCACGAACGAGGAGCCCCTGCGCTACGGCCCCTTCGTCCCCACGCTCCAGTGGGCGTCCACCGCGACTACCGTTTCCTCGGCGATCGTCTGGTCGCGACGGTGCGGCGGCGAACGCCGCACCGTGGAGGTCGCAGCCGTCGAGGCGCTCAGCGGCAACGTGGACTCCTGGTACCTCCCCTGGCTTTTCACCGGTGTCGATCTCCCGCGCGAGCCGGGCTCCCGCCTCGGGTACCCCAACGGCTACTTCGAATGCAGCGACGGCCTGCTCGTCTTCTCTGCCGGCACCGAACCCTTCTTCGGCCGCCTCTGCACCGCCCTCGGTAAACCCGAACTCGCGACCGACCCGCGCTTCACGGACCCTCTCGAGAAGCCAAACCACTACGACGAGTTCGTCGGCTATCTCAACCCCTACCTCGCTGCACGGACCCGCAACGAGGCGTTCCAGGAGCTCCAGTCGCACGGCGTCATGTGCGCTCCGCTGCTCAACGTGAAGGATGTAATGGCGGACCCGCAGGCCGTCGCCCGCGGCTCATTCGTCGAGGTCGCTGATCCTAACTTCGGCAGCCACACGATCGCTGGCCCACCCTTCCGCGTGCACGACGCCTCCGAGGCCCCGCTCTGGCAACCGCGCCCTGCCCCAACCCTCGGCCAACACACCGCCGAACTTCTCACTGAGGTGGG
>Ga0114999_10010308_pt1 | contig 10133 bp, 10 predicted proteins | sample ArcticOcean_MG_C_3_FD_89820 | JGI IMG/M metagenome (GOLD analysis project Ga0114999, IMG submission 89820) | Marine microbial communities from western Arctic Ocean - ArcticOcean_MG_CB8_126 | ecosystem: Environmental > Aquatic > Marine > Oceanic | place: Arctic Ocean: Canada Basin | collected... | reverse complement strand
TTCATATCAAATTCGACCTGGTGTTCGATATAGGCGGGATTTACCCAGCCAGCTGCGTCAGTCACTCAATGTCTTCCCTACATAGCACGGGTACCGTAATCGTGCTGCTCTGAACGGCAACCCGGGCAAAACTATCGTCGACCAACGACAGGAGGGAACGAGTGTTGAAGACCTCCGTGCTCCTGATGCTCCTGTGTTTTGCGATGGCATGCACGACCGCAAACGATGCCCCCGCGTCTTCAACCATCGAACCGACATCAGCTACCCCAACGTCTGATCCTGTCGACACTGGTGTCGACGATGGTTCTGGATCGTCGACGAGTGATTCCGCTTCCGACGGTTCCCTCAGCGGTGATGTAGAGGCCAGTCCGGCACCGTCTAGCGATCAACCATCCACGGCAATCCCGTCTCCGACATCGCCAGCGACCGGGTCTGTTGACCCCAACACAGGTTCGCCCACTCCCGGTTCACTCGATTCATCTGGCTCATCTGATCCTCTTCCGACCACCACGCCTGAGCCGCTCTTCGTGCCGCCCGCGATCACCGGCGCCACTGATTCGCCAGCACCCGTATCGGACCGGGGTGGCCCGAACACTATGTTTGGGCCGGTGGCATGTGAAGGCACCGAACGGGTCCAGTTCTCCCACTTCCCGCTGGATGCGGACATCATCTCCGGGGTTCAGCCGATGGGAGCGATGGCCAGCAGTCACGTAACGCCGGTGGATCACATCTACATCACCCATGACCAGCCAGATCAGCCGGGGCATGGTTACGTCATACGAATGCCAGGCGACGGGATTGTCATCAACGTCGGACGAATGCCTAATCCGGACCGCCCGGACTACCGAATCGTCATCGCCCACACTTGCCGGATATTCACAACCTTCATACACACGGGCGAACCGATACCGGAGTTGACTGCGCTGACCGGGGTGCTTGAGCTTGGCGCTCAGTGGTACGGAGAGTTCCCACTAAAGGCAGGAGAGACGCTGTCGGATGCTTCCACCAACACGATGGATTTCATGGTCCATGATCAGGAGGTCACGCTCCCGGGATTCGTTCTCCCGGAGACGTACGCAGGTGAGCCGTGGAAGATTCACACGGTGGACTTGTTCGATTTCTACGACGAGCCGCTACGTTCACAGGTACTTGCGTTCAATCCCCGAACAGCCGAACCCGTTGGCGGGAAGATCGATTACGACATCGATGGGAAGCTGGTCGGCAACTGGTTTGTGAAGGACACCGGCGGTTACTCGAACGGCGGGAATGCCGCCCTCGGTTATACGAACTACTGGGAGACGCACCTGGCGATTGCCTATCACTTCATCAACCCGTCGACCTTGCTGATCTCCCTGGGGGACGATTTCGGGATCCCGGAGGACGCCTGCGGTGTTTGCGCCGGGGCGTACGGCATCAAAGGCAACGCGCCAGATCCGGCAACCATCGGCATTTCTGATGGTCTTGTGAAGTACGAACTGGTCGGTCGGATTCGCCCAGCTGTGGGCGTTCCGACGTTCAACGACGAGTCCAACTCCATCGGTGTTCTCCTCGCCGAGATGATCGACGACCGATCCGTCCGAATCGAAGTATTCCCCGGAGCCGCACCCGCCACGGTCGCGGGATTTACAGACTCCGCTGTGATCTACACCCGTTAGACGGGTGCCACGTCACGTCTCGATTCAGGTCCGCGTAAATCCCCGCTAATGTCGTTTACCCTATCGCCGACCCAACGACGTATGCCGCACAGTCCCTAATCCCGGGAATCTGGGATTTTGGAGATAAGGGATATCGGGTATCTGACCGGCAATGCCGGCAAGGGAGGCGCTCAGTGTCCTGGATCAGACAAGAACCCATAGACGATCACTACACCGACATGGTGACGCCTCTTTCCATAATCCCCGCGGCGATGGACGCCGTTTATGAGATGACGATGGCGATATCGTTCGGTAGCTCAGCGCTCACACGGGTTCAAGAGGAAGCGATTGCGACGTCCGTTTCGCGGTCCAACAAGTGTCGTTACTGAACTCTTGGCCACGGAGGGTTCCTCCGTCAGCACTCCCACGACTCCGAGCTAGCGAGTCGCGTCATCCATGACTACAAAACCGCAGGATTGGACGCCGCCACGGAGGCGATGTGCGATTACGCGGTGAAGCTCACCCGGTTTCCTGAGACCGCCACCGAAGCCGATGTAGAAGGCCTTCGTGCACATGGTCTGAGCGATGAACAGATAGTGTCGGTCGTCCTGATCACATGCCAGTACAACTTCTCGAACAGGGTGACGATGGGCCTCGGACTTGAGCCTAAAGCCGGACGATCAACCTTTCTACGTCGATGGCTCACCGGCCCGGCGAAAGACTACGAGTGGTTGAAGTACGAAGAAGACGTGGACGTCGAACCCGAGTAGAGGGTTTGGGGGTTTCGGGGCGTTTACCGTCCCTGGTCTCCGATGCCTCCGGGGACACGGGCCTCATCGGGCCATGAGTTGAGGCCGGTGACCAGCACATCAACCAGACGTTTGAAACTGGTGTCCACGCTTGCCGTATATCGGAAATCGTGTGATGCCTCGGTGAGGACGAAACCATGAATCGAGTTTCGGATCACTCGCATGGAGTGGATCGCCTCGTCGCCCTCAAACCCGTAACCCCGTAATACCGCCGTAAAGACGGACACCAGGCGGTCGCCGGCCGCTGCCATTTCATCATCGTCCGGCGATGCGGAATATAGAGTCGCCTGATAAATCCCCGGACGCTCTGCGCCGAACTTACGTACCGCATCTGCCGTGGCCCTTACGGCGTCATCCCCGGCCAGCCCCATGCAAGCCTCTGTGACCGTGTCCGCCAGAACCTTCAGCCCCAGCAAGGTCAGTTCACGTCGGAGTCCCTGAACGCCATCGAAATAGTTGTAGAGAGAGGGCGCCTTGATGCCTAGCATCCCTGCCACAGCTTTGAGCGTTACGCCGTCAGGACCGCGCTCATCAGCGATGGAAGCTGCGGCGTCCACGACCACATTTAGTCCTATGCCCGTTCGAGGCGACATGTTTCTCCTAGTGTCACGATTTCATGGCTGAGGTCCGGTTTCTTAGCCGTCAATACGGGCCACTTTATATTCTATTGACATTAGTTAATACCCTACCTAAGATCACCGAACGACGACGATGGCAAGGAGATCAAAGTGGATTTCGGATATTCGATGGAGTCGCATGCCCGGGGCCTGAGCGCCATGGAGCATCATGACGGTTTCAGGGAGTTCTTCAACCAGGTCCAGATCTGCGAAGACGGCGGGATGGATTTCCTGTGGATCTCCGAACACCACTTCAACCCTGATCGATCATTTGGTTCGGCATCGATGGTCGTCGCAGGTGCAGTCGCCGCCCAGACTGAGCGCATCAAAATCGGCTCGTCCATCGTTGTCCTACCCACGGCCAATCCTCTTCACGTAGCTGAGGAAGCCTCCGTCCTTGACCACATCTCCAAGGGTCGTTTCGAACTTGGAGTCGGTCGGAGTGGTGGAGTAGGCGCTTACAAGGGCTTCAACATGGACTACTCCGAGAGCCAGCCCCGGTTCGCCGAGTGTCTTGAGATCCTTGATCTTGCGTTGAGTAATGATCGGTTCTCGTACAAAGGCGAGTTCTACGAGTTCAACGACGTTCCAATGACTCCGCAGCCGTATACGACACCGCGCCCAAAGATCAGATGGGCAGTGAACTCGAACTCGACGTTCGCAATGGCGGGGAAGCTTGGTCTACCAATCTTCTGTGGCGTCCTTCAACTAGACGTCGAACAGCTATCCGAGCTACTTGCCACGTACGATGCGGCAAAAGCCGAGGCCGGATTCGACACCCCGCGAGATGCCGAACTCCGCATCCCGATTTATGTGTCAGACACGATGGATGATGCACTCTCGGCTCCCGAAGAAGGTTTCACGCGTCGTTATTCGTCGGCAAGCGAAATTCTTGTCCGCATGGTGGCCTCGGGACAGGCAAACAATCTGGGTGAACGCGCCGATCGGATCGATACCCTCGGCAACCTGGACTGGGAAGGCATCCATACCAGCGAGAAGGCCATTGTGGGCACGCCCGATGTCGTGATCGACAAGATCAAAGAGATCGGTGACGCACTTCAGCTCAGCGGGATGGTTCTGGAGTTCAACGCCGGAGAGCGTTTGCCGGAAGACAAGATCAACCGTTCCCTGGAACTGTTCTGCGAGAAGGTCGCTCCTGCATTCCACTAGGTCTCACAGGGGGTAGGGTTGAGGATTCTCAGCGAGGTACCGGTACACACGCACGATCTGACCTTTACCCAATCAATGGCCGCCGGTTCTCCGGTTACCCGTCCTGCAGATACCTGTGGTTAAAGGACCCTCAACATCTCCGACCCGACCTCAAGCGATGAGCCTGGCTCAAGCGATACCGTCACAGAGAAAACAAAGCCATCCGGTATCTACCGTGGCTGGCCAATTGCCGGGACAACATTCCTGGCTCTTGGCGTTTCCATAGGCGCGGCTCAGTTCGGCTTTGGGGTGTTCATCATCCCGCTCGAGGAAGAGTTCGGCTGGTCTCGGACGCAGATCAACATCTCCCTGACTCTGGCCGCGTTCATGGGCGTCTTGTCGCCGTTCGCCGGACGTCTCATGGACAAACACGGCGCTCGACCGATCATGGCCGTGTCGCTGATTCTGATGATCGTGGGATTCTTCCTCCGCGCCGTGATGACAGACCTCTGGCAGTTCTACGCCTTCAGCGCCCTGATATTCATCGGCACCCCCGGGGCATCTATGCTGCCCGTGGGCCGTCTCGTGGGGCTGTGGTTCGCCACCACTCGCGGTCGGATGATGGGGATAGTTTCTTCCGGGAATAACTTCGGGGGGATGATCTCAGTCCCGCTCATCACCGCAATTATTGTGTTTGGCGACTGGCGTTGGGGCTTTGCGACCACGGGATTCCTGTTGATAGGAATCCTGATCCTGGTCCTGTTCGTCATCCGGGACAAACCGGAGGACGTTGAACGAGAAGTCGGCAAACGCTGGATGCCCGGAGGAGACGCAGGGAAGGCCGCCCGGGCTGCACTGCAGGGCTTCACCACACATCAAGCGGTTCGTACACGCGCGTTCTGGGCGCTCTCGATTGGCATGGCGCTTCAGCAGTTCGCCCGGACATCTGTAGCGACGCAGTTCTTCCCTCACCTTGAGCAGGTCGGCTTCAGCGCCACTCAGGCTGCGATCGGCCTAATGATCCTCGCCTTTTTCGCCATCGCATCGAAGATATTGTTTGGCACCGTCAGTGAGTGGATCACGGCGCGCTGGGCTTACGTAATTGTCGTGGCGCTTCAGATAACGGGTCTCGCAATTATCTTGATCCCCGGGGGAGGATTTCCCACATGGGTTGGGCTGATCGTGTTCGGTCTGGGCATGGGCGGAGTCGGTGCGCTTGGGCCTCTTGCCATCACCGAAATGTTCGGCCTCAAGAACTTCGGCGCCATCATCGGCCTCACCCGTCCGGCGATGATCCTCCCGACCATTGCCGGGCCGCTCATGGCAGGCGTCATATTCGACACACGGGGCAGCTACGATCTGGCGTTTGTGATCACTCTTGGCCTTCTTGCCGTCGCTCTCTCCGGGTTCGCACTGGCACGACCGCCGGGGATCCCAGGGGTGCCAGGATCAAAAGAACTCTCCGAATCTGGGGAATCAGGCGAAACGGCGTTCGTCACACGATGACGTTGCGCATTCAAGCCCATAGTTCGTCGAGTCATGAACGCTACAGCGCACTCAGTAAAAAGCTATCTATGACTCCCCTTTCACTTACAAACCCGTTCCCGAAGATCAAGGACCATCGATATCTCTGATCCGACCTCCAACGAAGTAACCGGTTCAGGCGAAACTGCCGCGACTCAAACGAAACCACATGGGATCTATCGCGGATGGCCGGTTGCGGCCACCGCGTTCCTCACACTCGGTGTAGCACTCGGAGCCTCCCAGTTCGCCTTCGGTGCGTTCATCACCCCGCTGGAAGAAGAGTTCGGCTGGTCTCGCACCCAGATAAACGCCTCACTAACGCTCGCCGCCACCATGGGCATCGTTACGCCCTTCATCGGGCGTCTGATGGACAAACATGGCGCTCGTCCCATCATGGCTGTGTCCGTATCCCTGATGATCGCTGGATTCTTCCTGCGCGCGGTGATGACGGAACTCTGGCAGTTCTACGCGTTTAGTGCCCTGATCTTCCTTGGTACCCCCGGTTGCACGATGCTGCCCGTTGGACGACTGGTCGCACTGTGGTTCGCCACCACGCGCGGCCGGATGATGGGGCTGGTCATGTCCGGGGTGAACTCCGGCGGCATGATGTACGTCCCGTTAATCACCGCCGTTATTGCATTTGCCGGGTGGCGTTGGGGTTTTGCCGGCGTCGGTTTCCTGTTGGTCATCGTCTTGATTCTGACCATAACCCTGGTCCGAGATAAACCGGAAGACGTCGAACGAGAAGTCAATAAACGTTGGACCCCACGGGGAGACGCAGGCCAAGCAGCACGCGCAGCGCTCCAAGGATTCACCACACGCGAGGCTCTCCGGACCCGGGCGTTCTGGTTCCTGGCCATCGGCATGGGGCTTCAACAGTTCGCCCAGACCTCAGTCGCCACACAGTTCTTCCCTCACCTTGAGGCTGTCGGATTCACATCAGCGGAAGCCGCCATGGGGCTAATGCTCCTGGCGCTATTTGCCATCGCATCCAAGATCATATTCGGGACCGTCAGTGAGTGGATCACGGCACGCTGGTCTTACGTGATCGTCATCGCACTCCAGTTCACCGGTATGGCGATAATTTTAATCCCCGGCAGCCAGGCATTCATCTGGGGTGGGCTGATGGTGTTCGGGCTGGGTATGGGAGGAGTCGGCGCGCTTGGCCCGTTGGCGATCACGGAGATGTACGGGCTCAAGAACTACGGCGCAATCATTGGTTTGACCACGCCAGCCATGATCGTCCCAATGCTAGTGGGGCCAATAATGGCGGGCTTCATCTTCGACTCCACCGGAAGCTACGTTCTGGCGTTCCAGATCACTCTCGGATTATTGCTGATCTCGATGACCAGTTTTGCTCTGGCGAGGCCCCCACGATCGTCCTCGTCTTCCGATTCTCCGAGTAGTTCTGGTTCTACGGGTACGTCTGGCGACAATAAGCCAGTACTCGCCACCGATGAACCCGGGTAGGCAGGAGCGTTCCGCACAGTTCTGGCCGTTCAAATCCGCTGGACCGTGGGGACACCGTAAAATACCGCCCAGCCTCCCAATATCCTCGTAGGCCCGTGATGATAATCACCGACGGTTGTCCTTCAAAACACTTTGATCCATAACCCGGATCAAAGAGGAAATGTGGCAGTATTGCTCACGCCGCTCCTAGTAGACGATAAGTCAATCTTCCGCCGAAAATTTTTACCAGAGGGAAAGGGATGGACATGATCCCTCGCCGACTTGGCGTGGTCCTGGCAGCGGTTGCCCTCACGGTTGCTATCTCTGTGCCCGTAGCACTCGCATCCCGTTCGAGTGATCCAGAGTTGGATTTCCCGACTCCAGTTGAGTCCCAGATAACGGCCGATTCGATCGAAACACAGGCTGATCTGGGCAGGCTCCTGTTCTTCGACAAGCGACTCTCCGGCAATACGGCCACTTCCTGTTCCTCATGTCACCTTCCTGACAATGCCTGGACGGACGGAGAGGCACTTTCAAGCGGCTACACGAGTGTCGAGTACTTCCGGAACACTCCTAGCCTCCTGAACGCCAGCCAGATGACGCTTCAACACTGGGACGGTCGACTTGCAGGGTCGGACATAGCGACGGTGGTTCGGTCTCACGTAGCAGAGGCGCACTTCATGCACATGGACGGCCGTCTGCTCACGGAGCGCATGCTTGAGGTTCCGCTGTACGCCGAGTCGTTTGAACGGCTCTTCGGCAGCGAGGTGAGTTACGGCAAGGTCTTGAACTCGCTAGCGGCGTTTGTCGCTTCACTTGAATCGACCGATAACCCGTACATCGACTTCAAAGCCGGCGACGAGACCGCATTGACAGCACAGGAGCAGGTCGGGTTGGAGTTGTTCAAAGGCAAAGCCGGTTGTTCCGCCTGCCACAGCGGCGACCTTCTGTCGGACGGAGCGCGCCATGTGACCGGCGTCTCACCCAACTCCGACATCTTCGACACCCCGGCACGGCACATCACCTTCCGGCGATTCTTCAAGCAGTTCAGCGTCGGCGAGTTCGCAGAGCTTCGGGCCGACCCCGGCTACTTCGCCATGACACACGAAGAAGCCGACCGCGGGAGTTTCCGCACGCCGTCACTGCTTGAGGTCGGTCGTACGTCTCCGTACATGCACAACGGGGTCATGGCATCGCTGGACGATGTAGTTCGTTTCTATAACGATGGCGGAGGTGACGCACTCAACAAAGACGAGTTGCTGCAGCCGCTGAACCTCAGCGAAGACGAGATCGGATCGCTGGTGGCGTTCCTTCGTAGCCTTGGCAGCGATGAACCGGCGTTCGATGTCCCTACGGATCTGCCGCAGTACGAACTACGTGACCTCGAGTCAGGTGAAACGCAGGTGACGAATTGACCAACGACGCCGGTGCGCAGGGGTCGCCCTTGCCTGAGGAACCAGAAGGTTCTTGCAAAAAAGGCCTGCTTCCCCACGTCTCACGACGACAGTTCCTGTTCATGGGAGCCGCCGCGGTCAGCCTCATCGCACTTGAACGCATAATTCCCGGACGGGTTCTTTATGCCCAGACGGCGTCGTTCGATCGAGAACGCATCGCTTCGTTGAGCGAGCTCGAAGTCGGTGTTCCGGTCTCGTTCAATTACCCGCATGAGCATCCGAACACCGTGAACAACCTGATCAAGCTTGGGACTCCAGCCGGGGGCGGCATAGGCCTGGACGACGACGTCGTGGCGTTCAACACCATCTGCCCACACATGGGATTCCCACTGACCGGGACCTACAAGCCCGACCAACAGATAATGGGGCCGTGTGGATGGCACCTGAGCACGTTCGACCTCACCCGCCACGGCATAATCATCTCCGGGCACGCCACGCAGGGCCTGCCGCAGATCACGCTTGAGTTGGACGGCGACGATATCTACGCAACCGGCGTACAGGCATTGATCTTCGGGTTCAGCGACAACGAAAAAGCGCCGCATATCAGCTAGTGTGCCAACGTGCACAACAAAAAAGGGGCGGACCATTACGGTCCGCCCCTTTTTATTTCAGTCTCTAGATTCGCCTATCAGTGAACACCCATCTCCACCGACTCCCCTACCAGGTACAGAATCGGGTAGATGAACACCCATGCCAGGTCGACAAAGTGCCAGTACTTGGCGGCACCTTCGAAGCCCCGGTAGTGATCCGGCCCGTACTCGCCTTTTGCGGCGCGCCGATACACGAATGCCAGCAGGATGATCCCGCTGACTACGTGCGTCGTGTGGATACCGGTTAGCGTAAAGAACGTCGTCCCGAACCCTGATGCGGGCGGGAAGTCGTGGAACGCTTCGTACCACGCGAACACCACTCCACCCAGGAAGATCAGGCCGAAGATGATGGTTATCAAAATCCATCGCTTCGCGCCCTCGTTATCCCCGTGTGATGCGGCCACCTCTGACCTGTATGCGCTAAGACTGCTGAGCAGCAATATCGCCGTCAGTAAAAGCCCAAGCTCCTGGATCAGAGTGTCCGGGCGGTCAGTTGATGCCACAAAGTAGCGGCTCGAAATGAGCGCCATGAAGAAGAACGCGTCGGAGATGATGAACAGCCAGAGTCCCAGCCGATGCATCATTAGCGACGAATACGCCTTCGTGCCATATTTTTCGTGAAGGTCTGCGTGTATGAGATCAGTCATCGCCATAGCGCTAGTCCTCCACCACTTCTGCGTCGCCCGCCGCTATGTCGGCGATGTGGTCAAGGACCTGCCGCCAGTGCATGAAGTAGTGCGCTATGCCCAACGCCTTTAATATGGCGCTACCCCCCAGCAGAGTTAACTGCAACGCTCCCTCAAACCAGATGGCGGCGAAGAACTCCGCCACCGTCAGTACGGCGAGCACTATCAGCACGATGAGGCCACGTTTGTTCTTGGTTTCCTTTGTCTCCCCTGCGTGGGAG
>Ga0114999_10010306_pt1 | contig 10136 bp, 8 predicted proteins | sample ArcticOcean_MG_C_3_FD_89820 | JGI IMG/M metagenome (GOLD analysis project Ga0114999, IMG submission 89820) | Marine microbial communities from western Arctic Ocean - ArcticOcean_MG_CB8_126 | ecosystem: Environmental > Aquatic > Marine > Oceanic | place: Arctic Ocean: Canada Basin | collected... | reverse complement strand
CTCCCCCAAGTATCCCTGCTAAAGAGTTTGCTGTTGCCATACCTAGGTCATTTTGACAATGCACAGATATACGTGCTTTGTGCATATTTGGTACGTTTTCAGGAAGAGAACGTATGAAGGCTTCGAATTCTGCGGGAATAGCATACCCAACGGTGTCAGGAATATTAATTGTTGTTGCACCTTCTTCTATTGCTGCTTCAACTAGTTGATATACAAACTCTGGTTTAGATCGTGTAGCGTCCATAGGGGAAAATTCAACATCTGAAGTATATTTTGCAGCTCTTGAAACTGCTGCTCTGGCCATTTCCATTATATCTTCTCGATTTTTTCGTAATTGTTGTGCTAGATGTATATCACTTGAAGATAGAAAAATGTGTATTCGTGGAGTTTCTGCATGTTTTACTGCTTCCCAAGCCGCATCTATATCTTGAAAAGCAGCACGTGCTAATCCTGCGATTACTGGACCTTTAACCTGTTTAGCAATTTCTGCGACTGCCTCCAAGTCACCAGGTGACGATATAGGAAATCCAGCTTCGATAATATCTACATTTAATCTTGCAAGAGCTCGTGCGATCTCTAATTTTTCATTTACTGTAAATCCTATACCTGCAGACTGCTCTCCGTCGCGAAGCGTTGTATCAAAGAGGTAAATTTTTTCACTATTGCTCATTTTCAACTCCTACAGTCTATATATGTAAACTTATTCAGAAACATAGGGCAACTCTCCAACAGGCCGTCTACCTGAAGCTTGATGAAATCTAGCAAGTTCAATGGGTTCAGTGGTTGGAGCAGAAATTGCTTGTGGTCCTCTTAACATAGCAATTCGCCCAGTTCTTACCATTTCAATAATGGAGTATGCAGTAAGATTCTCCAGCAAACTGTCGACAGTTTCTGGATGAGCCACTAGCTGTATCACTACACTATATTCAGTGATATCTACTGCTTGTGCTCTAAATATTTCCACTAAGTCAAGGATGTCTCTACGATTATTTTTTTCAGATCGAACCTTAATCAGTGCAATTTCTCTGACTATTGATTCTTCACGACTAAGGTCAGAAACTTTTAGGACATCAATCAATTTGTAAAGTTGTTTTTCTACTTGTTCCCCTACATTACTATCGCCTTCTACAACAAAAGTCATCCTAGAGATACCCTCTTGCTCAGTAGTCCCTACGGCTAAAGATTCAATATTAAATCCTCGTCTTCGAAATAATGATGCAACTCGATTTAAAACTCCCGGATGGTTTTCGACTAGAGCTGCTAAAGTGTGTTTCATATTAAATTCTCCAAAGTGAATCTAAGGCTACAAAGCCTTAACTTGCTCTGATGTTTCAACAGTTTCATTGAGTGAGGCGCCTGCTGGTACCATTGGCCAAACGTTTCCTTCAGCTTCCACTTGGAAATCAATTAAGACAGGACCAGAGTGTGCATTTGCTTCTATAATTGCATTATCAACTTCTGATTTGTCATTCACACGAAGTGATTTTATGCCATAAGCTTCGCCAAGTTTAACAAAATCTGGCTGTGACATATTAACGGAAACATAGTTATTATCATAAAAAAGTTCTTGCCATTGACGAACCATTCCTAGGAATCCATTGTTCATAATTGCCATCTTGACAGGTAAATTTTCATCGATCATTGTCGCAATTTCTTGGTTAGTCATCTGAAACCCCCCATCACCACAAATCGCCCAAACTGTTCTTTCTGGCTCTGCTACTTGTGCTCCTAATGCGGCGGGGACTTCAAAACCCATTGTTCCTAGACCACCAGAAGTAATTAGTTGACGTGGTCTTGAAATATTCATTATTTGTGCAGCCCACATTTGGTGTTGTCCAACGCCTGTTACAACAACTCCTTCGTTACCAATTTTTTCAGCTATGCGAGATTCAATGTATTGAGGTGTTAACTCATTAACGTCGGGAACTTTAAATGAATCTTTGTGATCTCTACGTAATTCATCGATCCAGCGTATCCAATCGATGTGCGATAATGGCTCGAATTGTGCCATTAGGATTTTTAATACATCGCGAACATTACCTACGATTGGTGTAGTGGCGATTATGTTTTTGTTGTGTTCTGCTGGATCTATATCTACGTGTATGACATTTGCAGTTGGATTGAGATCGGCAAATCGACCTAATGCACGATCATCCATACGCATACCTAACCCTATGATTAAATCTGCGTTTGATGCAGCATGGTTCGCCCAATATGATCCATGCATTCCCATCATTCCATATGACAAAACATGATCTTGGGGAATTGATCCAAGTCCCAACAAAGTATTGAGAACTGGGGTACCTGATTTTTCAGCAAATTCAATTAATTCTTTAGAGGCATCTGCTTGAATGATGCCATGTCCAGCAAAAATAATAGGCCGTTCAGCTCTACGAATTAGCTGGGTTGCAGTCTTAATTTCCTCTTCATTAACTGAAGGGAAAGGGTTATACCCTCTGATAGAGATCTGTTCGGGCCATTCAAAAACTGTCTCTTCGATAAATACATCCTTAGGGATATCAATATGTACTGGACCGGGCCGACCAGTAGTCGCAATATAAGCTGCCTCAGCGAATGTTGGTGCAATGTCTTCCGCTCTCATTACGAGATAATTATGTTTGGTAATTGGCATTGTAATACCAGTGATATCTGCTTCTTGAAAACCATCTTTTCCTAAGAGGTTCCGGGCCACATTTCCAGTTATGAATAATACGGGGATACTGTCCATCATGGCGTCAGTGATCGCTGTAACAAGATTGGTTGCCCCAGGTCCTGAAGTAGCTAAAGCACAACCTAATTTTCCTGAAGCTTTTGCATATCCTTCAGCTGCATGGCCAGCGCCTTGTTCATGACGAACTAAAATATGGCGCACTTCAGGATGCGAAGGCCATCGATCATATAGTGGAAGAACTACACCGCCTGGGTATCCAAAGACGGTATCGATACCAATTTTTTTGAGTGACTCAAGAACTATATCTGCTCCAGTTATCTTGTTCATTTTACTCTTCCTGTAAATTTCCTTTGATTTTTATTTGCAAGCAAAATCACCCTTGCGGGTGTTGGCGACACTGTTCGTCAGTTGAACGACAGTATCGCCTATGTAAGGACTAGTACGACGTTAGAAAGCACCAATAAGCTAAGGACAGATAAGACCACAGAACGGTCAATGCTTGTTGATGTGCTATTTTGCATAGTGCTAATAGTATCATCAGGATTAGCACAATAAGTCAACTAGTTAGTAGTGACTGATCAGTAAATTTTAAAATTATGATTACCCTTGAATTGATTAATAATTACCTGACTGAAGGGACTCCCTGTCGTAGCATCTAATTATGGATAATGACGTGATCGTAATTGGTGCTGGCCCTGCAGGTTCTACTGCTGCTAGAGAAATCTCTTCTTTGGGTTGGGACGTTCTTCTTTTAGATAAATCTCGTTTTCCTCGTGACAAACCTTGCGGTGGTGGAGTAACAATTCGTACAGGTGAACTTTTACCTTTTTCTCTTGATCCTGTAATTGAAGATGTAATCTATGGAGCTCATCTGCGATTGCGTGGTGGTCGAATTGTTACTCGACATACTTCTAAGCCTATTACATATATGACTCAACGGACCCGTTTGGATTCTTTTCTAGTAGAACAAGCTCAAAGATCAGGTATTGAGTTTCGTGACGGTGTTGCGGTAAGTCACGTAAGAAGGTTGTCTCAAAATCAATTCGAAGTAACTGATCGTCATGGAGATAAATATACATCTAGAGTTTTGATAGGTGCCGATGGTGCAAATGGAATAGTGTCAAAAAATTTGGGATATGAAAATCCTATTGAACGTGCAGTAGCTATTGAAGGTAATATGCCTTTTCCTAATGGTATTCCTCAAGAATATAGAGGAATGGTTGGATTGAATTTTGGTTTAGTTAAAGGTGGTTATGGGTGGGTTTTTCCTAAAAAAGATCATCTTAATATTGGTATAGGCGGCTGGAAGATCAATGTTGGAAATTCATTAAGATCTAACTTGGCAAAATTATGTGAAGTCTATGGATTTGATTTTTCAAAACTTGAACAAATTCGTGGTCATCATTTACCTCTAATTCGCCCTGGTGCATTAGTAAGTGCAGGTGGTTCAGCTGTGATAGGTGATGCTGCTGGTTTCATAGATCCTTTGTCTGGAGAAGGAATTTATGGTGCTATTGCCTCGGCAGTCTCTATTGCCCCTTCAGTAAATGATTTTTTAAAAGGGGAATCGGCAGCTTTGGATAATTATCATTTTTCGATTACAAATTCGATTATCCCCGATATTGAAAAATCCAGAGCTTTGATGGAGATTTTTCATGTTGTACCAGATCCATTTGTTTGGCTTCTTCAACATTCCAATCGTTTCTGGGATCCAGCTGGATCGTTAATAAGAGGTGAAACAACATATTCTGAAATTGTGAATCATTTTGGGCAAGTACTTGGATCAGGTTTAATTCCAATTTCGAGATTTGCACAGTTGTTGACTGGGCGAAAAGCTCAATTACGTTCTCCAGATTGCCAGTAAAAAAATCGATACTACTTGAATAAATTGATTTTTAGTAGAGGTTTACTGCTTCAACCTCGATCTCTTCTATTTCTGACTTGCTCATTGGTTGATAGCTAATTGCTGTAGAGAAATTGTCTTTTATGCGAGAAGGATATCTTGCACCTGGTACGGCTACAGAAACATTTGGATTAGTAAGAACATATCGAAGTAGATTGGCCGGACTTAGAGGGCCTTTATAGCCTTCTTCGATAACAGTTCTTAATGCACTCATTCGACCAGATCCACCTAAGGGTCTCATTACTATTACACCGATATCATTTTTTGCAGCCATTTCAATAATTGAAGCTGTTGTTGGATAGAAGGCAGAATATTCAACCATTATTGTGTCAAAAACATTCGATTCGATGATTTCTGTTAACAGATTAAGATTATGGCATGAAACTCCAAGATATTTAATTAATCCTCTATGTTTTGCAATTTTCAGACCAGCAATTGCACCATCTTCGTCATCATTAACTTCTGTCCAGGAGTCAAAAGTTGATATGTCGTGTAGTTGGTACAGAAGTATTTTGTCTAATCCAAGCGTAGCAAGAGATCTGTCTATATCGTGCTGACTTCCACTCGCTGTATGGCTGAAGGTTTTGGAGGTTATATTGAATTTGTTGTTTGGGTTATTACGTATATGTTGCCCTAATAGAAATTCACTTCCAGAATATTCTCTTGCAGTATCTATAAAATTAATCCCAACATTCGCAGCTGTATTGATAGTTTGATGACTTTCTTTAGATGTAGGTGTGTCCATTGCCCCTAATCCCAATTCGGTTACGAAAAGATTAGTGCGTCCTAAACGTCTTTTCCTGATTGATTTCATACTAAGAATCCTAATTCGATAGTTATATTGACATCATGATTGCAAGAAAAAAGCTCAAATTTATGATTGTTATTGTTAATAAAAACAAATAAGAAACAAATTTTGTAGTTTTATATAAGAAAAAAGCTATAACTAGATTGCTAAGAAAAATAATTGAAGCTGTTTGTGGAAGAATAAACAGCGAGTTTTTTGATTTTAAACTGATGATTTCATTTTCAACATATAGAGGGAAATGCACACTGATTTGGCTTGGTAAATCTTGAAATTGAATTGTAAAGAAAAGCCACATTGAAAATACACTGAAAAATGATAAAAATAAGAGATATTGAAGATACCTATCTATACTAAGAGATTCCCAAAAATTTGGTATTCGTTGGGCATGGGATTCGAGAGGGATTAACTGTCCTAAATTTTTTCTAAGTTGAACTTCCTGAGCAAATTTTCTAGGATTTTCAATACTGATGCCATATGTATTTTTTTCAGTTACAAGATAAATTACCTTATCTGGTTGTTTTTCTGTTAGATAACATTGAACATCACCTATTGTTGCTAATTTACCGTTTCCAATGTAATTTCCTGGCCAAGAGATCCCGCTGATTTTTGGTAAACCTGCTGATGAAGCTGGGATTATACTTTTGATTGAGTTAAGAGAAATAATTTGTACAGTCCCACCCCATTTAATTACTATACCGTTTCTATCCAGTGAATATTCCATTGTTGCTAATGAATAGTTCCATCGAGTAAAAAAAACTGAGATACACCCCATGCAAAAAGCAAACGATGAAAAAATTATGGTAGTGACAGAAAAAATGTCCGATACTGCAAAATTAATAAACAGGATAGTAATGCCTATCGACCAGAAAGTCATGCATGTACCAACTATTAATCCTAAGGCACGCGGCGGATGAAAAGTCATTATTGAAATACCTAATCAATACAAAAGTGTAATTTTTCAATACCTATTTAGGATAAATCGGATCTAACCAATCCTGATAATCAGAAAGTTCTCCAGTGACAATTTTAAAGTAAGTATCTTGTAATTTTTTACTGATTGGACCTGGTTTACCTGAGCCTACTGGGACACGATCTACTTCAGTTACTGGAGTTACATGTGCTGCTGTTCCGGTCATTAATACTTCCTCAGCGATATATAACTCACTTCGATCAATTGATCGTCTTACTATAGGGAGGTTTAGATCTTTCTGGGTTACAGAAAGTACAGTTTCAAGGGTAATTCCTTCGAGAATGTTATCTTGAGGTGGAGGGCTAATAAGCGTGTTATCTTTTACCATTACTATATTTTCACCTGATCCTTCAGAAACGTGGCCATCAACATTTAGCATAATAGCCTCATCGAAACCATTAAGTTGTGCTTCCGTTTTTGCCATTGCATTATTGACATATAGTCCGCTAACTTTTGCTCTTACTGGGATCATTGTGTCGTCGATCCTTCTCCATGAGGATGTCATACATCGCGCACCAATTTCCGTATCAAGATATGCGCCAAAAGGGGTCACAAAGAGCAAGAAATCATCCTCAAGATCATGCAGGCGCACCCCAACGGCTTCAGATGATTTGTACACCATTGGACGCATATATATATCTTCGGTATAGCCATTTTTCAAAGCTAATTCATGAGCAATTTCTACTAACTGATCATCAGAATAATTTAATTGCATTCGCATAATCTTTGCACTTTGACGGAGTCGTTGAAAATGTTCTCTTGATCTAAAAAGGTAAAGTTGTTCTTGTGTATTATTCCAATTACCACGTATACCTTCAAAGACAGCAGTTCCATAGTTGAATGCATGGGTCATAATGCCGATTTTGGCATCTTCCATAGGAATGAATTTTCCTTGAAAAAAAGCTGTCGGTGTGGGCATAGTCTACTCCTAGATATAATTCTATCGTATGGCATTTAACTAAAGATTGAAATGAATCATAGGATGGTGTTTGTTTGAACGGCAACTGATTTAATACATATCTCTAACTTTCTAGAAAAAAAAACAAGATTATGCTAGTGATTCAATATCAATGGAAAAAGGATTAAGGATGAATACAAATACAAATACTAAATATTCAATTGGATCTGTTCATTTTAATGTAGTAAGTGATGGAATCTATTGGTATGACGCTGGTGCAATTTTTGGTGTTGTTCCTAAAATAATGTGGGAAAGACAACAAAAACAACTAGACCCAAGTTACAGAATGCCTCTTGGCCTTAATTGTATAGTGTTAAAATCTGAAGGAAAAACAATCTTGATTGAATCAGGAATTGGTGGAAAACCAGAAGATCGTTTAGCTGCTTCTCCTCTAGCACAAGGTAATTTAATAGACTCTTTGGGACAAATTGATATTGTTCCCGAAGATATAGATATTGTAATTAATACTCATTTGCATTCCGACCATTGTGGGTGGAATACAAGAATTAGTGAAAAAAATGGTGCTCTTCAACCTACTTTTCGTAATGCAAAATATCTTATAAGTAGTCAAGAATGGGAAGATGCTACTAATCCTAATGAAAGAACGCGAGCTACATATTTAGCTCGAAATTTAGATCCAATCATTGATCAATTAGAATTAATTGATCCTGAAAAAGAATATTTAGTCACCAAGGAAATTGTATTTGTTCCTACTCCTGGCCATACAGAAGGTCATGGTACAGTTGTGATCCGTTCAGGACAGGATTGGGGTGTCTATGTTGGTGATATGGCTCAACATAAATCACAACTAGAAAGGACGGCATGGGCATCGGGACTCGATGTTCTTCCGTTGGTTTCAATGGAAACTAAAAAGGCACTTATGGAAAAATGTATCGAAGAAGAAGCACTAGTTATTTTTTGCCATGGTGAATTTCCCGGTGTGGGCCGTATGACTCGTACCACAAATGGTCATAGAAAATGGATAGATGTCGATCCTATATAACGTTCTATTAATAAATAATTTATTAGGAGCCAATTTTGACTGAGAGTAGTGATCAATTAAAAAAATGGCTTCCTTTATTGAAAAAAGATGATTTTCCTGAGGAAGAAATTAACCAAACTAATCGTCTAGCACTGGCTCATGTTTATATGAAGTATCAATGGCATCCTGCACCGGTGCATAACTTTACGGTCCCTCTATGGTTTCAAGGTGTTTATGATGAACAGAAAGCTGCGCGACAACAAGCAGCCATTTTTGATCGATCTCATTTAGGGAGATTTTATGTTGTAGGTGAAAAATCTTCAGAAATTTTAGATAGTGTCTTTGCTACCTCAGTCAAAGATATTCCTGAAGGACAACTAAGACGTGTCTTGGTTTGCCATCCCAACGGCGTACTTTTAGATATTCCTACAGTTTTTCACTTGAGTTATGGTCGATGGTTAGTAATATCTGGACCAAAAACTCAATCACATTTGCTTGGAATGGTAGGTGAAGTAATAGATCAACGTAATTTAGAAAAAGATGTAACTATTTCGGATAGAATTTCTGACAGTGTTCTTTTTTCTGTTCAAGGTCCTGAAGCAGAAACACTTCTTGAAGGTGTAGTGGGGATAACAATTCCTAAAGCAGTACCCATAGGTGAAGTGCATGAAATTTTATTAGGTGGATATCGGGCATTAATTGCCCGTACCTCTCAGATTAACGAAAATGGGTATTGGTTTTTGCTTTCACCAGAAGTAGGTGAACATTTTTTTGAAAATGCTGTCACTATAGGCATCACACCTGCAGGTTTGGCTGCGCATGATGCATTACGTATAGAAGCAGGATTTCTTGAAGCTCCATATGAAACCCCTTCACCTGTAACTCCCTTAGAGGCTAATTTACAGGAATTAGTTAACTTTCAGCAACGCGACTTTCCTGGTGCGGAGGCTTTATTGAATAGTAGGCAAAATTTTCCTGAAAGATTGATTCGTGGAATTAAGATTTTAGGGCAAGGAGTTGCTCATCGCGGTGACAGAATTTTTTTAAAGGATAATAATATAGGTGCTCTGGTCAATGCTGCATATTCTGCTCATTTATCAGCAAGTATAGGTCTAGCTTATCTGCAGCCAGATCTTCATGAAATTTTCGTGCAGATTGCTGGTTACCAAATTAAGGCTGAAGTTATAGATCTACCTTTTTATAAAAATAATTAGATAGGGTTGAATATAATTTTCTGTACTACTTAGGAGTGAAAATGGATATTCAGGATTGGCTAGATGTTATTTATCCCGAAGTTAGTCCAGATCTTGATCCACGTGCACCATTTATCGCACATATAAAAACAAGGACACCAGAACATAATCCACCATTATTTTGGCTGGGTTGTGCTTTAGATGAAATTTTAGCAACAAATGAAATGGATACTTTTATTAAAAAAGCTCGAAATGCGACAGGTGATCTGGGTGACCTTAATTGGTCTAATGAACAAGCCTGTTTAGATGTATTTTCACAAGCATGTGCATTTGCTTGGGCATCAAAAAATCTTTCCAAACCTCAATTTATGGAAGAAAGTAATGATGGCTATGGTTGTATTTTCGTACCTGATTATAACGCTACGATTGTCCCAAAACGTATCAGACATGTGAGACATTTTGAAGATATTGTCGATGATATTAGTAGTTTTGTTAATGATGTCCAACAATTATATACAGGTAACCATATTAAAATTGGTTATTTAGATACATATTTAAACTTGGATTGGTACGCTCAAGATCTGGGATACAGACTTGAGCTAACAGAACCTTTGGTTTCAACGCTAAAGAACTTTACAGGAGATCAAGATT
>Ga0114999_10010304_pt1 | contig 10137 bp, 8 predicted proteins | sample ArcticOcean_MG_C_3_FD_89820 | JGI IMG/M metagenome (GOLD analysis project Ga0114999, IMG submission 89820) | Marine microbial communities from western Arctic Ocean - ArcticOcean_MG_CB8_126 | ecosystem: Environmental > Aquatic > Marine > Oceanic | place: Arctic Ocean: Canada Basin | collected... | reverse complement strand
CAGTTGAAATATTTAGAGCCCTGGCAACCTAAAAGGATTGTTTTCAACACGCATCCTTTTTTCTTTAGTCACCGGGGAGAGCCATTTGATTCAACAGAATATATTTCAATGGAATCTGGAGATTTTAATCCCATGCTTGGAAAATCGTATGGCGAAATGGCGGCTGAAAGCCGCACCAATCACAAAAGCCAGGGATTTGGTTCTACGGGAAGCCGTGGCTATCACAAGGAATACCTGAAACTACTTGATGGTGAACCTTTCATAAAAGACGTCTTTGAAGACATCAATACTGATTGGTCCCGGGTAGAAGGTGGTGAGAGTTTCGCAGGATATGTCGAAAGTGCTTCCATGAATTTTGATACGGAAAGACCCTGGATCATTATCAGTGACCTGGTGAATGCCTACAAAGCATTACCGAAAATAAAAGATCAATATTGGCGAGAAATAAAGAGAAGAGAAGTCCTGGAAATAATCAAAGCTATAACCGGCTTATACATGGAAGTAAAAGCCTCTGATTTTGCCTACTCTCCCGGCGATTCGATCAGCCTGAGTGCTGAAATCATCAACCGTTCCCCAATAAGTATGACGCTGAGTTCACTTAATTTTCGTGGCCTGGGAGGAAGAAATGATCTTAACCAACAACTGACAAATAATAGCCCGTTTCTGATGGACAAAAGTGCAGTTATTCCTGCAAATCAACCTTACTCCCAACCTTACTGGTTAGTTGAAAAAAGTACACTGGGAATGTACAATGTGAAAAATCAATTGCTTCGGGGATTGCCCGAAAATCCTCCTGCATTTACCGTAGAAGCAATAATCAAGATCGATAGACAATATTTCGATTATGAATTACCTCTGATTTACAAATCAAATGATCCCGTAGATGGTGAATCGTACCAACCACTGGAAATTGGCCCACCAGTCACTCTTACCATCACAGAGAAGGTTTATGTATTTGCGGACAATACGCCAAAAGAAATTGAGGTAAAGATTAAATCGAACCAAAATGACCAGATCGGCAATGTCAGTCTTGATTTACCAGCCAGATGGAAATATGAACCCTTGCAGAAAGACTTCTCCATCGGTTTATCAGGGTCGGAAGAGAATGTTACCTTCTTAGTTTATCCCCCCAAAAATGAAAGCATTGCCAACATCAGGTCTCTGGCAGCTATAGATGGCAAGATCTATGATAACAGTCTGATCCGGATTGAATACGATCATATTCCCATTCAGACATTATACCCTACATCAGAATCGAAACTGGTCAAGCTTAATATTGAGAGACGAGGCCAGTCTATTGCTTATATCACCGGAACCGGTGACGAAATTCCAGGAAGTCTCGAACAAATAGGATATGAGGTGGATGAATTAACTGATGAGCAAATCACATACGGTAACCTCGCCAAATATGATGCGGTCATTGTCGGAGTTAGAGCCTACAATACTGTCGACCGATTGAAATTCCATCAGGAGAAGCTTCTTAGATATGTAGAAGACGGGGGCACTATGATTGTCCAATACAATACCAATCGCCGACTCGTAACTGATAAGTTGGCACCGTATCCAATGGAATTGGGTCGTGACCGCGTCAGCGTTGAAGAAGCTGAAATCAGGGTATTACTGCCAAATCATCAGGTTTTAAACTATCCCAACAAAATCACTCAAAATGATTTTGATAATTGGGTTCAGGAGCGTGGATTGTATTTTCCTTCGTCATGGGACGAAAATTTCGATGCAATCCTCTCCTCCAACGATCCCGGAGAAGACCCGAGAGATGGTGGGTTATTGGTTGCCAAGTATGGTGAAGGTTATTACATCTATACCGGATATGCCTGGTTCCGACAGCTCCCTACCGGTGTACCGGGTGCCTATAGGATTTTTACAAACATGATCTCAATCGGGAAAGAAAATATTTCGACATCGGGCGTGAATGACTGAAAGATTACTGCTTATTGTTCCCGCCTGGTCAATATATTGGAGGCAGGTTATTTTAGGCAACCAAAAAGAAGAGTAACAATGGATGAAAACCAGGAAATAGAATTTAAGGACAATCCTCCCCCAGGATTCAAAAGCTGGAAAACAATCTACCTGATCGTACTTGGTAATCTTGCATTGTTAATTGTTCTTTTTTACATCTTCACCAAGGTGTTTAATGAGTAACATTGATCTAATCGTCCTCTTTGGAACATTAATTCTGATCGCCCTTATCGGCATTTGGCAATCCCGGAAACAAGCCAATTTAGAATCATACCTTCTTGGAGGGAAAAGCCTGAAATGGGGAACAATTGGACTGTCAGTAATGGCTACTCAGGCCAGCGCAATAACCTTCATCAGCACTCCGGGTCAGGCCTATGAAAACGGAATGGGTTTTGTTCAAAATTACCTTGGACTGCCCATAGCGTTGGTTGTTGTTTGTGCGTTTTTCATTCCCATTTACTATCGGTTAAAAGTTTATACGGCTTACGAATACCTGGAGAAACGCTTTGATCTCAAAACCAGGCTTTTCGGTGCCTTTTTATTCCTTGTTCAGCGTGGTCTTGCAGCGGGTATTACTATTCTCGCTCCATCCATAATAGTGTCCTCAATTCTGGGGTGGAATCTATCTCTTACAATACTAATGGTAGGCGTTTTGGTTATCATCTACACCGTTTCCGGGGGAACAAAGGCGGTAAGCATTACGCAGAAATACCAGATGCTGATCATTCTTTTTGGAATGGTTGTTGCATTTTTTGTAATCATTAACCAACTACCCGATCGGGTATCATTCGGTGATGCCGTTACAATGGCCGGACTGGCCGGAAAACTCGACGTCATCGATTTTTCTTTTGATTTCGAAAAAAGATACACCTTCTGGTCCGGTATTCTCGGGGGTTTTTTCTTATCCCTCTCCTATTTTGGAACGGATCAAAGCCAGGTTCAACGATACATTTCAGGCAAGGATACTACTGAAGGTCGCATGGGATTAATGTTTAACGCCCTCCTGAAATTACCCCTGCAGTTTTTCATACTCTTCACTGGAGTAATGGTGTTTATGTTTTATCAGTTTAACCAGGCGCCCATTCATTTCAATAAAACTAATTTAGACTTCCTTGCAACTACAGAATATGCGGAACAAAGTGCCACTTTTGAAGCGTGGTCTGATAAATACCACAAAGCCCGTATGAAAGGCTATGAGCTGATTGATCAGGGTATCCGTCGACAGGATACACTTTCAATTCAGGATGGAACAGCCCAGGTACTTGGTGCTACCATCCAAATTGAAGAAACCCGGAAGCAGATGAAAAACCTAATCAGTAAAGCTGATCCGGATCGGAAAATCAAAGATTCTGATTATGTGTTTATCACTTTTATTATGAACGAAATGCCAGCGGGCCTGATTGGGTTATTGATAGCTGTGATCTTCGCTGCAGCGATGTCATCAACAGCTGGAGAGTTGAATGCGCTTGCATCTACCTCCACGATAGATTATTATAAACGACTGATCAAATCCAATGCTTCTGAAAGGCACTACCTCCTGGCTTCCAAACTTCAAACGCTGGGCTGGGGTATTTTCGCTATAACCTTTGCGCTCTTTGCAACATCAGCAGAAAATCTCATTGAAGGAATCAACATCCTCGGATCACTTTTCTATGGAACGATATTAGGGCTGTTTCTGGTTGGTTTTTTTATGCATAAAATTAGCGGAACAGCGGTCTTTGTCGGTGCCCTTGTTGCCCAGGTTGCTGTACTCGGATGCCACTTCGCCACTATTTCCGGTTATCTGCAAATTGGCTATTTGTGGTACAATGCCATCGGGTTACTAATAGTAGTGATCGTGGGATGGCTTGTGCAACTTGTAATGGGAGATAAATAGCGTCTCAATATTCAAAGAAGCAGGTAAAAGGTATTCACCAATAATCCTCCCATCAGCCAACACCGCCTTGAGGTCATTAACAAGGTCCAGTAAATTAAATGAATGATAAAATGGGTTGAATCAACTACTTTACCTCAATAAGATCAAGATCAAAAATGATGTTTGACCCTGGTGGAATACCCGGAATGTCCGAATTTACATAACCGTAAAGAGATGGCACATATAGCATCATGCTGCCCCCCTCTTTCAAAAGAGGCAGTCCGATTCTCCATGCTGATATCAGGGAGTTGAGTTTAAAGGTTATCGTATCCTTCTCATCGAAAATATCCCCAGTTAATAGAAGGCTGCCCACGTAATTCACTGTAACACTGTCTGTATCTTCCGGATAGATCCCTAGTCCCTGTTGAGTAATGATGTATCTCAATTGACTATTAGGCTCAATCTCAGCTGTGAGATTATTTTGCGACAGAAAATTATCGATTACCACCAAATCAGCTTCAAATTGCTCTTCCGCCGTTTGCTCTTTTAGATTATCATCAATACACGAAAAGAACATCAATCCAACAATCACAACCAGTATAGCCTGTTTCATACTTAATAGTTTAACTCAAAGTTAAGCAGTGTTTGCTAAATCACCCGAACACTTTGATTTAACAAGTTTGTAATTCTTAAACCCTCCCAGTCGTTTGTCACCCAATAAATTATTTTCCAGCCAACTCAAGAGTCGGTACCATAACTTCTCGTGTTTATACAATGGTCGGTTCATTCCCTTTCTGCCTGTAAAATTCAGTTGATCACCCCAATCATAATTATTGATTCTTTGCTCCATGTACTGAGGATGTCTGCCAGGAAATAAGTGCAACCTGTTCATAGGACCATAATCAAAGCTTAAAGGCAATGCCTCTGATTTATTTTCTCCAAAAGAACCCATAGCCAGCCACGGATTACCAATTCTTGCTTTTTCCGCCATCACTTTTGGGGGCCTTACCCAGCCATAGTGATAAATTTTGGCTCCAATATTAAGAACATTGAGCTTGGACGTTCCATACTTTTTAATATAATCCTCATATTTCCCGTCAAACTCACCAAATTTCCTGAACGATTGAGCATCTCTCCATGAATGGATTCTTTCGTCATTCCTAATGATCCTGATTTCATAGGGATACCAGTTATGCGCTTTGTGATAATGCTCGTAATCACCCCAAAAATGTACATACTCGAAAATGAACCCGTCAACATTCCGATTGTCGAAGTAATCATTGCAGGCTTCCTTTATCTTTTTGATATCCCCCTGATGAATGACTTCGTCATTTTGAATATAGATCAACCAGTCACCTGAACAATGAGCTTTGGCCAAATCCGTTTGTTGGGCATAAACCGTGTTATTTGGAAATGACACCCGGTCCCATCGGGTGTCAATGATTCGAATCTTATCTGATCGTATAGCCAATATCTCTTCACGGGTTTTATCATCAGAATCACAATCACCAAGAGCCACAACAAATTCATCGACCATCGGTAAAACCGACTCAATGGAAGCCGCAATTGGGAAATTCAGTTTCTCGGCGTTTTTAGAAAATGTGAAACCCGATATTTTCATGGACACTGGTTTAATTTCGTGTTGCTTTATCTATAATGCACAAACATATTTAAGAACTACAAGTCTGAGCTATATTTTCACACACCAACCGCAATGAAAAATAAAATAAAGACCATAATTTTTGATTTAGGTGGGGTAATACTCGACCTCGATTTGAACTCAACTATCCAGGCATTCACGTCTCTTCTCAATTGGAAGCCAGGTGAACTGGACAACCTGCACTATGAAAATACCTTCTTCCAACAATATGAGAGAGGGCAAATCAACAACCAGGAATTTAGAAATGACATCAGGCTTCTTGCCATAAAACAACTTTCTGATGACTCGATTGACAAGGCATGGAACACCATGCTGCTGCATATACCCAAAAACCGTATTGACTTGGTTATTGCCTTAAAAAAACGATACCGGGTTATGGTTTTAAGCAACACAAACCAAATTCATTCTGTCCGATTTAATGAGCTGGTGGAAGAAACAACCAGATATAAAAGACTTGATGATGTCTTTGATCGGCTATACTATTCACATCTTCTAAAGATGCGCAAACCGGAGTTGGGTATTTATCAATTCGTATTAAATGAAAATCGTTTGGAACCTGAGGAAACCCTATTTTTGGATGACAATAAGGAGAATCTGGAAGCTGCGGGAAAACTGGGTATCAAAATAATTCACGTCAATCATCCAAATAAGATTTTCGAGACGTTTAAAACATGGATTTAATTCAAGAGGAACCGGAGCAGTTGCAGAAGGAAATTGAGGAACAAAAAAGGAAACAGGAGAAGAAAAGGTTGCAGAAGTTTTTTCTTTTTCTTGCTCTTACCCTCATAACCACCACCCTTTCCGGAGCTGAATGGATAACTCTGAAATATATTTTTCTGCCGGAACCCTTTGGTATGACCTGGAGTGATTTTTTAAAAGGGTTTGAATACTCTATCCCATTTCTATTAATCCTGACGTGCCATGAATTTGGACACTATGTCACAGCCAGGTATTACAACATTGATGTGTCACTTCCATTATACATTCCATTTTGGCTTGGGTTTTTGCCTATTTCACCTTCCATAGGCACCTTCGGAGCCTTTATCAGAATTCGGGACAGAATCAAAAGCAGACAGCAATACTTCGATGTAGGAATTGCTGGTCCCCTCGCAGGTTTCGTCGTTGCCTTGGGTGTGCTTTACTATGGTTTCACACATTTGCCCCCACAGGAGTACATTTATAATGTTCACCCTGAATATGAAGTGTTTGGCAAGGATTACGGTGAATATGTTTATTCAACGGATACATTCATTCTAAATAGTGATTTTGCTAAAGTCAGGCCGGATTTAGCTGAATATTACCCGGATACCGCCATTCACTTCGATCCTGACTTTCCATCCTTCAAACTGGGAAGCAACCTGATTTTCGAGTACTTCAAACAGAATGTTGCCGATCCCGAATTGGTGCCTAATGACTTTGAAATCATGCACTATCCCTGGCTGTTTGCCGGGTACCTCGCACTGTTTTTTACCGCTCTGAATTTGTTACCCATAGGCCAGCTGGACGGCGGACATATTCTCTATGGGCTGGTTGGAAGAAAGAACCATAAATATATTTCTTCAGTACTTTTTACAATTTTTGTCTTTTATGCTGGTCTGGGAATCATTGATATTTCTGCTCCAATTGAGGATATCTTCTTTACGTTTCCGCTTTACATTTTTTTCCTGTACATCTGCTTTTACACCATGTTTGATGATAAGAAGAACAGGTTAATGCTGGCAGTTATAATATTCGTGTTACAATATTTTACTGTCTTCTTCTTTCCAGGGATTGAGGGGTACACAGGATGGTTGCTCTTCGCATTTTTGATCGGGCGGTTTTTAGGAGTCAAACATCCTCCAGTGGAACAAAATAGCGAATTGAGCCTTCAAAGACAGGTACTGGGATGGATGGCACTCCTCATCTTTATTGGTGCCTTTAGTCCGGCACCCTTTGTGCTTTGATCTTCTGAATTAAAAGCCAAACGTTACTTTTACCTCAATGTCTTTTGATCTCCAGCGAATATTCAAACACTTAATCCCCATCATATTAATCGGGATTACAGGAAATATCTTATTTACCATCTATACTTCCGAAACCGGGCTCTTCCAACTGTTGTCTCAATTTTCAATTGGCTATCTAATGCTCGGAGTGACCTTTGCCTTTTTTCCCTGGCTAAGTCACATAGTCAGGTTAAAAATATGGTGTGGGTTTCTTGGCAACCAGCTTTCCAATAAAGACTGCCTCCGCATTGCCATCGTTCAGGATGTGGGTAATTCGATTACCCCTACCGCGGTAGGTGGTACTCCTATAAAATATGGATTACTGTTGCAAAAAGGCTTCAGTCATGCCTCAGCGGGCATGATTATCACCCTGCAGGTTCTTGAAGATCTAGTTTTCCTGTTTACTTCATTGCCACTGGCCCTCTATTTCACCGGCGGATTTCAAAATCCTATGATCATCAAATTAAATGATGACCTTATGCAAAATAGACTGCATCTCTTATGGGCAATCCCATTATTGATATTGCTGATCCTTTTGGTTGGAAGAATGATGAGAAAACCCAAGTCTGATCTAACAGGAAGGAGCTTAAAAGATAGGTTAAGAAAGACCTGGATTGAGTTTTACCAGACAGGCAAACTAATAACACAAAAAGGTAAACTCCTTTTTGCTGTCAGCGCTTCAATCATGTTCCTTGAGTGGACCTGCAGGTTTTCAATTCCCATAGCCTTGGCCTATGGTCTGGGTATAGACGCTGATTTTATCCAGTTATTCCTTCTACAATGGGTGATTTTTTTCACCATGTTGATTACACCCACTCCGGGAGCAACCGGAGGAGCCGAGGCAATTTTCTATTACCTCTTTATACCATTTATCCCGGGTGGTCTTATCGGTGTTTTGATTACAGGATGGCGATTTTTGAGCTACTATCTTGTAACCTTAGTAGGTGCGCTTGTGCTTCAATTTATCGGCGTAATGGATAAGGAATAATGCCTGACAATAATCAATTGGTGTAGGGTCTTAAGGAATGTGCATCTAATTCTCTCCAAATCCCCCTCGCTTTTTTAAATTTGTCTAAACAAGCCCTTAACACATGAAAAAGTTCATCTTCATATTCATTATCTCAACCTGCCTTTCCAGTTGCCAAAATTCAAAGACGGAACAAGCTTCTGTTGACACAGGCATTCAATATGCTTCCTTTGGAGGGGAAATTAGCCCTGAAGACCCAGCTGATATCTCCAATCTTCAGGCATTGATAGCTCGTAATGAAGGGCTTAATTTGAAACTGACAGGTGAGATAGAAAAAACCTGTGCAATGAAGGGCTGCTGGATGACACTGAAAACTGGCGACAACAAAACCATGCGTGTCACCTTTAAGGACTATGGTTTCTTCGTACCTAAAGAAGGTGTGGAAGGCAAAAATGCCATCGTGGCAGGGGTGCTAACAAAGACTACAACCTCAGTTGAAATGTTGAGGCATTTTGCACAAGATGCTGGCAAGTCGGCCGAAGAGATCGAAGCGATTACTGAGCCAAAAGAGGAGTTCGCTTTTGAAGCGACTGGAGTACTGATTCAAGAGATTTGAACTAAATCCCATCAGCGTCTAACAGCTATAACCATTGCTCCAATATATCATCAGGGTCCCTTTCAGGAGACCCTGATGAGGCATGAAAATGTGAGCTAACCTTATCTGAGTCTCACAGAGTGGTCTCTGATGCTTAACCATTACTCCCAACATTTGTTGGGTTATGGACCCTGATTGGATTTCAGAATTTAAGCACTTCTTGCTGAGAAAGATCATGTTTAATAATCTTTCGTCTTTTGTCTTAGCACACGGAAAAGTCTACTTTTAGACCAGAATTTGGTTCCCCTGAATTCAATTAGGGGGATTAAAAGGGAATCCGGTGCAATACCGGAGCTGTACCCGCAACTGTAATTCCGCTCCCGAATACGCAGGGGAATGTTATCTAAGCCATTGTCCGATCCCGAGGTTTCGGGAGGACGGGAAGGCGACAAAAAGGAAGAGCCAGGAGACCTGCCACATTCCGTAAATTCAGAGCTTTCGGGTAAAAAGTGACGGATAAGTCTATCGCTATTTGGCGATCCTCTTATATCATCCATTCCTGGGGCTCATAGTATTCACTTTAAACACTAAATGCTATGAGTAGTATCAAAACAAATGTGGTGGTTTTAATGTCCATGGTGACATTATCAAGTCCAAAACATGGCTTCAGCCAGGAAGCTGACACCGTTCAGCTTGAAGAATTGGTTATCACCGGAACCAAATTTGAAATACCAGTCGAGAAATCAGGTAAATTCATTTACCTGATTTCAGGTGAGGATCTTGAGAGGTATTCCGGTAGGTCTGTTGGGGATGTCCTAAACGATGTTCCAGGCATCCAGATTGATGGTAACTACAGTACACCGGCACAAGCCTATTCCTACTTTGTGCGTGGTGGTACCAACAGGCACACCCTCATTCTTATTGATGGTATGCCCTTAAATGATCCCACTGCGATTTCTACCGATTACGATCTGAGACAACTCTCTGTTGAGCAGGTCGAATCAATTGAGGTTTTAAGAGGGGGGTTGAGTACGCTCTACGGTACAGGTGCTGCAGCTGCCGTGATTAACATTCAGTTGAAAAATAGTGAGGTTGAGAGTT
>Ga0114999_10010302_pt1 | contig 10137 bp, 9 predicted proteins | sample ArcticOcean_MG_C_3_FD_89820 | JGI IMG/M metagenome (GOLD analysis project Ga0114999, IMG submission 89820) | Marine microbial communities from western Arctic Ocean - ArcticOcean_MG_CB8_126 | ecosystem: Environmental > Aquatic > Marine > Oceanic | place: Arctic Ocean: Canada Basin | collected... | reverse complement strand
CGAATTGTTTCGTAGTCGGTAAGCCCTATCGGTTCCGCGAGCTCGCCGAGAATGTCACCGGGGGCGCCGCCGGAACCACCGATGCAATCCATATCGAAGTGGGCGTAAACACCGTTCGTTCCCTTCCATGCTCGGTCCAACTCTCCAACCAACCCCTCGATACCGAGGCCTGATCTGAGCTCCCACGAGCTAATAAATCGTGCGCCTTCACGGAGGTAGCGCCGGACAATGTCCTTGTTCTCAAGCATGCCGCGCTCACCGATTTCCACCAGATGTTGCGGGTGCATGTTGTCGAGGAATTCGTACATCTTGTGTTTCCAAGACGAAGAGCCGGCTATGCGTGGATCGCCGGTGAGAGAGTCCAGCGGTGTCGCGTCCCAATGCGTGTCGAGGCTCACGCAACCCACCGCGCCGACGGTGTGTTCCGAGCACTGTTTGGCGATGGCGAAGCTACCGCAAGGGCTGTTCTGTCCGATGACGACCGGCACTGCCCCCGCGGTCAACGCATCGTGGACCTTCGATTCCACCGCCGCTTGGGCAGCGAGAATGTTTTCAGGGGTCTGGTTGTGCATGACTTCTTCGGGGATGTCGGCATCACCGTAGTCAACCAGGCGAATATGCTCGAAGATGTCCAGGTCGAAATCCTGGATGTACCCGGAGGGGTAACGCGCGGACTGCTGGCGGACGCGTTTCGGCGCCGATATCCAATCCTCCATCGGTACGCCCGCATACATGCCATCAGTCGCCGCAACGTAAGGCGCACCAATCACCACAACGTCCGCGCCTTCGAGATCGGCCGGCGTCCTGGCGATATCTTGCGCCAGGAATGACGGCGTCTCCGGCGCGAGCAGCGGAAACTCGTGACGGGCGGCAAAACTGGTCTTCATGAACTCTTCCCAAGTCGGGTATTCGTTGGCGGCCATGGTTGTAACTCCGGTTAGCGATTGTAGATTGAAGCTGTGTATCGAGTAGCAGCTCCATGATATCTTTGATTCTGGCAGGAAGTCTATTTGACCCGTGACGGTATGGCACTCCAACACCTCAGGAAAGGTGACGATGATCCGCTGTACTCCATATGTTTTGATTCCTATGATATCGATATGGACCACAGGCCCTTTGTCTACGGCCCTATTAACTTACCCATACTTTCGACACGCTTGCCCCAACTTGACTTAAAAGAAAGATCACATAAGTGTTGAGAATTTGTAGCAAATTTGACTTCCTGGCACCTAGGGATGGTCTGATTAATTAACGATTTTCATGATTTTGGGCTAGTGACATTTTGGTTTTCATATTTGCAATCAGAAAAGGATGATATTTGTTACGAATTGGCGATTTAATTGCCGATTTGAATCGGTTTCAACGCCCTTCACTTATTCTGGACGTACCTGTCCTACGACGACCTCGCTAAATGGTTTTTTGACATTACCAGATTGATCAGCGCACACTGCATAAACACCCAGTTAGCATTCTTGTCTAATCCTCGATATCTGACTTTTGTAAATCCAAACTGTCGTTTCATCACATGAAACACATGCTCCACCTTCGCCCGTATTTCGGATTTATTTCGGTTCTTCGAACGCTCGTCATCAGTTAACTTGCGATTGCGTGAGCCTTTCTTTTGCGTATGATCTTTAGCCATCGGGGCACATTCTGATAGGACACGTTTCCGACCACTATAAGCGCAATCTCCCCATGCCCTGGTTTCTTCCCCGTGCAATAGATCTTCCAACACTTGGGAGTCATGAGTATTCGCTGGGGTGACGGCTACCGAGTGAATCAACTTGCTCTGACTATCAACGCCGATATGCGTTTTCATCCCAAAATACCATTGATTTCCCTTGCCGGTTTGATGCGTGTCGGGGTCACGCTGTTTCTTTTTATTCTTGGTTGAGGTCGGGGCTTCGATCAATGTGGCATCGTCAATCGTTCCTTTCGATGCAAATAATCCGTTCTCCAATAAGTACTCGTTCACCAGGTGAAACAATCGCTCACCTAAATCATTCAATTCCAGTATATGGCGAAACTTGCAGATCGTTGTCTCGTCCGAGGCGGGTTCTCGCCCAAGATCAATGTGGGAAAATTCACGTAAAGTCTGAATATCGTATAGCGCTTCTTCCATGGCTGGATTGGACAAATTAAACCCGTGTTGCATAAAGTGAATGCGCAACATCCGTTCAATGCCGATGGGTCGGCGACCGCTGCCTTTCGGCTTCGGATAGTCGGGTTCAATCACTTTGCTCAACTCTTTCCACGCAATGACTTCATTCAGCTGGGCTAGAAACTTCTCTTTACGTGTCGGCTTCTTGTACTTCGCAAAGGCGCCTTCGGCTAAGGTTGTTTGGCGCATGATATTATCTACTCATTACAAGGTAGCTATTATCTCACCTTTTAGGTTTTAATCAGAGATTCCTTAGAGAAAAAACTGCTGCTGTTCAAGAATTATTACAACTAAGATCGCACCACCGGGGGCTCGGCGGTACTACTCCCTATGAGCAGGGATACACCGGTAAACGAAAGGTTGCTCGCCTTAACAACTATCAATGGGAAAAACACTGCGGTGGCCTATATCATCTTCCAACAGCGGCTTGATCACTAATTCGTACCCGACAGGTTTGACGACGTACATTTCAGTAAAAATCGAGTATTGGATATTACTTAACGCATCTTCAGTCTAGTTTAGAAAACGACAGATACAATAATTTTCTAGTCCGTCGTATTTGTCGAATTCAGGCAGATTAGTGACAATGACTCGAGGATTACTGTTCCTGCTAAAAAAGCCGTCATACCTCCTACATCATGAGGTGGACTTACCGTATTAACATCTACTGCAACGATATTCAAACCGGCTAACCCCTGTAATAGTGTTAGTCCTTCCCGTGCTGTCGCACCACCCCAAGTAGGTGTACATACACCTGGTGCACAGGACGGATCGAAAAAATCCATATCGAAACAAAGATAAACTGGCTTGCCACTAAGTTTATCGTGAATCGTTGCCAACACATCTTTAAATCCACGATCGAAAAGCTCGTTACCATCGATAAGGTTATAGCCAAAGCTTCGTGTATGTTCGAATACATTTGGCTGTGTAAGTGTACCCCGTGGTCCTACATGTAAGGAGTTCTCTGTATCCACCACGCCTTCTTCTGCTGCGCGGGTAAATGTTGTAGCCACATTGTATCGATCATTTATTGTCGAACCACTACTTGGAAATGTGTCGGTATGTGCATCAATATGCAGCACGACTAAATCTGAGTGGTGTGAATGTAGCGCACGCAGTTGGGGTAGGGTAACGGCACCATCTCCACCCATTGAAACTGGTATCGCACCTGCACAGAGAACATTCGATACTGCGTGCTCAATTCGTTCGAAGGATTCTTCAATCAAACTCGAGGTTACCTGAACGTTTCCGCAGTCAATGACATTCAGTTTTTCTATAGGATTAAAATCTGCGTGGGGTGGTTGAAAAGGTCGAACCAGTGCTGATTGCTCACGTATAGCGTTCGGCCCATATCGTGCGCCAATTCTTACAGGATGCGTACCACAGTCAAATGGTATGCCGAGAATTGCGGCACGACTTCCTGCGGCATTTGTAGAGGAGGGTACACCCATAAAAGTGAAAGGACTGTTAAACAAGTCTTTTTCATCATACGGTTGAGTATTTCTGTTCATATTTTAACTCTCAATATTTATCTGGTGTCGATCGGGTTAACCAATTCATTTGTTTCACCATACAAGGCTATACCCCGATGGTTGATTTATGTCTTCTACGGTTGATATGGGATCAAGTCGAATCTCAAATAGTATTTAGTCAGATTGATTTGATGCCACAGGGCGATGACCCCGTGAAAGTTGGTAGTCTGATAACCCAACCAACCAAAAGTAAGTTAAATACCAATTGACGCCAGAATGCCTATATAGGGGGAGAATCACGTATTCGCCAGAGCAAGGGCTATTCTCCCTAAGCCGCACCCTGCCATTGGGAATAAGAAATTGCCGGATACTTTTTTGCAACTCTGGGACATAGATACTACATTGATAAACCGATATCCATCAGATAAACTAATTTTAGTTTTGGTTGCAAATCTCTGGTTACCGGTTTGTAAATGAAACTGGTAGATTTAAAGGCGCCAATTTAGAACAAAACCTACTGTGATTCGATAATTAAACTCCATGAATTAGAAAGCGGAGGACTACGCATGTTTGTCTATCATACTGCCCCAGCAAGTAAGAGTGTAACCATCTATATCGACAAATGCTCCGTCGACGTACCTGCCACGATAAGCGTCGCCGGTGCATTGTTGGCAAGCGGCTATGCGAGCTTTCGTCGTACACCGGTAACAGGGTCGCCACGGGGTCCCTGGTGCTTGATGGGAAGTTGTTTCGATTGCCTGGTGGATATTGATGGCATCAGTGGCTGCCAGGCCTGCTCGACTACTGTTCAAGACGGAATGCTCATCACACTCTTCGGTCCTGAGCAACGAAATACAGAAGAACCCGACCCATGGGGAGATGATGTATAGCTTCAACACAATTTGCAAAAACTTCTGAGCGCAACACATTGAGAGAAAACCGAGAACTGGTGGTTATTGGTGCGGGACCTGCTGGCATGTCCGCCGCTATTGCAGCTAGTGCGTCAGGGGTGGATGTAGTGGTGCTGGACCAGCGGAAAGCTCCAGGGGGCCAGATATACCGTAATATAGAAGCCGCGAACGCCGATGTCGCCTCATCTCTTGGAACCGATTACCTCCAGGGGGCGGATCTGGTTAAACAATTTCGCGAGAGTGCAGCAGAATATCGCCCGGATGCAACCGTATGGGAAATTTCTGTTGGACTCGAAGTGTATGTTTCCGGTGGCTCCGGTGCACGTATCATACAAGCACAGAGAGTGGTCATAGCCACCGGCGCGCTAGAGCGACCCTTTCCCATCCCCGGATGGACTTTACCCGGGGTGATGGCAGCGGGTGCCGCTCAATCTTTGCTCAAGCAAGATGGGCTGTTACCTGAAGGCTCCGTGGTGCTTGCTGGCACTGGACCTTTGATACTGCTGCTGGCCTGTCAATATTTAGATATGGGAGTGAACATCGCAGCCCTACTTGAAACAACACATCCCAGCAATCGCAAACGTGCGCTTGCGTATTTACCCCAGGCAGTTACTGCTGGTAAATATTTGTGGAAGGGTGCAACAATGCTTAAGCGGTTGAAGCATCACGGCGTCAGGCATATACACGGTGTTGAAGCACTGCGCGCGTTGGGCGAAGATCGTCTTCGGCAAGTAGAATTCAGAGTCGGTTCTAGTGAGCAGATAATTGATACTTCACTACTTCTTTTGCATCAAGGCGTGGTGCCAGATGTGAATCTGACAGGAGCTTTGGGATGCGCCATGGACTGGGATAATCAGTCTTTGTGTTTTCGGCCCCGCCTCGATCCTTGGGGAAGCAGCAGTGTTGCGGGAATATCCGTGGTCGGGGATGGTGCGGCAATTATTGGGTCACAATCTGCCATCTGGGCTGGCAAGCTAGCAGGCCTAGATGCGGCCTGCCGATTTAACCACATTGATCAAGGTCAACGAGACGCCAAAACACAAAAAGCTCAGCGTGCATTAAAGCGCTCACTAAAGGTACGTCCTTTCCTTGAAACACTGTATCGCCCTGCGAATGCATTCCGCATACCGGAGCAGCCTGAGACCATAGTTTGCCGCTGTGAGGAGGTGGAGGCGGGGTGTATACGCAAGCAGATTGAGTGTGGAGCAATGGACCCTAATGCAATCAAGTCCCGCCTCCGCTGCGGCATGGGCCCCTGTCAAGGTCGTTATTGCGGCCTCACGGTGAGCGAAATCATAGCCGCTGAGACAGGCAAGCAAATGTCCGAGATTGGTTATTATCGACTACGCCCGCCAGTAAAGCCGGTACCCATCAGTGACATTCTGGCTTTGGCTACTGGAGAACTACCTGCTGAAGTAAAGCTGCCAGACCCATTCAAGAAAAAAACCTTATGGCTGCGGATGTAATCATTATTGGCGGCGGTATTCAGGGCTGTTCCACTGCCCTCCACCTGGCGCTTCAAGGCGTACAGGTAATGGTCATTGAGAAGAATTATTGTGGTAGACATGCATCCGGAGTCAATGCCGGTGGCGTACTACGCGCAGGGCGCTATCCAGTAGAGTTACCCCTCAGTACTGCAGCACTAAAGATTTGGGCCGATGCGCCGAATTTAGTGGACGACGATTGCGGATTTCGTCCCATTGGCCGTCTTAAGGTTGCCGAGAGCGATGAAGAAATGGATAAGCTGGCTGCGCGGTATGCAATGGTTCAAGACCTCGGCTATACCCATGAACGGCTGATTGATCGTAAAGAGCTGCGAGATATGGAACCGGATATCGCCGCCCATGCGGTGGGTGCTATTCATGCCCCCGGCTGCGGGCATGCCAATCCATTTCGCACCCTGAATGCGTTCAAACAGAAGGCTATTACTTTAGGGGTAAAGTTTCACGAGAAAACGCGGGTGAATCGTGTACGTCGTGGTGGATCGATCTGGCATGTCGAAACCAGAGATCAAACCTATGAAGCACCGATACTGGTGAACACGGCAGGGGCCTGGGGTGATCAGGTTGCCAAAGACCTTGGAGAAACTGTACCGCTTTCCACTATCGCTCCCATGCTGATGGTGACTAATCGACTGCCACCGTTTATGCGACAGCGTATTGGCGCGGTGGACCGTGTGTTGTCAATCGTGCAGCAGGCCAACGGCACCGTTATCATCGGCGGCGGCTATCTCGGCCGTGCAGATCGAAATGCCGAGACGACAAATCTTGATTACGCCAGGCTCGCCTTCAATTCACAAATCGCCTGCGACATGTTTCCAACCCTGCGTGAAGCAAAAATAATTCGGGCCTGGGCCGGAATTGAAGGATACATCGCTGATGGTCTACCTGTGATCGGACCAAGCGCGACTGAAGAAAACGCTTACCATGCCTTCGGATTCAGTGCCCACGGTTTTCATCTGGGTCCCATCGTCGGGCGAATCCTTGCCCAGCTGGTTGTTGATGGACACAGTGAGATTCCAATTGATGCTTTCCGTATTGATCGCTTTGTGACGGAAGACAATAGTAATCGGTGCTAATGGGGTCTATTCAACACCACTTCAATTGAAACTAAACCGGCATTTCTCCACCGGCGGTTGTTCTGAGCACCAAGCCGGCGCGGTTTCTGCCCCAGTAGCGGTGCGAGGGATTGCAGAGAGTACAGCCTTGCTGGTCGATGAGGTACTGCCCAAACAGCCTGTGCGCCAATGGGTATTGAGTTTCCCATTCCAGCTACGTTTCCTGTTCGCCAGCCGGCCCGAGATTATGGGTCGCGTGCTGGGTATCGTCTAGCGTGTCATTGCCACGCATCTGGTCAGAAAAGGAGGCCACACTCACCAAGCGGCCAGAACCGGCACGGTCACTCTGATCCAGCGCTTCGGTGGTGCGCTCAACCTCAACCTCAACATCCACTTGCACATGCTGTTCCTCGACGGGGTGTACGTCGAGCGCCCGGACGGGGTGGTGCGATTCCGTTCGGTGCGAGCGTCGATGACCTGAGCGAAGCGCCTCAAGCGTGTTTGCAATATCGACATTAAGACCTGTAGCGAATGCACCGGCGTAGTGAAGGTGATTGCCTGCATCGAAGACCCCAAGGTAATCAGGCAGATCCTCGATAACCTTAGGCAAAAAGCCTAAACCCGTGAGTCCGTTGTCTTGCCAGAAAGCCGGGCGCCACCAGTTGGACTGACCCATGGGCTGTTCGGCTGGCAAGTCTTAAAATGACCTGGTTGCATCCAGGATGCTGCGCTCGCACCACCGTGGCAGAGATTCTGCGTGCCCAATGGCGGGACGGGTCGATGGTTGCAAAGTAAGGGGGCTGGATTTCAGCGCCGCTACCTCCATAGCGACCGGATTCGGGGAGGTATTACACAGTTGCCGGGCGATACAACAGCAGTCATCAGCTGTTCGACTTGGGTGAAAAGGGCGTTTATTCTTCCTATACTCTCGCCAGTATATTGTTCAGCCGCCGTGCTGAACAATAGGCGCTGAACCTTCAGGGCGCCTTGAGCGCAGCAGTATCCAGAAGCAATATATCCAGAGTGCCGGATCGATCAGGTAGTCCCACAAGTTGTTCGATTCGGTCATTCGGTGTTGAAAATCAATCAGCGTGCAGGCAAGCAGCAGGGTGGCCCACCAATATTTGCGCCACCAGAGTTGAATGCCGATTACTACGACCGCGAGGGTGAGCCACACCGGCTGATATCCCCACTGATAGGGGTCGATAATGCTGAGTCCCAGAGATGCCGGATAGAGCAGGGCGCCCAGTATCACGAGCCACACCGCCAGCGTTACTCGCTCGGCAGGGGCCATTAGTGGTTTTGAACGAAAGGCGCCGATGGCAGCAAATAGTAGCCAGGTTTGAGTGATGGTACTCAGGTCCCCAAAAAAACCCCGCCAGTAGGCTGCCAGTGGTAAACCATCGACCAGAATGGCCATCAGGCCAAGGCAGCAAAGAAGCAGAGTAGACTTCTGCCAGAGCTTGACCGTTCTTTTCTGTAGTAGCAAAAACAGGATCAGCGCGCTAACCGCCCAAGCCATCCAGATTTCGAGGATCATGGCTGTGCTCCGAGCTGCTGGTCAACCCAAGCTTCGTTGAAGGCGAGGTGTTTTATGTGGCTTTTATTCCATGTGTATACCACGTGATAGTCGCCATCACTGGCTTGTACCATGTAGGGGTAGTCGTACATGAATTTGCAGCGCTCGCCATCGCACAGCCGCTTTTCGGCCAGAGCCTGAAACTGTTCCCAGTTTTGCATATCCCAGTTTGCCTCGCGCTGAGCATCGCTTTTCAGCTGAGGAATAAATTTGTCTCTGGGAACCCACATTTCCTCGCCCCAGTCGTGTGATTCCAGTGTGGCAATCTCCTGCCAGGAGCGCCCCTCGTCGTTGGAGCGCAGCAGGCTGAGTTCGTAGCGACCTTTTTCGAGGTTGTTTGCAACTGCCAGCCAGTCACCAGCAGGTCGCCTAAGCGCTGTGATTGCGGCGTTGGGGTTAGGTAGTTGCAGTTTTTCCGGCGTGCTCCAAGGGCCACTGAGCTGGCCATCGGCGCGTAATACTCTGCGGGGGGGGTCACCGGCATAGCGCATCAGTGCTGCGGTGCCTGTGTCGAGGGGCAGCAATACGGGTTGCAGGGAATGCCTGCCCGCGCTGATACGGCCTTTGCCTTGTACCTCGCCAGTTGTGGAAATATGTATTACTTCCGAAAACTTGCCCAGAAACTCTTGATAGACCGGTAACATGACAGTGCCATCTGACATGAATAAGGGCGTGCCTTTGACCAGGGTCGATATATTGAAAAATGGCGTGTTGATCAATCGACTGGCTGGCGACCAGCTGTGGCCACCGTTGTCAGACCAGCGCGCATTGATAGCAGAGCCCGCCCAGCCACCAACGGACACAGACACGTAGAATAGCCACAGTCGTCCATCTGGAGCTCGGGCCACCACGGGGTTACCTAGCTTTCTTATATGGCGGCCGGTGTCGCGTGCCGTTTGGTCGCGTTGAGCCAACGAGGGCAGTGAGTGCCAATCACCCGCGGCGGCCTCAAACTGATAGCCAATAATTTCGACATCACCGGCACCCTCGCGGCTGCCACTGAAACATACCATCAGCATATTGCCGTCTTGGGTCTCTGCGATAGAGGGGGCATGCACGAAATCAGAAAAATCGTTGCCGATCAGCTGGCTTTGAAACTGCGGTAAGAGGTTACCGGTACCTGCTGCCAGGTTGATGCCAAGTGGAGTGTCGGCGTGCTGAGATGAGGGCTGCGACAAGATTAGCGCGCCATAGGCCAGCAATAACAACAGAGGCAGATATTTAAAAGCAGTCATGAAAGTATTGTACCGAGTTACGATTACACCGCCAGAACCTGGATCAGGTGCTTGATGAGATTTCACTGGACACTTTCAGTGAGAGCGAAAAAGAAGCGCTGAACTGCGCCTGGCACCGGCTCGATCCCTGGCCAGATGCAATCGCAGGGCTCGAGCGAATGAAGCAGCACTACATGATCGGTACCCTTTCCAATGGGAATATCGCCTTGATCGCCAACATGG
>Ga0114999_10010300_pt1 | contig 10140 bp, 7 predicted proteins | sample ArcticOcean_MG_C_3_FD_89820 | JGI IMG/M metagenome (GOLD analysis project Ga0114999, IMG submission 89820) | Marine microbial communities from western Arctic Ocean - ArcticOcean_MG_CB8_126 | ecosystem: Environmental > Aquatic > Marine > Oceanic | place: Arctic Ocean: Canada Basin | collected... | reverse complement strand
TATTTTCGGTCGGGTACACCTGCCCTGCTGCGTCCACGATTACAGGTAGGTCATGTTTCTTGGCTATCGCAATCACCTGTTCAACGGTGAGCACGGACGAGTCTTTAATCTTCTCGTTGGCGACGTAGTGGAGCGCAGCCGTCTTGTCGTTGATAGCCGCTTCCAGGTCCTCCTCAGTCGTTCCCTCATCGGTGCCGTATTCGATCAGCTTCGCACCAGCGAAGTTCAGCGTACGGTCGTAGTGGTAACGCTGCTTCTTCTGAATCAGGATTTCATCCGGCATCCCGGTGGTGTCCGGAAGCTGTCCAACGAAATCGTCGTTGTCCCTGGTCATGGCAGCGGCCGTGGACAGGACCAGTGCAGACGCAGCGCCGGACGTGATGTACGCAGCCTCCACACCCAGCATGTCAGCGATGAGCCCCCCGGCCTTGTCCTCTAGCTCCGCCAGCGGCACGTATGCGTTGTTGGCGCGCTCCATCGCATCTCTGACGGTTGGCGATGTTTGCGATCCGCCAAGCAACGTCACCGATCCGATGGCGTTGATGACGGGCGTCGCACCAAGCTCGTCGTATATGTCTCCCCAACCGGGTTGTGCCATCGAGGCGCTCCTTGCATTGATGTGTATTGGCAGTCGATTTTGCGGTTATGCGGATGTCCGTATCGGGCAGCATCCGGTGCGGCGCAGTCTCGCGCCTGAACGGTCTTGAATCTACTAGCGGTCTGGTTGCACCTTATATGGGCAATTGGTTGATCAAACTCGTGTTCATCACGGTGGTTTCGTCGACTAGGCTTTTCGCATATAAAAACAAAAACATCGTCTCACGCCGAACAGGAAGGCATTTTTATGTCAACAGAATCAGTACTCGGACACCACCTCGGCTCGATCATGGCCGGCGACGTCGACGCCCTTCGCGAGGACTTCACGGAAGACTCCGTCCTCCTGACGCCAGACGGCCCGGTCACCGGACTGGACGCCCTCAGGGAGATGTTCACCGGTCTCACGACCGAGCTTCTTCCCCCGGGATCTGAACTGAACCTGATCAACCAGTCCATCGAGGGCGAGGTTGCTTACGTGGTCTGGAGCGCATCGTCCCCGAAGTACAACTTCCCGATCGGCACGGACACGTTTGTCATCAAGAACGACAAGATCGTGGTGCAGACCTTCGCAGCGAAGATCGACCCGAAGTAGTCCTGCTGTCCTCCCCTCTCCCAGCGGGAGGAGGCCAGGGTGAGGGAGAAGTAGGTTCTAGCGCAAACGGTGTCTCTTTGCCGGATCGCGTGCTGGTGAAGGTCCCTCGGCTTCGCTTGGGATGACAGATTGCTTGCCTCAACCTAGCGCACTCAAGTAACGCGAAACACCCCCGGTTATGCCGGGGGTGTTTTCTTTTAAGCCGATTCCGTCCAGTCCAAAATCACCTTGCCCGACTCTCCGGATGCCATGACTTCAAACGCTTTCTCGTACTCGGTGTAGTGGAAGCGATGCGTTATCAGTGGCGATATATCCAGCCCGCTCTGGATCAGCGCAGTCATCTTGTACCAGGTCTCGTACATCTCACGGCCGTAGATGCCTTTGATGGTCAATCCCTTGAAGATCACGTCGTCCCACGAGACGGCCGCCTCACGGTTCTGGATGCCGAGTAGCGATATCTTCCCGCCGTGCGCCATGTTGGCCATCATGTCGTTCACGGCCGTCGGGTTGCCGGACATTTCCAGCCCGATGTCGAATCCCTCTGTCATACCCAGTTCCGCCTGAGCATTGGGGATAGATCCATCTCTTACGTCTAGGGCAACCGTTGCGCCGCATTCCGCCGCCAGTGAAAGCCTGTACGGGTTGAGGTCCGTGATGACGACGTTCCGAGCACCGGCGTGTCGAGACACCATCACCGCCATGACGCCGATGGGCCCGGCTCCTGTAATCAATATGTCTGCGCCGAGTAGGTCCCAGTTCAGCGCGGCATAAACGGCATTCCCGAGCGGGTCGAACAATGTCAGGGTCTCGGGAGGGATGGCCGGGTCAGCGCGCCATACGTTGGTTATCGGGATCACAAGGTACTCGGCAAATGCGCCGTCACGGTTCACGCCGACGCCACTGGTGGCGTTGCACAGGTGTCGACGTCCAGCCATGCAGTTTCGGCAACGACCGCACACGATGTGGCCCTCACCGGAGACAAGATCACCGAGCTTCAAATCCGTGACGTTGCTGCCAAACGCAGCTACAACACCGGCAAACTCATGGCCAATCGTCCGGGGCGTCGTGATCGTCTCCTGCGCCCAGTCGTCCCACTGGTAGATATGAACATCCGTGCCGCAGATAGAGGTCTTCTGGATACGGATCAGGACGTCGTTGATCCCGATCTCGGGGACCGGGACGTCGACCAGGGAGAGGCCGGGAGCGGCCTCTGTTTTTACAATTGCTTTCATGGATTTTGGTCGTTTCTACTCACGATCCTGATCAGGTAACAACTTATTTCACTCCAATGCCTATACGCACTTCGGCCTCCGTACCAAACGGCCCATCGCCCTGCTCGTTGCGGAGTTGATCAACGAACGCCTCACCAAATACCTGTCTTTGGCCGTCCGTAAGCCCATTGAGCATCTGGCTCCATACCGGCAAGGCTTCTGCCATCTGCGGCAGAAACGCTTCCGGAGAGCTGATAGGAATCACGCTCCTTATGGTGAACAGATTTACGTGTGTGAACCCTGCGGTCAGCATCTCATCCCGGAACACATCAGGATCAGCCAGCGAGAACAAGGGGCTTGGTCCGGAAGGTTTGTAATCCGGATTAGCGACTTTCATCGCCCCCATTATCAACCTGCTTATTTCGAGGCCTTCTGGTCCCGTAAACGCTGCTATTGCGCCCATGCCCCCGGGCTTAAGTACACGGCAAAATTCGCGCATCCCAGCCGCACGATCCGGGAACAGCATGATTCCGAGCGATGAAAATGCCACATCGAAAGAATCGTCTTCAAGTTGAAGATCCTGCCCGTTCATCACTTCAGCCCGCACACCATCAACGCCGATGCGTTTCACCGTTGCCCGAACGTGGTCGACCATTCCCTGTGAAAAATCGACCGCAAGCACGTCGGCACCGGCTCTTGCCGCCTGAATGCTAAAGACACCCGGACCGGCAGCTACGTCCAATACCTTTTGCCCGGGCCCCACACCCATGATGTTTATGGATTCCCGGGCGATTCCCTCCGCCAACGTGGAAACCCACTCGTCATACCCGTGTACCGCTTGATCCCATGCGCTTGCCATTCGTGCAGCGTTTTGCTGTGCCATTGTTCCTCCTGTTTATATTTGCCGAAAATTGTAGCCGTATTCCCATTACACTCCCCTATATGTCAGGCGAACCACACTTCACTCCCGCACTATTCGATTTCTTCGGCGAACTTGCGCTGAATAACGATCGCGACTGGTTTAAATCGCAACGGGAGCGCTACCTGAGGGATGTGCGCGATCCCATCCTCAGGTTTGTTACCGACTTTGCGCCACGCCTGTCCGGGATCAGCTTCTACTTCAACGCAGACCCACGCCCTGTTGGCGGATCGATGTTCCGCATCCATCGCGACATGCGGTTCTCGAAGAACAAGGACCCGTACAAGACGAATGCCGGGATTCAGTTCCGGCACGATCAGGCAGGCGACGCCCATGCACCCGGATTTTACCTTCATCTTGAGCCGGGAGGCTCCGGTGCAGCGGCGGGCGTGTGGAAGCCGGGACGCGACGAGCTGGCGAAGGTACGGGGTGCCATCGCAGTAAGCCCGTCAGGCTGGCGTGACTCCACCTCCGGCGACGAGATCAAGCGCAAGGACTTCATCGCCTGGTCGCACTTCACGGATGAGCAGATCTGCTCCCCGGACTTCCTGGACGAGTACACAGACGCCTGCTACGGCGTATCGCCGATGGTGGAATACCTGTCTAAGACGATAGGGCTTAATTTTTAGGGGTTTGAGGGAAAACACTCGGATGGACGGAAAGCCAGGAGTTTCTTCGCTTTCGGCTCAGAATGACAGATCAGGCTTGTTACGCAAAACACGCGTACCCTTACGTCAATCTTTCAAATCTCTTGCTGGATGCCTGCAACACTCCTCTGTCACCCTGAGTCGGAAACGAAGGATCTTCCGGGTAATCCCCACTTCGACGACAGATCATTCCAGCGAGGGTTATCTGCCTCTATTAGCTCAACCTTTCGATCCCGGCACCAGCTTTTGATCTCCTTCTCCATAGTCAGCGCATCGGATACGTCATCCGTCTCCCCAAACCAGACGATCCGATCCGCGTTGTAACGCGCTACGAACCCTCGCTTGGTATTCGCCCTGTGTTGCGCCAGCCGACGTTCGAGGTCGTTCGTTACGCCGGTGTACAGCACTCTTGAACGACTGGCGAGGATGTAAACGTAGTAGTTGCGGTGAGACATTCAGATGGACGGAAAGCCGGGAGTTTCTTCGCTTTCGGCTCAGAATGACAGAGTTGCCTTGTTACGCAAAACGGGCGTGTCACAACGCGTATAGGCGGATAGTCAGCCACCCCTACGGTGTTTTGTGGAAACGATCTCGATGTGCGTAACCATCGACAAACAAGAACGAAGGCCCCGCCAGGAAAAGGTGCAGGGTTACCTGCCCCCGCCAGGATAAGGTTCAGGCGTGCCTGCCCTGCACTGCCATGTTGTGATTGACTATCAGAACGTTTGTTCTAATATGTTCTAAGCGGCGGTAACAAGCCCCCGCTCTGAGCAACTCTGGGGGCGGAGTGACTGCACAGCAGGTGAACAAACAACAAGGGCAAGGCGACGGCGTGGCGCTCATCGGGGCCGGGGAATGGACCGGGTCTGACTGGCGTCGAGTCGGTATCCCGTTGTGTCCTTCTTCAGTCTTGTCCATGCCGGAAGCCAGCGACTCTGCAACACAAGACTGGTTGCTCTAATGCCGACGCTTGACGGAAAGCGTGCTGCGGTCGCATGCATCCACATCCCCAACTTCATGTGGCAGGTGGAGTCGCTTCAACGGCCTGAACTGGCCGATAAGCCGGTGATCATCGTGGGAGAAAGCGGTGCAAACGCAGGCAAGGGGGCACAGTCGGTGCTCGACTGGTCGCCCCAGCTTGGCCCAAAATTTACCCGAGGGATGCCGCTCAGCGAGGCACTGGCGGCCGCACGCAAGGATGTGACGCTGCTGGAGCCGGACATGCCCCTGTATCGGCGTACTTTCGCAGAGATTCTGACCGCACTGGAAGCGCGCTGTCCTGATGTGGAGCCGGACACCGAAAACGCCGAAAGTTACGGGTTCGGCCGTGCATACGTCGGAATCTGGGGGCTGGAGCGGCTGTACGGGGACGATGCGCAGGTGGTTCGTGCGTTGTCCAACGCCGTGAGTCGGTTCGATGCCCGTATCGGCGTCGGCGAAAACAAGTGGCTGTCCTACATCGCAGCCTCGGCCAGTTCATCCGGGCGCGGGCTCAAGATCACGGGCGAGCCGGGCCGATTTCTGGCAAAACTCCCGGTCGAGTTGTTACCGGTCGAGTTCAAGCTGATCGCCCGGCTTCGCGGGTTCGGCCTGCACACGATGGGAGATATCGCAGCGCTGCCTCCGGGGTCGATGCAGGCGCAGTTCGGTGGCGAGGGGGCGTTGGTGTCGGACCTGTCGAACGGCATCGATCATCGGCCGCTGGTGGCACGTCTAACCGAGGAGGACGTTTCGGAGTATCTAGAGTTCCGGGACGCCACGGCCAGCATGGCGATGATCCTCCCGGCGATCGAGAGTCTTCTGTCTCGTGCATATGCTCGTCCGCAACTCGCCCGTCGGTACGCACGCGAGGCAAAGCTGGAGGCGAATGTGCTGCGCAGGCCACCGTGGACGATGCGGGTGGCGTTCAAGGACCCTGCCGGATCCCGGACAAGGGCCTTGTTTTCTATTAAGTCGAAGTTGGATGACCTGGCTCTGCCGGGGCCGATCGAGGACATGCGACTGACGCTTTCCGGGCTGACCGGTGAGGCCGGGCGGCAGGAGTCGCTGTGGACGGAGGTCCGACGCGATCAGAAGTTGCAGGAGGCGGTGAGTCAACTAGAGGCACGGCTGGGGACGACCCCACCGGTCTATCAGGTACGGGAGTTAGAGCCTTGGTCACGAATCCCAGAACGAAGGCACGCACTAGTGCAATTAAGCCCTTAAACGCTCCAACTCCGGTGACGGTGAGCGCCGACGACCGAGGGATGCCGTTATCGGTGTCTTACGGGAACAGGCTGCACGAAGTGGCCGCTGTAGAGGACATGTGGAAGATCAATGACGAGTGGTGGCGGGGGCCGGAGAAGGAGATAGAGCGGGTATATTTCCACACCCGGTTAATCGACGGTCGCCCGATAACGCTGTTCCACGATCTGGCCATCGACACATGGTTCCGGCAGTGAGGGGTGGATGAAATGTGGTTGCCTCATTGAGCGCATCTAGATGCGCTCCTACCCCCCTCACCCCGGCCCTCTCCCGCAAAGGGCGAGGGGGCAGTTATCGAGTCACGTATGACAACGCTAAATAAAACCCAGCAGCCAGGTGATGCAACAACAACAACCAAATTTGTGAACAGACTTGCCCCCTCTCCCCTCCGCGGGAGAGGGGGCAAGTTAAAGGCACACAGCGTTGACTCGAAGTAAAGGTCACCAGTCACGTTATGCAAAGCCCAAACATCGATCTGACAAACAACTCTGCTCCCTCTCACCTTCGCAGTAAGGACACACGACGGTGACTCCAAGTAAGACCATTCAGTCACGTGGCCTGGTGCCCAACCATCGAATCTGCCGAACAGATTTGCTCCCTCTCCCCTCCGCGGGAGAGGGCCGGGGTGAGGGGGTGCCGCCGCAGGCGGCCCAACACTTAAATGCCGAGACGTAAGAAGGAACATAGGAGCCTGGCCGGGGGTTATCGCGATCTGGATATCGCGCCGGGTGTGCCACCTGATGCGACTGAGATTGCTGAGCAGATTGGCTCGAAGTCTGTTGATAGTTCTCCGCGTATGGAGAAACGGCGTACTTCTAACGTTCGTGCTCGTGAGGCTAAGGCGCGTGTGGAAGGGTTGGAATCCCCCTCATCCCAACCCTCTCCCCCGGAGGGGAGAGGGGACAAAGTTGAGAACGGTGGATCTTCTCCCTCACCCTCAAACCATCAGCCCTCTTCCGCTGGAAGAGGGAGTAAAACGGCCTACGCCGAGCTTCATTGCCACTCTAATTACTCGTTCAAGGAGGGTTCATCCCACACCTCTGAGTTGTTGATCGAGGCGCAGGCGCTTGGCATGCGTGCGCTTGCCATTACCGACCACGACAACCTTTGTGGCGTTATGGAGTTCGCTCAGGCGGCTAAGGGCGTTGGGATCAAGCCCATCATCGGGGTCGAGGTCACTCTCAAGAGCGACCATCACCTGACCCTGCTGGCGGAGAACGCGGAGGGCTATAAAAACATCAGCCTGCTCACCACGCGGGCGCACATGGACCCGCCTGAGCGTCCCGGTACTCGAAATGGTTCTGGTGTCGTCCTTCCGGCGCTGGATCCGTCCCTGCTCAAAGATCACGCCGCCGGCGTGATCTGCCTTTCCGGGTGTCGACATGGAGAGATCTCTGAGCTCGTTCTCGCGGGCGATATCGGCAAAGCTCGACGGCTGGCAGCCCAGTATCGGGACTGGTTCGGTGCCGACAATTTCTTCCTTGAGCTACAGCAAAACCTCGTACTCGGCGACACCGAGCGCAACCGGCTTATGGCGGACATCGGCACGGATCTAGGCATCCCCATCGTCGCCACCAACAACGCCCACTACCACCTCCGCGAGCGCAGCCACCTGAACGACGTACTAATCGCCATCCAGCACAACAAATCGCTCGAAGAGACACATCGGGAACGGCGCGCCAACGACCAGTTTTACCTGAAACCTCCGTCGGAGATGGCCGCCCTGTTCGCCGCTTATCCGGAGGCCATATCAAACACCGTCCGTATCGCCGACCGCTGCGATTTCGACCTCACGTCGGCAAAGGTGTACGACTTCCCGGATTACGACGTCCCGGACGGTCACACCCAGACGAGCTGGCTCCGCAAGCTGTGCGAGGAGGCCGCCGTCCGCAAGTACGGTGAGATCAGTGAAGCGATCCGTGTGCGGCTGGATGAGGAGATGGCGCTGCTGGAGAAGCACAATCTGGCCGGGTTCGTGCTCCAGTACTACGAGATCATCAAGATCGCCCGGGAGGTTCAGGAAGACCTGGGCCTTATCGAACCCGGATTGCCCCTTGAAGAAAACCCGCCGGGCCGCGGGCGCGGGTCCTCTGTTGCGATGCTCGTCGGCTACCTGATCGGTCTCTCGCACATCGACCCACTTGAGTTCGGGCTGACGCTGGACCGCTTCATGCCGGACGCCGATATGGACGGTCCGCCAGATATCGATCTGGATTTCCCTCGCGACATTCGGGAGAAGTTGATCCTGCGCGTCCACGAGCGCTGGGGCAACGACCGCGCCGTGCTCACCGGCATGATCTCCACTTACCGAATCAAGGGCGCTATCCGGGACATCGGCAAGGCACTCGGACTGCCCGAAGACGACCTGGACAAGCTCACCAAGCGAGTAGATGGGCACGCCGGAGTTAAGGATCTCCCCGCCGAGATGCGATCTCTGCCGGAGTACCGGGGTCGTGCGGATCTACCCATCTGGCAGGACCTTGTTCGGTTAGCACTACAACTAGGCGGTTTCCCGAAGTACCTCGCGCAGCACCCCGGCGGCATGATCCTCTCGGCACGCCCGCTCTCGGAAACCGTCCCGCTCCAGCGCAGCGCCATCGATGGTCGATACATCTGCCAGTGGGACAAGGACAGTGCGGACGACGCCGGCTTTGTGAAGATCGATTTCCTCGCGCTTGGTGCTCTGTCGCAGATGAACGAGGCGCTCAGGTTGATCGAGCAGCGCACTGAAGAGCGTGTCGATCTGTCGCGCATCGATTTCGAGGATCCGAAGGTGTACGCCATGCTGCACAGAGCAGATACCGTCGGCGTATTTCAAGTTGAGTCCGCCGCCCAGATGCAGACGATCCCTCGGATTCGGCCAAAGAACCTGTTCGAGATGGCGTGGGAGGTCGGGGCCGTACGACCGGGCGTCGGCGTCAACGATGGCGTGTCGATGCTGATCCGACGTCACAACGGCAAAGAGCCCGGCTGGCAGTACGACCATCCACTTGAAAGAGCAGCGCTTGAGCGCACATACGGTGTGCCGCTGTATCAGGACCAGTTGATGGAGTTGGCGGTCCACGTCGGCGGGTTCACCCCGGCGGAGGGCGATCGAATGCGTCGGGCCTTCGGTAGACGTAATCGGGATGAACTGATCCCCTTCTGGCGTGAGAAGTTCATGTCCGGAGCGTTGGGTCTGGGAGTGCCGCCGGAAGCTGCGGATAAGGTATTCAGCAAGTTCCACGGCGAGTTCCAGTTCCCGGAGGCGCACGCCTTCGCATTCGGCGTCACCGCCTACCAGATGTCATGGATGAAGCGTTACTACCCGCTGGAGTTTTTCGTGGGGTTGTTCAACCAGCAGCCGATGGGTTTCTACAACCTTGAGACGCTCAAGGAGGACGCAAAGCGACACGGCGTGCAGGTATTAAACCCGGACGCCAACCGCAGCGGGAAGTTGTCGGTCATCGACGATGAGCGTCTCAGGCTGGGTTTTGCACACGTGTCGAAGGTTCGGACTGCAACGGCGGACCAGGTACTGGTCGAACGTAATGCGAACGGTCCTTTCGCCTCTGTAGCGGACTTCATGGCGCGCACCGGTGTACGGCACGAACCGCTCGACAAGTTGGTGGATGCGGGGACGTTCGATTCGCTGACTTCGCGAGCGGTAGCAACAAAGGCCCCGGCGCTGGTCGGCGTGCTTGAGGTTCCGGGCCCGGTGCCTCTGCCGTCGAGTCCGGCCACCAGTGATGTGGTCCGGGAGCAGCGAACCGTCTGGACGCCGTCCGATGAGCGTAGGCGTGAAACGAAGTGGGAGGTCGGGCTTCGTTATCGGCCCGTAGGACGCCAGCTTGCCTTTGAGTTGCCGGTTGAACAGGACATGGTGGCGCTGCCGGAGGCGTCCGAGTGGGACGTGATGAAGGGCGAGTACAACACGCTGGGGCTGTATCC
>Ga0114999_10010298_pt1 | contig 10141 bp, 7 predicted proteins | sample ArcticOcean_MG_C_3_FD_89820 | JGI IMG/M metagenome (GOLD analysis project Ga0114999, IMG submission 89820) | Marine microbial communities from western Arctic Ocean - ArcticOcean_MG_CB8_126 | ecosystem: Environmental > Aquatic > Marine > Oceanic | place: Arctic Ocean: Canada Basin | collected... | reverse complement strand
CTTACGCAGGCTGCAATTCGCTCTGCGGTTCGAGATGGTTTGGGTATCGCGGAAAGGGCCCTTCTAGAAACGCTTCCGCTCGCACTACGTGATAAACTCGGATTGGTTTCAATCCAACGTGCCATCAAAAACATTCATCTTCCTGCGTCTGCCCATGATTTGGAGCAGGCACGCCGGCGGTTGCAGCACGAAGAAATGACCATATTCCAATTACGAATGCAATTGAGAAGGCGAGCTTGGCGTAATCAGGAGAAAAGTTCTCCAGCGGTGTTACCAAGCAACATGCTAAGACAATTTGTGGAAGCGCTACCCTTTGGCCTTACTGGTTCTCAAAAAGAAGGAATCGAAGAGATACTTGGGGATATTGCCACGGATGTGCCGATGTCACGGTTGCTCCATGGAGAAGTTGGTAGTGGTAAAACGGTGGTAGCCGTGGCAGCGATGTTAGCCGTCACTGCTATCGGTAAAACATCTTTGATGATGGCCCCGACCGAAATCCTCGCGGAACAACATTTCCAAACGATAGCCCGGCTCCTGCGTGGAGAGTTTGGCGAAAAAGTGGAAGTGAACAGGTATTTATCTGAAATTGAGGCTGAGTGGTTTCCTCGCAAGATGCGGATAGCACTTTTAACGGGTGGCGTTCCATTTAAACAGAAAAAGATAATACTTGAACAGCTAGCAGAGGGGGAGATTGACATAGTGGTCGGAACCCACGCGCTGATTCAGGAAGGCGTCCATATCCCGTCGTTGGCTCTTGCAATTGTCGATGAGCAGCATCGCTTTGGTGTATTGCAGCGGCAACACGTCAGGGAGATGACGGTAGAAGCACGTCCTCATCTGCTGGTAATGTCTGCTACCCCAATTCCCCGCACGCTGCGGCTAGCACACTATGGTGATTTGGATATATCAACGCTCACAGAACTACCGGGTGACCGAAAGCCTATCAAGACAAGTTGGGCACGGCCAGGCCAAAGGGAACTAGCCTACGGATTCTTGCGGAAGCAGGTTTTAGTAGGGAGACAGGGTTTCATAATTTGCCCTCTGGTTGAAGGGTCCGATGTTATTCAGGCGCGATCCGCTGTAGAAGAATATGAGCGCCTTGGTAAGGGGGTTTACCCTGACCTAAAGCTGGGATTACTCCATGGCAGAATGAAGCCGAGAGAAAAATTAGACGCAATGGAAGAATTCCGTGCTGGGAGGATTGATATTTTACTTACTACCTCCGTAGTAGAGGTTGGAGTAGATGTTCCTAATGCTACAGTTGTGATTATTGATGGCGCTGATAGGTTCGGTATGGCACAATTGCATCAGTTCAGGGGGCGTGTCGGCCGAGGGGAGCATCAGGGGTATTGCATTTTGCTGTCTGATAACCCCTCTAGTGCAGGGCAAGAGCGACTGGAAATCGTAGAAGCTGTAAAAGATGGATTTGCATTAGCCGAGGAGGATTTGCGAATTCGGGGTGAAGGCGATTTGTTAGGAACTGTGCAAAGCGGGATAATGGAATTCAAGTTAGCGGATTTCAATGATATTGATACAGTGCTTCGATGTAGGGATGCAGTCAAGGAGCTTTTGGATGCTGATCCAAACCTGAATCAGCCAGAAAACTCTTCGTTGATCCAATCGTTGCAATTAGACCTTTTGGATCCATAAATGTGTGCTATTTTGGCCGCCGCAATATAAGGAACAGGGATGACTATTAGAGACAACATTTCAGAAGGTATTAGTATTGCTATTCGGCGAGCTGAGGAGTCCGGGCAGCTACCTGAGGGCCTTCTGTGGCCTGAAATTGTAGCTGATAGGCCAGCTGATTCTCGGAATGGCGATTTTTCAGTTAATATCGCACTCAAAATGGCAAAAATGGCTGAGATGAACCCGGAACAACTCGCGAATGTCATTTTATCGTATGTTGATAATTATCCGTTTGTAGAGAGCATGTGGGTTGCGCCGCCTGGTTTTATTAACTTCACTGTGAGCCCTGGCTGGCTTATTGGCCAGCTGCAAACAATCCTGTCGCAGGGAGAGAATTTTGGGGAAAGTAGTTATGGGCGTGGGACTAACGTTCAACTTGAATATGTCAGCGTGAACCCCACGGGGCCTTTGCATGTGGGGCATGCGCGGGGTGCGGTTGTGGGCAGCGCGTTAGCTTTAGCGCTGAAGGCGGCGGGGTTTGAAGTGACTCAAGAGTACTATTTAAATGACGCAGGCAACCAAATTCGACTTTTTGCCGAATCAGTGTATGCAGCGTATTTACGTGCGTGTGGTGACGAAACAGCAAGCGCTCCTGAGGGGGGATATAGAGGGGAATATGTTAATACTATAGGGAATGCCATCCACGAGGAGATGGGAACTGATCTTCAAGAGAGAAATGACGAACATTTACAGAGTATTGAAACTCAGGCAACAAGCCAAGTCATCGGATTGATACGTGATGACCTAGCTGCGTTCAAGGTCCGCTTCGATGTCTGGTTTAGCGAAAAATCTTTATTTAGTGACGGTAAATAGGATGCGATGGTAGCAATGCTTTCCTAAAAAGGGTACCTCAAAGAAGAAGAGGGAGCTCTTTGGTTTGCTTCTGTTTTGCTAGGTGAAGAGAAAGACAACGTAGTGGTTAGGAGTTCTGGTGCGCCAACATATTTCGCAACTGATATTGCCTATCACTTTGACAAGTTTGCCAATAGGAAATTTGACAGAGTTATCAATATATGGGGGGCAGATCATCAAGGCCATATATCAAGGCTGAAAGCTGCAATGACTGCTTTGGGTATTGACGCTTCAAGACTTAAGGTTCTCATAACCCAGATGGTGACACTGAAGAGCAGCAGAATGTCAAAGCGAGCTGGTGATCTGGTAACTATGCGGCAGCTAGTGGATACCATTGGATCAGATGCCTGCCGCTATTTCTTTCTGTCGAGGTCGCTTGATAGCCATTTGGATTTTGATTTAGATTTGGCAACCACACAATCTTCCGAGAATCCTGTGTACTATATTCAATACGCACATGCACGTATATGCAGCATCTTGACTTCTGTTGATGATACCCATTATGTGAAGGTGCCCTTGAATCTGGAGAGATTGACGCACGAAGCAGAGCAGAGCCTTATCAAGGAATTGATACTTTTGCCAGATATCCTTATGAAGGTGAGTGAAACGCTTGAGCCGCATCACCTCACGCAGTCTGCTTCCCAGCTTGCCGCTCAGGTCCATTGGTTCTACGGTCAGTGTAAGGTGATATTAGAGGGAGATGATGAGCTGAGTTACGCGCGTATAGAGCTCTGTCGTGCTGCTCAGATAGTATTGAAGAAATACCTTTTACTGATGGGGATAAGCGCCCCGGAGCACATGTAATTTGCTATATTTATATAAATTGGTTAATAAGCGATCCGGCGGTGTAGGTCGCAAATGCGGCAACAGAGCCTGCGAGTAACATGCGCAAAGCCCCTAGGTATATTGTTTTACCGGAGAAAGCAGACAAGGTTCCGCCTACAAATACTAGTAAAATGGCACTTAATAAGATGCTCAACCTGAAGGGGTCTGTGTAAGTATTGGTAATGTAAGGCAGAATTGGTATAAAGGCCCCTATCATGAAGGCGAAGAGGGACCCTAATGCAGCACCCAATGGAGAGCCGAATTGATCTTCGGAAAGCCCCTGTTCCTCTCTAAGCATTGTCTCCAAGGCGAGGCGGTCGTTGGATAAGAGTATTTCTGAAGCAGCTAAAGCGTGCTCCTTTGATAGTCCCCGAGCTTGATAGGATTTCATGAGTTTTGCTTGTTCACCTTCGGGATTTTGTGCAAGGTGTTGTTTTTCAAGGAGTATTTGTTTTTCAAATACGTCACGCTGAGCCTTTACCGAGACGTATTCCCCCGTAGCCATTGATAAAGCTCCTGCTAAAAGACCGATAATCCCAGCAATTAGCACTATCTCGTGGTTGTTGCTGGTTCCACCGGCTAGCCCCATGACTAGACAAAAGTTAGAAACAAGCCCGTCGTTAATACCCATAATGGAAGCGCGTAGGGTACCACTTCTTGACACCCATTTTGACAGGGAACGAGGCAAGGCATTTTCATTAATAGTAATCATTTTCAATCTCACTGGTTACAAAATCGCATAAATGCTGGAACCCGTCTAGATGTTTTTCCTGTATCCTTATGTGCGCAAGGGATCTGAACGGGTGTGCGCTGTAGCAAAAAGTGTGCGTACACGGACCAGTAAATGCAGTTGAGATGCTATGATGCTGTAACTGAGCATGCTGTGCTTTCTGGCTATTTCTGAAGGAAGAACATTTTTACACATGGCTAAATCAAGGGTGTTTTCGGGGATGCGGCCTTCGGGCAACCTTCATGTTGGGAATTGGCTAGGGGCGTTAACCAACATGGTGGAGCTCCAGGATAATTATGAGTGTATCTACGCTGCGGTGGATGTCCATGCACTAACGACTGATGACGGAGGATCCCCTGAGACCCTCCATGAGAATATATTCGAGATGGTTCTCGATTGGCTTGCAGCTGGGATTGACCCGAAAAAAAGCATGGTTTTCGTTCAGTCTTCTGTTCCAGAGGTGATGATATTACATACCCTTCTCAGCATGATGACACCGCTAGGCTGGCTTCTAAGAGTACCAACTTTCAAGGATAAAGTGAGGCAGATGGAGGCCACAGAGGAAAGCGTGGGCTATGGGTTAGTGGGATATCCAGTGTTGATGACCGCTGACATAATTCTGTATAAAGCAGATACTGTACCGGTCGGTGAAGATCAAGTGCCACATATTGAGTTGGCGCGTGAGATTGTCCGACGATTCAATTTTCGCTATGGTCAGACCTTTCCTGAACCGCAGGCAAAATTGACAGAGGTTCCCTTGGTTGTAGGATTGGACGGGCAAGCTAAAATGAGCAAAACACTTGGGAACCATGTTGAATTAGCAGCTTCGCCAGAAGAGACGAAAAAGAAGATACTTACTGCATTTACTGACCCTGAAAGATTACGGAAGAATGATCCTGGGCGGCCATGGGTATGCAATGTGTATGCGCTTCATAAGTATTTCACGCAGGATCAAACTGAAGAAATTTATCAGCAATGCACCCAGGGAACCCGAGGATGTGTTGAGTGCAAGGGTATTTTGGCTGATGGGGTTAACGCAAAACTTACAGGATTGCGGGAGAGACGGCGCGATTTACAACGGGATGCAGGCTATGTCGAGGATGTGCTTTTGGATGGAGCAAGGCGAGCATCAGATATAGCTAAAGCTACCCTGCAGGAGGTCCAGGAAAAAATGGGACTTAGCAGCGCTTGGCTTAAACGGAATTCGGATAGTTAGGTGAAACTGAGTTGAAAACCACTGCCTTACCCCTATCGATTACAGGGCGTCAAGCCGTAGATGTTGCGAGAGACTTGACCCAAAACGCTGTCGCTGTGTTTTTTGAAACGATTAATTCCCCTATGGAGACTGAATCTAAAGGGCGAGGCAACGTTGTTACTGAGATCGACTATTTGATTGAAAGACAATCGATCGAGCTTTTACAGCATGAATACCCGACGTTTAATATCCTATCGGAAGAAAAAGGCGAAACAGTAGGATCTGCTGAATATACATGGATACTGGACCCAATTGATGGAACTAGAAACTTTGTGTCAGGAATGCCTATTTGTTCCCTGACCCTGGCATTGATGCATAAGGATCAGGTTGTTTTGGGCGCAACGCTTGACCCGTTTCGGAATGAATTGTTTCTTGCGGAGCTTGGTCGAGGGGCAACGCTGAATGGCCGCGATATTCGAATTGGGTCTGCTCCTACGGTTCAAGAAGGCGTTATATCATCCGATATGGGATACAGCGATGAGCGAGCGCATAATGCGCTTAAGCTGATGGTAGCTCTTTGGCCCGGAACCCAAAGCATTCGTATCTTGGGGTCTGCTGCTCTTGCCCTTGCTTACGTAGCATCTGGGCGATTGGATCTGTACTTTCATCATATGGTTTCCCCTTGGGATACGGCGGCGGGCATTCTATTGGTGAGGGAGGCGGGGGGAACCGTGAAAGATCGAAATGGTACCCAAGGCAGGCCTGAAAGCCAGAGCATCGTCGCTGGCAATGCAGCAATCGTCGATGATTTTTTGAAGATTGCTGATGGCAGCGAATGGAGTGTCGGAATTTGAAAGTTACGGTGTTGTGATCTGCCCTGCATGAATTCTCAGAATGGATGTGGATTCACGCTCTCTAGGCAAGTACTCGTTGGTGGTTACCAGAACTTGATCATAAGAGGTTAGTGCTTTCATGAGACGGGTACGTCTATCCTTATCGAGTTCTGAAAAGACGTCATCTAGGAGGATAATGGGGCGGTTTCGAGTGATCTGCTCAATCATTCTTGCCTCGGATAATCTAAGTGCGATTGCAGCTGTTCGCTGTTCTCCACGGGAACTGTGAGGGCCCATAGGCTGTTCTCGATGGTAGATGAGCAGATCATCGCGATGGGGTCCTATATGTGTGGCGCCCAGAGCAATCTGCCGAGGTAATTCAGTCAATAGCAACTCCTTGAAATGAGCCTCAAGTGATTCATTTGAGTAACTTTCTAGCTGGATTTTTGTTGAATACCGAAGTGTGATGCCTGAGTCATCATTGGCCAAGTCATCGTAAAAAGTTGCGAGGAACTCTGAAAGTTTAATGGTTGTATCACGTCTTGCTTGTAGGATTATTGCCCCAGATATAGCTAATTGGTGATCCCAGAAAGCGAGCTCCGCTTGTTTTGCCAAGCCTTCGCCAATGCGTTTAAGCAGTTGGTTTCTCTGGGATAGGATCTTTGTATAGGATAAAAGGGCTTTTAGGTACTTGGGGGTTGTTTGGCATAGAAGAATATCCAAGAAACGGCGCCGTGCAGTAGGTGCCCCTGATATAAGATTCAAATCTTCAGCATCGAACATGACAACATACAGTGACCCCAAGTACTGTGAAGCGGGTTTTTTGATTCCGTGTACGGTGAATCGTTTTTGTACCCGATTCGACTGCTGGTATGTTGAAGCGGTCTCTGGCCCTATAGTTTGTTGTAGCAAATCTACTGCAACTAATTTGGTTTCCTGGTCGGTGTTTACTGATGCCTGAATTTGTGCAGGGAGATTTTCAAGAGACGCAGCCCAATTGATGAGGTCTTTATCCTGAATGCTGCGTCGGGTTCTGGTAGTAGCCAGGAGATGAATGGCCTCTAGTAGGTTTGTCTTACCTTGTCCGTTGTTGCCAGTAAAAATGGTTAGGCCACTATTGAGCGCTAACTCCAAAGAGGAATAATTTCGGAAATTGCGCAGATATAAATTTTGTAGTCGCACAAGGCACACCCCTTGAAGAGAACCTATTCTTATTATACCAAAGGCCGCACTGCTTATGAGATGCTGAATATAGACCTGAAAATCCGGTCTTGGCTAAGGTATAATGAGTGAGAGCAAAATATGATTCTCATTCATAAACTAGAGCAGGTATATGCGAATTCTCGTTACAAATGATGATGGGGTACATGCCCCAGGAATTTGGCATGTAGTACGAGCGCTCACTACTATAGAGGATGTTGATGTGGTGGTATGTGCGCCGGATCGCGAACAAAGTGGCGTTGGGACTGCAGTGACACTGCACCACCCTATAAGAGTGAGGGAAGTTACTCCTTATGTGTCTGGAGTAAAGACATATGCAGTGGAGGGGACCCCGTCTGATGCAGTTATTGTTGGTCTTGAGAGTTTGGTTACAGATAAAGTTGACCTAGTTGTTTCTGGCATTAATCAAGGAGCGAATCTAGGAAGGGATATGCTGATTTCAGGTACAGTAGGAGCTGCGCAGCAAGCATATTCCCGAGATATTAATGCTATTGCTATATCTGTGGCTGCGCTGATAGATGTTCCCTATGAGCCGTCTGCCTTCGTGCTTCGTGCAATAGTTCAGCATTTTGTTGATCAAGAACATGGCCGCATGTTGGAATATGTGGGCAGCAGCCCAGTTTTGGGCCAAGGCCCTTGGTTGATGAATGTGAATCTTCCGAAGAAGAACCTAGACCAATTAGAGGGGGTCCAGGTTACGAAAATAGGTAAGGCATTGTATCTGGACCAGGTTGAAGAATCTGATGATGTTCGTAGCAGGTATTTCTGGATTACGCGAAGCCGTCCGAGCGAGGTGGAGCCGGAGGAAACTACGGATATTGCTGCGATTCGAAAAAATCGTGTATCGATTAATTTTCTAGAAGCCCTTAATAGAAATCGTAATTTGGAAATTGCTTCTTATCGCTTGGCTGATGATATCCAAAGAGCGATAGACACTGAGATTAGGTCAATTGTAGCCGGGGGGGGGCGTTCCTTTGCCAATGATGCGTGGGAACGTAGCCCTGTTACCCCTCCTTGGCTGAGTGAAAGAACACGGATTATAAGAACACTTAGGGAGAGCAATGCTCGAATAATGTGTCACGATTTGATTAGGACAATTGAATTTTATCGTAAGTTGGGATTTGTAGAGACCCAACAATCCGAGAAGCCACGTAGAAGCGGGAGTGCTGTCGTTCTGGAACGAGATGGCTTTTCTCTTGACTGCCGTCTCGTTCGGCACTGGCGATTGCAGGAAACCGATGGCAGTGGCGGCAAGAGCTTAGAAGCTACACATATCGTGTTCAGAGTGATGGCGCTTGAAACCCTACATGATAGCTTCAAGGGCTTAGGGCTTGAAGTTTCAACCACTATCGAAAAAAACTATCGTGACAATACAATGGAATTTGAAGTGGAAGACCCCGATGGTAACAAAATTATATTTGTTCAGGGGACCTTCCCTTCCCGACAGGCTAACAAAACGGACTTGGGTAATGATAATGGGGTTCTAAGGAATTTCTTGCCGGGCGTATCCCACTGGGGTACCGCAGTGCTTACCAAGGCAATCGGAGCGCTAGATGCGGTTTCCATAGAACGCGTCGGCCAGCTAATGGATATGAGACCGTATGAAATCTTGCAAATTCCTGGGATAGGCCCTGAGAGTTACGAGGAGTTACTAAAGACTTTGTTCGGAGTTAAGTCAATTGATATGCCACCGAGAGAGGGATTGTCACCTCTTCGAGAGTATCTAAAACCTCGGAAAAAGGGGTAACTATGGAATTGCCATCAAATCGGTATGCTCAATCAGGGGTCAACACGGATCTTGCGCAGAATGCTCTAGGGGGGTTGCTCTCATGGGTGCAAGGTACTCTGACTTTACGCCAAGGGATTGGGAAACCCTTGATGGGCATTGGACACTTTGCGAATGTTGTGAGTATTGACGACACGACAGGCGTTGCAATATCTACCGATGGAGTCGGGTCCAAGGTATTGGTCGCGCAACTTGCCAACAGTTATCAGGGCATTGGGTATGATTGTATCGCAGTTAATGTCAACGATGTGCTGTGCGTTGGGGCTGAGCCACTTACTGTAGTGGACTGTTTGTCCGTACAAAGAGTCCAGCCGGAGATGCTTGAGCAAATTGGGAAGGGCCTTTATGAAGGAGCACTTCGGGCTAATATAAACATCGTTGGCGGAGAGCTTGCTCAACTTCCTGAGATAATTCAGGGCTCAAGAGATGGGTATGGATTTGATGTCGTGGGTACTTGCATAGGCAGCGTGAAGATAGACAGGGTTATCGACGGCAAGGATCTTGCTGCTGGTGATGTTGTTGTTGGCCTGTCCAGCAGCGGGCTTCACAGCAACGGATTTACATTGGTTCGAGAGATTCTTTCAGAGGCATATGGGTATCAACTCGACGCTTTTGTTCCTGAATTAGGTAAAACATTAGGGGACGAACTATTGACCCCTACACATATATACGTTCCTGAAATTCTGGGATTGCTGGCTAGTGGTATATCAGTTAAAGCACTTGCACATATATCTGGCGATGGTTTGCTGAATCTTGCGCGTGTCGCTGCTGACGTTGGGTTTGTTGTTGATCAGTTACCCAGGCCCTTACCAATTTTTGAGTTTATACAGAAAACACTAAACCTTCCCTTGGATCAGATGTATGAAGTATTCAATATGGGGATTGGGTTTTGCGTAGTGGTGTCTTCTGGGGATGCGCAACAAGTTATTGATATAGTTGGCCAGAATGGCTCTTCGGCCCAAGTCATCGGCCACGTTGTTGCTGATCCCGAAAGGCGCGTATGGCTACAG
>Ga0114999_10010297_pt1 | contig 10142 bp, 5 predicted proteins | sample ArcticOcean_MG_C_3_FD_89820 | JGI IMG/M metagenome (GOLD analysis project Ga0114999, IMG submission 89820) | Marine microbial communities from western Arctic Ocean - ArcticOcean_MG_CB8_126 | ecosystem: Environmental > Aquatic > Marine > Oceanic | place: Arctic Ocean: Canada Basin | collected... | reverse complement strand
TATTATGTTTATAGGTTTATATGCACCGATTAAGGAGGGGGACCTCTCTCCCCTAACCTTGACTTTTAAAACAGCCAAAGATGTTAAAATCATGGTCAAGGCGTCTAAATTACTAGAGAAAAGCTCTATAGATCACAGCAAAATGAAAATGGACTAAATTTAACTCTAGTTTTAAAGTTCAAGTTTCCAGACTTTAAATATTTTTAGATGGTATATTACCTATACGTCCCCGTTTTGTCGCTATCATTGCAGTGGTTATTCTTAGCCAAGAAAAACTGGGCTTTCCACTTAAGCAAACTAAAATTTGCAAAATATTCCATAATGGGACACTCAATCCTTGAATTTACCGCGAAAATAGATGGAATTAAACTTGCTGTTAATTGCTTTTACATCTTTTTTTGGAGCAGATCCCTAGTAAAACAAGCCCTCAAGTTATTTACAAAACCACATATCATTATTCTGTTTAATAGAACTAGAGGATTAAATCTGCCCCATTGACGCATGGCCCTCGCATGCCTAAATTTACAGTATGGATATAACCTAATGATTTCAGATATAAACGAGCGATCACGCGAAGTTTTACGTCAACTTATCGATAATTATCTGCGTACGGGTGAGCCCGTTGGCTCGCGTACACTAGCGCAAAAACTTAATTTATCTATTTCACCCGCTACAGTGCGCAGTGTTATGTCAGATTTAGAAGATTTAGGCCTGTTGTTTGCTCCCCACACATCAGCCGGGCGCCTACCGACCGATGCAGGCTTACGTTTATTTGTCGATGGATTGCTTGAGATTGGTAATTTGACCATTAAAGAACGGGACGCCATAGAAGAACAATGTGCAGGATCATCTCACGACATTAATTCACTAATGAACGAAGCCACAACAGCGCTTTCTGGTCTTTCAGGGTGCGCCAGCATTGTTTTTGCCCCAAAAACTGAAAGCCCACTAAAACATATTGAATTTGTTAATTTAAGCCCTGGTCGGACCTTAGTTGTTTTGGTTGCCGAAAATGGAATTGTTGAAAACCGCATATTCACAACACCGCGAACGCTTCCACCATCGATCTTAATTCAAGCAACAAATTTTTTAAGTGCGCGATTGGTTGGCCGAACAATTTCTGAAGCCCATGAAGAAATTATTATGGAACTAGAAAGCCACCGTGCCCAATTGGATGAATTGACGCGAAAGGTCGTCAAAAGCGGCTTAGCCACTTGGTCGGGAACCAAACAAGACGGCGCATTGATTGTTCGTGGACAAGCAAATTTATTAGATGACATTTCTGTAATCAACGATTTGGAGCATATCCGCACTCTTTTTGAAGCATTAGAAACAAAAGAAGAGGTTTTAAAGCTGTTAGGCCTTGCGGAAGCGGCTGAAGGCGTCCAGATATTCATCGGTGCAAATAACACCCTGTTTAATATGGCTGGTGTATCAATGGTCGTTAATTCATTCAGGAATACCAGTCAAGAAGTTGTTGGAGCCATCGGTGTAATTGGCCCGACCCGCATGAATTATGCGCGGATCATTCCAATGGTCGATTACACAGCGAATTTAATTAAGCGCCTGATTGGTTGAGCTTCATTTTTAAAGGTTAAAAAGGCTAAATATGACTAATACAAATTCAGAAAACAACCAAGACGAACCCGCCACTGAAGTGATTACAGAACATGATTTTATCCCCAGCCAAGAAATTTTGGATGCAGAATCTGAAGCTGAAAAAGGTGTCGCCGAGGCCGTCAGTATCGAAGCCGATGGGGATGAAGATGCTGCGGCACAAGAAACCCCTGAAGTGCAAATTATAATTTTAGAAGCACAAGTCGCTGAATTACAGGATAAGTATCTTCGTACTGTTGCAGAAATGGAAAATGTTCGGCGCAGGACACAGGTGGAAAAAGAAAATGCGTCAAAGTTCGCTATTGCCAATTTTGCCCGTGAAATGCTGACCGTTTCCGACAATATGAACCGTGCATTTACTAGTGTAGAAGGCGAAGGTAGAGGAGAAAATGCTGAGCCTTCTGAAATTTCCAGTCAATTTAAAGCCTTTATCAAAGGTGTTAAAATGACCGAAACTGATTTGATGAAGACGCTTGAAAAGCTCGGCCTAAAAACTATAGAGCCTTTAGGGCTCCGCTTTGATGCCAACCTGCATGAAGCCTTATTTGAGTTTGAAGATAAAGAGCAGCCTGCAGGAACCGTCGCTCAAGTACTTGAGCAAGGATTTACACTGAATGGCCGGCTTTTACGCCCAGCCAAAGTTGGGATAACCAAAGGAGGCCCACAAATCAGCGCCGCCACTAAAGAGGTATCCGCTGCAGACGAAGCGCCCACTGCAAACGAGATCCCCGAGGTCGATGTGCAATCACCGTATGATCTAAAAGTGACCGAGCCCGGAAGTCAGTTGAACGAAGAAACGTAATAAATACTTACGCTCTTTTTTCAGGCTTAAGGCTTAATCATTCAATTTCGCGTGTTTTAAAGTCAGCTGGCGATACGATTTCTATCAATTCTAAATCTTCGGAATGCTCCATTTCACGGTGAAGAATTCCAGCTGGCTGCATTACACAATCGCCAGCTTTTGCTGTTTTCGAACCTTGCCCCTCATATTCGAAATTAATCCAACCCTTTATCACGTAATACATTTGAAAGGTGCAATCATGGGCATGCCATTGGCCCGTTGCTTTATGGCCTTCTTTGGCCCTGATCACATGGGCCACAACCTCGCCGTTGCTTCCATCGGTAACCCCCAAATCCCTATATTCGAAATAACTACGCAATCCGCGTGTTTCATATACAGCATTATCAGCTTGGTTATGTACAAACTTTTGTTTTTCCAGCATTTAGGCTCCCCCTTAATTTATGAATTAAAATAATTTATGCATCTTCATTACTTGAGCGTAACTCTTTGAGCTTATACAAATAATCATGAGCTTGTCTGGGCGTCATCTCATCGGGGTTAGTTGCATCCAATGCAATATCCACGCCTGATGGCCTTCTTGCTTTACCCAAAGGGCGCGATGCTTCTGTCAACATGTGAAATAACGGCAAATCATCTGCTAATCTAGAAATCACTGAAGACTGTTCCCCTTTTTCCAAACTATCCAAAACTTGTTCCGCGCGCATTACAACCACCTTTGGCAGCCCAGCTAATTTACCCACATGAATACCGTAGGACCGATCCGCCGCCCCCGACGCCACTTCATGCAAAAACACAACATCGCCCTCCCATTCCTTAACCCGCATGGTATGACATTCTAGGCGTTCCAACTTCGATGCGAGGGCCGTTAATTCATGGTAATGGGTAGCAAATAGGGCCCGACATTTGTTGTTTTCATGCAAATGCTCAACCACTGCCCAGGCAATAGACAGGCCATCAAAAGTTGAAGTTCCACGCCCAATTTCATCTAAAATCACCAAAGAGCGTGGCCCCGCTTGATTCAAAATAGTTGCTGTTTCAACCATTTCAACCATAAACGTTGAACGTCCCCGGGCCAAATCATCGGCCGCACCAACTCGTGAAAAGAGCCTATCCACAATACCAATACGTGCCCTTTCAGCAGGCACGAATGACCCCATTTGAGCCAGAACGCAAATCAATGCGTTTTGCCTTAGAAAAGTACTTTTTCCAGCCATATTTGGTCCTGATAGCAACCAGAGTTGAGACATCTGATCCGAACAGTCTTCGGCCCCAGCAAGTGCACAATTGTTCACGACAAACGAGTGAACGTTTGATGATTGTAACATTGCTTCAACCACCGGATGCCGCCCGCCTATAACCTCGAACGCCGTAGAATTGTCGACCTCAGGCCGCAGATAGCATTTTTCCTCTGCTAATTGGGCCAGCGCACTTTGTGTGTCCAATTCAGCCAAAGATTTAGCCGCCAACGCGATTGCTTTAAATTGCCCTTGAACCAAGCCTACGAGAACATCAAACGCTTCTAACTCCAAAGCCAGCGCCTGGCCCGCAGCTTTTGCGATACGGCCTTCCAATTCAGAGAGCTCAACCGTCGTATAACGTACCGCATTGTTCAACGTTTGGCGGTGAATGAACTGACCTTCCAGCCCACAATCAACGCTATCAGCATTGCGTGCTGAAACTTCCAAAAAATAACCAATAACATTATTATGTCTAATTTTAAGACTTGAGATCCCAGTATCAGTAGCATATTTAGCCTGTAAATCAGCTATCAATTGGCGGCTTTTGTCACGCAACTGTGTCAATCCATCCAAATCAACTGAGTATCCAGGACCAATAAATCCACCGTCACGGGTCAATAAAGGAAGTTCTGCGGCCAATGCGCCGCTTAACTCATCTACCAAAACCGAGTGTTCTCCCAAGTCGTCACAGAGTTGCACTAGTCCTAGTGGCAAATTCAATTTACTTTTTTCACTTAAATTTAGGCGAATGCTCATACTTAGGCGTAAACCATCGCAAATGGCGGCAATATCACGAGGGCCGCCACGGCCCAAAGACAGCCGTGAAAGAGCCCGCGCCATATCAGGGCTAGATTTAAGAAATTGTCGTAAATCACCCCGAGGCAATGGTTGGTCTACAAAAAACCCAACCATATCCAAACGTGCATTAATTACGCCCGGCACTGTTGACGGTTCTGATAACCGCAAAGCCAATAACCGGGCGCCAGGACCAGTAATCGTTCTATCCACTATAGACAATAACGACCCTTTCGCTTCCCCAGACAACGTAATCATCAATTCTAAATTTCGCCGCGTAGCTGCATCGATTTCCATAACACTTCCAGCATGAATATGGTGCGGACGCTCAAGGCGCGGTAGTTTACCTTTTTGGGTCAACTCCACATAATCAACCAATGCGCCAGCGGCAGCAATTTCAGACCTTAAAAAGTCACCAAAAGCATCGAGCGCCGTTACCCCATAGAGGGCTTGCAAACGGAGTAATCCAGAAGCGCTCTCAAATTTTACACTAGGCAGTGGTGTTAAAGTGTCGGCCCATTGATCCAAAACTTCTGCAACTTCTTGGCTGCGCAGGAGATGTTCAGATACCAATAATTCGCCAGGGTTAATACGGGCCAACGCTGCATCTAATGAAACATCAACTAAGGGTTGAGTAAAAAAGGCCCCTGTCGACATATCAATCCAAGCCAGCGCTAAGACCTGTTCTGCCTGCGCTACAGCACAAAGGTAATTATGCCGTTTTGAATTTAATAAGGTATCTTCTGTCAATGTGCCTTTAGTCACAATCCTCACAACATCCCGTTTGACAACTGACTTAGGGCCACGTTTTTTTGCTTCAGCTGGTGCTTCTAATTGCTCACATATGGCTACTTTAAAGCCATGTAGGATCAGGCGGTTTAAATAGGTATCGTGGCTATGGACCGGAACACCGCACATGGGTATATCTTCGCCCAGATGTTTGCCGCGTTTGGTTAGTGCAATATCTAGGGCTGCTGATGCTTTTTCCGCATCCTCAAAAAATAATTCGTAAAAGTCCCCCATGCGGTAGAACAACAATCCATCCGGATGCGCTTCTTTGATCGACATATATTGTGCCATCATGGGTGTTACGCTCAGGTCTGGTTTTTGGTTATGCGGAGAACTTTTCACGGTATATACTAAGCCTTCCAGAATTGAAAAATTCAGTTATCTTTATCCCAAGCTCAGGCGCAGACTGCAGTAGCGCAATCACCAAGGCCCTAAATATAACCTTTTATCACCTCATTAAAACCTGGCCTAATCTAAATATTTTTTAAAAATTTTGTGCACATAATGTCTGGTATCTATAAATGAGTGGCTGGTGAAGATCGTAAATAAGGTATTTAATATTAGCTTTAATGTTATAGGGTGCACTTTACCAATGGAAGTCATATTTAGCCTTTGTGCTTCAATAACCGCCGCACATCAACGAGCTTAGCCGCACCAAATAAAACCACCAAAACTACATATACCCCCAAACCACCAACAACTAACACAGTTAGTCCGACCCATTGATTAATTGACCCGCCTAACAACACATTACCAAATGTATAAACACTAATATAAAGTACCGCCCCCATGCCAAAACTAGCAAAAAAAGCTCGGAGCGATTGGCTTAGCAAGCGAGCATCCAAAATCAACTCGCCACGCCGGTTCAATAAAACCCCCAACACCAAAGCATTGGCCCAAGCCGATAGTGAAGACGCATAAGCTATACCCACATGGCCCCAATAGCGCATGAAAATCAGGTTCATTATAATGTTTGCAAGCATTGCAAAGACAGCAATTCTAACTGGGGTTCTTGTATCTTCACGAGCAAAAAAGCCTGGCGTTAGGACTTTGATTAAAACATATGCCGGCAACCCCGTCGCATAGGCAATCAAGGCCGCCGATGTAGCGCTAACTGCATGGGCATCAAAAGCGCCCCGCTCAAACAACGCCCTAATAAGAGGCTCTGGCATAGCAATCAAAGCCGCCATGGCCGGCAGCGTTAACAATAAAGCAAGTTCCAAGCCTCGGTTTTGGCTGGCAATAGCAGCACCACCATCTTTGGCTGCCAATTGCCGAGACAGCGTTGGCAATAACGCTGTACCTACCGCAACGCCCACAACACCCAAAGGTAATTGCGTCACTCGGTCAGCATAATACAAATACGAAACCGCCCCATCAGCTAATAACGACGCCAAAATAGTGCCGATCAGCAAGTTGATTTGATACAAGCTAGCACCAAACACCACCGGCAAAATACGCTGTCCCAAAGCTTTGACCTTAGGGCTTAAGCAAGGACGAACGAAACGAATTGGATATCCTTCTCGCCGGCAATGATAAACTAGCCAAACAAACTGCACGACACCCGCCACCGATATAGCCCATGATAAAACCAAACCTGTATGTGCACTATCACCAGGAAAAGCCAACATAGCGGAAATAAACGTTATGTTTAGCAACACTGGTGCTGCTGCTGCTGCACCAAAACGGTGAATTGAGTTTAAGACCCCCGATTGTAAACTAACCAAAGAAATAAAAAACAAGTATGGAAAAGCAATGCGTGAAAAGTCCGTTGCCATTTCAATTTTGCCCTCAATACCTCCAAATCCGGGTGCCAAGACAACCATCGCCCATGGCATAGTTGCCTCCATAAAGGCAACAAACAAAAACAAAATGATCGCTAGAACAGTAAACGCCTGATTGGCAAACTCTAAAGCTTCATTTTGGCCGTCTTTTTCAAGTGATGTTGTAAATATAGGGACGAAAGCCGCGGCAAACGCACCTTCGGCAAATAACCGCCTGAATAAGTTTGGGAACCTAAAGGCCACAAAAAACGCGTCTGCCACAAAGCTGGCGCCCAAAAAATTTGCAATTAAAATGTCTCGAATAAATCCGAATACCCGGCTCAATAATGTATAGGCGCCAACGGTCGATATGGCCTTAAATAAGTTCATAAGTAAATTTCTAATAAGCGGTGGCTGGGACTTGAAAGTGAGCTTTCAATCACAGCTTTACGACTTCTGTTGATTTTGCCACTTTTTTTGGTATTGCTGTTGCTTTTGCCTTTTTTGGCTTAGCTACCTCACCCCCTATGGCTTCCATCAGGGCTTTACGGACCGTGTCTATTTTTCGCTCACTGTCGACTTTTAGGCCAAAAACATCTTTCACGTAAAATACATCAACAACACGCTCGCCATAGGTCGAGATATGGGCGCTCGATATTTGTAGTCCGTTATAGGTAATTGAGGTAGTTACATCATGCAGTAAGGCCAGGCGGTCGCGGCTGTTTATCTCGATAACCGTATGGTTCCGGCTGGCTCTATTATCGATAAGTACGCGGGGTGCAACTTTAAACAAACGAATGCGGCTAGGAGGAGTTGATTTTTGAGCTTTTTCGAGCTCTATTGCTGGGCGAATTTTGCCTTGAATGGCATCTTCAAGCCGTTCTTGAAGGCGGTTTAAATCTCTTAGGTTTCGATAAGCCGTGCGTTCATTATCATGGATCCAAAAGCTATCTAAAGCCATTCCATTACTTAAGGTCTGAACTTTAGCGTCAACAATAGATGCGCCACACAACGCCATTGCCCCCGCAATGGCTGAAAACAAGCCAGGATGATCAGGTGAATATACGGTAATTTCAGTTGTATCACGAACCTCATCAGTGCTAAATTCAATAGCAAATCCTTCCTTAGCTTTTTCTGTTTTACGGATCAAGGCGGCATGGCACACTTTTGTTTCCAAGCCAACGCTTAACCAATAACCGGGGTTACCTAGTTCCAAATGATCCGAAATTTCGGTTTTACTCCACGCACTCAACGCCACAACCAATTCCTCTTTGGCGAACTCTACCCGCTCGCTTCGCAGCTGAGCCGGCGCTCCATCCGACATCACCTCTTGCGCTCGCAAATAGAGTTCGCGCAAAAGTCCAGCTTTCCAGCTGTTCCAAACATTAGGGCCAACAGCGCGAATATCCGCCGCCGTTAAAATTAGCAACAATCGCAATCGTTCTGGCGATTGCACGATCTCTAAAAAATCTGAAATCGTTTTTGGATCATCCAAATCACGCTTAAATGCTGTATTGCTCATCAATAAATGATTGCGTACCAACCACGCAACCGTTTCAGTCTCCCATTCACTTAAACCCAATTGTGGCCCAAGTTTTTCTGCAACTTTGGCTCCTAATACTGAATGATCCCCCCCCCTCCCCTTGGCAATATCGTGCAACAGAACCGACAAAAATAAAGTTTCGCGAGATTGCACTTCACTAATCGCAGCACAAGCAACAGGATGATCATCAATTAACCGCCCAGTCTCGATACCATTGACAATACCAATCGCCCGAATGGTGTGTTCGTCTACCGTATAAACATGATACATATCATATTGCATTTGCGCCACCACACGTCCGAAATCTGGCATAAACCGACCAAAAACCCCCGCTTCATTTAGCATCATCAGGGCATATTCAGGTTTTTCACCAGTCAGAATTTCCATAAAAATTGCATTGGCTTCTGGATCTTTACGCATTTTTGAATTGATCAAATTCAAGTTTTGCGACACTAGCCTAAGCGCCGCAGGGTGAACGTCCAATTTATGCTTTTGCATCAATCTGAAAAGCTTAAGCATTTTAATTGGCACTTTTTTTAAATCATTTTCACTACTCAGATTTAATCGGCCCCCATCAAGCTGAAACCCCGCAATTTCTTTTTTACGGAACTGAAATGTTGGCAACCAGTTTGGGGTTCGGCGCTTTTTATGCTGTTCCTCCAAAACCGCGCATAAGATCCGTGTTAAATCACCTATATCTTTGGCTATTAAAAAATAGTGCTTCATAAAGCGCTCAACCCCTTGCGTACTGGCACGATCCCTATATCCCATACGCTCGGCAATTTCACTTTGCACATTAAACGTTAAGCGCTCTTCTGGGCGGCCTGCTATGTAATGCAAATGGCAACGCGCCGTCCATAAAAACGTTGCTGCCTTTTTGAACCGCTTAACGTCATCGGGGGTTAAAACACCCACATCCATCAAATCTTGCACGTGCTCAACTTGATACAAGTATTTGGCAATCCAGAACAGAGTTTGCAAATCCCTGAAGCCGCCTTTGCCTTCTTTTAAATTGGGCTCCAACACATAACGTGTATCGCCCATTCGTTCATGCCGAGCATCGCGTTCTGCTAGCTTCGCTTCAACAAAATCAGGCCCCGTTGAGACTACTACTTCTAAATTAAACCGCACTTTAAAATGATGGAACAAATCATTATTACCTTGTAGCCAACGCGATTCCAACAAGCTGGTGCGGATTGTCATGTCTTCTTTTGACAGTCGTATTGCTTCTTCAACACTGCGTGTCGCGTGACCCACCTTTAGACCCAAGTCCCAAAGCGTATAAAGGATATATTCAACAATCTGTTCAGAGTGGGCTGTCAGTTTATAGGGCAACAAAAACATTAAATCGACGTCAGAGTAGGGGGCCACCTCAGCCCGGCCATAGCCCCCTGTTGCTATCAACGACATTTGTTCACCAGTAGTTGAGCTTGCTGATGGATAAACATGTGTGATGGCAAATTCATGTATTAAGCGAATAAGCTGATCTACCAAATACGAATTGGCCAAGGTCGTATCGCGGACCGATAAGTTAGAGGCTTCGAATCTGCGCTTGATTTCAGCCCAGCCCGCTTTTTGTGCTGCTTTAAAAATAG
>Ga0114999_10010290_pt1 | contig 10144 bp, 7 predicted proteins | sample ArcticOcean_MG_C_3_FD_89820 | JGI IMG/M metagenome (GOLD analysis project Ga0114999, IMG submission 89820) | Marine microbial communities from western Arctic Ocean - ArcticOcean_MG_CB8_126 | ecosystem: Environmental > Aquatic > Marine > Oceanic | place: Arctic Ocean: Canada Basin | collected... | reverse complement strand
GCTAGTGTGAGGCCGACGCGAAGGAATAGGTCGGACTGGGCGTCTTCGGCGTCCCAAACGATGAATACGTCCGAGCCGTAACGAGTCACCGGATCGAAACCCTCGGGCGCGGTTTTGGCCGAGAAGACGAACATGCCGATTCCCGCATCGCGATTTTTCCTCGCGGTTTCGATTTCCGCGCGCCTCGGCCAGCCCGTACCCCTGCTTCTCTTTGGCTTCGATAATAATTCGGCTGCCGGCTGCGGCGTTGTCGGGGCCGAGTTCGATCAGGCAATCTCCCACCTTGCAATTGCGAATCAAGCCGGTGGTGGCTCCGGTGGCCGTGGCGATGTCGCCAGTTCGTTGTGATTCATGTTGCAACGCTTGGAACAGCGCTTCCTCGAATTCGATGCCATGTCGGGTCGAGCGCTCGGCTTCTTTTTTGCGTGTTTCCATTTTCTCTAACGCGACGCGAACTTCTTCCTGGAACTTGCGATTCACGTCGCGCTCGTCTTCGAGAAGCGTTGCCAACTCCTTCTTCAGCCGCGCCAACGACGAGCCTTCTTCGTCGAGTGAGAATTCGCTGGTGATTGTTCGTTGGGCGCGTTCGACATTCCGCACCAGTCTGCTCAACGCTGACTCTTCGTCGTCCAGAGAAAACTCACGCACGACCTCGTCGATCTTCGTATGCAGTTCTTGGGAAAGTTCGCCTTGTTGGTCGGTGAGTTCGTCGATGAACCGCGCCATCGCGCCATCTTTGTTGTCGAGCGAGAATTGCGAGACGACATGCTCTCGTTGCGTTTCCAGTTGGGTGTCGACACTCTCGATGATCGACGCCAGCAGGCCTTGTGATTGATCCGGGCTGAGCAATTTCATCAGCGGACTTCCATCGCCGAAGTGCGCAGCCAGCGTTTTTGCCAGCTCGGAGTCGTCCTGCCCCACCTGTCGACGGATGACGTCTTCCAGTTCGCCGTCCTTGCGGACGAGACGTTCGACCCGCTCGTGAAACCGTCCTGTCTCGGGGTCGAAATAGCCCTGGAGCGAGTCGGTGAGGCGTTCGTGAACCGATTTCGCGTGGCTGGAGAGCTGAGAATCGAGAAGTTGCAACAGCCGGTCGGTCTCGCGACGGACCAAATCGGCATCGACTTGGCCACGGGCCTGTTTCAACGCGAGCACTCCAATACGCAGTGCGTCAGCCGCAAAGTGATCTCGCGACTCGCCCTCGGCGTGGCGACACAGTTCGCCGATTGCCTCGGAGTCGTGAATCGTCAACTCGACGAGCAGCGAAAATGGGAGTTCGTTGGTGCTCGCCGCGTTCGTTTCCGACGGGATTGCTGTTTTCTCGGCCATCGAACCCTCCTTGATGTGTTCGTGTCGGTCCTTGAGACGCTGGTGGGTGATTATAGCGAGCCGGTTGCCGCATACCAGCACGAAGCATAAGCAAGAGCGTTCAGGCGTCTGCACTCACAAACTCACTTGCTGGAGTTCGTGCTGGTCGAAAAAGCGATTCCGGTCGTGTGACTTCCGAATTGGGGTCGGATATACTACCCGCTTCGCGCGGGCGTTCTTTGAAACCAGGCCGCGTGACCAATCATCGAGCAACGACGACCATTCCAGAAAGAGCACCCACAATGGCAGCACTGAAGATCGTTCCCGGAGAAATCAAAATTGGCTGGATCGGCACCGGCGTGATGGGGGCCAGCATGGTGGGCCACTTAATCGACGCTGGCTTCTCGGCCACGGTGTTTAGCCGCACGCAGGCGAAAGCCCAGCCGCTGTTGGATAAAGGGGCCGTTTGGGCCGATTCCCCGAAGGCGGTGGCGGAGGCGTCGGACGTGATCTTCTCCATCGTCGGATTTCCCGCCGATGTCCGTGAAGTAATGCTGGGTGAGAACGGCGCTCTCGCTGGTGCGAAGTCGGGCAGCATTCTGGTCGATATGACGACCAGCGATCCTTCGCTGGCCGTTGAGATTTATGAAGCCGGACAGGCCAAGGGCGTCCAAAGCGTTGATGCTCCGGTTTCCGGTGGAGATGTGGGTGCGAAGAACGGCACGCTGTCGATCATGATTGGCGGCGACAAGGAAACGGTCGATGCTCTGCAACCTTGTTGGGACGCGATGGGCCAGGCGATCATTCATCAGGGCGAAGCGGGCGCCGGCCAGCATACGAAGATGGTCAACCAGATTCTCATTGCCAGCAACATGATGGGTGTCTGCGAAGCGTTGCTGTACGGCCACAAGGCGGGGCTTGATCTCGAAACCGTGATGAAATCGGTTTCCACGGGGGCGGCCGGGAGTTGGTCGCTGTCGAATCTCGGCCCGCGAATCATGGACAACAATTTCGACCCCGGCTTCTTCGTCGAACATTTCATCAAAGACATGGGCATCGCGTTGGCCGAAGGGAAAAACCTGGGCCTCTCACTGCCCGCGTTGGCGTTGTCGCATCAGATGTATCTGTCGTTGGAAGCCCAAGGGCATGGCCGCGACGGCACACACGCCTTGGAATTGGCGTTGGCCAACATGGCCGGCGTTGACTGGAAGAACCGCTAGACCGAACCCATCTCATCCCCCCTGCCCTTTTTTGTCGCGAGGAGAATTTCGATATGTCACGCAAAGGAGACCGGTTTGCCGGTCTGACTGTGGCCTTGGTGACCCCGTTTTGTGATGGGGCAATTGATGAGGCTGCCTTGCGGAAACTGGTCGATTTCCAGGTGGAGGCGGGAACCAATTGCGTGAGTCCTGTCGGCACAACGGGCGAAAGTCCCACGCTGACACACGACGAACACGAGCGGGTGATTTCGATCGTTTGTGAACAGGCGGCTGGCCGTATCAAGGTGATGGCGGGAACCGGTTCCAACAGTACGGCCGAAGCGACCCGACTGACGAAGTTTGCCAAACAGGCGGGTGCAGACGCGGCATTGATTGTCGCCCCGTACTACAACAAGCCGACGCAAGAAGGCTTCTACCAGCACTTCAAAGCCATCGCGGAAACGGTTGACTTCCCGATTGTGCTCTACAACATTCCCGGCCGTACGGCCAAGAACATGGAGCCCGACACAATTTGTCGACTGGGTGATATCTCCAACATTGTGGCGGTCAAGGAGTCGACCGGTGTGATGGATCAGGCGTCGGAAATTATCGCGACGAGCAACCTGACAGTTCTCTCTGGTGATGACAGTCTGACGTTGCCGCTGCTGTCGATCGGCGGGAGTGGTGTGGTCTCGGTCGTTGGCAATATCGTGCCCGGCGATGTGCAGGCGTTGCTCAAGGCGTTCGCCGACGGTGACATCGCTGCGGCTCAGCAGTGGCATGCGAAACTGTTCCCGCTGTGTCGCGACCTGCTGGGGTTGGCCACCAATCCCATCCCCATCAAGGCTGCCATGCAGGCGCTCGGGCGCGATACGGGTGAAGTTCGACTGCCGATGACACCGTTGGACGACGCGCAACTAGCTGCGTTGTCGCGTACCCTGTCGACCTACGGCTTACTTTAAACCAACGCGACGAGGAGCATGTTGTGGCATTGTTCGGTGGCGACGACGATTTTGACGAGGACGAAGAAGAAGAGATCGAACTCGTCCTGTTTCAGGGTGCGCTCAATGGCAAGAAGGCCAACATGAAGGCCAACGCGCGGCTTGTCCAAGCGGGACTGATGCCGGCCAAGGAGATTGTCACCGACGGCATCGCGCGTCGAGCCGAAACAATTCGGATCGAGCCCAAAGGGGGCGGGTCACTGATTCGCATGATGGTCGATGGCGTGGCCTATCCGAGCGGTAAGCTACCCAAAAAGCGGGCGTTGGCTGTGACTCAGCTTCTCAAACTTCTCTCCGGGCTTGATGAGAAGGAACGGAGCAAGCCCCAATCGGGAGGGATCAATTCCGAGTACGAAGAAGAGCCCTACCAATTGAAGATCGACTCGGTTCCTGTCAAAGGAGGGGCCGAGCGGATGACCATTCGCATTCAGAACACGGATGACCTGCTCGAACGTCCTGAGGAGATGGGATTCACGGAAGATCTCCGCATTAAAATTCGCGAATTGGCATCTCGCGGCAAGGGAGTCTTGTTGGCCTGTGGGGCTCCGCAAACCGGCGTATCGACCTGCGCGTTGGGGGTTCTCAGGTCGGTCGATGCCTACCTGTACGATATCCAGAGCATCGCCGATCTCGGCGGGCGCGAACTGATGCACGTGCGTAACTTGGAAAAGCTACCCGAAGACGATCTCGACGCGAATCTGATGCGGATCATCCGGTCGGAAGGCCACGTTGTCTTTACCGACCCGCTTGACACGGCCGAGGTCGCGAAAACCATCTTCACGCGTCAGGAAGATATCGTCATTGTCTCCGAGATGGCAGCAAGAGACTCGGCTGCGGGAATTGCGCAGCTTGTCGAATGGCTAGGCGACGCGGAAGCGGCCGCGAACGGCTTGCAGGCCATGTTCTCGACGAAGCTCATTCGCAAGCTTTGTAAGTCGTGTAAAGAAGCGTTTCGCCCGAACCCCAAGTTGCTTGTCAAAATCGGCCTGCCGAAGAAGACCAAGGCACTCTACCGCCCACCCCAGCCTAGTGAAGAAGAGGACGAGGAAGAACGTCCCCCCTGCCGCAATTGTGGAGACATTGGCTATTACGGTCGGACGGCCCTCTACGAAATGCTCGAGATGACCGACGAGATGCGAAAGCTGATCATCGCCGGCGCTTCGCCGCAGGAGCTTCGCGCTCTGGCAAGCGAAGAAAAGATGCCGACCTTCCAAAGCGAAGGGTTACGGCTTGTGGCCGAGGGGGTGACCTCGCTCGAAGAGTTGCAGCGTTCGCTAAAGAAGAAATCGAAGTAACCGCTGTGGTCAGTGGTTGTTGCGCCGACACGTGGCTCTGTTCGATCATCCTTTTCCACGGCCGGAAGGGTGTTTCAGAGAGACCCGGGACACCGGTCCTTTGGACATTCGGGTAAAATCTACGGGTTCTACCGAAGATTCCGATCGTAGCGGTCGATGAAACAGGTGTGGTTCGCTGTGAATCGATCACTCTCACGGATGAGGGATGTCATGAAGCGTCAGTCTGCTCGAGTTTGGCCGTCCTTGGCGATGGCTTTGTGTGGCTTCGCCGCGATTGCTTCGACGGGTTGCCAGTCGACTGTCGGTGGGCAAACACTGCCCTCGGCCTATTTCCTGACCGACGACGTTCAGTTCTTCCCGGCCGGTCCTGAAAACCAGTTGACCAATCAAAGGCAGAAGTTGGACGAGTATCGGCTCGAGCAGGAAGCAATCGACGAAGGCTTCGAACCGTAAGCAGCAACGATCAGCGTGCGTTATTTCGTGCGTTTCCGTGGAATGCTAGCCGTTCTGGGGAAACGTCAGGGGGGACGAACCTCTTCGCGACCGATGTGTTCGGAAAGTCGGCTTCTCGACCGGCTCTTCCGAACACATCGGTCCGCGAAGGGTTGTTTTTTTGCGCGGTGGTCAATCGGCGGGCTTGCGATTCGACGTTTTCGATTTCGGCCTGTCGGTTTTTGGCTTTCGACTTCTGGCCACCGCTTGGGGCGGATTGCGATAGTCCAGCGGGGGTTTCTGGCCCGGCTGCATCAGCGACTTGTACGCGCGAAAGCCGTTTCGTCGTTGTAATTCCGCTTTGGCTGATTTCAAAGTGCCCGACTCGTGATACAAGTCCCACGCTGTGGAAGCCAGCACACGGGCGGCCAGCTGCATGCCTTTTCTCGCGATGGTCGTGCCACCGCAAGCCACAGCCTGCCACGAATGACCGGGCGTCCCCGGTACCCAGCAGGCCGTGTTGAACCCGGTCGTCGGCACGACCCACGACACGTCACCAACGTCCGTCGACCCTTTGCCGATCGCTCCGCCCGCGTCGAATACGGTGCCGATCTCCTCCAATGGTTGCGGTTTGGGAAACGTGTCGCGTAGCCGTAACGCGAATTTCATCTCTTCCGGTGTGTATTTCAGATTGTTGAGTTCTCGCAAATTACGCAGCGTGACTTGCGCCAGGGCATTGTTCGGCAGGATATTCATGATGCCGCCCTGGTAGTTGATATCGATCTTCGTCTCGGTTGCCAACGCGCCGGCTTTGGCGCACAGTACGAGCCGTTCGTACAACGTTCGCACCACTTCGCCGTCGGGATGGCGGATGTAGTAGTAAACCTCGGCGAACTCGGGTACCACATTCGGAGCCCCGCCACCGGCGGTAATCACGTGGTGGATTCGCGTGAAGTCGGGCGTGTGTTCGCGAAGGAGCTGCGCTGCGAAGTTGGTCAGTTCGACAGCATCCAGCGCGGAACGTCCCTGCTCGGGCGCACCGGCCGCGTGGGCCGCTTTGCCGTGAAAGCGAAACTTCACGGCCATACGAGCCAGTGACGAGCGATCGCCCGCCACGTTGCGACTGCTGGGGTGCCAATGCAGCACGGCAGCGCAGTCCTTGAACAGCCCGGCTTGCACCATGAAGACTTTCCCGCTGCCCCCTTCCTCTGCTGGGCATCCGTAAAATCGAACGGTCCCCTTGATGTTCCCCGCCTCGATCTGCTCGGCTACTGCGATGGCGGCAGATGCCGAGGCCGCGCCGAAGAGATGATGTCCACAACCATGACCACCCCAAGCTCCCGGCTCGCGCGGGTTGCGAAACGGCACGGCGTCTTGGGACAAACCGGGGAGCGCATCATATTCGCCGAGAATCCCAATCACCGGTTCGCCCGATCCGAAGGTCGCCGTGAAAGCCGTCGGAATACCGGCCACTTTTCGCTTCACCGCGAACCCCGCCTCCTCCAGCATTTTGGCAAGCAACGCGGACGACTTCTCCTCCTGATACCCCGGCTCGGCGAACTTCCAAATTGCCAAGGCGGCGTTCCATGTGGCTTCATCGCGTCGGGCGATCGATTCAGACAACTTCGCCTTCTGCGCCCTCGCGACCGTTGGAAACACCGATGACAGAAACAGCAGGCAGATTACCGGCAACAATCGACGTAGCGAGTAGAACATCAGGCCTCTCCACGATGGGATAGGGAAGGAACGAATGTCAGCATGACATCATCGCGTCGCCGATCAACGCCAGTCTTCCATTTCATCGAACGGATCGATCGGGCGCGGCAGATGTTTCCAATCAAAGGCGGCTAGATCGGATTGCGTCGTGCCCGGTGTGTCGACGCGAATGAGATGTTTTCGCCAGTGCGCAAAAAACTGAAAATTACTGGCGGTCTTCACAACGACCATTTTGGCCGCGTCGACGTCGATTCCCAAGTGCTGGTACAGCAGCGGATGATTGATGCCGAAGCTGCGTTGATCGAGTAACACCACCCGCACGTTGCCCGCTTCGATGACTGCGGTTTGCCCGAAATCGCAGACCCCACGGCCGGTGATGTCGGTCGTTAACCCATTCGACAAGGCGGCCACGCGTCCGGTGAGTTCGACAGGTTTGCAGAAGACCGTGTCGTGACGGCCTCCGACCGGGAGGGTGATGGTTGCCCCGACACCGGCTGCAATCGCGGTGGCGACCGCCTCGGCGTCGATGACGGGAATCAAACTCATACAGGGAACGTTCTGACGTAGCATCTCGCCCAGCAGGGTGGTGTTGTCTCCCGGTGCTCCGCCGTAGACGGAGTCGCCCGTGTCGGAAAGGATAACCAATCCTTCATCGGCTGCGACCGCTTGCTGCACCGCTTCGGCGGGCGAAACACGTTCCGATGTCCAGAACTGTTTGCGTGAAGCCCAAGCGAGGTCTGCCATTTCTTCGGCAATACGTTCGGCCAGTTCCGGGTTGTTTTCCGTATGCACGATAACCGTCCAACCGCCTTCGGCCACGTCCAACCAGGGCTGCATGGGATAAGGCGAGACATCGAGTACGTCGAGTTGCCGCTCGAATTCGCGGGCCGCATCGAACCAAGCTTTCATTGGCCCGCCGGAGGTGAGGAATTGATCTTGCGGCGTAATCATCGGGATCTTGCGCCATGCCATCGTCGGCGTGATTTCGCCGGCCAACATGCGAAATAGTAGTTCTCCGGTTTTGCGACCGGTGGCCGGCGGGTCGTGCGGTTGCGTTTCATGGCCGACGAGCAGGTTGGCTTTGTCGACCATCAACTGTGTGACGTTGGCGTGGTGATCCAGGGGAACAACGATTGGGACATCATGCCCGACAACCTCGCGCACGGCAGCCAGCGTGGTGCCTTCGACGTCGTCTTCACTCTCCGCCGCCGCAGCCCCGTGCAACGCGAGAAACACGGCATCCACCGGGCCAACCTCACGCAGGCGCTTGATGAGATCGGTGCGCAGCGAGTCGAATGTCTCATCGGCAATCGGTCCGCCCGCGCTCGCCCAGGCACGCAACAGCGGCACCAGTTCGCACGCCCCGCCCTGCTCGGCGGCGAATTCCAGAAACCCACCCAACGGCCCGGCGTTTCCTACGCGTTCCAGCAAGTCGTTGCCGTAATACAATCCGTATGTCTCGAACTCCGGAATCCGCGTTCGCAGCGGCGAAAACGAGTCGGTCTCTTGCGCCAGTTCCGCTACGGCAATACGCATGGTGAATTCTCTTTCTCTGATCGAGGCGAAGAAGGTTCGGACGATCCTAACCCGAAGCGTCAGCGAGGGACACTGTGGGACCGTTCGAGGTTTCTCTCGCAGTCCTGCATGCCATTACAAGCCCGAAGCGCAAGCGAGTGAGACGAGAGAGCACGTGGCTTCTGGGTAAGCTTGGAATCTGTCAGACCCCTCGACTTGTCCCCAGGTCGTTCGGCACCGGCCCCAAAACTCACTCGCTTGCGCTTCGGGCTAGTAAGTCGGGCTATGACGTCTGTTAACTCGACTCGCAAACGAGAAACCGCTGCACAACTTCCTCGTCCAGTTGGATACCCAACCCTGGGCCGTCGGGAATGCTGATCCAACCATCGTTCGCTTTGACTGGTTCGGTTGTCAGCTGCGTTGCGCAGGGGGGAGTCTTCGACGCAGTCTTCAAAGAGAAACGTGTCGCGGCAGGTGGCCAGCCAGTGCAGGCTGGCGGCGGCGGTGATGGGCGAGGTGTAGAAATGGTTGCAAGGCCGCGCCCCGATTTCTTCGATGCGTTGTCTCAGGTAAGCAGCCTCTGTGAAGCCGTTGCGAGACAGGTCGACTTGATACACATCCAACGCATGCCGATGGATGAGGGGTCGAAAAGACTCACGGCCGCACTCCCCTTCTCCGGCGGCAATCGGGACGGGCGATCGATCACGCAGCCAGACGTAGCCATCGACGTCCGACTCGCGGAGCGGCTCTTCCAACCATTCGATGTTGTACTCAGAGAAAGCGTGCGCGCGGCGTAACGCGGTGCGCGCATCCCACACACAACCGGCGTCGATCAGAAGCGTCGCATCGCCTAACCCTTCACGTGCTCCGCGCACCAAGTCGATGTCGACCGCTTCGCTTTCTCCCATCGGTTCCCAACCAAACTTGACGGCCGAATAGCCCTCGGAGGTCCAACGCCGGCCGATCTCAGCGGTCTCTTGTCCATCAGGGTCGAACAGAATCGAAGCATACGCGCGAATGCGGTCGTGCTGTTTTCCGCCTAGCAATCGATGAATCGGTTCGCCGAACTGCTTGCCCTTGATGTCCCACAACGCCATGTCCACCGCTGCCATTGCAGCGATGGTGACCGAGGTGCGACCGAAATACATCGTACCCCGGTGCATCTTCTGCCACAGCCGTTCAGTTTCGAGTGGGTTTTCGCCGATGAGCAACTCGCGCAGCCCGCAGGCGATGTTGTGACTGAACGGGGCATCGACAATCGCTTTGACGACTTCAGGCGACGCATCCGCTTTCCCAATCCCTTCAATGCCGTCACTGGTTTTTACGCGAACAATCACCGCATCCTGATTGCTGGCCGTTTTTGCTTCGACGGACGGAATGCGAAGAATCTGACAGGTGATTTGATCGATCTTCAAGACGGACTCCGATTGTTGTTGCGGATGTATCAGGGCGAGCTATTGTCGACGACGGACAGCAAAATGTCGAAAAGTCGATCAACTTCAGAAATGGTTTCTTCATCAAGCCGATAGCCAACCGGGCCGCGTACGATGGTGTTCCGAAAAACACCCTGTCGGACCAGCAGGTGTTTTTCGACGGCCAGGAAGGCGTCGAGGCTGTGTTGGATGGAGACCAGCGACGCAAGTGGAAACGCAATCGCATCGGCTCGGGTTTGATAGTC
>Ga0114999_10010288_pt1 | contig 10145 bp, 9 predicted proteins | sample ArcticOcean_MG_C_3_FD_89820 | JGI IMG/M metagenome (GOLD analysis project Ga0114999, IMG submission 89820) | Marine microbial communities from western Arctic Ocean - ArcticOcean_MG_CB8_126 | ecosystem: Environmental > Aquatic > Marine > Oceanic | place: Arctic Ocean: Canada Basin | collected... | reverse complement strand
CTGCGCTACGAGTATCCGGAAAACGACGCATCATCCGGCATGACGCCGCAGGCGGAACTGGCGCGGCTCGCCTGGGCGGGATCCAAGACCCGGTATCCCGACGGCGTGCCGGACAAGGTGAGCGCGCAGATCAAGTACGAACTGAAGCTGATCGGCGAGCTGAATTACGCGCCCTATTTCCTGACCGTTCACGACATCGTCCGTTTCGCGCGGTCGGAGGGGATTCTGTGTCAGGGGCGCGGTTCGGCGGCGAATTCAACCGTCTGCTACTGCCTCGGCATTACATCCATCGATCCCGCGCGCATCGACCTTCTATTCGAGAGATTTGTGTCTGCCGAACGCAACGAGCCGCCCGATATCGATGTCGATTTCGAGCATGAACGCCGCGAAGAAGTCATTCAGTACATCTACAATAAATACGGCCGCGAGCGCGCCGGCCTCACGGCGACCGTCATCCATTACCGCACACGCATGGCCGTCCGCGAGGTCGGCAAGGCGATGGGGCTGACCGAAGATACCATCGCTACCCTCGTCGCCACCGTCTGGGGCTGGCGGTCCGGCGGAGTCGAGCGGCAGCACATACGCGAAGCCGGTCTCGACCCCGACGATCCCCGGCTTTCGCTCGCGATCCGTCTCGCCAGCGAACTGACAGGTTTTCCCAGGCACCTTTCGCAGCATGTCGGCGGTTTCGTCATCACCCGTGGGCCCCTGTCGGAGCTTGTCCCGATCGCCAATGCGGCGATGGAAGACCGCACCACGATCGAATGGGACAAGGACGACCTCGACGCCCTTGGCATTTTAAAAATAGACGTACTCGGCCTCGGCATGCTGACCTGCATCCGCAAGGGATTCGACCTGCTGGAACGCCACTACGGCAGACGGGTCGACCTCGCCACCGTGCCAGCAGAGGACCCCGCCGTCTACGATATGCTGTGCCAAGCGGATTCCGTCGGCGTCTTTCAGGTCGAAAGCCGGGCGCAGATGACCATGCTGCCCCGCCTCAAACCGCGCAATTTTTACGATCTTGTCATTGAGGTCGCCATCGTTCGCCCCGGCCCCATACAGGGCGATATGGTGCATCCCTATCTGCGCCGCCGGAATGGCGAAGAAAAAATCGATTACCCGTCCGAGGCATTGCGTGAGGTACTTGAAAAGACGTTCGGCGTGCCGCTGTTTCAGGAGCAGGCGATGAAGATCTCTATTGTCGCCGCCGGCTTCACCCCGTCGGAGGCCGATCAGCTGCGCCGCGCCATGGCGACGTTCCGCCATACCGGCACCATTCACACCTTTGAGGAAAAGCTGATCAACGGCATGGCCGCAAACGGCTATGACCGCGATTTCGCCGAACGCTGCTTCCGCCAGATAGAAGGTTTCGGGGATTACGGGTTTCCGGAAAGCCATGCGGCGAGCTTTGCCCTGCTGGTCTACGTTTCGGCGTGGCTCAAGAAGCATTATCCCGACGTCTTCGCCGCCGCCATCCTCAACAGCCAGCCGATGGGGTTCTACGCACCGGCGCAGCTCGTCCGCGACGCGCGGCAGCACGGGGTAGACGTACGGCCCGTCGATGCGAACCACAGCCTTTGGGACAACACGCTGGAACCGCTCGCCAACGGAGGCCATGCCCTGCGTCTCGGATTCCGCCAGATCAAAGGCTTTCCCGAAGACAACGCAGCGGCCCTGGTCAACGCGCGCACGACACTGGGCAGGGCGTTCACCGACCCAGCGGAGATCAACCGCCTCGCCCGGCTGCCCGCCGCCGTCCTGGAGCGACTGGCGCGTGCCGATGCCTATGGATCGATGGATCTCAGCCGGCGCGAAGCATTATGGGCCGTGCGCGCTCTGCCGCCGGCGCCCCTGCCGCTGTTCGAAGCAGGCGAAAACCGGGCCGACCCCGCCGTGTCGCTGCCCGTCATGGCGATCGGAGAGGAAGTCACCCACGATTACGCTGCGCTGCGCCTGTCGCTGAAAACGCACCCGCTGGCACTGCTGCGGGCGGAGCTCGATACCGCGCGGGTAACCCCTGCCGAACAGCTTCTGAACACCAAAGACGGCGCGCGGGTAACCGTCGCCGGACTGGCGCTGGTGCGCCAGCGGCCCGGCACCGCCAGCGGCGTCATCTTCATCACCCTGGAGGACGAGACCGGGGTCGCCAATCTCGTCGTCTGGCCGAAAACGTTCGAGCGTTTTCGGCGTGTCGTCATGGCCGCCCGTCTGATCCTGGTCACCGGAAAATTGCAGCGCGAAGGTATCGTCACCCACGTCATCGCCGACCATCTGGAAGACCTGACCCCGCGCCTGCGCGCCCTCGCCGGGCCGGATTTCAAGACTACCAACCGCCGCCGGACCGCCGGCACAGCTTATGAAAACAGTCTCGCCCGCGCCGACGAGCTCAAAAACCCTGGCGCCGACACGCGACAAACATCCCCCCGCAGCCTGTTCCCGTCACGGGATTTTCATTAGAGCGGGCCGAATGCGCTACCCGCTTCAAACCACCGGCGGCGGCACGTTTTTCGGGCCGCCGGTATCGGCGAATCCCGCGGCAACCATTTCGTCGTAATAGGCCTTGTAGCCGTTGGCCATTTTGTCGGGCGCACCGCGTTCGCGGAAAATTTCCTCGTCCCATTTCCTGTCGATGCCATGGCCCAGAATCATCCGGTTGAACCAGTTCCAGCTCGAACAAACGGTGATCGCAATGGTCAGATCCTCTTCGCTCCATCCGGCGCGGTAACAGGCTTTGGCATCTTCGTCCGTCATCCGGTCCGGAGTCAGGGTCAATTTGCGCACATATCTAAGGACCGGCTTAAGATTTTCATCGACCGGCGCCGTGTCGATATCGTCGACCAGTTTGGGGAAAAGTTCCTCATCGACGCCGAGCGTCATACAAACATTCTTGTGCGCGCCATAACAGAAATCGCAGGCGTTGAGCAGCGAGCAGAAGGCCGCGATTATCTCCTTTTCCTCCTGGTTCGGCCCGGCCGGGTAGTTCATCAACCGGTGGATGAATTCCATATAGGGTTCGAACAGATCCCACTTCGACATCTGAAGCTGCGACATCGAAATGATGTGGTCGTAGCTGGGAAAGAAAGTCATTGAATCGTCCTCACGGAAATACCGGGTGATGGGACTATTGGCCGCTACATCCCCAATGCGGAAAGATCGAGCGCGCCATCCAGCGCAGGCGGACACCAGAAATAGCTCCCGGAAACCGGACGGGTGAACCGGAACAATCCATCGACAACCCCATCTTCCTGCCCGGTCACACATTTAAGCTGTGCTTCGAAGGGATCGAGGGATTCGCCGAACGCAGCAAACATCAATCCCTCGCCGCCGGCATCCGCCCACGGCATCGACCGGCGGACGACGAAGGCTTCGAGATCGAAACTTTCCTGTGCCGTCCGTTTGACGTGGGCGGATATCGGCGCATCGTCCAGCTCCTCGTTGTCGCTTCGCCGCCGCCCGATGATGTTGTCGCGGTCGTCCTGCGCCAGTCCCTCGAAATGATCGAGGTCGTGCACCCATTGCTGGACGGCGACGAAACTCGGACCGTCGAGACCGGCACCAGCGCCCTCGGTAATAGCGGCGGTAAACGCCAGTTCACCCTCGGGTTCTCTGTACCGTCCTCGTACCCACTCAGGTCTCGTCCCCCGTCATACTTGAAATCGTCGACGAGGCGGCTGCATCGGAATGCGGGTTGCAACTGGTGCGCAATCGAGCGGCCGGTATGAGCGATTTCACCGCGGTCGTCGCCCCTGATCCAGCACCAGATATCGGCCTGGGTCGACGGCACTTCACAGCCCGGCCCGCTCAGGCTGGGGAATGTCCGCAGGAGCTCTATCGATCCTTTTAATCCCTGAACCAGGCTAGGACCTATCCCGATCACGACATCCTCCGCCAACTTACGCGAGGCCAGACCGCCAACTACTGCGGCCCGGTCGGTATCCGGGACAGAACTGAATTCCAGATATCGGGACAAATTCGGCACGGCAGCAAGGATCCCCGCCTGAGGGGTACTCATTTCAGGATTCCCTTGAACAAATATGTCAATTTATCGTCACAATCAGGAGGCCATTCAGACCGTCATCTGGTGCCGCTCAGACGCCTAGTCCAGCGGCTTCTACGGGAACAAAATTATCATTGGTCACGCCCTCGGCCTCGGCCTCGAACCCGAGCTCCACCTGAACGCCGTTCGGATCGAGGAAAAACACCTGAATCAGCCGGCCACCGCTCGCAAGAATCTTGCGATAGGTGACCCCTTTGCTCGAAAGTGTCTTTTCAGTTCCCGCTAGATCATGGGCAAACAGCCCTATGTGATCGAGCCCCTCGCCCCGGCCGGAAGCAATTGTCCTCGGATCGCCATCGGGGTCACTCAAAGACAGGTGGACGATTGCTACATCATCGCAATACAGCCAGTAACCGTGGGAATCGAAAGGCGGCCGAAACCCGATTTCCAACCCGACGACATCAACGAAGAAATCCTTGGTTTCCTCCATCTTCGGCGTCCGAATATTTATGTGATTGAGTTCCTTGATCGCCATTTTAAATCTCCGATAAGGCGCGCCGTTGTCTTGCGCGCGTTCAAACAGCCCATTAACCTTCAAACAGAATTGTGATCCTAACGGGACAGGGAGGCAAGACAATGAGCGAACATATCTGGGACCGGTTTCTCACCAAACGCGACAAGGAAGTCTTCGAGGCCGCAGGCTTTGCGCAGCCTGCGGGCTTTGGCGAGCGCCCGGTGATCATCGTGATAGACGTGAACTACAACTTTACGGGCGATCGGGACGAGCCAATCCTAGAATCGATAAAAAACTGGCCCAATTCCTGTGGCGAGGATGCCTGGGCGTCGCTTCCCCACATCAAACGCCTGCTGAACGCCGCAAGAGCAAAAGGACTTCCCGTTATCTACACGACCGGGGATCTGCGCCAGGATGGCTGGGACCGTGGGTCGTGGGCCTGGAAAAACAACCGGACCGGAGAGTGGAAACCGGCCTCGGCGCCGGGAAGAAGTAATCTCGAAGGTAACGCCATCAACCATGAAATCGAGCCCATGCCACAGGACATCGTGATCAAAAAATTGAAACCGAGTGCTTTTCACGGTACGCCGTTGAATTCGTTCTTGACCAACTTCAAGGCGGATTCAGTGATCATGGTAGGCACCACGACTTCCGGCTGCGTCCGGGCGTCCACGATCGATGCATTCAGCGAGAACTACCGGGTCACGCTCGCCGAGGAAGGCTGTTTCGACCGCTCGCAGGCGAGCCACGCGATCAATCTGTGCGACATGAACGCCAAATATGCAGACGTCATGAATACGGATCAGATCATCGAATTTATCGACGGGCTGGAAGACGATCTGTTCGAACTTCCCAACGGTGTTTCTCTCTGACGTCAGCGCGACATTAAAGAACGGCGATCACCAGCGATAGGATTGCGATTCCCCAAAGGGTCAGATTGCGGAACTGCGTGTCGGTAGCCCGCGCGAACAGCCGCATGCCTGCCCAGCAGGACAGCGTGAACGGCACAAACAGGATCGCGGCAAGCAGTAACAAATTCATTGTGATCAGGCCGGACACCGCAAACGATATAATTGCGCCGATCTGCACCAAAACCCCGAACGCGAGAAAATTTGCCCGCTGTTCCGCTGCGCTGCCGGGGCCGGACAGCAAATACAGAAATACCGGCGGCCCCCCCATCGACACCGCCCCGGTAATCATCCCGCCGAGGCCGCCAACGCCGATCCTGATGGGCAAGCCGCGCGGGCCGCGATAGCGCCAGCCGGTCAGCAGCAGAAGCGCCAGGACAATCGACGTGGCCGCAACGATCCGCCGCATCGTATCCTCGTCCACAGCAAGCAGTATCCACGCTCCCAAAGGCGCCGTCGCCATCGCGGCAATCCCGACCGGCAGCATCCGACGCCAGTCGGTATGTGGCAATGCACCCGGCATCACCTGAATATTGCTGATCAGGTTCAGCAGGATAATGATCGGCACGCCTTCGCGCGGCCCGATTATCAGGGCGACGACAGGCGCGGTAATAAAATTCGCTCCGGCACCGCCATTGAACCCGCGCACCAAGCCGGACGCAATAAAGGCTGCAATCATGGCGGCGAGTTCCCAGGTCGAAATTTCGCCAAGGATCATCGGAGCAGACTACAGGAAAAGCGTCGTAATGCCGATCAGCAGGAGAAACGTAAGCGCGATCCGGCGGAAGCCATTTTCCGATGACTTGGCGAACAGGCGTTGGCCTACCCACATACCGGCCATCATCGGCGGCATGACAAGGACGCAAATGCCGACAATTGGCCATGCCATCAGCCCGCCAATCCAGTACACGATCACAGCGACAATCGGCACGAAGATAAAATAGAGAATGATCGCCGCCCGGTTCTGCGCCGCCTTGAACGGGCCGGCCATCAAAAAAGCGATCACCGGCGGCCCTCCTATCGTCGCTGCGCCGGTAATAACACCGCCTATCATGCCTACACCCGCCATCACCCAGCCGTTGATCTGTCCAGTGTAGCGCCAGCCCCGCATCATCATGATGGCAAAAAGTATGATCAAGACCGAGATTGCCGCGCGGAGAGTCTCGGGGTCCTGGGTCACCAGAACCCAAGCTCCGACCGGCACAGCCAGGCTACCGGCAATAGAAAGCGGCACCACCCTGCCCCATTCGACGTCCCGCAGTGCTTCGGGCAGAAGCTGAATGCTGCTGATGAGATGAATTATGACGACCGCCGGTATCGCGAGCTGCGGCTCAAACACCGCCGCCGTAGCCGGCGCTACGACGAGGGCGGACCCAAAACCTGAGTATCCGCGCATTACGCCGGCGGCAAACGTAACCACGGCAACCGCGATTGCCTCCATCCAGGTGAACTCAGGCCAGAATTCCAATTCGTGGCCTCAGGCGAACAACGTCGAAACGCCGATGATCAACAGGCACGCGAGCGCAATCCTGCGATAAAGCTGATCGGACGCTTTTCCGAACATTTTCTCACCGAGCCAGGTGCCGAGCACGATCGTGGGAACCATGGGCAGCGCTATCCACAGGGTTTTTAGCGTCATCAAATCACCAAACCAGTAAACCACCAAAGCAATGCCCTGAGAGAAAAAGAAATAGAGAATTATTGCTGCGCGGTTCCGCGCCGCGTTTTCCGGCCCCGCCAGCAGGAACATAATCACCGCGGGGCCGCCCGCGGCGGCGGCGCCGGAAATAAACCCGCCGATACCGCCGGCAAACGCACTGACCGCCGGCCCGATGCTGCCCCTGTAGCGCCAGCCGATCAGCATCATGACGGCAAAGAAAACGACAACCACAGAAATTGATCGCCGTATGATTTCAGGGTCGATCACAATCAACAGCCAGGCACCGATCGGTATACCGATCGAGCCGCCGATCGACAGCGGAATTACAACGGGCCAGTTTGCGTCTTTCCACGCCCGCGGCACGAGTTGAAGGCTGGTCACCACCATGACGATCATAATGGCAGGGATCGCCGCACGCGGACCGACCGCCAAAGCAAGCACCGGCGCAATGATCAAGGCAGCACCGAAGCCGGAAAATCCGCGCATCACGCCCGCGATGAACGCCGTACCTACCACCAGAACGGTATCGAACGTTGTCAGCTCATAGTGCTGCTGCAACCACTCCATAGTCAGTCCAGATCTATCTCGGTACCGCGGCCTTCATCACACGCGCGCCGATAGGCCGTCATGGCGATCGCCATTTCGGACGCACCGGTACCGTTATTGTTCTTGTGATAGGTAATCTGGTCGTCCGAAATCCGTCCCGGATGACCACCGGTGGCGAGATCCCCAAGCTCGTACACGTCATCGATGCCGATCAATCCGGCCTGAATCGGGCCGTAAAGATCGCCCTGTTCCTCGGTTACCATGGATTCCTTGAGGTTGGTGACAATCACATCTGCCTTCACCGCCGTGTTGTCGTCGATTTCGCGTCGGGGTTTGGCTAGAAAACCGCCTTCAACAAGCTGTTTGTTGCTGCCGATGATGCCGGTGACATGCTGTCCGGCAACCAGGCGGTTGCCGTCGAACAACTCGACATTTGTGTTGGTCGCACACAGCACCACATCAACGTCGTCCAGCAACGGATCCGGACTGTCGACGGGAACGATGTCGATACCGAATTGCGGCCCATAGATGTCCGCGAAATTTCGCCGGTTGTCCGGATTGCGGCTGTATACTTTCACATACTCAATCGAGGGACGCTCGGTTTTAAGCGCCCATAACTGGTTTGCCGCCTGTCCGCCGGATCCAAACAGACCGACGGTTTTCGCATCGTGACGTACCAGATGGCGAAACCCGACCCCGCTTGTCGCCGCCGTCCGCAGTGCCATCAGGCTGGTCGGCCCGATGGTTTTCTCGTCAACTTCGCCGAACAGAACTGCCAGAAGATGCCCGGTATTGGAATCGTGCAGTACGTGAACAGGATGTTCACGATGATCGTATCGCTGGTTGGCACCGTCCTGAACGACAAGTTCGGCGCGGACCTGGGCCCCCATGACGCCGAGCTTGTGGACACCGCCGGGGAAGTTGGACACGCGGACCCCGGTCGGTGAATGGACGCGGCGGCGCGGCGCATTGATCACCGGGTATTCCGTTGATTCCCTGTAACCCTGCTCGATGGCGTCGATTGCTTCCTTCATCGAGACAAGCCCCTGAAGGTCCGCTGGTTTCAGTATCAGAACGCCCATTTATTCCTCTCGGCGAGTTTGCCGGAACATGGCCGGTGGATGGATACCCGTCAATCACCGTCAATGGCGGAGAGGCATTCATCGCTTGCATGAACGGATCGTGGAATGGTCGTTGACCGTGGTGCCACCACGGTCGCCGCGGTCACGGCGTTAACTGCCGGTCCGGTCAGGAGCCTTCTTTTTTAGGCTTCGCCAGGTAATCTTCTATCTTGGACGTCAGCTTTTCGGAATCGCCCGCGGTCAGCATGTAGGTCCACCCTTTGGTGCGCGCGTTTATCTCATCCACCGTCTTTTGCGCTGCCATTTTCTTTTCCGCATCGGTTACGCTGTCATCAAGTGACGCGCTAAAACGGCCCCAGAAATCGGCACCGATCTTCGACGTTTCGATGCGTACCGTAAAACCGTCCCAAACCGTATAATGTGCGACCCAGGGTTTATCCGGCCATTTCTGTTTTTCAGATTTCTTGACGTCGTCGAACATCATGCGCCACATCACCCCGGCAAGGGGATCAGCTTCGTCCTTGTTCTTGATCTTGCGGCCTTCGGGAAGGTTCTCGATGTTGAAATTCTTATCTTTCACGTTCGATTTCGCGAGGATTATCTCGGCCCCTTCGGGATTTTTCACAACGACCCGGCGCACTTTTTCCTGACCGTAATTGGTGATCTGGCGGGCCATCCAGTTATTCGCTTCCGCGCCGAGTTCCACCTGTCCGCGGGCAAGCCAGCTGGTCTTCTCGCCGCCCCGGCGAATATAAGTTCCGGCGCCACCGCTACCGAACAGATTGGGGTTTAGTTTGCCGATAACGACATCGGCCAGAATATTTCCCTTGGCGTCTTTGAGAACGATTTTACGGGATTTTGCCTTCGGACTATCTGGCGATTCTAGCTCCAGCCGGACATATCGCTCGGCATCCCCGGTTTTCTTTTCGATCAGCTTGAAATTGGACAGGCTGACAATTGCAGATTTTACCTTCGCAAACTCGACCCTGTAGCCGTCCTTCTGATCCAGCCCCCAGTTATCACCGGTGCGGGTCATCGAAAATTCGCCCTTGGCGTTTTTAACTTCGATTTTTGCAACGTCGTTCAGTGATTTGGCGAGTTTGGGAAAGGCGGGCTCGGTCCCGGCGGTCAGCGACGTCGTTTCGGGTTGTACAGAAACCGCGACCCCTGCCGCGACAACAGCCACCGCAGTCAGACCTGCGAATGCGTAAAATGTTCCGGGTTTCATCTTTCGACCTTCCCTAGATCAGACCGCTGCGCGGGCGCGCTTGCGGTTGCGCCGAGCCAACGCGATAATGATCGCAAACACGGCAATGGCGGCAGGCATTGCGGCAATATTGACAAGTTTCAGATCCGCACCGAGCTGATCGATATCGCGGCGAAGATTGAGCTGAACGCCCCTCAACTCGCGGCGGATTTCAAGAACGCGGCTGCG
>Ga0114999_10010286_pt1 | contig 10147 bp, 8 predicted proteins | sample ArcticOcean_MG_C_3_FD_89820 | JGI IMG/M metagenome (GOLD analysis project Ga0114999, IMG submission 89820) | Marine microbial communities from western Arctic Ocean - ArcticOcean_MG_CB8_126 | ecosystem: Environmental > Aquatic > Marine > Oceanic | place: Arctic Ocean: Canada Basin | collected... | reverse complement strand
TCTAGGTGACGCCCGGTCTTCGCGTCCAGCGCGTGCAGGAAGAACGCGGGCGACGTGAAGAAGATGACCCCTCGGCCGTCCAACTCCGCGTAGGCCACGCCCTTCCCGTAGTTCTGGCGCATGGAGCGCTCCCAGCGCGTCGTGTTCGGCTCACGATACGTCCAGAGCGTCTCGCCATTCTCCGGGTTGACCGCCACCACAGTGCGCCGGTGGCCGGCCACCGTGTAGAGAATGCCGTCGATGTACTGCGGAGTGGCCTTGAACTGTTGCTCCAGGTCAGGGCCGAAGTTGTCCGCTCTCCAAGTCCAGGCCACCTCCAGGTCCTCGAAATTCGACGGGTCGACCTGATCGACCGGCGAATAGCGTGTCCCCCAAGCATCCGCGCTCTGGTAGCGCCACTCACCGTCAGGGTTTCCTCGCTCTTGCGCGCCTCCGAGAGCGGGCGATGCGAGTATCAACGTCAGTACGACACCGATCCCTCGCGGGAGAGCGGGCGTTCCACGGGACGACAGAGACATGGCTTCCTCCCCAGATGAAACAGCTACAGCGAACCTGTCCGACATGTGGGTGCCATGGTACTAGACCGCCCGGACTTCGGCCAGCAGGGCACGCCATCCGTCCCGGCCTAGCTTGATCCCGCCCCACCGACGACCGCCATCGCGTCACCGTAAGAATAGAATCGGTACTCGCCGCGAATCGCATCGCGGTACGCCGCCATGGTCCGCTCGTAGCCGGCGAACGCCGCCACGAGCATGAGCAGGGTAGACCGCGGCAGGTGGAAGTTGGTTAGAAGGCAGTCAACGACCCGAAAGTCGTGCGGGGGGCGCACGAAGAGGTCGGTGGTACCTGCTCCGGAAATCGATCGACCCGCCGAGTCGATCGAGGACTCGAGCGTCCGAATCGACGTGGTTCCAACAGCCCACACGCGACCCCCGTTTGCTCGCGTCTCGTTGACTGCGGCGGACGTCGCCTCAGGAACATGATACCACTCTTCGTGCATCTCATGGTTGGAAAGGTCGTCCGCCTCGACCGGCCTGAACGTGCCGATGCCCACATGCAGCGTGACCGTGGCCGTCGCCACGCCCTTCGCGTCGAGCGCAGACAAGACCTCCGAAGTGAAGTGGAGACCCGCAGTGGGGGCGGCGACCGAGCCCGGCTCCCGGGCGTAGACCGTCTGATAGCGCTCGCGATCTAGAGGCTCGTCTTCGCGCCCGAGGTAAGGCGGAAGTGGCGTGTGCCCGGGGCGCTCCAGGGCTTCCTCGACGGTGTGGTCGGTCACGAGCCGAACGACCCGGCCGCCGCCCTGTGTCGAGTCGAGGATCTCTATGGAAAGGTCATCTGCGACGACGACCCGGCGACCGGGCTTCAGCTTCGAGCCAGGACGAACCAGCGCCTCCCAGAGCAAAGGGTCACCGCCCACGTCGGCCGGACGCACGAGCAGGACCTCAGACGGCGCGCCCGTCGGCTTATGACCCAGTAGTCTGGCGGGAAGCACCCGACTCTCATTCACAACAAGCACGTCACCCGGATCGATCAGTTCGACGATCTGTGCAAAAGTGAAATGTCGAAGGTCGCCTCCCTCCGTCAGCACGAGGAGTCTACTCTCGTCGCGCCGACCTGCCGGATACCGCGCGATCCGGTCGGGGGGCAGGTCGTACTCGTAATCGGAGGTGCGCGAGCCGTCGGGCCGCACGCTTACTCCTCGACGAAAAGCGAGCCCTGCGGTCGTCTCTGTTCCGGCAGCGTATAGCCGAAGCGGCGGAAGGCCCGCGGAGTCGCCACGCGGCCCTGGGCCGTACGCATGAGATAGCCCTCCATGATAAGGAAGGGCTCGTAGACCTCCTCGAGCGTCGTGGCGTCCTCACCCATGGCCACGGCGAGTGAGTTCAGACCCACTGGTCCGCCCTCGAACTTCTCGATGAGCGTCTTGAGCACGCGCGCGTCCATCTCGTCCAGACCGTATTCATCGACGTCGAGCATGAGGAGCGCGGCTGATGCCACCTCCATGTCGATGTGGCCTTCGGCCCTCACTTGAGCGTAGTCCCGCACGCGACGTAGAAGGCGATTCGCCACCCGAGGCGTGCCCCTGGATCGCTTTGCGAGCTCGGCGGCACCGTCATCGGATATGGTCACTCCAATGATCTCGGCGCTCCGCTTCACGATGGTCGCAAGCTCATCTGGCGGATAGAAGTTGAGTCGTTGGACGATTCCGAAGCGGGCCCGCATCGGTGCCGTGAGCAGCCCGAACCGAGTCGTAGCGCCTACCAGCGTGAAGCGCTCGATCTTCATCGTCATCGTGTTGGCCTTGGGGCCATCGGAGAGCCGGACCTCGACCTGCCAGTCCTCCATTGCAGGATAGAGGAACTCCTCAATGACGGGGCGCAGGCGGTGGATCTCGTCGATGAAAAGAATATCCCCCTCACGATGGTTCGTGAGGATGCCGACCAGGTCGGCGGGCTTCTCCAACACGGGGCCTGATGTGGTTTTGATGTTGACACCCATCTCTCGAGCCATCAGGGCCGCGAGCGTCGTCTTCCCCAGCCCCGGGGGGCCGTGAAAGAGCAGATGGTCGAGCGGATCCCGGCGCCCCTTCGCCGCCTCGATCGCAATCGCGAGCGACTCGCGAACCTTATGCTGACCGATGAACTCGGCGAGGCGTTGAGGTCGGAGGGACGGCTCGGCCTCCACGTCCTCGGCGATTGAATCAGGGGTCGTGATGTGCAGGTTCCCGGTCATGCGACCAATCTAGCCCGTCAGCCCGCTAGTGCGCGGCGGATGAGCTCCTCCGCACTGTCGGGGGCTCCCGTCTCGAGAACCGCGCGCACGGCACTATCGGCGGCCACGAACGTATAGCCGAGCGAAACCAGCGCCTGGACTGCCTGCTGCGCCGCGCTCCCCACGCCCTCGATATTAGGCACGAGGCCGATCAGGTCATCGACCTTGTCCGAAAGCTCGAGCACGAGCGTCTCGGCGAGCTTCTTGCCGACCTTGGGCGCCTGCCGGAGCGCGACCGTGTCCTTCTCGACGATGGCACGTGCGAGGCGCTCGGCGGGGAACGTCGACATGATCCCCAGCGCCACCTTGGCTCCGACTCCCTTCACCGTGCGGAGCCGCTGAAACAACATGCGCTCTGGCGGGGTCACGAAGCCGTACAGCGTCACCGACGTCTCCGTGACCACCTGGAGCGTACGGAGCTCCACCACGTTACCAACGGACGGAATCTCCTGGAGCACGGTCAGAGGCACCTCGACCTCATAGACGACGCCCCCGCCCGTCTCGATCTCGATGCGGTCCGTTCCTCTCGACAGAACGATGCCTTGGAGGCGAGAGATCATGGGCGCGCCCGCATCACTTCGGAAACGATCCCATCAGGCAATGGCACAGCGCGGCCGCCACGCCGTCGGCGGCGTCAGCCGGCGTCGGAGCTTCTTTCAGCCGAAGCTGCTGTTGTACCATGAATCCTACTTGGTCCTTAGTTGCGTTTCCGTTCCCCACGACGGCCTTCTTGATTTGGCGGGGGGCGTACTCGGCGATAACGGCACCTCCGTGCGCCGCTGCGAGGAGAATCGCTCCGCGCGCGTGCCCAAGCTTGAGCGCGCTCTTCACGTTCTTGCCTTGGAACACGTCCTCGACCGAGACCGCGAACGGCTGGTGGCGCTCGATGAGCTCCCGGATGGCATCGTAGATCTCCCGAATGCGTTCGGAGAGAGCCTCCCCGGCGGTCGTCCGTATGACGCCACATTCCCGCAGCTCGACCGCCCCGCCGGCCGCCCGAATGACGACCCCGTACCCGGTAATGGCGGTGCCTGGATCGATCCCGAGGATGACGACCTCCGTGGCTCCCGCGCTCAGCGGTTACTCCACGCCCGCGAGGACGGCCTCATCGATGTCGGCGTTCGAATGCACCTTCTGAACGTCGTCCGACTCCTCGAGCGCATCGAGAAGCCCGATGAGCTTCTCCGCATCCTTACCCGACACGGCGCCCTCGTTCTTGGCGACGCGAGTCAGCTCGGCTGACGAAACCTCGATACCCGCAGCCCTGATGGCATCCTGCACGGCGTTGAAGATCGAGACTTCGGCGGTGATCACGAACTCCTCTTCGTCCCCCGACACGTCCTCGGCGCCAGCCTCGATCGCGGCCTCGAATACGGCTTCCTCCGTGTAGCGGGAGGCATCTACGACAATCAGGCCTTTACGGTCGAACTGCCAGGCCACCGAGCCGTCGGTACCCAAGCTGCCGTCGTACTTGTTCAGCGCGTAGCGGACAGCGGCGACGGTGCGGTTCGTGTTGTCGGTCAGACACTCCAGGTAAAGCGCGACGCCGCCCGGACCGTACCCCTCGTACGTGGCCTCCTCGTAGCGCGTACCGTCGAGTTCCCCAGTCCCCTTCTTGATCGCCCGATCGATGTTTTCCGCGGGCATCGAGGCGCCCTTCGCGGTATCCACGGCCAGGCGCAGGCGGGCGTTGAATTCCGGGCTACCGCCGCCTTCCCTGGCGGCTACGGTGATTTCCCTGATGAGCTTGGTGAAGAGCGCGCCGCGCTTGGCGTCGGCCACCCCCTTCTTCCGCTTGATCTTGGACCATTTGTTGTGGCCGGACACTCATCCTCCGCCGCCGCTGAAGCGTCTCGAGTCGGGCCGCGTCACCGCCTGGGCCCGAGCCTCAAAGGTACGCGAGGCAGTCGGGAGCGATCAATCGGCGGCCCCGCGATCGGGCCGCCTCGGCCGTCAGAAGCCGCCGCGGTTCCCGCCGCCGCCGCCGAAGTTGCCGCCACCACCGCCGAATCCCCCGACGCGCCGGAAGCGGTTGTTGACCACGTTGTTGAAGATCGACCCAAATTGGATGCGGAGGCCCACGCTGATCGATGAACTCCGATCCGTCGCGCGCCGTTGAAGGTTGAGCAACGTCTCCTCGTCGGTGGCGTCTTCGGCGGGAAGGAAGATCTGGTCGTTGACCCAGGCGATGTTGCCCCGCGCGGTCAGCTGGACGCCGCGCGTGAGGCGGTAGCTGATGTCCCCCTCGATAGAGCGATTGTTCTTGTCAAAGTCGTGCAGATAGTGAGAGAACCGGACCCTGAATCCCGCATCGCCCCACGTCTGGCGCGATGAGAAATCGATCTCCATGGACTGCTCGTACAGGAGCTCGTCGTCCTCCAGAAAAATCGTCTGCTCGATATAGTCTGAGTACGTCGGTCCGATTCGGTAGAACGCGGTCAGGGAGCGCCGGGTCGCCTCATCGTAAGGGAAGAAGCTGTACTCGATTGCCGGCGTGGCCTGCACGCTGAGGTCCCGATTCTCGTTCGGCGACCGACCGACCGAGCTCGCGATGCCGATCGACCAATGCTCGGCCACGGAATAGGCGACCAACTGGCTGAAGACCCAGTTCGTGCGGATGTCGTTGAAGGTGCCGCTCGTGAGGTCGCGCCGGAGACGCCGATGGTTCAGGAAGCTGTTGAAATTCATCTTCCACGTCGGGGTCACGCGTGAGGCGCTGAACCCACCGTTGAACTGCGTCGTCGTGCTCGTCGATTCGTCGTTTTTGTTCACGTTCCCGTTCAAACTGAAGACCCAGAGATTCCATGGGTCGTCGACCTCCCCCTGTGACACCAGGCGGGTCTGGCCCGCGCCGCCGAGCTCGGGGTCCGGCCCCCTGAGGGTCACGAGACCCCGAAAGCCGTGCGCGTTCGCCCACGAAGCCAACCCAAGGCCTAACGTGTGCGTCAGGCCGTCTGATGTCTCCCGGTTCGTATCCGTGCCGAGCCGCGAGTACGGGAGCTGCTCCTCATAACCCTCATCACCTTCCGGGTGCGCGTCGAGGAAGTCGAGCTGGTACTCCCGCCCACCTCCACTCGTGTTTGCGGCCCCGATGATCACGTGAACGTCCGCGACCTCGCGGTCGTTCACCCAGCTCACCCAAGTGATCTCGGTGCGGAAATAGTTGCGGTCGCAGTTGGGGGCGTTGCAGTCCAAGAAGACCCTGGGCCGGCTGGAGGCTTCCTGAGCCGAGAGGGGCGCCCCGAGGGTAATCGACGCGAGGACAACCAGGCTGAGGCCCATGTATATGGAGCGCAAACGTATATCCTGAGATCGGGGAGGTACCGAGGTGCATCCGGGTTCTGAGACACCGACGCCCGAAAGGACGTTGATTCTAAGTCAGCCCCCGGGCGCCTCGAACAACGAAGGGGGCCTTCGGGCAAGCGTGGCCTGCTCGAAGTCGTGAGCATACCCGAGCAGCTCAGACTCGGTCCACAGGTCCCCGACCAGGGCCACCACGAACGGTGTGCCATCCGTGAAGTAGGCATAAGGAACGGTGACCACCGGCGCGCCAAGATCATTGACCATATTGCTCGGAATTTCGGGCCAGTTGTTAGGCGAATACTCCGGCCGAGCAGGGTCCTCGACCAGGTCGCGGTTCGGCGACCCCGCCTGGGGGAAGAACAACCCGTCGAGCTCATGCTCGTTCATGACCCCACGGAAGACAGCTCGAAGCCGCAGCCTCCAAGCCTGGTAAGCGTCGCCCGCCTCGGTCGCGCTGGGCCTGGCCGGCACGGCCGCCGGAGTTCCGTCGTCTCTAGATCCCAGCCCGTTCGGGAACTTGCGCCCTGCGAGCCCTTCCCACTCCTCCACGGAGTGAAAAGCTGCACCGTCGCCGAGGTCCTGCAAGTAAAGCATCATGTCGTAGGCCCGTTGCGTCGGTACCGGGGGCCGCTCGGCATACAGCTTGACGAAGCCGGACCCGAGAAACGGGTCCTCGACAACCTCCGCTCCGAGTCCCTCGAGCGTCGCGACTGCGTTCCTGTAGAGCCGTTCCGTCCTCGCATCGAGAGGCAGCCACTCCTCCCTCCATCCCGGGCCCACCAATCCGAAACGCTTCTCGGCGACCCCGACCGAGTCAAGAGCTGCCGAGTAGCCGGCGGCGGGCAGGTGCCCGACAGCCGCATACGTAGCCAGATCTCGCGATGTCGGCCCCGCGATGACATCCAATAGGATCGCGGCGTCACGGACGGTCCTTGTCAGAGGGCCGACGACGTCGACGTAGGTAGCCGCCAGGGGAACGACACCCTCGAGGGGCACGAGACCATAGGTGGGCTTGAAGCCGACCAGCCCTTGAGCCGACGCGGGGGTCTGTATCGACCCGCCCGTCTCGGTTCCCAAACCGAGCACCGCGAAGCTGGCGTTTACCGCCGTCGCGGTGCCGCCGCTAGAGCCACCGGGAGCCTTGCTCACGTCGTACGGGTTGAGCGTCACGCCAGCGACGGTCGAGCGCGTGCGAGTGCCGTCGAGTGCGAAGTCCGAGAGGTTGGTCTTGCCGAGGATGATCGCACCGGCCTCGCGCAGCCGCGCTACAACGGCCGCGTCGTCGTCGGGGATCATGTCGATGCCCCCGGCCTCCAGACTGAAGCCCTCCCAGCCCGCCGTGGTCACGAGTCCGCCGTAGTCGATGTTGTCCTTGATGACGACAGGTACTCCGTGCAGGGGACCGCGCGGACCCGACCTGGCGTACTCCGCGTCCAGCGCAGCCGCGATCTCGAGCGCCGCCGGGTTCAGCGAGACGAAGGCGTTGTAGTGATCCTCATACCGCGTGACGCGGTCGAGGAATGCCTGTGTCAGCTGGACCGCCGAAAACGAGCCGGTACGATATCCAGCCTGCACGTCCGCCACGGTCATCTCGACGACGTCGATCTCCTGGGCGCCCGCCGGGAGGGTAAACCCAAGGAGCGCGAAGAGTACGGCGAGGCACAGGACGTGCGCGCAGGCCGGGGGTGACCTCCCCCGCCGCGCGTGCTTCGTCAAAGTCATCCGATCCGCGACAGGTCGGACCGCCTCAGATGCCAGTCCGTGGTCCTCTGAAACGCGTGCGCGACTCCCAGGATCTTATCGTCCGCGAACAGGTCACCGACCAGGACGGCCGTGAGCGGCATGGTCGTCGGGCTGGATGCTTCGGGGTTGCGCACACCGAAGTCGTAGGGCACGACGACTGAGGGATGTCCGGTGTCGTTCGTGAGGGTAACCTCCCCTGATCCACTCACGAACATGTCGAACCCTTCCATCGCCTCCGCCATCTGTTGCATGAGGATGTGCCGACGGCGCTGACCGTTGACGTAGTCCATTCCGCGTATGCTTCGACCGGTGACGAACCGGGTCGCGCGCCTACGGTCAGCCTCCGACAGGTCCTCGGGAGGCGGCCCGGGCTCAACCCCGGTGGGCGATAAATGAAAGTCGAACGCCGCCGCATCCTCCACCTGCAGTTGGTTGAGCTCGAGCGCAGGGAGCGCGCCCATCTCCCTCGGGTCCGCACCCAGGTTTGAGAGGGCACCGAGGAAAGCCTCGGGGGCGTCATCCGTGTAACCGATACGCAAGGATGCCAGGTCGAGATTCCTGTCGAAGACGAAGGGCGTCGTCAGCGAAGCGGGATCGCGCTCGCTCGCTCCATGAATCGCGTTGAAGACGAGCGCGCAGTCCTCGATGCTCCGGCACATGGGCCCGACCTTGTCCATGCTCCACGACAGGACCATCCCCCCATACCGGCTCACCCGACCGAACGTGGGTCGCAGGGCGCTCAGGCCCGTGCGTCGCGACGGCGACACGATCGAGCCCCGAGTCTCCGTGCCAATGGCGAAGGCCACGCAGCCCGCAGCCGTCGCCGAGCCCGGTCCGGCGGACGAACCGCTCGCGCCTTCGTCCACGTTCCAAGGGTCCTTCGTCTGACCCCTGAACCACCGGTCGCCCTGAGCGAACTCCCCGGTCGCGAGCTTCGCGAGCAAGACCGCACCCGCCTCCCTCAGCCGCACGACAACCTCCGCGTCCTCGTCGATGACGCGATCCGCGAAGTCGGCCGAGCCCCAGGCGGTGGGGGCCCCCGCCACCGAGAAGAGGTCTTTGACCCCGTATGGAATGCCATGCAGCGGGCCGCGCCAATTGCCGGCTCGCAGGTCGGCATCGGCCTGCTGGGCCTCCTCTCTCGCACGGCCTTCCAGCATCGTTACCGCGCATAGCAGGACCGGATCGTACCGACGGAGCCGCCCGAGGTAGATCTCCGTGAGCTCCGTAGACGTCACGCGCCCCTCGCGGATCAGCGCGGCCAGCCGGTGCACCGGGAGAAAAGCCAGGTCCTCCTCATCAGTGGGCACCGATCCGGTCCAAGGCTCGAAGTCGATCGGCGTGCGTCGAAACATGGCCTCGCCGTGCTCGAGCCAGAGCCGCTCCATGAGCGCCCCCGTCCCCCCCGGGTATGCCTGGAACTGGAGCGCGGGCGGCTCCCCGTTCCCTAGCGCGAAGAGCTGAGCCTGTTGGAGCGGCGTGGCCGGCGGGCCGAGCGCTGGCTCAGCCGCCGCCAACGTGCCCGGGCTCACCGAGCCGGCGGCCATGGCGGCGGCCGCCGTCTTGAGGAAATCTCGGCGCTTCAGGTCATCTCGCCTGCGGGACTCATCCATTGGTCACTCTCCCTGACTCTGCTGGGCCCGGACCCAGATTGACCGCTGAGCCCGGGCTAGGGCAATACCGGTGCGAGCGCTCGGGGGTGAAACGGCGTGACGCCTCATACGATCAGGGCGGCCTCGACGACGAGTCCCGGCCCGAACGCGAGCGCCACGCAAGGCCGCGGCGCGGCGGCGGCCCGTAAGCGATCGAGGATAACGAGCACGGTGGCCGACGACATGTTTCCGAACTCGGCGAGCACCTCGCGTGAGGTCCGCGTCTGGCCCTTGGTGAGTCCTGCAACACGTTCGACCGCGCTCAGAATGCGGGGCCCTCCCGGGTGCGCCGCCCACGATCCGATGGCCCCCACATCGAGTCCATGCTCCCCCAGCCAGGACTCGAGCCATTCCCCAAGGTGAGCCGCGATGACTTCAGGGACGCGGGGAGAGAGCGTCATACGGAAGCCGTGGTCTCCGATGCGCCACGACATATCCTCCTCCGAGTCCGGCAGCAGTAGCGTCCCACACGCCTCAACACGCCAGTCTTCGTCAGGCGCGCTTGACGCGGCGCGCCCGACGACGGCGGCCGCCCCGTCCGCGAAGAGCGCATTCGCTACGAGCATCTCGGGATCCCAACCGTACGCGAAGTGCAGGCTACACAACTCGACAGCGCACACCACGACAACGGCGTCGGGGTCGGCAGCGCTGAACGACTCGGCGACGCGCAGGCC